>Ga0075428_100002085_pt1 | contig 21566 bp, 18 predicted proteins | sample RhiMetdeltSRZDD2_FD_75291 | JGI IMG/M metagenome (GOLD analysis project Ga0075428, IMG submission 75291) | Populus rhizosphere microbial communities from Tennessee, USA - Rhizosphere MetaG P. deltoides SRZDD2 | ecosystem: Host-associated > Plants > Roots > Rhizosphere > Soil | place: USA... | reverse complement strand
GTCGACAGCGGTACGCCGATCCTGCCGCCCGGTGAGGCCGCGATCCTCGCGTTCGGGGCGGTCCGGGAGACGCCGTGGGTCCACAAGGGAAAGATCAAGATTCGCCACGTGTCGACTCTCGCGCTCTCCTTCGACCACCGGATCATCGATGGCGAGCTGGGCTCGAAGTTCCTCCGCGACATCGGGGCGTTCCTCACCGACCCTGAGGCGACGCTGCTGGCCTGGAGCTAGAAAGAGGACGAAGAGGGGCCCGCCGGACGAATCCGGCGGGCCCTCGAATTTTCCCATGTGCCACGGAAACGTCGGATCACGGTCCCGATCGCCGTCACTGTCTCCTGAGGCGCCCATGACCAACGAGGCATACTCATGGTGACCGCTGACGCGACGGCGGGCAACCGAATACCCGCGCTGTCGACCTTGACCTAGGCACCGCTGACGGATTGGCTGGCGTGGCGAGGGCCGGTACGGTTGTGCAGGCCGCGCCCGGCGGGAGCAAGTCCGCCGGGATCGCGTCCGCGAGGAGGAAGTAAGCATGACGTCCGAGGGCCCCCGGCACGCGAGCCCCGACGCGGCCGAACCGCCGGCCGAGTTCGGCGGTCCGCCAACGGCGCCCTGGCCGGGTCCACACCCTGACAGCACCGAGCCGACCTACGCGACGCAGCAGCCGACCGGCTCGGTACGCGCGAGCGCCTCCGTGCCCGTGCCGCCCCCGCCCGCCCTGCCACCACAGGCGTACGGCCAACCGTCAACGGCGCCGCCCCAGGGGTACGGCCCGCCTCCGCCACCTCAGCCGTACGTCCCCCAGCCGGCCGTCGCGCCGTTCGTACCCGCCCAGGGCGGCCCGCAGGGTACGCCCGGAGAAGGGGCGCAGGGAAGGGTCAGCGGCACGGTCCACATGCCGGACGCGGCGATCCTGCCCGCGCACCAGCTGCCCGCGCTGCCGGTCCCGGTACCCCGGGTGTACGGGCGGCCGGCCGCGCCGGCGCATCCGCACACCCAGGGGCATTCCCAGGGGCCGACCGCGCCGCCGCACGGGGCTCCCCCGCCGCAGGGGGCTCCCCCGCCGCTCACGCCGCCGATGCACCCGGCTGCCCCGCCGCACCTGAGCGCGCGACCGCTTGGCGCGCCACCGCCGATCAGTGCGCCACCGCCGCCGCCCGGGGCCGTCCCACCGCTCGGACCTCCACCGCCGCCAGCCGTCGCGCGGGCCACCGTCGGAGTGCCCGTCCCGAGCGCCCCGCCGGCGGCACCGGGCAGCCAGCCGATGGGCGCGCAACGGACGGGCGCGCAACAGATGGGCGCTCCGGTGATGGGCGCTCCGGTGATCGGCGGCCAGGGACAGCCCGCACCGCCCGCACCCCGGGGCGTCCGGCCGACCGATGAGCCACCCGGCGGTCAGGCCCTCGTGAAGCGGTGGGAGGCGGACGACTACGCCGCCTCGCCGTCCGAGAGCTCCGGCTCGCACACCGGCCTGCTCATCGCCGTCGGAGTCGTGGTGCTGCTCGCGGTCGTCGGACTTACCGCGTTCATGTGGCCGAGGGGCAGTGCCGGCCCGGAGTTCGCGGTGAACTCGTGCGTCAAGCAGTCCGGCAACTCCGCGGTCGCCGCGGACTGCGGCGCGACCGGTGCCTTCATGATCGTGTCCAAAGTGGACCGGCCGGAACAATGCACCGATCGCGACCACCCGTACGTTGAGCTGGGCAGCGGACGCAACCGCATCCTGTGCCTGAGCCCGGCGGCCGGCGGTGGCACGGCGCCGACCGGCGGCGCCCCGAGCAACAGCCCGGACCCGGCCACCACCTAGATCATTAGCCCGTAGCGCCGGATCAAGAGCACTCATGGTTGTCTGACGACCCTAATTGCCCTCGATCCCGAAGTCGGTGGCCGACATTCCGGGCCCACAATTCGTTTGGCTGTATTCAGGTCGTCCATGGACACTGCCCCGGTGTTCTCCGATGCCGAGGTCGCCGCGCTCTACGACGTGATGAACCCGTGGGACCCCGCCCGCGCGGAGGTCGTCTTCTGTACCGAGCAGGTCATGGCGGCCAACGCCGTGCTGGACGTCGGCTGCGGCACCGGAAGTATGTTGCACCACGCCCGCGACCTTGGCCACTCCGGTCGTCTGGTCGGACTCGACCCCGACCGGTACATGCTGGATCGGGCCAAGCGCCGTACCGACATCGAGTGGGTCCGTGGAGTCGCAGCCGGCGCCGCGTGGGACGGGGAGTTCGACCTCGCCACAATGACCAGCAACGCCTTCCAATGCCTGGTCACCGACGACGAGCTCCGGGATTCCCTGACCGCGATCCGCACCTGCCTGTGCGAGGGCGGCCGGTTCGTCTTCGGCACCCGCCACCCACAAGCCCGCGCTTGGGACAGCTGGAATCCGTCGAACGCCTTCGACCTGGAGGACTCAACCGGGCGCAAGCTGCGCGTGTGGCACGAGGTCGAGTCCGTCGTCGACGACGTCATCACCGTCACCGAGACCACCGCCGAGCGCGACAATACGGTCCTGCGCGTCGACCGGGCGAGCCTGCGCTTCCTCGACGTTCCCGCGCTGGCCCGGTTCCTGTCCGAGGCCGGGTTCACCATCGAGCATCAGTACGGCGACTGGCGCCGCGGACCCATCACCACAACCAGCCGTGAGATCATCACCATCGCCCGCCGGCCCTGAACTGGCACGAGCGCTGCCATCGCAATATTCGGGCCTCCATCTCCCCAATCGGATGTCTATCGGATGGCCGTTTAGGTTCGATCCGATAGACACGACACGAGGAGGGATAGGTTGACAGTCCCATTCATGCGATCGACGGTCACCCGAAAACTCGCTGTGACGTTGGTGGTCGTCCTGGCGATGACGCTGCTTGCCCAGGCACCGGCAGCTGCTACAGACCCGGACAGGCCCAGCCCGACGAGCAGCACTGGACAAGTTGGTCCAGACCACACGATCACGTGCGACCACTTTGCCACCAAGCCCTACTGGAACCAGGTGACGGAGGTCGCCGGGCACTGTGCCGTACCCACAATTCTCTCTATGACCCAGTCCACAGTTGTTGGGCTCGATCTGCTGCGGCATCGACCTCCATGCCGCTGATAGCCGTATGGGTGGGCGGGATTTCCGCCAGCGGCCACTCGACTACGATCTCGAACGGCTCCACGCCGGGCAACGGCCACAACCAGACCGATCGATCAGAGGAAAGCTGCCAGTCATCCCAGTCGGCGCTCGACGTTCGCTCCACCAAAATCGGCTGCGGCGGCGGGTCGGAGTAACTCGAGAAGTGAGCCATCGCGGTCACCCGGGTCCCGTTGCCCAACTGAACCCCGATGCGCAGTTTCCCGTCCTGTTCTCCGGTGGGCGTGGAGTGTGGCGGGCCGTCGCCGAGAACTGACTCGCGCAATGCCGCCCACTCGCCCGCACCGAATGCGGAAGGGCGCCGTGAATACACCCGCACGTGCAGGCTGCATCCGGTCGGAAAGGCCTCGATCATCCTCAGCGCGACGACCGCCCGGCCGCGCCCAAGGAGGATCGGGCCGTTCGCGATGCCGCCGAGCCAACCGCTGGGCGGACCGCTCCACGGAGGGTCTGGCTCTGCCGGACCAGGCTCCGACGACCCGGCCGGTGGCGGTTGATGGAACGCCATCGACCAAGCGTAGTTGCGCATCGAACCGTGGGCGAACCGTTCGCGAGCCGACCAACGCGAGCCACCAACGGAGCGGCGCCCGGCGGGTACCGCCGGGCGCCGCTCGGTCAACCGGCGACGATCAGGACTTGGACCAGCCGATGTCCTCGTAGATGGTGCTGGCGAAGCCGAAGGCGCCGAAGTTGGCGAGCCCCTTCTTCACCGCCCACTGGTCGGGCCGCTGGTACATGGTCAGCGAGTGGACCTCCTGCCAGATCAGCGCGTCCGCCTGGTTGGCCAGGTCGATCGCCTTGGCCCGGTCGAGTTCCGCGTTGGCCTGGTCGAACAGCGAGTCGATCTCGGACGAGCCGATCCGCGCGTAGTTCTGCTCGGTGATGAGCTGGCCGCTCGCGTCCTTGGTCGGGTTCTTGTAGATCGACTTGGACGAGCTGATCGGGTACGGCGTACCGATCCACGAGAAGACCGTGAAGTCGAACTGCCCCGGGGTGACGTACTTGTCGAACAGGTCGTCCACCGGCACCGTGTTGATCTTCACGGTGACCCCGATCTGGGCCAGCATCGCCTGGATCAGCTCGGACTCCTGCTTGCTGGAGGCAACCCCGGTCGGGATCACAAAGTTGATCTCAAGAGCCTTGCCGTCCTTCTTGCGGACGTTGCCGTCCAGCTTCCAGCCGGCCTCGTCCAGCAGGGTCTTGGCCTTCTCCACGTTGTACTTGCCGACGTCGCCGGAGTTGTCCTTGTACCCGTCCTGGTTCGTCATGAAGATGTGGTTGTTCAGCGGCTTCGGGTCGATGTTCATCGGGCCGAGCAGCGACTTGCCGATCGCCTCCCGGTTGATGCCCATCGCCAGCGCCTGACGCACCTTCACGTCCTGCAGCAGCGGCGCGGTGCCGTTGATCGTGATGTGCCGGAAGTTCGGGCCACCCGCGACCCGGATGTCCGTCGCGGTCAGATCCTTGGCGCGCTTCCACTTGTTCGCGTCCGGCCCGATGTCGATGAAGTCGACCTCGTTGTTGGCGAGCGCGTCGATCTGGGCGTTCGGCTCGATCGACCGGTACACGATGGTGTCCAGCAGCGGCTTGTTACCCCACCACTTGTCGTTGCGTACCAACGTGATGGTCTTGGCCGTGTTGTCGATCGACCCGAGCATGAACGGCCCGCCGGCGACCAGCGGCTTGGCCTTCCAGCCCTCGTTGAAGACCTTCGGGTCCGAGTTCGTGGCCTTCGGGTAGATCGGCGAGAACACCGCCTGCCAGTCGGCGTACTTGTTCTTGTACGTGACGATAGCCTCGCGATCGTCCGCGCCGCGCTCCACGCTTTCGATCTGGTCGTACCCGTTGGACGAGGAGATGTTGTACGCCTTGTCCGTACCGTTGCTGGCCTTCCACTGCCACTGGAAGTCTTCCCAGGTGATCGGCGTGCCATCGGACCAGACGGCCTTCGGGTTGATCTTGTACGTGATGACCTGCTTCGGGTCCGACTTGATCGTCGGGTCCGAGGCCAGCAGATCCTTGTTGAAGTACGGCTTGCCGCCGGCGTCGGTGTAGAACGCCTGCGGCATCGTGGCCAGCATGACGTTGGACGTGTCCAGGTCGGTGCCGTCGAGTTGGTAGTAGTTGAAGTTCGCCGGGAAGCCCGACAGCGGCCACGTCAGCTTGCCGCTGTCCTGGAGCTTGTCCCGCGCGATGGCGTTGACCTGGTTCTCGCTCGCCTTCGGAGGGGCCTGCGGTGCCGGCGAATTGTCGCCTCCGCCGCAGGCGGCAAGGCCGCCGACTAACGCGAGCGCAGCGGCGGACGAGAGCACTACCCTCGTGCGCAAGCTGTGCATCATCTTTCCTCCATCGTGAAGGTGGGTGGGTACAGCCCGGCTCGGCCGCCGTTCGATCTGGACAATCCCGGCGGCCGGGCCGCTCACATCCGCCTACAGCACCTCATCAACCTCCGCGTAGTGGCAGGCGGCGTCGTGGTCGGCATCGCCGGGACCCTGGTGGCGGAGCGCTGGGGCCTCGGAGATGCAGCGCTGGCGTTGCGAGTCGGACAGCTCGCCAGCGAACTTCTGGCACCGGGTGCGGAACGGGCAACCCGATGGTGGGTCGGCCGGGCTAGGCAGGTCTCCCTGGAGCACGATCCGGCGGCGCTGGCGCTCCTTCTCCGGGTCCGGGATCGGGATCGCGGAGAGCAGTGCCTGCGTGTACGGGTGGGACGGCGCCTCGAAGACCTGGTCCACCTGACCGATCTCGGCGATCGTGCCCAGGTACATCACCGCCACCCGGTCGGCGATGTGCCGCACGACCGACAGGTCGTGGGCCACGAACAGGTAGCTCAGGCCGAGGTCGACCTTGAGCTGTTCGAGCAGGTTGATGATGCCGGCCCGGATCGACACGTCGAGCGCGGAGACCGGCTCGTCCAGCACCAGGACCTTCGGCTGCAACGCGAGCGCCCGGGCGATGCCGACGCGCTGCCGCTGGCCGCCGGAGAACTCCTGCGGGTACCGGTTCGCGTGCTCCGGCCGCAGCCCCACGAGGCGCAGCAGCTCGCGGACCCGGGCGGCCCGTTCGTTCGCCGGTACCCCGTGCGTGAGCAGCGGCTCGGCCAGGATGTCGCCGATCGGCAGCCGCGGGTCGAGCGAGGCCATCGGGTCCTGGAAGACGACCTGCAGGTCCCGGCGCACCGCGAACCGGTGGCGCCGGCTCATCGATGCTGTGTCCTTGTCCAGCACGACGATCGTGCCGGCCTGCGGCTTGACCAGGTGCAGGATCTCCATGATCGTGGTGGTCTTGCCGCAGCCGGACTCCCCGACCAGGCCGAGCGTCTCGCCCTCGCGGATGTCCAGGCTGATGCCGTTGACCGCCTGCACCGTCCCGACCCGCCGCCGGAAGATCGCGCCCTTCACCAGCGGGTAGTGCTTGACCAGCCCGTCGACGCCGAGCACCGTCCGGCGCGCGTGCCGCGGGATCCGCTCGACCAACGAGGGCGGCACGACCGGAGCCGGGAACACATCCGTACTCGTCAGGCCGCCCCGCTCGATCTCCTCGCTGCGGTGGCAGGCCGCGCTGTGCGCGGCACCGGATGCGGCCATCCGCTCCAGCGGCGGCTCGACCTCCGAGCACAGCTCGATCGCCATCGGGCAGCGCGGCACGAACGGGCAGCCCTGCGGTAGGTCCACAAGGGACGGTGGACTGCCCTCGATCGGGGTGAGCGGCTGCCGCTCGCCGACGTCCAGGCGCGGGATGGAACCCAGAAGCCCCAACGTGTACGGCATCCGCGGGCGGTAGTAGACGTCGTCCACGGATCCGGTCTCGACGGGCTTGCCGGCGTACATCACCGCGACCCGGTCGGCGAACCCGGCCACCACGCCGAGGTCGTGCGTGATCATGATGATCGCCGCGCCGGTCGTGTCCCGGGCCGTGTGCAGCACCTCGAGGATCTGCGCCTGGATCGTCACGTCGAGCGCCGTGGTCGGCTCGTCCGCGATGATCAGGTCCGGGTCGTTGGCGATCGCCATCGCGATCATGGCGCGCTGCCGCATGCCGCCGGAGAACTCGTGCGGGAACGCGTTCGCCCGGACCTTCGGGTTCGGGATGCCGACGAGGTCGAGCAGGTCGATGGCCTTCTTGGTGGCCACCTCCTTGGAGATGTCCTCGTGCACGAGGATCGCCTCGGCGATCTGGTCGCCGACCGTATAGACCGGGGTCAGCGCGGAGAGCGGATCCTGGAAGATCATCGAGATCTTCCGGCCACGGATCCGCGACAGCTCGCGGTCGGAGCGGCCGAGCATCTCCCGGCCCTGGAACCGGATCGACCCGGTGACCAGCGCCGCCGGCGGCAGCAGACCCATCACAGCCATCGACGAGACGGATTTGCCCGAGCCGGACTCGCCGACAATGCCGAGCACCTCGCCGGGCATCACCTGGTACGACAGGTGCCGCACCGCGTGGACCGGGCCGGACTCGCTGGGGAACCGGACCGACAGGTCGGTGACCTCCAGGATGGGGCTGAGCCCGCCCGCGGCGTCGCTGGGCCTTCGGCCTCGACCGACTCCGACGCGATCACGCACGGCCGGCTCCCGAGGTCGGGTCGAGCGCGTCCCGCAGGCCGTCGCCGATCGCGTTCACGCTGAGCACGATCGCGACGAGCAACCCGGCGACGAAGAAGAACTGCCACGGGTAGGTCAGCGCGGCCGGCGCCCCGTCGGCGATCAGCGTGCCCATCGAGACGTCCGGCAACTGGACGCCGAAGCCGAAGAACGAGAGCCCGACCTCGGCCAGGATCGCCGCGCCCACCCCGATCGTGTAGTCGATGATCAGGAAGCTCGACATGTTCGGCAGGATGTGCCGGAGGACGATCCGCCAGCGCGGTACGCCCATGAACCCGGCCGCCTGGACGAACTCGCGCTCCCGCAGCGACAGCGTCAACCCCCGGACCACCCGCGCGGTGATCATCCACTGGAACGCCCCGAGCAGGACCACGAAGACCAGCCAGCTCTTGCCGCGGAAGTTCGGCGAGAGGATCGCGATGATCAGGAACGCGGGCAGGACCAGCATGAGGTCGCCCAGGGTGGTGCTGAGCCGGTCGACCCAGCGCCCGAAGTAGCCGCCGAACGCGCCGAACAGGGCCGCCATGCCGGTACCGATCGCGGCGGCCAGGAGGCCGATGACGAGCGACTTCTGCATCCCGCGCATGGTCAGCGCGAACAGGTCCTTGCCGGTCTGCGTGGTGCCGAACCAGTGCGCGGCCGACGGCGCCTGCTGGAACGCCTCGAAGTCGATCTCGTCGTACGACCACTGGGTCAGGTACGGCCCGAGGTAGGCCAGCGCGAACAGCAGCACCAGGCTGATCAGCCCGGCGACCGCGGTACGCCGGCGCCGGAAGCGGCGGATCACCAGGCGGCCGCGCGAGATCGCCTCGACCTCGATGGGTGAACTGACCTCCGGTACGGCGGCGGTGCCTCCGGCCTGGACGATGACGCTCGGATCCTGAGGCAGCGTCATGCCGGGCCCCCGGTTACGGTTCGCAACCTCATGTCGGCTCCCCTACCTGACCCGGACCCGCGGATCCAGCGCGGCGTAGGCGAAGTCCGAGATCACGCCGGCGAGGAGCACCAGCACGGCGACGAAGAGCGTGATGGCCGCGGCCGCGTTCACGTCGTTGCGCGTGATCGAGTCGACGAACCATTCGCCCATGCCGTGCCATCCGAAGATCTTCTCCGTGAACGTCGCGCCTACGAACAATAAGGCGAACTGGTACGAGAAAAAGGTTGCCATCGGGATCAGCGCCGTACGCAGGCCGTGCTTGAACAGCGCGCGCGACCGTCGCAGCCCCTTCGCCTGCGCGGTCCGCAGGAAGTCGCTGCCGAGCACGTCGAGCATCGCGCTGCGCTGGTACCGGCTGTAGAACGCGAAGCCGTTGACCCCGATGATCAGCACGATCGACGGCAGGATCAGGTGCGCGAACCGGTCCGTGATGCCGGCCCAGGACCACGGATCCAGCCCGGGGGTCATCTCGCCGGTGTTGTAGACGAGCGGATCGTCGGCCCGACCGACCGCCCGGTTGAACCAGGTCCCGGCGTACTTGACGAGTACGGCCAGCACCACGGTCGGCGTCGAGAGCAATACGAACGCGAGCAACGTCATGGCCTGATCGGAGAACTTGTACTGCCGGATCGCGCCCCAGGCACCGGCCAGCACCCCGACCATGGTGCCGATCAGCGAGCCGATCAGCAGCAGCCGGAGGCTGACCCACATCCGCCGGTTCATCTCGTCGTTGACCGAGCCGTTGTCGATGGTCCGGCCGAAGTCACCCTGGACCACGCCGCCGGCCCAGGTGGTGAACCGCTCCAGCACCGGCGTCTTGTCGTTCATGTTGATCGCGTCGAGCTGGGCGTCCACGACGGCGGGCGGCGGCGGGGGATTCCGGCCCTGATAATTCGAGCGCGGGTTCAGCTGGGTCGCGGCCAGGAAGTAAGCGATCGATGTGGCAACCACCACAAGCGCCGCAAAATACACGAAGCGGCGCAGCAGAAAGCTCGCCAACCGACACACTCCCGGCGTAACCGTGCATGGCTCGTAAGACCTGCCCACCGTATGCCGTCCTTACAGAGACGGCATAGTTGGTAATCCAAGTGTTATATGTGCTTCTGGCAACAACAGGATCACGGACCCCTCGCCGCCACCCTCACCGCTCGTCACGAGTGGGGCACGGGGTACCCGCCACATGAGGGACGCGCTGGACCGCGGGCACAGTTGCCGTCGCTGCCGGACCGTGACGTTGGCCGATCCACACCGGCGGGGCGCACCGGCGTCCAGCCCCGACCTGGCACCCTTGACGACGTGACCACGACGCCACGGGTACGCGCGCCGGAGCTGACCGGCCGGGGATGGCTCAACACCGGCGGAAAGACGATGACGCTGGCCGATCTGCGCGGCAAGATCGTAATCCTGGACTTCTGGACCTCCTGCTGCATCAACTGCCTGCACGTGCTCGACGAGCTGCGCCCGCTGGAGCAGAAGTACGCCGACGTGCTGGTCGTCGTCGGCGTGCACTCGCCGAAGTTCGCGCACGAGCGCGATCCGGATGCGCTCGCCGCGGCCGTCGAGCGGTACGGCGTCGCGCACCCGGTGCTGGACGATCCCGAGCTGAGGACCTGGGACCGGTACACGGCGAAGGCCTGGCCGACCCTGTCGGTGGTCGATCCGCAGGGGTACCTGGTCGCCACGATGGCCGGCGAGGGGCACGCGGAGGGCCTGGCCCGGCTGATCGACGAACTGATCGAGGAGCACGACGCGACGGGCACCCTGCACCGGGGCAGCGGCCCGTACGCGCCGCCGGAGCCGGAGCAGACGAGCCTCCGCTTCCCCGGCAAGGCCGTACCGCTGGGATCCGGCTTTCTGGTGAGCGACTCCGCGCGGCACTCGCTGGCGGAGCTGGCGCCCGACGGCGAGACGGTCCTCCGCCGGATCGGCACCGGTGAGCGGGGCCGCCAGGACGGTGTGGCCGAGGCCGCGACGTTCGCCGAGCCGCAGGGGCTCTGCCTGCTGCCGCCGCACGTCGCGGAGGTCGCCGGCTACGACCTTGTGGTCGCGGACACGGTGAACCACCTGCTGCGCGGCGTCCACCTGGCGACCGGCGAGGTGAGCACGGTCGCCGGTACCGGCCGGCAGTGGCGCTCGACGGTGGACGACCTCACCCACGATGCCCGGGCCGTCGACTTCTCGTCGCCGTGGGACGTGGCCTGGTACGACGACCGGGTAGTGATCGCGATGGCCGGGATCCACCAGCTCTGGTGGTTCGACCCGGTGAAGCGGACGGCCGGGGTGTACGCCGGCACGACCGTGGAGGCGCTGCGCGACGGGCCGCTGCCGGACGTCTGGCTGGCCCAGCCGTCGGGTCTGGCGGTGGACGGCGACCGGCTGTGGATCGCGGACAGCGAAACCTCGGCCCTGCGCTACGTCGCCGACGGGGTCCTGCACACCGTCGTCGGCCAGGGCCTGTTCGACTTCGGCCATGTCGACGGGCCGGGCGGTACCGCGCTGTTGCAGCACCCGCTCGGCGTCTGCGCGCTGCCGGACGGGACGGTCCTGGTGGCCGACACGTACAACGGGGCGGTACGCCGGTACGACCCGGCGACCGGGCAACTGTCCACTGTGGCCACCGGACTCGCGGAACCGTCCGACCTGGTGCTGGCCGGAGACGGGTCGGTGGTGGTCGTCGAGTCCGCCGCGCACCGGCTCGTCCGGCTGGCGCCCGGCGCGGCGCCGACCACGGTGGCGGGCGAGCGGCAGCGGACCGAGCGCCCGCCGACCGAGCTGACGCCGGGGGAGGTGGACCTCGACGTGATCTTCACACCGGCGCCGGGCCAGAAGCTCGACGAGTCGTTCGGCCCGTCGACCCGGCTGGTGGTCAGCGCGTCACCGCCGGAGCTGCTGATCGACGGCGCGGGTGAGTCGACCGCGCTGTCCCGGCGTCTGGTGCTGTCGCCGGCCGTGGCCGCCGGGGTGCTGCAGGTGGTGGCGCAGGCGGCGACCTGCGACTCGGACGCCGAGCACGCGGCCTGTTACCTGACCCGCCAGGACTGGGGCATCCCGGTCCGGGTCAGCACCGACGGCGGGTCACGGCTCGGCATCGTCCTGCGCGGGCTCGACTCGCCGTGATCCGGGCGTCCTTGGATCGTTATGGGAGGGACGCCCTAATCGCGTCCTCGACCGAGCTACGATCCGGCTCGATATAGTCCCGCGTTTGCGTGGGAGGTGACCATGGCGCGGTGGGCAGTCCTGATCCTTGCCGCGTCCGCGTCGCTCACGCTGGCGACCCCGGCCGGCGCCGCAACCGCCGCCGGGGCCGTTGACCCCGCGGACCTGGCCATCGCCGTCACGGACTCGCCCGACCCGTCCGGGCCCGGCGGAACCATCACCTACATGATCACGTTCGGCAACTCCGGTCCGGGGAACGCGGACCGTCCCGTCATGACCGCGACCACGCCCGCGAACACCGTGTTCGCCTCGTTCGCCACCCCGCCGCACTGGACGGTCACCACGCCACCGGTCGGCGCCGCCGGTACGGTCACCGCCACCGGGGCACTGGTCACCCCGCGCGAGGGTGCGTCCTTCAAGCTGACCGTCCTGGTGACCGGCGGCGACCGGATCGACCTCTCCGCGTCCGTCGGGTCGGACGCGCCCGACCCGGACCCGGGCAACAACACCGCGACGGCCGCCACGGAACTCAGTAACGCGGCGGACCTGCGTGTCGCCGTCGCGGACAGCCCCGGTGCGGTCGCGGCCGGCACACCGGTCACGTACCAGATCACGCTCACCGATGCCGGGCCGGCCGCGGCGGCGGCGCCGGAACTCTCCGTCGAGACGCCGGCGAACACCGTGTTCACCTCGTTCACGGCGCCGGACGGCTGGACGGTCACGAATCCGCCGGTCGGTGGTACCGGCCGGGTCCGGGCCACCGCGGCATCGGTACAGCCCGGCGGGCCCGGCCCGGCGTTCACGCTCACGGTCACCCTCGCGCCGGGTACGGCGCACGGGGTACAGCTGCGCCTGAAGCCGTCGGTCACGTCGGCCACGCCCGACCCGGACGGGGGCAACAACTCGGTGACGGCCGCGGTGACCGTGGCCAACGCGGGCGACCTCACGGTCAGCGTGACCGACAGCCCGGACCCGGTCGTCGCGGGCGGCGCGGTCGCGTACGCGCTGACGCTCACCAACAACGGCCCGGTGGCGGCCACGAACGCCGCGCTCTCCGCGGACCTGCCGGCCGGTACGACGTTCACCTCCTTCACCGCTCCCGCCGGCTGGACGACCTCCGCCCCGGCGCCCGGCGCCGCTACCGGCGCGGTCTCAGCCACGCTCGCCACGCTGCCGAGCGGCGGATCGGCGACGTTCACGCTCGTCCTCACCGCGGGCTCGACCAGCCAGGTGAGGCTGACCGCCACCACCAGCGCGACGACCACCGACCCGACCCCGGCCAACAACAGCGAGACGGTGTCGACCACGGTCACCGCCGGCACCGCCAGCCCGGCGCCCGGCGCGGCGGGTGGTCCGACGCGGGGCGGGCTCGCGATGACCGGCTCGTCGGTCGTCCGGCTGGTCGGGATCACGGCCGTCCTGCTCGGCCTCGGCATCCTGTTCGTGGCGATGGGCCGCTCGCGGCGCTCCCGCCGCCGCTACGGCCGCTGAGCGTCGGGCCGGCGGGTCCCGGGATCGGCGAACGGCGCGACCGTCGACCCGGCGGCCTCCAGGGCGGTGCGCACCTGGCGGGCCAGGTCCACCGCGCCGGGCGTATCGCCGTGGACGCACAACGACTCGACCGGGTGGGAGAGCACCGAGCCGTCGTACGCGACCACCTCGCCGGCCGAGGCCATCCGGACCGCGGCGGCCACCACGTCCGGTGTGGAGTGCACCACCGCGCCCGGCTGCGTGCGCGGCATCAGCCGCCCGTCCGGCAGGTAGGCCCGGTCGGCGAATCCCTCGGCGACCACGCGCAGGCCCGCGTCTGCCGCCAGCCGCGCGAGCACCGAACCCGGCTGGCACAGCACCGGCAGCGCGGAGTCGTACGCCTGCACCGCGCGGACGACCGCGGTCGCCTGCCCCTCGTCGACGGCCGCGGTGTTGTAGAGCGCGCCGTGCGGCTTGACGTACCGCACCTGCCCGAACGCCGACAGCGCCCCGATCTGGTAGCGGATGTCGTCGCGCAGGTCGTCCACGGCGTAGTCGATCCGCCGCCGCCCGAACCCGGCCAGGTCCCGGTAGGCCACCTGAGCGCCGATCGCGACGCCGCGCTCGGTGGCCGCCGCGCACACCCGGTGCATCGTGGTCGGGTCACCGGCGTGGAACCCGCAGGCGACGTTCGCGCTCGTCACCACGTCCAGCAGACCGAGATCGTCGCCGAGCCGCCAGATCCCGAATCCCTCGCCGAGGTCAGCGTTCAGGTCCATGGAACCTCACCGTAGCCCCTGGCCGGGCCTGCGCCAGGAGCGGCAGACCGGCGGGCTCGACCACGGCGATCACCGGGTACCCGCCGGTCGTCGGGTGGTCGGCCAGGAACACCAGCGGCTGCCCGTTCGCCGGTACCTGCACCGAGCCGAGCACGATCCCCTCCGAGGGCAGCTCGCTGGCGACCACGCGGGGCAGGCTCTCGCCGGCCAGCCGCACCCCGATCCGGTTGCTCACCGGGCTCACCGTGTACGGCGTACCGGACAGCGTCTCCAGCGCCCGCGGCGCGAACCAGTCCGCGCGCGGACCCGGCCGGATCGGCACGACCAGATCGGGCACCGGCCGAGTGGCGTCCACAATGGACAGCGCGGCGGATCGGCCCGGCCCGACCGGCAGGTGGTCCCCGTCGCGCAGCGGAGCCGGACCGAGTCCCGAGAGCGTGTCCGTGGCCCGGCTGCCGAGCACCGGTGGTACGGCGATGCCACCGCCGACGGCGAGGTAGGTCCGTACCCCGCCCCGGGCCGGCCCGACCCGCAGCACGTCACCCTCGAGCGTGGCGGCCGCCGGCGCGCCGGCCAGGGCGAGCGTCGCCGGTACGTGGAACCGCAGCACGCACCCGGTCACCGTGATCTCCAGCCCGGCCGCGCCGTCGGGGTTGCCGACGAGCCGGTTCGCCGCCACCAGAGCCGGCGCGTCGAGCGCGCCCGACCGCGGCACCCCGAGGTGGGCCCAGCCGGCCCGGCCGAGGTCCTGCACGGTGGTGAGCGCGCCGGCCCGGACCACCTCTATCACGGTCACTCCCGCACCAGCCGGACCCGCCGGCCGGGTACGAGCAACGCCGGCGGTCGACGGTCCACATCGAACAGTCGCACCCCGGTACGGCCGACGAGCCGCCACCCGCCCGGCGAGGCGGTCGGGTAGATGCCCGCGTACGCGCCGGCCAGACCGACGCTGCCCGCCGGTACCTTCGGTCGCGGCTCGGGCAGCCGGGGCACGGCCAACTCCGGCGGCAGCCCGGTCAGGTAGCCGAAGCCCGGCGCGAACCCGCAGAACGCGACGACGAACTCGGTCGCGACGAGCCGGTCCACGACCGAGTCCTCGTTCCCGCCCCAGCACGCGGCGACGTCGGCGAGGTCCGGTCCCCCGTACTCCACCGGGATCTCGATCGGCGGGCCCGCGGCGGTGGCGGCACCGGCGGACGGCGCCCAGCCCGGCAGCCGCGCGGCGAGCGCCGGCGGGTCCGGCACGCCGTCGAGCAGCAGCGTCTCCGCGGCCGGCACGATCTCGGTCGCGACCAGGTCGCCGGCCTCCCGGCGACGCCACAGTTCGGTGAACCAGGCCCCCGGATCGGCGACCTCCAGCAGCAGCGCGGCGGCCCCGACATGTCTGATCCGCACGCCGTGAGAATACACACTACTGCTTGGTAACCTACGGTACCGTAAGTACGATTACCGCCGTGACGACCATGGTGAAGCTGCGGCCCACCGACATCGGCAAGCCACGCCTGCGGGGCTGGCTGCACACGTACGCCTTCTTCGTGGCCGCGGTCTGCGGCCTCGTGCTGTGCGCGCTGGCGGCCACCCGCCCCGGCTCCGCGGCCGTGGTGAGCTGCGCGGTCTACAGCGCGACCGTGTGCGGGCTGTTCGGTGTGAGCGCGCTCTACCACCGCCGCGTGTGGTCTCCCAGGGGGTACCAGGTGATGCGGCGCCTGGACCACTCCATGATCTTCGTCTTCATCGCCGGCACGTACACCCCGTTCTGTGCCCTGCTCCTGCCGCCGCGGACCGGCGCGATCCTGCTCGCCGTCGTCTGGGCCGGCGCGCTGGCCGGCGTGGCGATGAAGGTGGTCTGGCCGCACGCGCCGCGCTGGCTGTCCGCACCGCTCTACATCGCGCTCGGCTGGGTGGCGGTCGCCGTGCTGCCGGACATCCACCGGGGCGGCGGCATGACCGCGCTGGTGCTGCTGCTGGCCGGCGGCGCGGTCTACAGCCTCGGCGGCGTCCTGTACGCGCTGCGCCGCCCCAACCCGTGGCCGGCCGTCTTCGGCCACCACGAGTTCTTCCACGCCTGCACGCTGGTGGCCGCCGTCTGCCACCACGTCGCCGTCTACTTCGCGCTGTTCGCGTAGCGGTACCCGCTCGGGAACATGGCGGTACCCGCGCGGAAACGGGGGGCGCCGGCCGTCCGGACGCCCCCCGCGGTCGGCGGAACTCTACAGAGTGTCGGGCGGGCCGACGTCCGTGCGGCGCTCGACCGAGGTGTACTCGGTGCCGGTCACCGGCGCACGCGTCGTGACCGTCCGGCGCCGGCTGGACCAGAACCAGAGGGTGAGGATCAAGCCGGCCACGCCGGCGAGCATGAGCACCCAGCCGACCACCCACAGGTCGAGCCAGCCGATCGACACGTCCACGCCGAACGCGAGGATCGCACCGATTGCGATAAGGGCGATGCTGCCACCGATGCCCACAACGAGCCTCCTTCCGGGGGCGAACGAGGCATCACATACCCACCCCGTGCGCGGTTCAATCGGGCAAGCTAATGGCCATGACCGACCCAGGTGAGACGACCGCCCGCACCCTGGTCCTGTTGCGTCATGCCAAGGCCGAACGGCCCACCGGGCACTCCGACGTCGACCGACCCCTCACCGAACGCGGCCACGCCGACGCGGGCGCGGCCGGGGCGTGGCTGGCGGCACACGGGTACGTGCCGGATCTCGTCCTCTGCTCACCGGCGAAACGCACCCGGCAGACCTGGCACGGGGTCGCGCTCGCGCTGCCGTCCGCGCCGGCCGTGCGGTACGAGAAGAAGCTCTACACCGGCGGCGCGCGCGACATGCTCGCCGTGGTCGCGGCCGCCTCGACCGAGGTACGGACCGTTCTGGTCATCGGCCACAACCCGTCGGTCTCGGAGTTGTCGGTCCTGCTCGACCCGGACGGACACGCGGCGGACTCGGACGGGTTGCGGACCTGTGGCCTGGCCGTGCACGACGTCCCCGGATCGTGGGCGCACTGCGCGTCGGGCGGGGCCCGGCTGTCGACCGCGCACACCGCCCGCGCGTGAGCAGCTCAGCGGACCTCGGCGTCCGGCGGGTCCGGCGGCACCCCGCCGGTCGAGTGCGCGAGCCGCGCCTCCTCCACGATCGTGACCTCGTTGCGCCGCCGCCGCTCACGCCAGAAGTACAGGGTGAGGAAGATCAGCGCGCCGCCGGCGAGCATCAGCACGACCCCGGCGACCTGCAAGTCGATCCAGGAGACCTCGGCCCTCACCGCGTACGCCAGGATCGCGCCGAGAACAATCAGGAAGATCCCGGTGCCAATACCCATCTTTCGCCTCCGCGAATCGTGCTGACGATACCGCGAGCGGGGCGGTGCCGTGGTTAGAACGCCTCCTCCGGCAGATCCATCAGATCGAGCGTGGTGCCCTCGATGATCTTCCGGTCGGCGGCGAGCCGGGGCAGTACCTCGCGGGCGAAGAACCGGGCCGCAGCCACCTTGCCCTCGTAGAACGCCTGGTCGGCCGGGGTCAGCGCGCGGGCCAGCGCGCGCAGCGCGACGTCCGCCTGGCGCTGCAACAACCAGCCGATCGCCAGGTCGGCCAGGGCGAGCAGCAACCGGCGGCTGGTCAGCCCGACCTTGTAGAGCGCCCGCGGGTCGTCCCCCTGCGCGTCGCCGAGCCACCCGGTCATCGTGGCGAGCATGCCCTGCACGTCGGTGAGTGCCCGGCCGAGCGCCAGCCGTTCGACCTTGAGCTGGCCGTTCCCGCCGTCGGCGTCGAGGAACTGCTGGATCTCGCCGGCCACCGTCATCAACCCGACGCCCTGGTCCTTGACGATCTTGCGGAAGAACAGGTCGAGGCTCTGGATCGCGGTCGTGCCTTCGTACAGCGTGTCGATTTTGGAGTCCCGGACGTACTGCTCCAGCGGATAGTCCTGCAGGAAGCCGGATCCGCCGAAGGTCTGCAGCGCCTCGTGGCCGAGCAGTTCGTACGCGCGCTCCGAACCGGCACCCTTGACGAGCGGGAGCAGCAGGTCGTTCACCCGGTCGGCGAGCCGCTCGGTCGACTCGTCGCCCGCGGCCGCCGCGATCTTCAGGCGGTCCTGCCAGGACGCCGTGTAGCAGACCAGCGCGCGCATGCCCTCGGCGTACGCCTTCTGCAGCATCAGCGACCGGCGCACGTCCGGGTGGTGGGTGATCGTGACCCGGGGCGCGGTCTTGTCCGCCATCTGCAGCAGGTCGGCGCCCTGGACCCGGCTCTTCGCGTACTCCAGCGCGTTGAGGTACCCGGTCGACAGGGTCGCGATCGCCTTGGTACCGACCATCATCCGGGCGTACTCGATGATCTGGAACATCTGCCGGATGCCGTCGTGCACGTCGCCGAGCAGCCAGCCCTTGGCCGGAATGCCGTGCCCGCCGAAGGTCAGCTCACAGGTCGTGGAGACCTTCAGGCCCATCTTGTGCTCGACGTTCGTGGCGAAGACGCCGTTACGCCCGCCCAGCTCGCCGGTGCGTGGGTCGAAGTGGAACTTCGGCACGACGAACAGCGACAGGCCCTTGGTACCCGGCCCGGCACCGGCCGGCCGGGCCAGCACGTAGTGGATGATGTTGTCGGTCAGGTCGTGCTCGCCGCTGGTGATGAAACGCTTGACGCCCTCGATGTGCCAGGAACCGTCGTCCTGCGGGATCGCGCGGGTCCGTCCGGCGCCGACGTCCGAGCCGGCGTCCGGCTCGGTGAGCACCATCGTGGAGGCCCAGCGCTTCTCGACGAAGAGCTTCGCCCACTCCTTCTGCTCGGGCGTGCCCTCCAGCCACAGCGTGTACGCGAACGACGGGCCGCTGGAGTACATCCAGACCGGCGCGTTCGCACCGAGCACGAGGTCGGCGAGCATCCACCAGAGCATCCGCGGTGCGGCCGTCCCGCCCAGCTCCTCGGGCAGGTCCAGCCGCCAGAACTCGGCGTCCATGAAGGCCTGGTACGACCGGCGGAACGACTCGGGCATCGTGACGCGGTGCGACTCAGGGTCGAACGTGGGCGGGTTCCGGTCGCCGTCGGCGAAGCTCCTCGCCAGGTCCTCGCCGGCGAACCGGGCAACCTCGGCCAGGATGCTGCGCGCGGTCCCGGCGTCGAGGTCCTGGTACGGCGCCGTACCGAGTACCTGATCGGCGCCGAAGACCTCGAAGAGGTTGAACTCGAGGTCCCGGAGGTTGCTCCTGTAGTGCGTCATTGCTCCCCGTCCTATGGGTTACCCGTCAGTAACCAAATTCTATTACCGGCCGGTAGCCCCAGGGCCATATGAGTGATTCCCGTCACACGCGTCACGGTGTCGGATCGCCGTCGTCGGGCGGGTCGGGCGGTCAGAGCTGCTGCGAGCCCACTTCCCAATTGGGGGTGCTGGGAGCCGTGACCGGCTGCGCCCCGGTGTACTCCATCAGGACGAGCGCGATGTCGTCGTCCAGACGGCCGCGGACCCACTCGACGAGCGCGGTCTCCAGCGAGGCGAGACCGTCGCCGACGGTACCGTGCCCGACCAGCCGCCAGGCCCGCTCGGCGGTGGGGAAGAAGTCGCCGTCGCGGCGCGCCTCCGCCAGCCCGTCGGTATAGAGCAGCAGCCGGTCGCCCGGCTCGAGCCGCTCCACCCGCGGCCGGACCACCGGCATGAACCCGAGCGGCGGGGCCGGTGCGGGCGGGTCCAGCGGCATGACCTGGCCACGCCGCAGCAGCAGCGGCGCGGGGTGTCCACAATTGACGATCGTCAACGTACCGCCGCGCTCCTCGACCAGCACGGCGGTGACGAAGTCCTCGTCGCCGACGCTGCGCGCCACCGCCCGGTCCAGGTCGGCCACGATCGCCCGCAGATCCGCGCGTTCGAAGGCGACGTGCCGGTACGAGCCGAGCACGATGCTGGCCAGCCGGACCGCGTCGAGGCCCTTGCCGCGCACATCGCCGATGATCATCCGGATGCCGTACGGGGTGTCCAGCGCCTCGTACAGATCGCCGCCGATGTCGGCGGCCGCGCTGGCGGAGATGTACCGGCCGGCCACGGCGAGCGTGCCCACCTTCGGGCCGAGCGGGCGCAGCACGGCCTGCTGGGCGACCGAGGCGAGCCGGGACAGCTCGGCGATCCGTTCCGCCTGGCGCTGGCGTACCGCCGCGACGCCGGCCGCGATGACGGTCGCCAGGACGATGCCGCCGACGTTCACCATCGCCACGCCCGGGGAGCGCGGGCCGGCCACCGCGAACACCGTCCCCAGCACGGTGGCGGAGGCGCCCACCGTGAGCACCACCCGCCACGAGGCGAACGCCGCCGCCAGGAACGGTGCCGCCGCGAACAGGCCCAGGTAGTTCGGCTCTCCACCGTCGGCCAACTCGACCACGGACACGATCGCGAGCAGCACCAGGGCCGCGCCGAGCCCGGCGCGGGATTCAGGGCTCATCGGGCGGCGGCCGCCCAGCGGGTGCAGGTTCATGGGTCCGGGGACCAGCATGCCCGATTCGATGCCCGGACTGAATGAGGTTGTCCCCTCGATGGAGTGGGAATCTGCTGGGCCGGCATCGCCGTACACGTCCAGTGAGACGCGGTGACCCGTCGTTCGGGTTGGCGCGCCGATCACGCCAGCATCTCGTACGCCGCGATGTCCCGGACCGGCGATGCGAGGATGGGCGGCGTGGATCAGGCACTCCGGCACCGGCTCCGGACCGCGTTCCGCTGGGTCGACCCCGGTGACGACGCCACGCACGAGGTCAGCGACACCTCCGGCTGGTGGCGGGATCCGGCCCTGCTGGCCGGGCTGGGTCCGGCCCTCGCCGCGCTCGCCGCGCCGGCCGGCCCGACCGTGGTCATCGGCCCCGAGACCAGCGGGTTCGTGCTCGGCCCGCTGGTCGCACAGGCCCTGGGGATCGGTTTCGTGGAGGCGTACAAGGACGGCCGGGGGCACGTCGCGGACCGGATGCTGCGCCGGCGGACGAGCCCCGACTACCGCGGGCGGGTGATCACGCTGAGTCTCCGGGCCCGCCTGCTCGCCCCGACCGACCGGGCCGTCGTCGTCGACGACTGGGTGGCCACCGGCGCCCAGCTTCTCGCGCTGCGTGAGCTGGTCTCGCGGGCGGGCGCGCAGTACGTGGGTGCGGCCGTCGTGGTCGACGGCTGCCCGACCGCTGTCGCCGCCGAGGTCGGGCTGCGCAGCCTGCTGACCCGCCATGATCTCGACGACGCCGCCGCCCGTCCGTAAGCTCGGGCGCGATGCTCTACTGGCTGCTCAAGTACGTGTTCGTCGGTCCGGCCCTGCGGCTGCTGTTCCGGCCGGAGGTGACCGGCGGCGCATGACGTTCACCGCGAAGGTCGAGTACTTCCGCGGCCGCGGTCTGCGCGGGTTGCTCGCCCGGCTGTTCTTCGCCGGAACCGGCCAGATCCCGCTGGACCGGGCCGGCGGTCGGACCGCGCTCGCCTCGCTGGACCAGGGTGCCGACGTGCTGCGGGCCGGCGGGGTGCTGG
>Ga0075428_100002080_pt1 | contig 21587 bp, 21 predicted proteins | sample RhiMetdeltSRZDD2_FD_75291 | JGI IMG/M metagenome (GOLD analysis project Ga0075428, IMG submission 75291) | Populus rhizosphere microbial communities from Tennessee, USA - Rhizosphere MetaG P. deltoides SRZDD2 | ecosystem: Host-associated > Plants > Roots > Rhizosphere > Soil | place: USA... | reverse complement strand
AAGGGCGACCGACATGTAGGTGCTCATCGGCCAGAGCGTGATCGGGTTCTTGCACGGGTTCGGACGAAACGCTTCGACATCGCGCGTGTCGAGGTGCGGCATGCCGGGAAACTCGTAGACGCGGAACTGATCGCCCGGCCTGTCCCCGTCCTGACGCGTCGGGACATTTCCGCGCGATGCCTCGGTCGTCGTCGGCACCTGGATCATCGGCACGTCGATCTGCCGGATGTTGGTACCGTTGCTCGTCGGCAGGAAGCCGTCGTAAATCGGCTTCATGTCGCTGAGTCTGTACGCCATGTGTGCCGGAAGGTAGTTGATCAGCACGCCTGCCGACGCAGATGTTCCAGCGAGGATCATCTTCCTCATGCGCAGGCCGTTCAACGGATTGCCGGTCTGCGTCGAACGCAATAGCGAGCCGACCTGCGCGATGATTTCGTTCGCCTGGCCGGGTTGCACCCGCATGTCGCTGTAGCGCGCCCCGTTGAACTCGACGAACTGGGCCGGGTCGCTGGTGACGATCTCGACGCCAATGTGTCCCGACGTCATCGTGTAGGTATGCGTGAAGTGGAACATCCACGCGTTGCCGCTTGGATGCATGGACTCCGCGAGCACGATCCCGCTGAAGCGGCTGTTGTCCGCCGGCTTCCGCACGACGATGCGCGTTTTGTAGGCGGAGCCGTTGGCAGTGCCAGTCACGAAATACTCGGTGCTGGTGTACTTGAAGTGCGTCAGGTCGTCTCCGGCCGGCAGCGACATCAAGGCGGGGAACATCTCCCCCGGCGAGCTGATCGGCGCGGAAATATTCGCCGTCGGCGCGACCACCGGAGACGCCGGGAGCGCGGGCGACGCCTGGCCCTGCCGTCCGGGTGCGGGTCCCTGTCCGCGAACCGGAAGCGGCGCCTGCGCCGTGATCACGGCGATGCTCAGGGCCGCGAGCATCAGGCTAAGCGGTAGACCGGCACGTCGATGTCGCAATATCATGCCGGATAGGATAGATCGGGGCCGACCTTGACGTCGGCCTGGAGGAAGATGCCGATGAAGGCGCGTACGAGGGTTATTTCGGCCGGGTTACTCGCCCTGTTGACGGCGGCGGTATTTCAGGCCTCCACCGCCGGCGCGCAGCAGCAGGGGCCGCCCAGGCCCGCGGCGACTCCGCCGGCTGGCGTCCAGCCCTTGCCGGTCGATATTTTCACGACGAAGAATTTCTACCTGGACCGCCAGTACTGGACCGACCCGCGCTATACGCGCTGCAACACGCCGCGGCAGATGACGGACATGTGGCGCGACAACCGGTTCGCGCAGTGGGGCGACTGCAAGCTCGATCGCGAGCAGGCGAAGATCGTCAGCCCGTATGCGTATAAAACCGCGCAGGAACACTACGAAGCCCTGCTCGCCGACGCGAAGAAGGCCGGCGGCCCGACCCAGCACACGCGGCAGACGCTGCCGAACTGGGACGGCCGGTACCGCCGCCTGAATCCGGGAGAGCAGTGGATCTGGGGCCGCAACCTGCAGGCCGCGACGATGCTGAAGCTGCTGACGCCCGAATATCAGAAACGGATGGTCCAGCAGAACTACCACGAGGTGATCAACAACTCACCGCAGTGGAACGCGGCCTTTTGTTATCCCGAAGGGTTCATGCGGTGGTGGGCCGAGGCGTCGCTCGGCGGGCAAATCGAAGTGATGATGACGCCGAACCAGGTGCAATTCCTCAGCGGCATCGCCGACAACCTCCTGCGTAAGGTCCTGGTCGGCCGCAAGCACGTGCAGCAGGTGCCGCAGTGGCACGGCGAGACGATCGGCTTCTGGAACGGCAACACGCTCGTGGCGTGGACGGCGAACGTCCAGGCGTGGACGCTGTCGCATTCGATGTTCGAGTTCAGCAGCCAGATGGAGACGATCGAGGTGTTCCGGCCGAGCGCTGACGGCAAGACCATCACCGTCGAGACCACATTCTACGATCCCGAAGCGTTCACGCGGCCGCTGCACACGGTAACACCGTGGCAGTTCGTCGTCGGACTCGACGACCCCGAGGCCCGGCATACGTTCGTCGAGTGCCGGGTGCAGAGCACCATCATCAACGGACCAGACGGCCGCCCGACGCAGTTGACGTTCCTGGACGACGGCTACATCGATTACTTCGGGCGTCCCTGGGCGCAGAACTGGGAGAAGCATTTCGAGCAGGGCTGGGAGCGGCCCGAGGAAAAGTAACGCTCAACCAAGGAGGAAGTTGTGAAGAAGGTCGTTGCGTTCGCTGCGGGCGTCCTGCTCCTGGCGGTCACGGTCGCACCCGTGCTCGCGCATCACTCGTTTGCCATGTATGACCAGACGACGTCGAAAACGATGACGGGGAAGCTGGTGCGCTATATCCCGGGCGCGAATCACGCCCAGTTGATCTTCGACGTGCTGGGGCCCGATGGAAAGCCGATGATGCAGAACGGCAAAGTGATGCAGTGGGGCGTCGAGGGACCGTCGGCGGCTTCGCTGGCGCGCCAGGGCGTGGCGCCGAAGACGTTCCCTGAAGGGACCATTTTCACCGTCCGGCTGTACCCACTCCGCGACGGGCGTCCATTCGGAGCGCTCGCCGGCCTGCTGATCTCCTGCGGCGCGACCATGCCCGCGGGCGGCTGCACCAAGGAAACCGGAAAAGTCCTGCTTCAGAACGCCAACAACGACGCGTAGCCGGCGCTACGCGCGCTCGCGGGCGTGTTCGCCAATCGACGCGAGGACGGTCTCAGGGTGGACCGGCTTCGCGAGAAACGGATACCCGCCAATCGTCATCGTCGTGCCGCCGGTTTCACGGCGCGAGACCAGCGCGGTCAGAAAGACGATCGGCGTCCCCTTCAACACCGGGTCGCCCTGGATTTCCGCGGCCAGAGCCCCGCCATCGGCATCCGGCATCACGATGTCGAGAAAGATCAGGTCGGGCTTGAATGACCGTGCCGCGGCCAGCGCCCGGCTGCCCTTGTTCTCGACGCATACCTCGCAGTCGCCGTTTTCCGTCAGGTACATCGCCAGCGCGCGCGTGATGCTGGCCTCGTCGTCCACGAGCAGGATTCGACGCTTCCTCATGATGGTGCTCCCTCTCTATCAACTTTCAGAGTAACGGTGACGCGGGCGCCGCCCGTCTCCCGGTTGCCGACGTCGATGGCACCGCCGTGCATTTCGACGATCTGCTGCGAGACCGAGAGCCCCAGCCCGGTTCCACGGCCGGTCGGCTTGGTCGAGAAGAACGGGTCGAAGATCTTCACGAGGTATTCCTCGGGGATGCCTGGTCCCGAATCTTCGATCCGGACGACCACAACGCGTTCGCCGGGCGAGAACCGATCAGCCATGCGATGGCCGCTGCGCGCGGCGCGCGTCATCTTCTCGAGCGACGTCGTAATCCGGATCTCGCCGTCCCGCTCGATCGCGTGGATGGCGTTGGTCACGAGGTTCACGAACACCTGCTGCATCTTGAACTCGTCGAGCAGCAGCTTCGGCAGGCCTGGCGCCGGGTTCGAGACCAGCGTGATGTGCGCGTTCTCGAGGTCGTGCTTCACGAGCATGGTCGAGCGCTCGATGGTGTCGTTGAGATCCGCCGACGCGAGATCGAGATCGCGGTCGCGCGAATAATTAAGCAGGCCGCCGATGATCCGGTCCGCGCGCTCGACAGCCTCTTCCATGTCGTGAAGCAGCAGCCGCGTCTGTTCGTCGGTCGCCGGTACGCGCTTCGCCAGGACCTTGATGCCGGTGAGGATCATCATCAACGGGTTCTTCACCTCGTGGGCCACGCCCGCCGCCATACGCCCGATCGAGTCGAGCTTCTCCGACTGAATCAGCTGGAGCTGGGTCGCGCGCAGCTCCGCCTGGTACCGGCGGACCTCGCCGAACCAGCCCGCGCCGAGCGCGATCGAGATGTAAGGCGCGACGACGAAGAGAATCAGGAACGGCCCGCGGAGCGCGGCGCCGAAATAGAGCGGTGAGAGGTGCATGATGACGAGCGCGACCAGGCCGACGCCCAGGAGCACCGTCACGAGCGGCCATCCGCGGTAGTGCGCCAGGAGCAGCGCCGGGATGAGGGCCAGGCCGCCGGCCAGGATCTCCTGGTCGATCAACGCGTCGGGCCACAGTATCGACGCCCCGACCGCCGCCGCCATGGCGACAAACGAGAGCGTTAGCGCCCTGACAGGGACAGATTGTGACGCGAAAACACTGGCTGCGGTTGCCGCGCTGATAGGTCGAAGTCCGACAAGGGCCACGGGGATAGTTTCGGCTCGAAAGCCGCGTAAGTGCAGGGTTTATGGCGCCTGAATCGGGGTATTTCCCGTATTTGTGTCAGTTCAGGTCGCGGTCTTTGGTCTCGCCCGTCATCAGCAGGCCGGCCAGCGACAGCAGCGCGGCGCCGGTCAGGTAGTAGCCGACATACTGAAGTCCGTAGGTGTTGGCCAGCCACGTAGCGATATACGGCGCGAGCGACGCGCCGAAAATGCCCGCGAGGTTGAACGTCAGCGAGCTGCCCGTGTACCGAACCGACGTCGGAAAGAGCTCGGAGAGCACGGTGCCGAGCGGCCCGTAGGTCAGTCCCATGAGGCCGAGCCCGATCGCGAGCGTGGCAATCGCGCCGGCGGTTCCCGCGACGAAGATCGGCGCCATGACGAGGCCGTAGAGCGCGATGACGACCGTCACCGCAATCAGGACGCGCCGCCGCCCGCGCTCGGCGAGCGCCGCTGAAATCGGAATCGTCGCCGCGAAGCAGCCGACGCCGACGAGCTGAATGCGAAGAAAGGCCTCGCGGGTGAAGCCCAGCGCACTGGTGCCCCACGCGAGGGTGAAGACGGTCATCAGATAGAAAATCACGAACGTGGCCAGCGACACCAGCGTGCCGGCGACGAGCGTGCCTGTGTAATCGCGCAGCACGACCAGCATCGGCACGCGCACACGTTGCTCGCGGTGGATAGACGCCAGGAAAACCGGCGTCTCGCTGATCGTCAGCCGGACATACAGTCCGACGAGCACGAGCACCGCGCTGGCCAGAAAAGGAATCCGCCAGCCGTAGGCGGCGAAGGCCCGTTCGTCCATGATCCCCGACAAGCCGAGGAATACCGTCGTCGACAGGAAGAAGCCGAGCGGCGCGCCGAGCTGCGGAAACATGCCGTACCACGCGCGCCTGCCCGGCGGCGCGTTCTCAATCGCGAGCAACACGGCTCCGCCCCACTCGCCGCCGAGGCCCAGGCCCTGTCCGAAGCGGCACAATGCCAGCAGCATCGGCGCCGCCAGGCCGATTGACTCATAGGTCGGCAGCAGCCCGATCGCGACCGTCGACAGCCCCATGGTCATCAGCGCAGCAATGAGCGTCGTCTTGCGGCCGACGCGATCGCCGAAATGACCGAAGAACGCCGATCCGATTGGGCGGGCAAGAAATGCGATCCCGAACGTGGCGAGCGACGCCAGGGTGGCGGTGGCGGGGTCCGAAGCGGGAAAGAACAGCGTCGGGAAGACCAGTACCGCGGCTGTGCCGTAGATATAGAAGTCGAAGAATTCGATGGTTGTCCCCACCAGGCTCGCCAGCAGAACCTGACCGGGCGTATTGATGACCCCGGACGCGGACATGCCAAGAGGATAGGCGACCAGGGTGCCACTGGACATGACGCGGCGACTTCAGTACCCTGCTACGGTTATGAGCAGCCTTCTCGCACGGATGCCGGGCTTGGCCCTGGCCATCGTTCTGGCTCTGTTGACCGTTTCGCCCACCGCCGGGCAGCAGGCTCCTGCGGCCGGCCAGCAGCTGATCCTGTCAGGTGACCTGACGTATTTCTTCGGCCAGGGGCGGCCGATGAACTGCTTCCTGAGCAACCGCTACAAGCGCGGCGAGCCGGTCGGGTTCCGGATGACGGCGATCAATCCGGCTACCGGCAAGCGGGACCGTGCCACCAAGCTCGTGGTGCACCTCACCTACGGCGGAAAGACGATCGATCTGCCGATGCGCGACCGCCAGACCGACCAGCAGCCTGAGCGCGACTTCTTCGTCGCGAAATGGGTGGTTCCCGACGACGCGCCGCTTGGCGTGGTTCGCTACACGGTGACCGCGACCGACCCCCAGGGGCGTACCGGCGAATGGAAGCCGTTCGAGGTCGCCGCTTCGCAGCTCACGATCATCGAGTAGCTGTCGATCCGCCCGCCCGCCGTTCGACCATTCAATAGATATCAAGTCGTGGACTACGATCGGTTGCCGTGACGGCCACCGATCCCGTCCACGAGACCGTCAACGCTGTGTACGTCGCCGAATCGCGGCGCGTGCTCGCGACGCTGATTCGTCTGCTGGGCGATTTCGACGCCGCCGAGGAAGCCATGCACGAGGCGTTCAGGGCGGCGCTGGAGCAGTGGCCGCGCGACGGCGTCCCGGGCAATCCGCGCGCCTGGCTGGTGTCGGCGGGGCGCTTCAAGGCGATCGACAGCCGGCGCCGCCTGGCGCGGTTCGACGGGCTCGACGGGGTCAGCGACGCGGTTATTGCGGTGCGAGACGAGGCGGCGTGGGCTGACCCGGAGGCGCTGGAAGACGATCGACTGCGGTTGATCTTTACCTGCTGCCACCCGGCGTTGTCGTCGGATGCGCAGGTCGCGCTGACGCTTCGCGAGGTCTGCGGCCTGACCACCGAGGAGATCGCCCAGGCGTTCGTGACGCCGGCGCCGACGCTGGCGCAGCGCATCGTCCGGGCGAAGGGCAAGATTCGCGACGCGAAGATCCCGTACGAAGTGCCCGAACGGGCGGACCTCGCCGACCGGCTCGACTCGGTGTTGCGGGTTATTTACCTCGTCTTCAACGAGGGCTATGCCGCTTCTTCGGGCGCATCGGTCACGCGCCACGATTTGTCGGGGGAGGCGATCCGGGTCGGGCGGCTGCTCGTGGAGCTGCTGCCGGAGCCGGAGGCGATTGGTCTGCTGGCGCTGATGCTGCTGCATGATTCGCGTCGGGCGGCGCGGGTGACTGAGGGGGGCGACCTGGTGCTGCTGAACGACCAGGATCGATCGAAGTGGGATCGCGCGCAGATCGGGGAAGGCGTGCGGCTGGTCGAGCGGGCGCTGGCGGGCGGGCGGCCCGCCGGTCGCCCTGCTGGTCCCTACGCGATACAGGCGGCGATCGCGGCGGTGCACGCGGAGGCGGCCAGCGGCGCGGAGACCGACTGGGGCGAGATCGTCGGCTTGTACGACGCGTTGATGCGGATCGCCGGATCGCCGGTGGTGGAGCTGAATCGCGCGGTGGCGGTCGCCATGCGCGACGGACCCGCGGCGGGACTTGTGCTGGTCGACGCGATTCTCGAGCGCGGCGATTTGAAGGACTACCGCCTTGCGCACGCCACCCGCGCCGACCTGTGCCGTCGGCTGGGGCGGATGGCGGAGGCGGCCGAGTCGTACGCCCGCGCGCTCGCCCTCACGAAGCAGGAGCCGGAACGCCGCTTCCTGGAACGTCGCCTCGCAGAGCTGGCGCTATGAGGATGCACGCATGAAGTATCTGTGTCTGGTGTACATGGAAGAACAGAAGCTGCACGCGGTGCCCGACCGTGAGTGCGTGGCCTGCGGCGAAGGGCTCAGGAAGGGCGGACAGCTGATTGCCGCCGAAGCGCTGCAGCCAATCGAGACCGCGACGACCGTGCGGGTACGGCACGGCAAAGTATCGGTGACCGACGGGCCGTTCGCGGAAACGAAGGAGCAACTCGCCGGTTTCTATCTGATCGAGGCTCGCGACCTCAACGACGCTATCCAGGTGGCGGCGAAGATTCCGCCGGCGCGCGAAGGCAGCGTCGAAGTGCGGCCGGTACGAGAACTGGCGCCGTAACTCTTGCTGGTGCGGACCCTGGCCCCAAGGTTTCGCCTGTGCGAACTGGCGCTCCGAGGGGGATCCCGGAAATAATCGGTGGCCATGATTGATGCGTTCTGCCACATCCTGCCGCCGAAGTACGAAGAGACCCGCTGGGCCCGCGCCGGTTCGAAGGACTTTGCCGCCAACAGTCCCGCGCACCTGCAATACGTGCGTACCGGCAAGAAGGCGCCGAATTACGAAGGATTGACCAGCCTCGACGCTCGATTCCGCATGATGGACGAGTTCGAGGGCTATCGACAGGTCATCTGCCTCGCGAGCCCGTCGCCCGAACACATTGCCCCGAAGGCGAGCGTCGAGCTCTCGACGATCGCGAACGATGAGCTGGCCGGCCTGGTTGGCAAGTATCCCGACCGGTTCGCCGGCGCCGCGGGCGCCGTGCCGATGAACGAGCCGGATGCCGCCTGCCGTGAGATCGAGCGCGCATTCAAGCAGCTGGGGTTGTGCGCCGTCCAGATCTTCACCAACGTGAATGGCCGTCCGCTCGATTCGCCCGAGTTCCGTCCGGTGTGGAAGACGCTCGCCGATCTCGGCGTGCCGGTCCTGCTGCATCCGGCGCGCAGCAGCAAACATCCCGATTACGCCTCGGAACAGGAATCGCGCTACCTCGTGTGGCAGGTGTTCGGCTGGCCATACGAGTCGACCGCCGCAGCCGCCCGGCTGGTGTTCAGTGGCATCATGCAGACGCATCCCGGGCTGAAGGTCCTGGTGCACCACACGGCGGCGATGATTCCGTTCCTCCACGGCCGCATGAAGTCGATGTTCGACATGTTCGCCGAGGATTTCGCGATACAGACCGAGGGGCGCCTGACGAAGCACCCGCTCGAATACTTCCGGCAGTTCTATGGGGATATGGGCGCCTTCTCCGCGGGCGCGGTCAACGTCGCCCGTGACTTTCTCGGCGCCGACCATCTGCTGTTCGGCACCGATGCGCCGTTCGATGCGACCGGCGGCCGCTCCTCGATCCGTGAAAGCATCGCGGCGGTCAAGAACTCGTCGTGCACCGAAGCCGAAAAAGCCAATATCTTCACCACCAACGTCGAGCGGTTCTTTAACCTGCCGCGAGCGTGATGGCCACCGTAGTGGCGGCTGGCCGGCCGGTCCTCCGCAGCCCCTGGTGGGTCGTGTTCGGATCCATGGTTGGGCTGATCGTCGGAAACGGGCCGATTGTCTTCTTCACCTTCGGCCTGTTCCTGGGTCCCGTGACCAGGGAATTCGGATGGGATCGGGCCACCTTTTCCGTCTCGCTGCTCGTCGGCCACGGGTTCGCGGCGGCGGCGTATCCCTTCCTCGGTCGCGCCATCGATCGCTACGGGATCCGCAGGGTCTCGCTCACGTCGATTGTGCTCTTCGCGGCGTCGTTTGCTTCGTTGTCGCTCACGCCTCCTTCGTCAACGGTGTTCATCGCGATGGCCGGTCTCGTCGGCCTGCTCAGCGCCGGCCAGGCGCCGCTTCCATACGCCAAGGCAGTGTCGTCGTGGTTCGACGAGCGCCGCGGCGTTGCACTCGGCATTGCGATGACCGGGCTGGGCATTGGCGCGACGCTGGTACCGCAGTTCGCCCGCGCGGTGATCGCCGCCTACGGATGGCGCGCGGGGTACGTCGCCCTCGGCGCGTTGTTGCTCGTGGTCGCGTTTCCCGTTGTGGCGATCTTCATCCGCGAGCCCGATGGCCACGCGCGTGCCCTCACGTACAGTGATGGCATCGTGCCGGGTCTGACGGTCGGGGAATCACTGCGCACATCCAGCTTCTGGCTGCTCGCGATTCCTGTCTTCCTCGTCGTCACCACGATCAACGGCATCGTCGGCCACCTGGTGCCGCTGTTGACTGACCGCGGGTTCGAGCTCCGCCAGGCGACGGCGACGCTCTCAGCGGTGGGGCTGTCGACAATCGCCGGCCGTCTGATCTCCGGGTTTCTGCTGGATCGGTTTTTTGCGCCGTACGTTACCGCCGCGCTGTTCCTGCTGCCGCTGGCGGGCGTCGGCATCCTCGCGGCCGGCCCTGCCGGTCCGCCGCCGGCTCTCGCCGCGATCGCGCTCGGGTTCGGGCTCGGCGCCGAGGTGGACGTCATCGGCTTCATGGTCAGCCGCTACTTCGGCCTGCGCTCCTACGGCGAAATCTACGGATGCATGTTCGCGATCTTCACTATCGGGACCGGCCTGGGTCCTGTTCTGATGGGCCTCAGCTTCGACGCGAACAGGTCGTACAACGTCGCGCTGACCGTGTTCGGGGTTGCCCTGGTGTGCGCCAGCGTGCTCGTTTCGCGGCTCGGCCGATACACCTTTCCGGCGCGCCGCCACCGTGAATAGCGCGCATGGCGGGGCGAGAGTGCTTTCACTGCAAGCAATGGATCGAAGCAGGTGAGAAGCACGACTGCTGGACGACGACGGAAGCGGCGCTGACCCGCGATCTGCCCGAGGACCTGCGCGACGCGTGGGAACGGTTGCGCGAAACCGCTGCCGAGTTCGGCGCGCAGCGCATCTACGCCTCGCACAGCTCGATCATGTTCTCCCGCAAGGCGTGCTACTTTTTCGTCCGGCCGAAGCGGTCCTTCCTCGAAGTCGTCTTCTTCCTGGGGCGCACGGTCAGGTCATCCAAAATCCGGCAGACCCTGCAGTCATCGCGCGCCAAAGTCGCGCATATCGTGCGCGTGACTCATCGCGACGAAGTGGAGGCGCCGCTGACTGACTGGCTGCGGGAAGCCTACGACGCGTCAGAAAAACTGAGCTCACAGAGCAGGCGGAAGCCCGCCCCGCGACGTCAGTGAGTCATCGCGTACATCATGATGTCGATGCCCACTGAGTACGCGTTGGGCGAGAAGAGGTAGAAGTACTCAGGATCTGCCGCTTCGCGCTCCCAGCCATCTGGAATGTCCGAGTTGTGGATCATCAGGACCATCAGCCGGCCGTGGTCGTCGGCAATCCCCCGCGTATGTACGACGTCGCTGTCGAACCCGCGCTCCGAGGTACTGCCGCCGGTGCGCCGCCAGGACTGGATCGACGGCATCTGTGGAACGCGGTCGACCTCGAACTGCGTGCGCCAGATCGGATGGTCGTTCGGGATGTCGGCGATAGGGTAGCGCTCCCGTGGAAGTACCCGTCCGATCTCCTCTTCCCACTGCCTCTCCGCGCGCGCGCCCCAGTAGTCGGACGCGAACAGGAAGCCGCCTTTCAGCAGGTACTCGCGCAGCTGCAGGACCTCCTGGTCGTTGAAGTGCGCGCCGCCGCCGTCCTCGACGAGCACGAACGGGCACTGGAAGAGCGCCTGGTCGGTCGCCCGCACGACGACGTGGTCGGGAATGCCGTCCTCCGAGGCGTCGGTCATGCTCACGCGCGTCTTGGTCAGCTCGGCGAGGCGGACGCTGAAGTTGATGTCCGCCCCCGGATAGTCGGTGTCCCAGCCGCGCTTCTCGCGCCGGTTGCTCTGGAACATCAGGCGGCAGAAATTGAAACCCCTGCCGAAGGTTTTTTCCGTTGGAAACCTCGGAGGTCCCGTGTAGCCGTAGCCGCCGTTCCAGACCAGCTGCCGGGCATGGAGGATCCCTGCGCCGAGCGTCAGGGCCATCGCAAGGCTCGCAACCACCCACCGCAGGCGGCTGCCGGCGGACCTCATGCCGCTATCATAGCGCCGGCGATAACTGTGGAGGTTGCGATGAGAACGTTTCTTCTCACCTTGTTCGTCACGCTGGCGGCGCCGTTATCTGCTCAACAGAACGTGCCTGCCCTCCAGTTCGAGTCCGCTGCGGACTTCTTCAAACTGCCGCCCGATCTGAACTTTGGAGAGGTGTCCGGCGTGGCGGTCGACTCGAAAGGCAATGTCTACGTGTTTTCCCGCTCCAACAGCGCCGGTGGACCTGCCTACGCGCCCACGGCGGCGCAACTGCTCCAGTTCGACCGGAACGGTAAATTCGTCCGCGAGATCGGCAAGGGCAACTACGGGTGGTCGTTCGCGCATACGGTGCGCGTCGATCGCGACGACAACATCTGGGCAGTGGACAAGGGCTCGGATATGGTCCTCAAGTTCAATCAGGCCGGGCGGATCACGATGGTCTTCGGCCGGCGCAAGGAGTCGGCCGACGATGAGACCGGGCCGTGGGAGCACCCGCAACCACCGCTGCCGCACGTGGACGGGTTGTTCCGCCAGCCGACCGACGTCGCGTGGGACTCGCGGGGCAACATCTACATCAGCGACGGCTACATCAACTCGCGCGTGGCGAAGTACGACAGGAACGGCGACTGGGTGAAATCGTGGGGAGCGCCCGGGACGGGGCCCGGTGAATTCCGTTTGCCGCACGCGATCGCGGTCGATCGGAACGACAACGTCTACGTCGGCGATCGCTCGAATCGCCGTATTCAGGTGTTCGATGTGGACGGAAAGTTCCTGCGGATGTTCACGATCGACGTGCCGCCGCCGCCCGGCACGCGGCCCGTCAACGGCAACACGCCGACCGGCCAGGCGCTCGCCAACACGATTGGCGCGCCCAACTCGATCTGCATTACGCCCGGCCCGAATCAGGTGATGTTCGTCGGCGAGAGCACGTTTCCGGGACGGCTCTTCAAAGTGTCGCTCGACGGCAAGGTGCTCGGCGTCATCGGCGGGTCCGGGCGGCAGCTCAAACAGTTCTCCGGAGTCCACGCGCTCGCCTGTCCATCGGAGCACGAGGTTTACACGGCGGAGACGTCCAACTGGCGCGTGCAGAAGCTGACGATTCAGTAGCATCATGCCCTGCTGGCCAAGGCGGTGGTTGTGCTTCGCGCTCGCCGCGTGGACCATTCCAGGGAACGGGTTCGCGCAGACCGCCACGCTCGCCGAAGCGCCGGCGTCGTTGAGTGCCCGGCGCGCCCTGGCGCCCCTCCTGATTGATGGCCGGTTGGACGAGCCTTCGTGGCAGTCGGCCGAGGCTGCAGGAGACTTCCGGCAATACGAACCCGACGAGGGGGCGCCGGCCACGGAGCGGACCGAGGTGCGCGTGCTGTACGACAACGCCTCGCTCTATGTCGGTGTCCGGCTGTACGACAGCGAGCCTGCCCGGATCGTCGCGCGCATGTCGCGGCGGGATGAAAGCCCCGATGCCGACCGGTTCACGTTTTACGTCGATGCGCTCCACGACCGGCTGACTGGCGCGTCATTCGAGGTCAGCGCCGCCGGCGCGCAGCGCGACACCATCATCTCCAACGACACGGGTCTCGACAGCTCCTGGGACGCCGTCTGGGAGGTCGCGGTGTCAATCGACGAGCAGGGCTGGATCGCCGAGCTGCGCATCCCGCTGTCGCAGCTGCGATTCCTGAAATCGGAGCGTCAGACCTGGGGCTTCAACCTCGAACGCTTCATTTACCGGAAGAACGAGCGCGTCTGGCTCGAGCTCGTGCCCAAGGCGGAGAGCGGCCTGGCCTCCAGGATGGCGACCCTGACCGATATCGACGGCATCGAGCCTCGCAGGGCCCTCGAGGTGACGCCGTACACCGTGCTGCGCAGCGAATTCATCGAACCGCCGGTGCCGGGGAACCCGTTCAACGACGGTTCGCGCTACTTCGCGGCCACGGGTGTCGATTTGAAATATGCGCTGCGCTCGAACGTGATTTTGAATGCGACGGTGAATCCGGACTTCGGCCAGGTCGAGATCGATCCCGCTGTCGTCAACCTCGGCGCCTTCGAAACGTTTTATCCCGAGAAGAGACCATTCTTCATCGAAGGCAACCAGATCTTCTCGAACTTCGGCAATCTCGGCTCCAACAACCGGTTCGGTTTCAATCGGTCGGAACCGCTGGTGATCCACACCCGGCGGATCGGCCGATTCCCCCAGGGCACCGCGTCGGGCGACTTCGTCGACGTCCCTTCGTCGACCACCATCCTCGGAGCGGCCAAGCTCACCGGAAACACGACACGCGGGTGGAGTTTCGGGATTCTCGAAGCCGTGACCGACAGCGAGCACGGGCGCGCCGAGGCCCTCGGCCGGCGCACCAGCACCGAAATCGAGCCGTTGACGAATTACTTCGCGGGCCGCCTGCTCAGGGAATTCGGCGGCGGGCGCTCCGGAGTCGGCGCGCTGGTCACCAGCGTCAACCGTGAATTCGGGGCTCCATCGCTGAAGGATCTGCTGCCCGGGCGCGCGCAAGTCGCCGGTGTCGACGGCTACCATTTTGTCGATCCCGACAAAGAGTGGGTGCTGACCGGCCAGTTCCTCGCGAGCGAGGTGGCAGGACGCGCCGTCGCGATCGAGCGCGTGCAGCTGGCACCCCAGCGATATCTGCAGCGGACAGACACACCGCACCTCACGTTCGATCCGTCGCGCACGTCGCTGCGCGGATGGAACGGCCACGTCAATCTCAATCGCAACCAGGGCGCATGGACGGTGAATTCGGCGGTCTGGGCCGTCAGCCCGGGATTCGAATCCGGCGACATGGGGTTTCATTTCGACGGCGACCGCTGGGGCAATCATGTCGTCTTCACCTGGAAGCAGATTGAGCCGGACCGTATCTCACGGGACCGCAACGTGATGGTTGGGAAGTTCTACGTGTGGAATTTCGACAACACGCTGTTGTCGGACGGCCTGATGGCCTTTCCGCGCTTGACGTTCCGCAATTACTGGAGCATCGAAGGCAACGCCGGATGGTTTCGGCAGGGCCAGGACGATCGCCTCACACGCGGAGGCCCTCCGTCGCTCAGCTTACCCAGCACCTCGGTTGGCCTCTCGCTGAACAGCGACTCGCGCAAGCCCGTGGTCCTGCATTTCAGGGGCGACAGCGAGTGGGGCGACTCGGGAGGGGGCCAGGGGAGCGGCGGCATCAACGTCGACTGGAAGCCCACGTCGCGTGTCAACCTCTCTACCGGGCCGTTCTACTCGCACAGCATCAACCCGGCGCAGTATGTGACCACGGCAGACGATGCAAGTGCGACGGCGACGAGCGGCCGCCGCTACGTCTTTGCGCGGCTGCAGCAGAAGCAATTCTCGCTGGACACGCGCGTGAACGTTCTGTTCAGCGCGAAAGCATCCTTGCAGATGTTCATTCAGCCGCTGGTCGTCGTCGGCGATTACCTCGACTTCAAGGCGCTGGCGGCTCCGAAGACCTTCGACTTCGACGCGTACGCGAACCTGTCCTCCGACCCGTCGTTCAACTTCAAGTCCCTGCGGGCAAACGCGATATTCCGGTGGGAGTGGCGGCTCGGATCCACTTTATATGTGGCCTGGACCCAGCAACGTCAGGATCTGAGTAATCCTGGTTCGTTCCACATGGGCCGGGACCTGGGACGCGTGTTCACCGGCCCGGCCGACAACATCCTCCTGGTCAAGGTCAGCCGCTGGTTCGGCCGATGAGAGCCCGGCGATAAGCAACCAACAGGTTGCACATCATCTGAAAGTCGGACACAATAGGCAACCTGGAGGTTGCAGATGTCCACGATAATTCCCGATCGGATCGAGAAGCGGGCCGTCCTTCGCGCGACGAGGGCGCGCGTCTGGCGCGCCCTCACCGATGCCGGCGAGTTCGGCAAGTGGTTTGGCGTCTCGCTCGAAGGGCCGTTCACGGAGGGCGCCACCGTCCGCGGGAGAATCACGCATCCGGGTTATGAGCACCTGACGATGGAGGTGGTGGTGGAGCGAATGGAGCCGGAGCGGTACTTTTCGTTCCGGTGGCACCCGGGTGCGATCGATCCGAAGATCGACTATTCGCAGGAGCCGAAGACGCTCGTCGAGTTCCGGCTCGAGGAGTCCGCTGAGGGGACGATCCTGACGATTGTCGAGTCCGGCTTCGATCGGATTCCGCTCGCGCGGCGCGCCGAGGCCTTCCGGTTGAACGACGGTGGATGGACCGAACAATTGCGAAACATCGAACGTCATGTCGCGCGGCAGTAAGGCGGCGGCCGCCAGGTTGACGGAGGCGGCGCCGGTATTTGCGGCGCTGGGGGAGGCCACGCGGCTCACCCTCGTGTCGAAGCTCTGCACCGAGGGCCCGCTGTCGATCGCCCGGCTGAGCGAGGGCTCGGGCGTCACCCGGCAGGCGATCACCAAGCACCTGCAGACGCTGGCCCATGCGGGTGTGGTGCATAGCACGCGATCGGGCCGTGAACGCATCTGGGAGCTGGAAACGAGGCGTCTGGAGAACGCGCGCATCTGTCTTGACCAGATCGCCAATCAGTGGGAACGGGCGATCGACCGGCTTCGGGCGCTTGTGGAGGAAGAGCCCTGACGATCGCCGCGAATCAGCGCGGATTCGCCGCTGCGGGCGCTTTCACATTCGGCGGAACCGGGAACACCAGGTAGGGGTTGTTGGTCTCCCAGGTTTTCACTTCTATGTCGAGCACAGTACGGCCGCCCTGCCGTCGGACGATCCGGCCGGGCGTTTTGATGTCGGTCAGAATCTCCGCGCGGTCTGCGTAATTGGCATAGTCCGTCTGCGTGACCAGCGCCGGGGTCTCGGATCGCGTCTCCACCCCTGTGACGAGGCTGTTCGCGTCGAGCGTGGCCCTTACGGTGATTCCGGCGAGTTGCCCGCTCAGAGGAAATGTCACGACGGTCGCGCCGCCTTCCGTTGAAACGGTCGTCTTGTCACCCGCGGCGAGGGCTGCTTTCACAACGCCATAAGGCAGCGTCCACAGCTGGAGGAGCCGTTCCTTGAGCGCGGTGCCCGCGGGAGTGGCGGTGCCCTTTCCAGCGATCAGCCCGGCCCCGATCTCGGATTCATCCCAGGCATAGCCCTCTCGGACGGTATGAATGACGTGCTGCGGCGCGCCGCTGCCGCCCATCAGCGTCATCTCCACGCGCATCGCCGGTGGGTTGTAGCCGAGCGCGGCGTGGTACTCGACCTTCACCGGCTGGCCCGATCTGTCGGCGGTGCCGCTGCCCTGAAATTCCATCGTGTTGACGATGTCAATGGCGGGGAGCCGGGTGGTGGTAGTGCCAATGTCCGACCACCGTGCCATGCCCAGCGCATAGGCCGCCGCGTGCAGCACTTTGGTGCGGTCGCCGGCGTTCTGTGCATGCGCGCTCGGGATTAGCAGCGTGATTAACAGCGTGATTAACAGCGCGATCGCGAGCCTGGCGGCGATCGCCGTCGTCATGGCCGGTCGAATCGCGGCGTTCATCTAGTGATGTTCCTTCGTGACGATGTGGCTGAGATCACGCTCGCTGCAGGGGAGCGATTCCGGCAGGACCGCATCCGCCCGCGCATTCAGCAGCGCCACGCGGGGCGTGGTGGTCCACGGTTCAAGCAGGAAGTCCGGGTCTTCGACGGTCGCCGTCCAGGTCAGCGTGTTGCCCTCGCGGCGGAAACGCTCGACGACGTGCATGTTTTCACCGTGGGCATAGCCGCCGATCTGATCGAACCAGGTGTTGGGCGTGAAGCCCCACGAATCCACGACCAGGGTGTCGCCCTCCCAGTGACCGATGCCTTCGCCGGTGTAGGTGCCGTCCAGCTCCTGCAGCGGCGTGTGCTTGCGGCCGTCAGTGGGGATCATCCGGTACATCGTCTGGGTCGCGATCAGACCGCCCTGGCCCGGGTAGATGAAGATGACGTAATTCGGAAACTGGCCGATGTACGAAGGAATGCCGCCGCGGGGAATGCCCGCGGGCATGCAGTTGTTCGAGGGGTCTTCCTCGTTGGAGTTGTGGTCGAAGTTCTTGACCATCTCCCAGTATTCAGGCTTGTACACCGGCCTGTTGGAGCCGGAGCGGCGCAGAAGAGAAGCGGCGCGCTCCGCCTGTTCCTCATTCAGGACGCGAGTGGTATTCCGCGGAAAGACGGCGACTGTCAGCCCGCTCTTCAAATCGCGAGCGGAAGTTTCGCTCTCAATCGCGATGCCGTTGTTGACAATCTGATTGGGCACGCCGTTCAGATTGTCGCCAAGCCCGTTCCAGACCCCCGAGAGATCCGGATGCCCGTCCGCGGTGCGCGGCGTGACGCCAGACGGCTTCGGCGGAGCGTTGGTGGTCCGGAGTCTCTGCGGCGCCTCCTGTGCGAGCAGCACTGAAGAGCAGAGCCAGAGCGCGCCGGCCGCGACGATGATTCGGCTGGTCATTTTTCCTCTGTTCCATCCGGCCGGAGCTTGAACACACGGCCGTCTGCGGTGGTGATTTCCTGCAGCAGCCCGCTGTTGGAACCGTCCCTCGCGGCCAGTGCCTTGATCGTGACCGCATCGCCGGCCTTCAGGCCGCCGCGGTCCGCCCGGCTCAAACCGGTCCTGCGGAGCTGACCGGCCGCGCCCATCTCGAAGGCCCACTTCGCGACCTTGCCGTCGGCGTCTTTCACGTTCAGCGTCAGGTACGAATGGGGATTGATCCATTCGACCTTGGCCACGTTGCCGGCGATGGTGAACGACTTGTTGATGTCGAACTGCGCCTGGATCGAATGGTGCGCCGCGACGCGCGCCGCACCCGCCAGGGTGGACAGGCAAATCGTCGCGACGACAGCGGTTGTGAAGCGGCTCATGGTGCCTCCGGTTTGACCTTCCGCGAATCCTATACCCGTAAGCAGGCGCCGACAATGAGGTACGCAATTCCTGCCGATCCAGGCCGCCGGCCCGTACGCAGAAATTGCCAGGTTCCGCCGGCGAGACGCGAGTAATGGCCTGAAATCGGCGGGAATATCCCTTGCTCCTCCGGCGTCCATGGACATTCAAGACGGATTCATCGTGAGCATCTTCAACTACTGCGACTCCTGGTGCGCCGCGTGCGCGTTCACGTCGCGGTGCCGGCTATTCGCCGACAGCGCCGAATTCGCGGCGGGCCTGGATCCCACGCTGAAGCCGGTGGTTGACGCGCCGCCGCTGCCGCGAGATGTTCCTCCGGAGCCGCCGGCGTGGACGCAGGAGCTGCTCGAGGGGGCGGAGCAGGCCGTTCGGGAAGCGAACGCCGGCGAATCACAGCCGCTTCCGCCTCGACGACGGATCCTGCTCGAGCACGAGGCGCTGTGCGAACACGCGATCGCCTATGTCGACTGGGTGTTCGCGTGGCGCCGGACGCACGAGACGTTCGCGACCGCTACCGATCCTGCCGATCCGCGCGCGGTGGTGTCGTGGTTCCACTCGTTGATCTACGTCAAGATCCGCCGCGCGCTGCGCGGGCTCGCCGAAGACGATCCCGCGGAGCGCGACTGGCCGGCCGATCACGACGGCTCGGCGAAAGTGGCGCTGCTTGGCGTCGAGCGCTCGCAGGAGGCGTGGCTGCAGATCGTCGAGCGCGGCCATGCGACGTGGAACGAGGCCGAGCCCTTCATCCGGCAGCTGCTGTGGATTCGCGACGAAATCGAGCGCATCTTCCCCAATGCACGCGCATTTGTCCGGCCGGGATTCGACGAGCCCACCGAAGTGGCGAACCTTCTCGCTAGAACCGGAACAGACGATTGACCTTGACGATGAACGCGCGGTTCGTGACGTCGGGAAACGCGCGCGCCAGCGTGTCGCGCTCGTCGTTGTAAACGACGAAGAGCTCGCTGCCGGGACGATACTCCCAGCGGAGCCGGACGTTGGCCGAGAGCGAGTGCGTCTCGGAGTTGTACTGCAGCAGCGCGCTCGTGAACATGAGGGGCGTAGCGGTGAAGGTCACGCGCGAGCCCAGGAGGTGCGACGTGAACTCCCCCTCGGGCAAATCCACCCTGTTCAGCGAATACGTCGGTTCGACCGAAAACCTCGGCGTCACGTTCACGCGTCCGCTCCCGAGCCCAACCGCCGTCCTTCGGCCGTTGTAGAAGGTGCCGCTTTCCAGGCTCAGGTTGCCGGCGATGCGCTGCCGGTTCGCGCGGTTGTAACTCAGGCGGACAGTGCCGAAGTCGTAGCCGCCCACCGGCAGCGTGACGCCGCGCGCGATCTGGAACGGGCGTGGCAGGAATTCGTAGATGGCGGTATACGTTGCCGCCATCCGGTCGGCGTTCTGAAAGTCGATGCCGAACTCCGCCTCGTGCGCGCGCGTTTCGAGCCGTCCGGCGCCGTTCTCGACGTAGTCGATCGATCCGGTCCAGGAGTACTTCCGGACTACCCCGTTGCGCTGCGGCCGGGGCGAGAACCGCGCCTCGGCGAAGCTGCGGCGCATGTCGGCCCGCCGCACGTAGCCGACGCCCGGATTGAAGGCATCGCCGACCGACAGCCGTTCGAGTTGCAACCCGTACCGATCGCCGTTGTAGTCGAACTGCCCGCGGTAGCTGGCGCGATCGCCGCGGCCTGTGGGTGCTGCGCGCAGATGGTCTTCCGTCTGCGCCCAATACGTATTGATCGACAGGTTCTGAAAAAACCCGAACGTCCCATCGACGCCGTAGGCCGCGTTGTTCTGCTGTCCCGCGCCGGCGCGCCCGGTGAGCAGCAGCCCGACGCTGCTGCGTCGCAGGATATCGCGCCTCACCCGCACCACTGAAAAGTTGGTGGGCTGGGCGGCGGCCGCGGGCTCGTCGCTGGTCTGGATATCAATCAGACCGAGCGTGTATCGCCCTACTCGGCCCGTCAGCCGGCCGCCACCGCGAATCGGCACGGCCAGCCCGCGCTCGAGGCCGATGCGCCGGCTGTAGAAGAGGATCGGCACGTTGCCGGCGTTGAAATTGGACGCCCCGCCGAACGTGAACATCCCCTGGTTCTCGAGGAAGAAGTCCCGCTTCTCGGGGAAGAAGAGGCTGAAACGCGTCAGGTTCACCTGCTGCTGATCCGCTTCGACCTGCGCGAAGTCGGTGTTGTAGGTGAAGTCAGCGGTGAGGTTCTGCGTCAGCCCGTACTTCGCGTCCATCCCGATGTCCGCCGTCAGGTCGTTGCGCATACCGCGGCCGGCGTCAGCCTGTCCGGTGGCGTTGGAGATGGCGTACGGCTTGAGCTCGAGGTTGCGCGATCCGGCTGGCGCGACGATCCCGTGGAGGAGTCCCGCGACCGAGGAGACGTGGACGCCCTGCTGTCCGCGCTCCTTCGGTACCGGATTCAGGAACGAGAGCTCGTTCTTCCACCGGTTGGTGCGGACGACATTGATTCCCCAGGTCTGCTCAGCGCCCGGCTGGTAGCGCAGAGACTTGAACGGCACCGCCGTCTCGATGATCCAGCCGCCGTCAAAGCGGCCCGTGGCGACGTCCCAGATCGTATTGAAGTCGCCGTTGTAGGCACCGTCGTTGGTTGCCTGGCCGTCGCCCCGCCCGCCGATCGAGTTGACGATGAACTGGAAGCCGTTGCGTCCGTCATTGAACGTGTCGAGGTAGAAGACCACGACGTCGTCGCCGCCCCAGAGCGCGGTGTTGTCGCGGCGCATCTCTTTCGCGACCACCTTGTCCATGCGGCTTTCCCAGCAGCGGAAGGTCAGGTAGACCGTATCCTCATCGAAGCCGACCCACATCTCGGTCTTTTCGGTGGCCGGCGCGCCGTCCTGCGGTTCGATCTGGATGAAGTCGGACGCCGGCGGGACGGTGCGATAGAACGCTTCGTCCAGGGCCCCGTCGATGTCGAGCGGCGCGGTCACCGGATACGCGCTGATCGCCCGCCGCTCCCTGGGCTGGGCCGCTGCGGGCGTGGCCTGCACGCACACGGCGAGCAGGATCAGCAGCGCGGCGCGGCGCAGCAGCGCTGCGGATGTCGGCGAGACCATGACGAACACGGGAAGAGGTATGGTAACCGAGCGCCCGGGTCCTACTCCACGAAGGGCTCGATCCCCGCGGTCTCGAACACCCGGGCGGCGGGAGGCGCCGTGAAGAATCGCAGCAGATCGCGCGCGGCCTGGGGTTCGCGCGCGGTGCTACACACGCCTCCGGTAAAGCCGATCCAGGTCTGCAGCTCC
>Ga0075428_100002077_pt1 | contig 21610 bp, 19 predicted proteins | sample RhiMetdeltSRZDD2_FD_75291 | JGI IMG/M metagenome (GOLD analysis project Ga0075428, IMG submission 75291) | Populus rhizosphere microbial communities from Tennessee, USA - Rhizosphere MetaG P. deltoides SRZDD2 | ecosystem: Host-associated > Plants > Roots > Rhizosphere > Soil | place: USA... | reverse complement strand
GAGCCGAAGCCGGCGTTGACCATCGCGTCGGCGGCCAGGTCCAGGTCGGCGTCGGGCAGGATCACCGCGTGGTTCTTGGCGCCACCCAGCGCCTGGACACGTTTTCCGTGGGCGGTGCCGGTTTGGTAGACGTACTGCGCGATCGGGGTGGAGCCGACAAAGGACACGGATTTGATCTTGGGGTTGGTCAGTAGTTCGTCGACGGCGGTCTTATCGCCCTGCAGCACATTGAACACGCCTGGCGGCAGGCCGGCTTCGGCCCACAGCTCGGCCATCCACAGCGACGCCGACGGATCCTTCTCCGATGGTTTGAGCACGACGGTGTTGCCGGCGGCGATCGCGATGGGGAAGAACCACATCGGCACCATGGCCGGGAAGTTGAACGGGCTGATGATGCCGATCGGTCCGAGCGGTTGGCGGATCGAGTACACGTCGACCTTGGTCGAGGCGTTTTCGGTGAAGCCGCCCTTGAGCAGATGTGGGATGCCGCAGGCGAATTCGACGACCTCTTGGCCACGTGACACTTCACCCAACGCGTCGGAGACCACCTTGCCGTGCTCGGACGTGATGATCTCGGCCAGCTCGTGTTTGCGGGCGTTCAGCAGCTCGCGGAACGCGAACAGGATCTGGGTGCGCTTGGCCAGCGACGTGTCACGCCACGCCGGGAACGCCGCCGCAGCAGCGTCGATCACCGCGCGCGCATCCTCTACGGTGGCCAGCGCCAGCTGCCCGGTGACCTCACCTGTCGCCGGATTGGTCACGGGCAGCGTGTCGCCCGTGGTGCCGGAATAGGCCTTGTTGTTGATCCAATGCGAAATGGTCTTGCTCATAATCACTTTCTGTACTTCGAGATGTATTCGGTCATGGTCTTCAGTTGGTAGCGCGAGACGTCCTGGGCGTTCTCATCTTCGGCGAACACCGACGACACCATGACGGTGTCTGGCCGGTCGTAGAAGCCGATGTCGGCGAGCCCGCCGAAGAATTCGTCCCAATTCAGGTCGCCGTCGCCGATCTTGAGGTGCTGGTGCACCCGGGCGGGGCTGCCCGGCGGATTGGTGATGTATCGCAGGCCGTGGCTGCGGTGGTGATCCATGGTGTCGGCTACGTGCACCAGTCGCAGCTTTTCGCCTGCGGCACGCATGATCTCGGTCATGTTGCCGCCCATGTGGTAGCTGTGGCAGGCGACGTACACCATGCCGATGTTGGGGGAGTTGACCCCGCGGATAATGCGCACCGCCTCCAGCCCGTCTTCGACGAAATCGTCTGGGTGCGGGTCGATTCGGACGTCGATGCCCTCGCGTTCGAAGATCGGCACCAGCTCTTCCATCGACCGGAAGAACGCTCGCTCCGACTCCTCGGCCCGTTCGGGCCGGCCGGAGAACTCGGTGTTGATCACGTTGACCCCGAGGTCGACGGTGATCTGGATGACGCGCTTCCAGTTACGCACCGCGGCTTCGCGGGCGTCCTCGTCGGGGCCGGACCAGCGCAGCACCGGCAGCACCGACGCGATTCCCACACCCGCGTCCGCGCATGCTTTGCGGAACTTCGCGGCCAGTTCGTCGTCGGCGCGGGGGTGGTTGAAGAACGGGATGAAGTCCCGGTGCGGCGTGAGCTGCAGGTACTCGTATCCCAATTCCGCGACCACGCGCGGGAACTCGAGCAGCTCGTGGTCGTGGTGGAACGGGGTGGGGTCCAACGCGATCTTCATCAGGCACCCACCCTTTCCGCGAGTTCGATGTCGACGCGCTCACCGGTCTCCAGCGACCGGACCCCTGCTTCGCACACCGCTACGGCGGCGTAGCCGTCCCACACCGTCGGCCCGTCGACGTTGACGCCGGAGCTGACGGCGTCGACCCACCGCTGCAGTTCGATGTCGTACGCCGTCCCGAAGCGTTCACGGAAGCCAGGCGTGATCCGTCCTCCCCACGTGCCAGGGCTGGACTTGCGGACCAATCCGACGTCCAGACCGATTGTGGCGCTGCCCAGTTCGCCGACGACCTCGGTACGCACCTCGTATGCGACGCCTGTCGTGACGAAGAGCTCGACGTCGACGTGCCTGCCGCTGACCGTCCGGAAGATCGCGATCTGCGGGTCCTGCAGCCCGCGCGGTGCACCCCGATTCGGCACCGGCTTGATGATCTGCACCGAGGCGATCTCCTCGCCGAGCAGGAAGCGGGTCACGTCGACCTCGTGTACCAGCGAGTCCTTGACCACCATCGCGGAGTCGAAACCCGGTGGCACCGCGGGGTTGCGGTGTGCGCAGTGCATCACCAACGGCTGGCCGAGTTCGCCGCCATCGATCAGCAACTTGAGCTGGTGGTACTCCGGGTCGAAGCGGCGCATGAAGCCGACCTGAATGAGCGGTGTCCCCAGCGCCGCCTCCCGGCGCACCACCTCCAGCGAGGATGCCGAGTCCGTGGTCAACGGTTTCTCGCACAGCACCGGCTTGCCCTGTTCGAGACAGGCCAGCAGCTGCTTTTCATGCGTCGGGCCCGGCGTCGCGAGCAGCACCGCGTCGACGTCGTCGGCAGTGATCGCGTCGAACGGATCCGCAGCCACCCGGGCACCGGGCACCGACGCGGCGACCTCTTGGGCCTTCTCCGGCAGGTAGTCGTTGATGACGGCGACGCGTGCGCCGCTGATTCGACTGGTGATGCGGGCGACATGGTCGGCGCCCATCATCCCGACGCCAAGCACGGCAATACGCAGATCTGACATGACTTTTGAACTCCTAGAACTTCACGGACGGAACACCGCACGACCCGAGGTAGCGGCGGGTGCGCTGAGCGATCGGCAGCGGTTGATCGGGATCACACGGATACATGTCCTGCTCGACGATCGCGAACACGTCGATGCCGAGCTTCTCGATCGCGTCGAGCAGCGGCGGCATCTCCGGGATGCCACGCGGTGGTTCGGTCATCGCACCGAGCTTGACCGCCTCGCCGAACGGCAGATCTTCCGCCTCAACCTTGGCGCGCACCTCGGGATCGACCTGCTTGAGGTGCAGATATCCGATCCGGTCGGGCGCACGGTTGATGATCGCCAGGTTGTCACCGCCGCAGTAGCTGATGTGGCCGGTGTCCAGACAGAGGTTCACGAATTCGGAGTCCGTGCCGTCGAGGAAACGGTAAACATTCTCTTCGGTATCGACGTGGCTGTCGGCGTGCGGGTGATATTGGGCTCGCACGCCGTACTTTTCGAACATCGCCTTGCCGAGGTCGTTCATGCCGCCGGTCTTCTTCTTCCACTGTTCGGCGGTGAGGTTGCGATCCTCTAGCACCTCGCCGGTGGCGGGGTCGCGCCACATCTCGGGAATGACGACGACATGCTTGCCGCCTACGGCCGCGGTCAGCTTGGCCACATCCTCGATCTGCTTCCACACCGCATCCCACGAATTGTCTTGGTGCAGATGCTCGAACACCGTCCCGGCGGACAACTTCAAGTTGCGTGACGCGAGTTCGTCGGACAACTTCTGCGGGTCGGTGGGCAGATAGCCGTACGGGCCCAACTCGATCCACTGGTAGCCGGAGTTGGCCACCTCGTCGAGGAAGCGGGTGTACGGCGTCTGGTTGGGGTCGTCGGGGAACCATACGCCCCACGAGTCGGGTGCCGAGCCGACAAGGATCGTGCTCATCTATCGGTAGTCCTTTCTGTTTAGCTGTCGGCGGGTCGCACCAGCGGGCGCTGGATCTTCTTCCACTCGGCATACGTCTCGTAGGCTGCTTGGGTGGACTCCAGGGCCGAAACCTGGCTCACCGGAACGTCCCACCACGATTGGCTGTCCGGCGCATACACCAACGGGTCGGTCTCGACATGGATGACGGTGGTGTGCTCGTTGGCCTTGGCCACCTTGACCGCATCGGTGAACTCGGCGGCGGTCGTCACGCGGATCACTTCGGCACCCAGGCTGGCGGCGTTGGCCGCAAGGTCGACGGGCAGCTTGTCGCCGTCGAGCCGTCCGTCCGCGCTGCGGTAGCGATATGAGGTGCCGAAACGCTGTGAGCCCAACGATTCCGAGAGCGAGCCGATCGATGCGAAGCCGTGGTTCTGCACCAGCACGACGATGACCTTCACGCCCTCTTGGACCGCGGTGACCAGTTCGGTCGCCATCATCAGATACGAGCCGTCGCCGACCATGATGAACACGTCGCGGTCAGGGGCGGCCATTCGGATGCCGATGCCGCCGGCCACCTCATATCCCATGCAGGAGTAGCCGTATTCGACGTGGTAACCCTTGCGATCGCGGGTGCGCCAGAGCTTGTGCAGGTCGCCGGGCATCGAACCGGCCGCACACACCACCACGTCCCGTGGATCGGACAGCGTGTTCGCGAGCCCAATCACCTGGCTTTGGTTCAGGGCGCTGCCGTCGGCCTCGACGCGGTAGGCCGCCGACACCGTCACATCCCACTCCTTGGCGAGTTCAGTTGTCTGCGAGCGGTACTCGGCGCTCACGGCGTAGTCGCCCAGCGCGGCCGACAGGGCTTCCAGCGCCTCGCGGGCATCGGCCACCACCGACAACCCGCCCTGTTTGACGGCGTCGAACGACGCGACGTTGACATTGACGAACCGCACGTCGGGATTGTTGAACGCCGTCCGCGAGGCGCTGGTGAAATCGCTGTAGCGCGTGCCGATCCCGATCACCACGTCGGCCTCGGTGGCCAGCGCGTTGGCGGCGGTCGTGCCGGTCGAACCGACCGCGCCGACCGACTGGGGATGGTCGTAGCGCAGCGTTCCCTTGCCAGCCTGCGTCTCCGATACCGGAATGCCTGTCTTCTCGACAAACGCGGCCAGTGCGTCGTTGGCGCCGGAGTAGATGACACCGCCGCCCGCCACGATCAACGGTCGTTGGGCCGACCGGATGATCTCCGCGGCCCTGGTGATCACCGAGCGCTCAGGCACGGGGCGTGCGACGTGCCAAGTCCGTTCGGCAAACAGCGATTCCGGCCAGTCGTACGCCTCGGCCTGCACGTCCTGCGGCAGTGAAATCGTGGCCGCACCGGTCTCGACCGGATCCGTGAGCACGCGCATCGCGCCCAACAGTGCCGACGGCAGCTGCTCTGGACGCCACACCCGGTCGAAGAAGCGCGACAGCGGCTTGAACGCGTCGTTGACGGTCAGCTCGCCATCGTGTGGTTGTTCGAGGTCCTGCAGAACGGGCGCACTGACTCGGGTGGCGAAGGTGTCCGACGGCAGCAGCAGCACCGGTAACCGGTTGATGGTGGCCAGCGCGGCACCGGTCAGCATGTTCGTCGACCCTGGGCCGATGCTGGCCGTCACCGCCCACGCCTGCAGCCGATCCTTCTGCCGCGCATAGGCGGCCGCGGTGTGGACCATCGCTTGTTCGTTGCGGCCCAACACATATCGCAGCGTGGGCTCGTCCTCGTCGACCTCGGCCTGCAGCAACGCCTGCCCGATGCCGGCCACGTTCCCGTGGCCGAAGATGCCGAAGCAGCCGGCGAAAAACTTGGCGCGTTCACCGTCACGCTCGACGTACTGGTTGAGGAGGAATCGAATGGTGGCCTGCGCGACGGTGAGTCGCACGGTCGGCTCGTTGTGCGGCGACTTGAACGCGGATGCTTTGGAAACCACGTCACGCTCCTCGGGTGTGCAGTGGGAGCCGGGGGTCGACGTCCTGATGCTCCCAGGTGTCGCGCAACCAGTCCTGGTGCGGGTCGAAGACGATCTTCCAGGCCCGCTCCTGGCCAGGGCCGGCCATCACGTTGAGGTAGTACATGTCAAAACCTGGCGCGGCGATCGACGGACCGTGATAGCCGTGCGGCACGAGGACGACGTCGCCGGAGCGGACCTCTTCGAGCACATCGATCGGCCGGTCCGGAGTGCCGTACACGCGGTGGTAGCCGAATCCGGCCGAATTGCCTGGGCCGGAGGCAATCTCGAAGTAGTAAATCTCTTCGAGCTGCGATTCGACCGGGGACTCCTCGTCGTGTTTGTGGGCGGGGTAGCTCGACCAATTGCCGCCCGGCGTGATCACCTCGCACGCGATCAACGAATCGGCCTCGAATACCCCTGCCGTGCCGAAGTTGTGCACCTGGCGGCTGCAGTTGCCCGCACCGCGCAGTTCGACCGACACGTCGTGGGCCGCGACCCGCCGGTTCGGCAGGTTCCGCCGCGCCCGGGCGCCGCAGATCGCGAACCGGCCCTCGCCGGCCAGGGTGTAGGTCTGGCCGGTGCCGACGTAGACCATGTCGGCCGGACCGTCGAAAACCGATGCCCGCGGGGATAGTTCGAACGTCTCACCGTCAACTTCGACCGACCCCTGGCCGGCCAGCGGCAGGACCATCACCTCGGTATCGCCGGTGTCCAGGGTGAGCGGAGACTCCAGTTCCGCCACTTTCAGGCTGGATTCGGTCCAACCCGCCGACTCCGGGGTGACGTCGACGGTGTACGGGGGCGTGGCGCTGCGGGCGGGGATGTAGTACTTGCCTTGCACGTTCACCTCACCATCGAGACGGCAGTCGCGACCGCGGAGCTGACATCGTCGTCGGCCGGATAGAGCAGGGTGCGGCCGACAATCAGGCCGCGCACCGACGGCAGCCCAAGGGCCTTCTCCCAGCTGGCGAATGCCTCATCTGGGTCGGCGGGATCACCGCCGAGCAGCAGGGTCGGCAGCGTCGTCGCCTCCATCACCCGGTCCATCTCGTCGACCACCGGCAATTTCATCCAGGTGTACGCCGACGTCGAGCCGAGGCCCTGCCCGATGTGAATCGACTTGATCACGGCGTCGGGGGACAGGTCGTTGCGAACCTTGCCCTCAACGCGTGTCGACATGAACGGCTCGACCATGGCGATCAGCCCATGCGACGCAAGCTCGTCGATCGCCCGGGCGCACGCCTCGAGAGTGGCGACAGTACCGGGATCGCCGAGATCGATGCGGCACAACATCTTTCCGCCGTTCATCTTCGCCGCGGCGGTGGCTGCGGCGGTGGCGGCGGTCATCCTGTCGTCGAGTTCGAACTGCGCGCCGGCAAGCCCGCCGCGGTTCATCGACGAGAACACCACCTTGTCTTCCAGCGCACCGAGCAGCACCAGATCGTCGAGGATGTCTGCGGTGGCCAGCACGCCGTCCACACCGGGATCGGCGAGCGCGGCGCGGAGCCGGTCGAGAAGGTCGGTGCGGCTGTTCATCGCCGTGGGCCGCGAGCCCACCGCGAGCGCGCCGCGGGCGGGGTGGTCGGCGGCGACGATCATCAACCTGCCGTTGCCGCGCACGGTCGGCCGGGTGGTGCGGTTCTGCCACGCGCGGTCGATCCCGCCGGGATCGGTTGCGCGCAGTTCGGTGATCTCGGTGTAGTCAGCGCACATTGGGTTAGACATTGACGGCCTCCACTGCGGCCTGTTCGGCGAGTTCGGCCACTTCCGCGGCCGTCGGCATCGCGGTCGAGCACTCGAGCCGGGAGGCGACAATCGCGCCCGCGGCGTTGGCGTAGCGCAGCGTCTTCTCCAACGGCCAACCGCGTAGCAGCCCGTGGCACAGGCTGCCGCCGAACGCATCGCCCGCGCCGAGCCCGTTGACGACGTCGACATCATTGGGCGCCACCATCACATGCGAATGCCGCGTCTTGCCGAGCACACCGCGCGGGCCCTGTTTGACGATCGCGAGTTCGACACCGAGGTCGAGCAGCGCATCGGCGGCCTTGTGCGGGTTGTGCTCGCCGACGGCGATCTCGCACTCCTCGCGGTTGCCCACCGCGACCGTCACGTGTTGCAGCGCGCGCTGCACTTGTTCGGTCGCCGCGGCCGGCGATTCCCAGAACATCGGCCGGTAATCGAGGTCCAACACGGTGAACGGTTTACGCTCGCGTGCCTCCCAGGCTGCGAAATGTGCACTGCGGCTTGGCTCCTCGGATAACCCGGTCACCGTCGACCAGTACAGCCGGGCCTCGCGCACCGCGTCGCCGTCTATCTCGTCGGCGCGCACCTGCAGATCCGGGGCGCTCGGCTTGCGGTAGAAGTACAGCGGGAAATTGTCCGGCGGGAAGATCTCGCAGAATGTCACCGGGGTCGGGAACTCGCCGTGGGTCGCGACGTAGCGGTTGTCGACACCCAGACGCGCCAACTCGTCGCGGACGAAGGTGCCGAACGGATCGTTGCCGACGCCGGAGATCAGCGCCGCGCGGTTACCCAGTCGCGCCGCGGCCACCGTGACGTTGGCGGCGCTGCCGCCCAGAAACTTGCCGAACGTCTCGACATCCTCCAGCCCGACACCGACCTGCAGGGGATAAATGTCGACGCCGCTGCGCCCGATCGCGAGGACGTCAAATGGCTGTGCGGTGCTCAAAGTCAGCCTTCCGGAGGTAGATGATTGCTCGGTATCGACTGTGCCTGCGTCACGCGGCGCTGTCAATAGTTTGTCCTGACATTCGGTCATTTAAATATCAGGCGTAAGGGTGGGCGTCGCACTGGCGCCACCGGTCCTGACTAATGAAGTCGCATCAACCGCCTGCGGCAAGTCGATATGGGCCCGGCGAATTTTGAATACCGTTCGATTGCGAGATGCGGGCCTTGCACCACTGCCAGCGAATCTTGGACGCACTTGTCGCCCACCTCGGACACCAGCTCGGATCGCCCGACTTTTCCGGCGCTGCTACCACGAAGGAGCGGCCTTCACCGGCTGTCGGGCCGAGCGGCATGAGCATGGTTTTCGTGGCCCGCGGCGAAGGTATAGCTGCTGCAGGCGGCCGCTTATCGTGGGTGGATGTCGTGATGTATTGACAATCGATCAACACATGTCCAGACTTCACTCACACGACACGCCGGGGTCGGTGCAGGTTCACCGTAAGCGCCTCGAACGGGTCTGAGATTTGCTCGATGGAGACAGCGCGTGGCAGTAGTTGCAGCAAACAATTCGCCCGCGGAAGTCGGCGTGGCTCACGATGGGAGTAAGAGCTACTACGCTCCCCGGCTACGGGCGGCGATTGTGGGCACCGGCGGAATTTCCCGCATCCACGGGTGGCGGCTACAGGACATCGGTTCGACCGTCGTCGGTGTTTGCGGGCGCGATCTCACGAATGCCCGCGCTGTTGCGAACGATTTCCGTCCTGCTGGACGGTTCGATGACCCGGCCGGCCAGATCCTGACCACTGCGCCGGTAGATGCCTTCGACGATCTCGGTTCCATGCTCGATCAAACCAAACCCGACGTGCTTCACGTCTGCAGCCCGCACGGATTACACGTGGCGCACGCCATCGAAGCGGTCAAGCGCGGAATCCATGTCATCGTCGAGAAGCCTTTGGCGACCGACGTGGCCGACGCGCAGGCTGTGATCGCCGCCGCGGAGGACGCCGGCGTGCACGCTGCCGTCTGCCTTACCAAGCGTTCGTACCCGATGGTCGCCGAACTGCGCGAGCGAATCCGGGCCGGCGAACTGGGCGAGGTCAACGCCATTCGCGGCGGATTCCTGTCCTGGGATTCCAATCACGACAATTGGGGTTGGGGATTTGACCCCAAAGTTGCCGGAACCTCCTACGCCACAGCTGATCTCGGCGTGCACTGGCTCGACCTTGCCGAGTACGTCACCGACCGCCGCATCACCGAGGTCGATGCCCGATTCTCCACGTTGCGTCCCACCCGGTATCGGGACGGTCAGCCGGTCAGGGTGGAAGCCGAGGACTACGTGAGGATCTTTCTGGACTTCACTGGCGGCGCGGTCGGTTCTGCGACGTTTTCGGGTGTCACAGCCGGCGAGCCGAACGGCTGTTCGATCGACGTCGACGGCACCGACGGCGGCTTCGGGTGGAGGGTCGATCGGCCCAACGAAATCGTTCATCGTCAGGCCGACGGATCGGTGCAAACCATCATCCGAAACCCAGACGCCATGGCCGCATCAGCCGCTCGCCTGTCGTTCTCGCCGGCCGGCCACGCCGAAGGTTTCGGCGACGCTTTCCGCAATCTGTTCCGCGACGTCTACTCGGCCATCGGCGGGGCCGACGTTTCCTACCCGACTCTTGCCGATGGGTATCGCATGGTTGCCATCGTCGAGGCAATCCAAACGAGTGCACGCACCCGAAGGGCGGTCAGCATTGACTAGTTTCCCGGTAGACGAACTCCTTGCGAGGCCCGCGGACAGCACGACCGAGCGGGCGAACGCAATCGAATTGCGGGGCGTGGGAAAGAGTTACGGCGACGCGGTGGCGCTGCACCCCGTCGATCTGGATATCCGGGACGGGGAGTTCTTCTGCCTGCTGGGGCCGTCGGGATGCGGCAAGACGACAACGCTGAACATCATCGGGGGATTCGTCCAACCGTCATCGGGTGTGGTCCGCATCGCCGGACGCGACATGACGAAACGTCCGCCCAACCGGCGCCCGGTCAACACCGTCTTTCAGTCCTACGCGTTGTTCCCGCACCTCAATGTCATCGAGAACGTCTCCTTCGGGCTGAGGATGGCCCGCGTTCAGAAGAGTGAACAGCGCACCCGCGCGCGGGAAGCCCTCGACCTGGTCGGCCTGGGAACGTTCGCCGAGCGTCCCGTCAGCCAGCTCTCCGGGGGCCAGGCGCAACGCGTCGCGATCGCTCGTGCGCTGGTCAACAAGCCCAGTGTGCTGCTGCTGGATGAACCGCTGGGTGCCCTGGATCTGAAACTGCGGAAGCGACTGCAGACCGAGCTCTCACTTATCCAACGTCATGTCGGAACGACGTTCGTCTTCGTGACCCATGACCAGGAAGAGGCGATGGCCCTTGCGGACCGCATCGTGATCCTCAACGAAGGACGCATCGAGCAGATCGGAACCCCGGAGGAGATATACCGGCGGCCGGCCAGCCTGTTCGCGGCCGACTTCATCGGGGAATCGAATATTTTGCACGGCAAGAAGGACGGGGGCGTCTTCGTACTGGAAAACGGTGCGAAGGTTCCGATCTCAGGACAAGCGCCGGAGGCGGTCACCTCACTGGTGATCCGGCCCGAGGCCCTGTGGATCGGCAAAGACGGATTCATCGGCGCACAAGTGCTCTCCCGTGGATATCTCGGGTCGACCACTCGGATGGTGCTTCAGCTGGAGAATTCGGAACTGCAAGTCGTGTCGTCTTTGAACGATGACGACATAGAGAATCTCGCTGAAATCGGCCTCGAAACAGGAGACTTCGTGAAGTTGTCCTGGCCGACCGAAGCAGCACATCCTCTGGTAGCCCATTGAGAGTCAGGAAATCGCATGTCTCGAATCTCTGAAGTGAAGCTGAGCCGCCGCTCGTTCGTCGGGGGAGCGCTGATGTTGGGTGCGGCAAGTCCGCTGCTGTTGTCCGCGTGCTCGTCGGGGAGTAACTCGTCCGGCGGCGGGTCCAGCGCGGGCGGAAACGTCAACTGGCTGACATGGTCTGACCACTACTCCCAGGATCAGCTCGCCAAGGTTGCCGACACGACCAAGATCACCGGGCAGCCAAAGCTGTTTTCCGACAACGCCGATGCCTTCCTTCAGCTCAAGCAGACCGGGTCGCAATTCGACCAGGTTTCAGCCGATGCGCTCTGGGTCAAGAAGTACATGTCCGAGGGGCTGATCGAGCCGTTCGACCTGGACTCGATCTCCTCGAGCTCCCAGCTGTACTCGATGGCCAGGAAGTTCGACTTCCTCAACGATCCGAAGGGTGCGATCGGCTATCCGTTCTCGTGGTCGACGGTGCAGATCTATTACAACCCGGACAAGCTGAAGACCCCACCGACGTCGTGGGAGTCACTGACCGACCCGGCGTACAAGGGTTTGATCGTCGCGGAGAACATCCCGACCGACCTGATGGCGATCGCCGGTATCGCGACCGGATCAAAGTCACCGTATGCGCAGACGCCCGACCAGATTTCGGCCGCATCGAATTTCCTGTCAGCCCTGAAGCCGAACGTGGTCAAGCTCGCCTCGCAGAACAACGAGATCGTCACGATGATGGCCAGTGGGGAAGCCGCTATCGGTATCTCGAACCTCGGCACCGACGTGCGCGTCAAGGACGCGGGCGGCCCCGAACTCAAGTCCGCGTACCCGCCAGAGGGGACCATCGGCTTCATCGACTCGGAGATGATCACCGCAAAGGGCGCGAACAAGCCTCTGGTCAAGCCGTTCCTGGATGCGATGCAGCAATCCGAGTGGATCGTCCAGAACTTCACCACGAACTGGCGCCCGCTCTTCAATGAGGAGGCGGCCAAGGAGCTGACGGCCGATCCGAAGACCGCCGACAACGCCAAGCGACTCTTCATGGACAACCCGGAGAAGGCATTGCAGATGACCCTCAAGGGCCCCGCCCAGGATCAGCAGGCCTACACCGAAACGTTCAACAAGGTCTTCGGGGCGTGATATGACGGTTGCCTCCTATGCCCGCAATACGGGCGGGGGGCCGGGTGAGTCAGAACCACGACGCGCTGACGTCAGCGACGAACGCCGGGATTGGCGTCAGTTCGTCGGGTTCGTACCGGCCGCAATCCTTTTCGGAGTGTTCTTCATCGCCCCGTTGGGCCTCATTGTCGTGTACTCGTTTTGGGTCACCAAGAACTACGAGTTGGTTCCGGCCTTCACCACGAACAACTACAAGACGATCCTGACGACGAGCACGTACGTGAGGACATTCGGCAAGACTGTCCTGATGGCCTTCCTGGCCACGTTGACCGCACTGGCATTGGCCTTCCCGTTCTGCTACTGGCTGGTGCGCTATGTCCCGAAGAGGATGCAGCGGGTCGGGCTGCTTCTGGTGATTCTGCCGTTCTGGACCAGCTATCTGCTGCGGGTCTACGCGTGGGTGGCGATTCTCGGCGACAACGGTGCCATCAACTCGCTGCTCAAAGCCCTTGGCCTGACCAACGGTCCGATCCGGCTGTTCCTGTACGACAACCCGGGTGTGTTCATCGTCTTGGTCTATCTGTACTTCCCGTTTGCAGCGCTCACGCTGTACGCATCGCTCGAGAGATTCGATTGGCGGCTCCTTCACGCCGCCGTCGACCTCGGTGCTACCCCGATGCGTGCCCTCGCCAATACCCTTCTGCCCCAGATGCGGCTCGCGATGGTGACAGCCGGGATCTTCGTTTTCATCCCGATTCTCGGCGAGTATCTCGCGCCGGCGGCGATCGGTGGCACGCATGGCGTGATGATGGGAAACCTGGTCGCGAACTTCTTCTCCGGCTACCTGCTCCCGCTGGGCTCGGCGGCGAGCGTGCTGATCGCGTTGGTGATCTTCATCGTGCTGATCGTGTTCCGGCGCAGCCTCGATACGAAGGACATCTATGTCTGACGATCTACAAGCGGTGAATCCGCGGGCCCGGCTGTTCCGGACCATCCTGTCGGTCTACGGCATCGGGATCTACATCTTCCTGTTCGCGCCGATCGGTGTGCTGATCCTGTTGTCGTTCAACTCTTCCACGGTGGTCGGCTTCCCGATGGCGGGTTTCACCACGGACTGGTACGCCAGGCTGTCGCACGACACGGTCATTCTCAATGCGCTCGAGAAGTCCTTGATCGTCGCGTTCTGGGTGACCGTGCTCTCGACCGTCATCGGCACCATGGCGTCCTTTCCGCTGGTTCGGGCCAACATTAAGAACCGGGGCGGGGTGCGGGTTTTCATCACGTTGCCGATCATGATGCCGGGCCTGCTCATCGGTGTGGCCATCCTCGTGTTGGCGACCAATGTGTTGCACATCCAGCCGTCGCTGGAAACGGCCATTATCGGACAGACGGTGCTGGCGACACCGTTCGTGATCCTGGTGGTGTCATCCCGGCTGGAGGCGTTGGACCGCAACCTCGAGCGCGCCGCCGCCGACCTGGGCGCCAGCGCGCCGCAGCGAATCCTGTTCGTGGTGCTCCCGCTCATCTATCCGGGCATCATCGCGGGAGCGCTGATAGCGCTCACGCTTTCGCTGGACGAGTTCGTCGTCACCAACTTCATCATCGGCGCGGACCAGACACTGCCGATCTACATCTACAACCAACTCAAATTCGGTATCACACCAGAGGTTAACGCCCTGGCGACACTGATGCTGCTCGGCACGCTGGCTGTGGCCGGCGTGACACTCGGGGCGCTGCGCCTGGTCAAGGTGCTGGCCTCGGTCACCACAAAAACGAATCGATTGAAAGAGCCCGCTAGTGCAGAAGTGTGACGTTTCAGTAGTGCTCGAGGCCTTCCTCGACCAGACCCTCGAGGAGACGCTGACCTGGCTGAGTGCCGACGTACCAGAGGTCACTGCCATCGAGGTCGGTGCCGGAGGCTATGCCCCGCACCCCCATCTGGATCCCGACGAGCTGCTGACCGACGCCACGGCCCGGCAGACCTGGCTGGACAAGCTCGACCGGCACGGCATCAGGCTGGACGCGTTGAATGTGTGGGGCAACCCGCTGCACCCCGACAAAGCGATCGCCGACGACCACGACGCGGCGCTGCGTCGAGCGGTGCGGTTGGCGGCCGAACTCGGCACCGGCACGATCGTGGCGATGGCGGGCGCTGCCGCGGGTGCAACAGGCGACAGTGCCGCGGTTTTCGGTGCCGGGGGCTGGCTCCCGTATCTCGAAGGCGTGCACGACCGGCAGTGGGAAGAGTCCGTGGTTCCGTACTGGTCCGAGTTCTCGGAGTTCGCAGCCAAGGAGAATCCCGACGTCAAGATCTGCATCGAGCTACATCCCGGCACCACCGTCTACAACGTGGAGACCTTCGAGAAGTTCATCACTCTCGGCGAGAACCTCTATGCCAACCTCGATCCCAGCCACTTCTTCTGGATGCAGATGGATGCCGACCGGGTCGTCGAGCGGATCATGCCCCGCATCGGCCACGTACACGCCAAGGACGTGACCTTCAACAAGGAAGCCCTGGGTCTCAACGGGCTGCTCGACCACCGCTGGCCCGCACAACCGGACAAGATGCCGTGGAACTTCTCGGTTCCCGGCCACGGCAAGGACGCTGCGTGGTGGCGGCAGTTCATCGCCCGCTTCGACGGCTCAGCGGTCCAGGCGTTCTCCATCGAGCACGAGGACCCGTTCGTCGACGCGAAGTCCGGTGTCAAGGAGAGCGCAGTTCTGATCAAATCCGCGCTGGCCGAATCCCACTGAGCGCCGCAACCAAAAACAGGAGGCACACCCAATGACTGACCGACTCAAGGTAGGTGTCGTCGGTGCCGGTGTAATCGCACAGGTCATGCATCTGAATTACCTGCGTGAGTTATCCGACCGCTTCGAAGTCGTTGCCCTGTGCGATATCTCGGATGAGAACGTCGCCAACAACGCCGACCGCTACGACATCGGTAAGACATACACCGACTGGCGGGAAATGCTCGACGACGCCGACATCGACGCCGTCTTCATTCTGACCTCGGGCAGTCACGCGCCGATCGCCATCGCGGCGGCGAATGCGGGTAAGCATGTGTTGGTCGAGAAACCGATGTGCTTCTCCGTCGCCGAGGGTCTTGAGATGAAGGCTGCCGCCGACGCGGCGGGCGTGACGCTGATGGTCGCATATCCCAAGCGGTACGACCCGGCGTTCGAGCGCTTCCGCGACGTCGCGGTGAATGTCGCCGAACCAAGGCTCATGAGGGTCACCACATTCGAATCGCCGTTCCTTCCGTACATCGGCCATTACGCGTTGGCGCCCGTCGCGCCGATCCCGAAGGATGCGATCGAAACCTTCACTGCGGAAACGCAGGCCAGCATCACCCGCGCGATCGGCGAAGCGAATCCATTCCTGCGCGAGGAGTATCACCTGGTGCTGCTGGACACCCTTGTCCACGAACTCAACACCGTCCGCGGTGTCCTCGGCGAACCGACGGGCTTGGAATACGTCGACATGCAGCCCGGTCAGCTGACCGTGATCCTGAAATTCGGCGAGCTGTCGGTGTCGATCCACTGGATGGATCTACCCGGTATCACCCGTTACGGAATGGAGTTCGCACTATACGGTCCCGAGCAGCGCGTGACCTTGACCTTCCCGTCACCATTCCTGCGCAGCGCACCTGCGACCGTCGAGATCATCGAGGGTGAGACGGGCACCACGAAGTCGCGCTGTATCAGCGAAATCACTTCGTATGAAAGCGCATTCAAGCTCGAGCTGGAAGCCTTCCATCACTGTGTGGTGTCGGGGAAGGCGCCGGCCACCAGCGCCGAGGACGCCATTCACGACCTCGCGCTGTGCGAGGCAATCATCCGGTTCGTACAAGATCCGCGGCCGATCACAGATCCGAGCGCGATCCCTGCGCTGACGTCCGCCAACTAGAAGGAACACGAAATATGAGCAACAACAGCGGAATCATCGTCGCCAACGCACCTGTCAGCTACGGTGCCTTCGAGGTAACGATCGGATTCGATCCGAACGTTCCGGACGGAGACGACATCCTCGACCAGGTGAGCGCGGCAGGCTATGCGGGCATCGACCTCGGCCCCGTCGGCTATCTGGGCAGTACCGAGAATCTCGGCTCTAAGCTCGCAAAGCGGGGGCTGGGGCTTGCCGGTGCGTACCTCGAACTGCCCTACGCGGACCCGGAAATGCTGGAGAAGACCCTTCCCGAGTTGGACGCGATGCTCGACATCTTCGACTCGATCAAGCCGCTCGGGCTCGGCCCCGACCCACGCCCGACTCTGGCGGACCTCGGCGTCGGCGATGGCGCCGACTTCCGCCGTAACAACCCGGGCGCGGGTGCGCGCAACCCTGCCAGCGGATACACCGAAGAACAGTGGGCGGAGTTCGCGAGGGGAATGGCCGTCGTGGTCGACCGGTGCCGCTCGCGTGGCTACCAGCCGGTGTTCCACAACGAGACGGGGACATTCGTGGAAGCCCCTGAAGAGGTTGGCAGAATGCTCGCGGTCTCGGAGATCGGGCTGTGTATGGATGCGGGCCATTTCCTCGTCGGCGGCGGCGATCCCGTTGAGTACGTGAAGAAGTGGGCCAACCGGATCGATCATGTCCACATCAAGACCGCCGATCTGCCACGGTTCCAGCAGATCGTCGACGAGGGTCTTCCCACGAATGCGATCTGGGAGCGTGAGGTGTTCCCGAAGCTGGGAGAAGGAGCCCTGGACGTGGACGCGTTCCTTGCTGCCTTGCGCGAGATCGATTACGCCGGTTGGCTCGTCGTCGAACAGGACATCTTCCCGACCACCGCGGAGCGGTTCGCGCAGGCGGCCGCCGACCAGCGGGCGAACCGTGAATTCCTCAGGGAGCGTGGTCTGTGAGCGCACCTTTTCGGTTCGGCCTGATCGGCGGCGGTCGGATGGGCCGTACCCATCTGCGCGGCTTGGAAGGATCGACAGAGGTCAAGGTCGTGGCTGTCACGGAGCCCGCCGAGAGCGCAGCGGCATCGCTGCGCGACCAAGGTCTATCCGTGTTTCCGACCGCCGAGGAGATGTTCGCCGAATCGGAGCTCGATGGCGTCTTGATCGCCGTTCCGACACCTCAGCACATCGACACCACCCGCAAGGCGCTCGAGGCCGGCCTTCCGGTCTTGTGCGAGAAGCCGTTCGGGCTCGTGCCGGACGACGCCAGGGCTGCAGGCAAGCTGGCTAGCGATAAGGGCCTGGCTCTGCAGATCGCCTACTGGCGTCGATTCGTGCCGCAGCTGTCGACACTGCGCAGCGACCTGGTCGACGGCAAGTACGGCACGGTGCACTTCTTGGTGTGCTCACAGTGGGACGAGGCCCCGCCAGCGCTGTCCTTCCGTAATGACAGCGGCGGAATCTACATCGACATGGGTGTACACGAAATCGACCAGATCCTGTGGCTGCTCGGCCAGGACATCACCGAGTACAAAACGCAATCGTTCCCGACCACCGAAGACCCAGGCGCCCAGAATGACGTGGATAGCACCCAAGCGTTGGTGATGCTTTCCGGCGGCACGTCGACGGTGATATCGCTGGGTCGGTTCTACAAGGGCGGGGACATCGTCTCCGTGGAACTGTTCGGATCACGGGACCACACCCGGTTCGATGTGGTGTCGCCGGAGACTGGGGAAGGACCGCAACTGCATGCCCTAAAGCTGCAGGCCGAGGCGTTCGCGCGGCAAGCGTGCGGAGCGGCCCAGGAAGGAACGACGGCAGAGGAAGCCGCGCGGGTGCTCGAACTGGCCCACGGCCTGACCGAAGCCGCAGGCGTCGCGGTACTCGGAGCGCCCTAAGCCCTGTTGCGTGCTGGACGTCCGATGTCGACGGCGCTGCCAAACGTGGTGTGCCAGACAGCTAGAACATGGTGCGCCAGACAGACTGTGGGAAGGATCGCCGCATCGCCGAACTGGCTGATTCGTCGATGACGAATGTGCGCCCTACTAGAGCCGATGGCGAGGGACGTCAAATTGCTCGTGGCCGTCAAGATCGGCCTTCCGGGAGGTGGTTGATCGCTCGGTATCGACGGTGCCCCGCGTGATGGCGCTGTCAATACTTTGTCCTGACATTCTATCTTTCGATCATGCGATGTTAGTATGCAGCTACTTCATCTGGTCCCACACGAGATCGGAGACGACGTGCCCCTGACGGTGGAGCTCGACAGGTCCAGCCCTGTTCCCCTCTACTATCAGCTCGCTCAGGCCATCGAGGCTGCGATCCGTGACGGCGAACTGGCGCCGGGCGATCGCTTCGAAAACGAACTGGCACTGGCTAAGCGGCTGACCTTGTCCCGGCCGACGACCCGACGTGCCATCCAGGAACTCGTCGACAAGGGCCTACTGGTACGCAAGCGGGGAGTCGGCACCCAGGTGGTGCAGAACCCCGTGCATCGCCGCGTCGAATTGACGAGCCTGTTCGACGACCTCGCCCGCGCCGGCCAGGAGCCGACGACGCAGTTGCTGGACTACCACGTCGGCCCGCCTGACGAAGAGGTCGCACGGGAACTCAACCTGGCCGAGGACCGCGAGGTGGTGTCGATTCACCGGTTGCGGTGCGCGAACGGTGAACCGCTCGCGGTGATGATCAACCATCTGCCCGTCGAGATCGCGCCCGATGCCGACGAGCTGGAGAGCACCGGGCTGTATCAGTCGCTGCGGGCGCGCGGTGTGCATATTCGGCTGGCGCGTCAGCGCATCGGCGCGCGAGGCGCGACCCGTTCGGAGGCCCGGCTGCTCGACGAGAAACCCAACGCGCCGCTGCTGACCATGTCGCGCACGGCGTTTGACGACTCCGGCAGCGCAGTCGAGTTCGGCACCCACTGCTACCGCGCGTCGCGCTACTACTTCGACACGACTTTGGTGGACCGTTAACACGGCGCCGATCCACCTGGGGCACTGGTGGTGCGTCGCCGCGGTCGCCTAACCTTTCCTCGCGCGAGCAGACGCAAAACTGCCGTATTTCGCCGCGAAATGGGCAGTTTTGCGTCTGCTCGCCACTAACTGAACGCCGCGCGGAACGCCTCTAATGCCGTGACACTGTCCCCGGACGCCCAGGCCTCCAGACCGACGGTCCCGGCAAAGCCCATGTCCCGCAACGCCTTCGCGATCGCCGGGTAGTTGATCTCGCCGGTGCCCGGCTCGCAGCGGCCCGGCACGTCGGCGACCTGGATCTCGCCGATAGCATCGCCGCATCGCCGCACCAGCTCGATCAGATTCCCCTCGCCGATCTGGGCGTGATACAGATCGAGCATCATCTTCACGTTGGGATGGCCGATGGCTTCCACCAATGCCAGCGTGTCCTTGGCACGGGCCAGCGGGACGCCGGGATGGTCGACGATGGTGTTGAGGTTCTCCACGCAGAATGTGACGCCTGTCGCGGCGCCGAGCTCGCCGATGCGCTCCAGTGTGCGCATCGCCGTCGCCCACATCTCGCCGGTCGACCGGTAGCGCGGCCGCGCCGCCTTGCCGTCAACCAGCTCCGCCGTATGCAGGTTGAGCCGTGGAACGCCAAGCGTCTCAGCGGCTTTGATAGACAGCTCCGCCGTCCGGACCACGTCGTCGGCCGTGGTTGGATCGATGAGGTCGCCGTGCAGATAGCCCGTCATCGAGGAGAACCGGGCACCGGTGTCGGCCAGCGCCTGTAGGTCCTTGTCGTGCCAGCTCCAGATCTCGACCGCAAAGCCGAGCTCGGCGATGCGCCGAACCCGGTCGATGATCGGCAGGTCCATGAAGACCATCTCGGAACAGACCGCGAGCTCGAAGTCGCACATTGGTTTGTCACCTCCCTCGCTCTGACCAGCATGGACGCACATTAGCAGTTTGATATGCAGTCCTAATGTCCGAACAAAGTATTGACTTTCAGGTGTGAGCCGTATTACATCGAGCTTGAGTGGCGTGTCACGCCGCACTCGAGAGCAAGGAGAAGCAATGAGGTTCAGCCGGCTCGCGGCGATCGCCGGAGCGAGCGTGCTCGTGGTTGGAATCGCGTCATGTTCAGGCACCGGGGGCAAGCCCCAGGAAACCGGCGGGGGAATGGGCGCCGGCCAGGCAAGCACTCCGCGCGCCACGGTCGCGATGATCACCCACGAGGTGCCAGGCGACTCGTTCTGGGACTTGATCCGCAAGGGCGCCCAGGCCGCAGCCGACAAGGACAACATCGAGCTGCGCTACTCCAACGATCCGGAGGCCCCGAACCAAGCGAATCTGGTTCAAAGTGCCATCGACAGCAAGGTCAACGGAATCGCCCTGACACTGGCCAAGCCGGACGCCATGGCGCCCGCAGTCAAGGCCGCCCTTGCAGCGAACATCCCGGTTGTGGCATTCAACTCGGGCTTCGACAACTTCAAGGCGATGGGCGTGCAGGAGTACTTCGGTCAAGACGAAAAGCTCGCCGGGGTCGCCGCGGGAGAACGACTCAACAAGGACGGCGCCAAGAAGGTGATCTGCGTCATCCAGGAACAGGGTCAGGTCGCGCTTGAATCGCGATGCGCCGGCGTCACCCAGGGATTCAAGGGTCAGACCGAGATCCTAAACGTCAACAGCAAGGACATGCCGTCTGTCGAATCGACCATCACAGCGAAGCTTCAGCAGGATCCCTCCGTCGACCACGTCGTCGCGCTGGGCGCGCCGATTGCGTTGGCCGCGGTGCAGTCTGTCGGCAATGCCGGTAGCTCCGCGAAGGTCGTCACCTTCGATACCAATGCGGCGCTGGTCGACGCGATCAAGGGCGGCAAGGTGCTGTGGGCTGTGGATCAGCAGCCATTCCTGCAGGGGTATCTGGCAATCGACTCACTGTGGCTGTATCTCAACAACAAGAACCTGATCGGTGGCGGGCAAGCCACCCTGACCGGCCCGTCGTTCATCGACCAGACGAACATCGACGCCGTCGCCGAGTTGGCCAAGTCCGGGACCCGTTAAGCCGCCGCCCAGGAGAGAGCGAATCATGACTACACAAACTGATCTGGACGTTGCCAGTCACAAAGTTGTTCGCGACGAACGCGTCAAGGAACGCAACCGTCTGCAGCGCATGCTCATTCGTCCCGAGATGGGGGCGGCGATCGGCGCGGTCGCGATCTTCATCTTCTTCCTTGTCGTTGCCCCGCCGTTCCGGTCACCCGAGGCCCTGGCAACTGTGCTGTATGCCAGCTCGACGATCGGGATCATGGCCTGTGCGGTCGCGCTACTGATGATCGGCGGCGAGTTCGACCTGTCCTCGGGTGTGGCCGTGACCACGAGTTCGCTCGCCGCGTCGATGCTCGCTTACAACCTGCATCTGAACCTCTGGGCGGGGGCGGCGTTGGCCCTGATAGTCGCCCTGGCTGTCGGATTTTT
>Ga0075428_100002076_pt1 | contig 21611 bp, 17 predicted proteins | sample RhiMetdeltSRZDD2_FD_75291 | JGI IMG/M metagenome (GOLD analysis project Ga0075428, IMG submission 75291) | Populus rhizosphere microbial communities from Tennessee, USA - Rhizosphere MetaG P. deltoides SRZDD2 | ecosystem: Host-associated > Plants > Roots > Rhizosphere > Soil | place: USA... | reverse complement strand
CCGTCGATGGCGTCATGCAGACCTTGCTCGAACGCGGCCTCGTCGAACAGGTCGGCCGCGCCGAAATCCCCGGCCGCCCCATGCAGTACGGCACCACCTCCGCCTTCCTCGAATACTTCGGCCTCAAGGGCCTTGAAGACTTGCCCGCCGCAGACGAACTACGCCGCGTTCCCGTGCAGAAGCCCGAGAACCTGCTCACCGTCGATCCCGGCCTGGCCACCGCCCCGCCCGAACAATTGCAGATGCAGACCGAGCAACCCGCGCCCGAGACTCCGAAAGACCAGCCAGAGTCTCAACCTTCCCCATGAACATCGGCGATCATCGCAAGGCGATCGACAAACTCGACGAGCAAATCGTCCGCCTGCTCAACGAGCGCACGCGCCACATTCTCGAAATCGGCCAAATGAAAATGAAGGCCGGTGAGGAAATCTACGTCCCGCACCGCGAGCTCGCCGTGTTGCAACGCATCTGCAAACTCAATGGCGGCCCGATCAGCAACGAATCGCTGCGCGCGATCTACCGCGAAGTCATGTCCAGCGCGCTCTCGCTGGAAAAATCCATGACCATCGCGTTCCTCGGTCCGGAAGCAACCTTCACGCACCAGGCCGCCGTGCGCCGCTTCGGCTCGAGCCTTCACTATTCCGCGCAGAAAACCATTTCCGACGTGTTCGCCGAAGTCACGCGCAAGCGCGCCGATTACGGCGTCGTGCCCATCGAAAACTCAACCGAGGGCGTCGTCACCCACACGCTCGACATGTTCGTGGACAGCGAACTCAAAATCGTCGCGCAAATCGTGATGCCCATTCAGCAGTGCCTGGTCGGTAACTGCAAACGCAGCCAGATCAAAAAACTATTCTCGCATCCGCAGGCTCTCGCCCAGTGCCGCGTCTGGCTGCAAAACAATCTCCCGCACGTCGAAGTCATCGAGACCTCCTCCACAACTCGCGCCGCCGAACTCGCCGCCGAAAACACCAGTGCCGCCGCCATCGCGAGCGCCCTCGCCGCGGAGCGTTGCAAACTGCGAATCCTCCAGGCCGACATCCAGGACAACAGCGAGAACGTCACCCGCTTCCTCGTCCTCGGCCGCCAGATCGGTCCCCCCACCGGTAACGACCGCACCAGCCTCATGCTGAGTATCGCGCACGAAGTCGGCGCGCTTCACCGTGCCCTCGCCGCTTTCCGCCGCTTCCGTCTCAACATGACCAAAATTGAGTCGCGCCCCAGCAAACGCAAAGCTTGGGAATATTACTTTTTCGTCGATTGCGATGGCCACATGAACGACAAACGTGTGGCCAAAGCCATCGAGTTGCTCAACGAGCACTGCAATTTGGTAAAAGTCCTCGGCTCGTACCCGAAGAGCGAGTGACTCCTACGGCGACGGAAGGAGCCGAGTGCGTCGGGACGAGTCGGAACCGAGGCGACTGGCCTCCACCCCGGTGGAACCATTAACAGGCGGCCCGACAATAACGGGCGGAAGTGTGACCGAATTTGTGGGCCGTGGTATTACAATGACCGGTGGCACGTTCGTAATGACGAGAGGCGGTAACACGACAATCGGCGGCCGGTTGGTTACCCCCCGCGGCGGGCGCGGTGGAAATACAACGATGTTGGTTCTGTCCCGTCGCTCCGGCCGCGGCGGAAGTGGTGGCAACGGCGGCGGACCGGGTCGCCCTGGAGTAGCTCGCCTTTGCATCGAAAGGGCAAACGCGGACGAGCGATTCGGCGTTGGCAAGCCGCCGTTATTCACGGAGTTCGGAACAAAGACAACGCCATGGCGGCACCGAACAGACGTCCCAATTTCGCGCGGGACGCCGTTGGTTGAAACCTCGACAATGCGCAGCATGCGAACGGGTACCGCCGGTCGGCATACGTGCTGGCGCCATCGCGAACCGCTATAGATGTAACCGCGGATCGTGGTGGACGAGATTGACGTAGCGAATGGACCAGGCTTTTCCGCTGCCGTTGCCAACAGGCAGGGCAAGCCGAGTGAGGCAAGGACTGCAAGCAATGGGCAGAGTTTCATTTAGCGATGAAACACAGATACGAAATTGGCGAGCTGAATTCAAGTGTTATGCAGCGTGTCTTACTTACGTGGCTGTTGATCGTGTTTTGCATGTGCGCGTGCGCCGCGGAGTCGCCATTCGCGCTCCGCGGCTACTACATGACGTTCATGCGCATGCCGGCGTTTGGACTGACTGAGTGGAAGCAAATCGTCGACTGCATTGAGGAGGACGGCGGCAACACACTGCTGCTTTGGACCGCGGGAGGGTTTCGCTCGAAGCAGTTTCCCGAGACGTGGGCGTACAATGCCGACCACAAAAACGTCCAGTCGGACTTCGTGCGCGAACTTATCGACTACGCGCACACGAAAAGCATCAAGGTGCTCCTTTGCTTCACGCCGTTCGCTTACGACGGCGTGAACCAGTTCACGCTCAAACGCCCCGAACTGCGGGCGACCGGCAAAGACGGGAAAGAAACGCAGTTCTGGGGCATGCACTCATGGGGTTACAATCTGTGCCCTTCGAAAGCGGAGTCCCAGCGCTTCATGCTCGTCTACGTCCGCGAAATGTTCTTCGATTTTTATCCGAACGCCGACGGATTGATGATCGAATCATCCGACTATGCGATTTGCCATTGCGAGGACTGCGGCCCAAATTTCTTCCGGCGCGAATTCCAATTCGTGAAAGAGATTTCGCACGACGTTTGGTACAACAAACCGTCCGCAATGATCGCCGTGTATCCGCACTACTTCACGGGCGCGAAAGTGCCAGGCTTCGACGTGCCTGCTGCGACTGAGACGTTCAACACGAACTGGACGCTCTTCTTCACCCCGCACAGCGCGCACATCGACGCGCAACTGATGAAGCGCGCCGCGCACAACATTTACTCCAGCGACGTGATGAGCCTCGGCACGCCGGCCAAAATCCGCGACAGCGCGCGCCTGGCGAAGAAGCACGGCATTTCCGGTTTCATTCCCTCGTGCGAGCCGTTCACGTGCCCGACGGGTCCGCCGGAGAAGCGCGGGCCGCGGATGAAGCCATTCCATTTGGGTTGGCTGCGCGAAGGCGAAATGCCGCTCAACGAGCTTCCGGTGCGAGTCAATCGCATCGCGTTGCGCGAGTACTCGCGCAACCCCGATTTGTCCGATGAAGATTTCCTTCGCGTCCTCGGTCGCGTTTTATTTGGGGCCGTAAAAGCCGAAGCGATCGACGATGCTCTGTTCCTCAATCGATGCTGCTTCGAAGGCGCAAACTGGTTTATCCCGACAGCGCTGCTCGCAGGCCCAACGGGCGCGAAGCCCGAACAGGTTGTCGCGGCACGCGACAAATTACCACGCCTTCGGGAAATCTCAGCGCGTTACGCCGATGCAAAAGCCGCGAGCGAGAAAGAAATGCACAAAATCGCGACGTGGATCGCAGACCGCTGGAAGAACTGATCACTTCGCTTCGTGGACGAGCTTGCCGCCAACGTAGGTTTGCAAGACGCGCGTCGAAACGATCTCTTCGACCGGGCAGGTCAGGATGTCGCGATCGAGCACGGCGAAATCGGCGAACTTGCCGGGTTCAAGCGAGCCAGTCGTTTTCTCCTGAAACAACAGATACGCGTTGTTTGCGGTGTAGAACCGGATGGCCTGCTCGCGCGTGATCCTTTGTTCCGGGTGAAGGACTCCGTCGTACCAACGCGCGCGGCGCGTGAGCGCGGTTTGCATTCCCAGAAAGGGGTTGTATGGGTTGTTGGAGCGCAGTGAGCCGATTTTCTGCATGTGGTCCGATCCGCCGCCAACGATTACACCCGCGTCGAACAAACTTTTCAGGGGTTGAAAGTAAGCGAGGCGGTCGTAGCCGAACTGCTTCACGAGCGTCCGCGTGTCGAGGTACAGCCATGCGGGCTGAATGTCGAACACCACACCAAGTCGCGCAGCCATCTGTACCGCGTCGGCGCTCTGGAAGTTCACGTGCGTCACGCACGGCCGCGTGACCCGCAGCGGCATGTCACGGCTCAGTTCGTCGTAAACCTCCAGCAACGTGTGCACCGCGCCGTCGCCGACCGAATGCGCCGTGAACTGGAGTCCATTCTCGGCGGTCGTACGAACCATTTCGCGCAGGCGTTCTTTGGGTATGAACAGCACGCCGCGATACTTCGCATCGGTGATCCCGTACATTTCGCTCACGCCCCACGGCTCCCGCATGTAGGCGCTGCCGGTGAGCATGCCGCCGTCGAGGAACGTCTTCACGCCGACAATTCGCAACCAATCCCCGCGCTGTTTGAACAAAGGGTCTGCGCCGATTTGGCGGATGCGCTCCTTGATGGTTTCAATGGCGCCGATGTACGGCACGTCCATGGAGAGGTTGACGCGGATGGTCAACTCGCCGCCTTCGTGAAGTGATTTAAAGAGTTCGACCCCGGCGACGCTTGCATCGCGATCGCAGATGGTCGTGATGCCGACGGAGTTGTAATCGCGCAGCAACTCCTTGAGGCGCTCCCGCTTTTCTGCGTCGGTCGGTTTTCGCAGCGGCGATTTTACGGCCACGAATCGCGTGCAATTGCGCAGAATGCCCGTCGGTTCGCCCGTGGCCGGATCCTTTTCCACGAACCCTGCGCCACCATCGGTCACTTTGAAATCCCGATCGATCCCGCTCAACTTCAGCGCGAGGCTGTTCAGCGACGCGTCGGGTCCAGTACGGAAGAGCACGGGATGATTCGGCGCCGCCGCGTCCAATTCGGCGCGCGAGGGATAACGTTGTTCGCGCAATCGCGTGATGAACACCTGTTGCAGGTCGATCCATTCGCCCGGTTTCAACGCCCCCGCGCGCTTGCGAACATAAGCCAGCACATCGCCTATCGTTTCACACTCCGGCAGCGTATGATCGAACTCAGTCATGCTCGCGCCCGTGGGATGCGTGTGCGAATCCATGAGACCGGGAAGCACCGTCCGACCGTTGAGATCGATCACGCGAGTGCTCGCGCCCTTTAGCTTCAAAACGTCCGCATCAGCTCCCACCGCAGCAAGGCTGCCGTTGGTAACCGCGATCGCCTGCGCGACTGAGAACCTGCCGTCAACCGTGACGACTTTTCCGCGATGGAGAATGAGATCCGCTTCGATGGCCTGGCCCATGTGGCAAAGCGCAAGCGCGATGAATAGAACTAACAAGGCGTGCATGCGCCGGAAATCTTAACCTGCTCGCGCCGCAGCGGTCTATTCCTCAGTTTTTGGCCGCGGCTGGTAAGGATTGAAAGCGGGCGGGCGCAAGGGGCGTTCCACCGAGCCCGGCCGGTTCAGGGCGAGCCAGTAGTTGTACACGGCCTGAATCGTGTCCCTGAATTCGTTGAAGTGAATCGGCTTGGTGAGAAACGACGCGGCCCCGAGCTGGTAAGCGCGGTTGACTTCGTAGATGTCACTGCTGGTGGTGAGCACGACGATGCGCAACCTCGAAAGAGTGGGCTGTTTCTGGATCCATTGCAAAACCTCGAATCCATTCTTCCGCGGCATCTTCAAATCGAGCAGCAGCAGGTCCGGCAACGGATATTCATCGCGATTGGCAAAGCGGCCCGTGCCCGCCAGATAAGCGATCGTTTCCTCGCCATTGCCGACGTACTGCACGGGAATCCCGAAGCCGAGCTGCATAAAAGCGCGCTGGAGCATGAGGACGTCGTCCTCGCGATCCTCTGCCACCAATACAATCGGGTGCTTTTCTGCCATAGCATTAGACTAACAACCCATAGTGCGCCTTATGGCAAATAAAGCCATATGGGGTTCTTACCCCAGTGGTCGGCGCGAGCGCACACCCCTCAAAACTATAGGGCATACGCACGTATGGGCCGCGTATGGGGTAAACACCCCCGTCGCATTAAGTGAGCCACCTCTGGTAAAAACATTTTCAAAATGCAACAAAATTGCCAATAGGACGTGGCACATTGACAATTTTATATGTCCAATAGAGTGCTGGTGCATGTTGATGACGATCCTGATGAGGCATTCCTGTTCGCGCGGGCCCTGGCCAGAAGTGGAATCCAGGGTTGGAATTACCGCCATCTCTCCGACGCCCCCCAGGCGATGGAGTATCTAAAACGCACGAAAGCGGGCGAGGCACAGACGCCGGACGTGATGATCATTGATGTCAGAATGCCGGTGATAAATGGACTTGAATTGCTCGAGTGGGTGGCGGACCACCATCCGACGGTGCCGGTGGTGATGTTAAGTTCGTCTGATCTTTTGCAGGACCGTCTGCGCGCAAGAAATCTCGGCAGCAGGGGCTACTTCGTTAAGTCTTCCGGCCACGAGGAACTCATGACGTTCCTTCGCAATTGGCAAAGCATGACGATCGAGCCGCTGGAAACGCGGCGTGAAATACTTACGCTACCCGGTTGAAGTGGGCCTGGCTCAGTCGGAGCCACATTTGTTGTGAGAAGACGGGGTTCAACCGGGCAGCGAGTTTGGGGCTAGCAGGAAAAGCAGGGCTCGACGGAGCTGGCGTCGAGCCCTGCTTGCTAGACATCAATCATCTCGGATTGATCTGGCCACGAGTGACGCCTAGTTGGTTGATGAGTTTGAGTTCCTGCCAAAGTTCGCGTCCGGAAATTTCACCCGAGAGGAGGCGGCGATAGCGGTCAATCGTGCGGAGGACCTGGTCCGGTGACTCGTTGAGGAACTCTACTCGGAACTTGCGCAGGCCGAGCGCGAGCATTTGCGAGACGTATTCAGCGCCAGTCTGCGCCAAAGCATTGAACACCGTGTTGCGACAACCGGCATCGGCCTTCAACGGATGTTCTGCGCCGACGCGGTCGCGCACGCGCACGTCATGTTTGTCGCAGGGCCGGCCGCAGTTCGTGTAGTCGGTGCCGTCTGAAAGAAACGCACAGAAGACGCAGTGCTCCATGTGAAACATCGGCATGTGCTGATGAATCGTGACCTCATACCATTCGGGCTGTGAGGTCCGGAGCAACGCTTCGAGTTGATCGGCGTTGAGGTCGTAGGATGCAGTGACACGTTCCAGTCCGTATTTCTCGAGAAAATATTCCGCGGTCAGGCCGTTCGCGACGTTGAGCGAAAAATCCCCAACACGGCGTGCATCTGAAAAATATTTCAGGTGATCATAATTGCGAATGAGGTAGCCATCGGCTTCCGATGAGCGCACCTGTTTCAAAATCCAATCTTCACCTATTTTGGAAATGCGCGGCGGAGCGACGAAGATCGCGGCGGGCCGCGAGACGCTCTTCTGCCATTCGCGAAAACGAGCGACTACCTCGCGGTAGCGTTTGGGATCTTCGAACTCGCAGTAAACGGTTTGCGGGTGCGCCTGAAGCACGGCGTCCAGTTGCGCCATGTTGCGGATCAGGACAATGAGCTCTGGCGAGTGTGCCGCATGCGCTGTGGCCTCGTGTTGCACGGAAAGTTCCCGACCGGTGAGCTCGTGCATTGTCCAACGCCTGGGCGTTGCGCGCTGTGCTTCAATCTGCGCCACAGTTTCACGCCGCAGCCGGTTCAACTCGCTGACCGGCAGAATAACGTTTCCCTGAAGAAAGCTCTGAAGCGCACCCAGCTCAAACGGTGTGCCGCCGAGCCGGCCAAGCTGATCTCGCAAGCGCGCTTCGGTGAGCGGCTGCTTCTCGGCGCGTGCCAACGCCATTGAGGACGTGCGCTCCGCAATGTGCCCAGCTTCATCGCGTGCGATCACGGTCATTGGCTGCCCTTCACGACCATGTACCTCGAAATCAAGCCTGCGCTGAAATTGCGGGGCGTCGCCCGCGAATGATTGCCGCAAGCGCCGGTCCAATTCCGGATCGCTGGTCTTCCAGAGTTTATCTCCTACGTGAATGCGTTTGAAATCGACGTCGCCTTGACCGAAGCCCAGCCACGTTTCGCGCCCTTTGTCGTGCATTTCGTAAACCCGTCCGCCTTCCTCATCCTGGTCGGGATGTCCGGCGTCGAAGACAATGCCATCGCCGGGTTTGAGCGGCGCTTCCAAATGCAGCGCGACGCGGTTGCGCTGGACTCTCGTGACTTCGCCAAGATAAACGCCGCGCTTCTTTCCAAAACGCGCGTGCACGAGTTGCTGGTTGTTGATTCCGCGGAACCAGCCCGTGAAGAGGCCGCGGGAGAAACCCATCTCAAGGTTGTAACGGGCATCCCTGTTCGAGTCAGCCCCCTCACGTCGGGGGTTACAGGCCGCTGAAAGGCCGTCCAAGGCGCTACGGTAAACACGCGTGATGTTGGCGACGTACTCTGGCGTCTTGAGACGGCCTTCGATCTTGAGCGACGCCACGCCGGAGCGGGCAAGTTCGGGGAGCACATCAAGGCCGGCGAGGTCCTGCGGACTGAGCAGGTAGCGGCGGTCGCCAAGCGGAACAGGCGCGCCGTCGGAGATCAGCTCGTACGGCATACGACACGCCTGGGCGCATTCGCCGCGATTGGCGGAGCGGCCACCGAGCGCCTCGCTCGTGAGGCACTGGCCTGAGTATGCCACACAGAGCGCGCCGTGAACGAAAACTTCGAGCGGCAACTGCGCCTCCACGCTTCGAATTTTTTCGATTTCCTTGAGAGAACACTCTCGTGCGAGCACGACCAATTCGCAGCCGAGTTCGCGCGCGAACTCCACGCCCGCCGCGCTCGTGATCGTCATTTGCGTGGAGGCATGGATAGGAAAATCAGGCGAGATGCGCCGGATGAGCCGACAAATGCCGACATCCTGCACAATGACCGCGTCGGCGCCGGCGGCGATGATGGCGCGCAAATGCTGCTCGGCCTCGGCAAGTTCGTTGGCGAAGATCAGTGTGTTAAAGGTAACGTAGCCTTTGACGGCGCGGCGGTGCAGAAACTCCATGAGCTTCGGCAAATCGGAATCGGAAAAATTGTGAGCGCGCATCCGGGCGTTAAAGCGCTCCAGGCCAAAGTAAATGGCATCGGCGCCGTTTTCGACGGCGGCCTTCGCGCAATCCCAATTGCCTGCGGGCGCCAGCAATTCCGGACAAGCCCGGGCGGCCGGGAGCTCGGAGATGAAAGAACACGGCGCGTTCATTACGAAAAGCTACGGCGCAAACTCTCTGAATTCAAAGACACGCGGGCAAGTATATCCTACTCGCTGGCGCGATTTCTCTAATTTGTAACAGCCCGAGTTCAATCGCTGATTGGATTCAGGCCGCCCCATGACTATCACTAGTTCATGGCAGAACGTAATCTCATTTTTTGGGCAATCTTCCTCGTTATTTTCCTTGTTCCTTTATCTTTGCTCGAATTCCGCAAGGCGCGTGCCCGCAAAGGGCTGACAGACCGAATTGCGGCAGATATGGGTTCGCGTGGTCATCCCTTGGCACCAGATCAGCGTCAAAGGCTCATCAATGCACTACTAATCGGCTGGAAGAAGAATTTGGGATTGACTATGGCCGAGTTGCGCATCCCCACCCACTATTTAGATGAATGGACTCATTTCAAAAAGCGAGACAAGCGATTTGGTTGGATCATTATGGGTGTTACCTTTTGCTACGTTGTTATATTCCGCGAATTATGCCCCCATCATAGTGACGGTAACATGCCTTCTCTCGCCGAGCCTAATCTCTTTACCCATGTTTTTGATAGCGCCCTTTCCCATTCAATGGCAATTTGCGCAGACAGTGAGATTACTCATTTCTTTTATTGTGGCAGTTGTCGCGTGTGGCTCGGCCTTCGGGAGCGCCAGCAAAACAGAAACCAATTTTTTCGGCTTCACGGGCCCCGAAACGTTTCCGATCGACAATTTCATCGCGAATCTTCGCGCCGCGGATTTCGACGGCGACGGCTTGAACGATCTGGCTGTCGCGAACAACTCCCGTTCCAAAATCACTATCCTTTACAACCAGACGGGCAAGACCAATACCACCACCACTGCGCCCAAGCGCGGCCCAAAGCCCGACCTCAACGAACTGCCTCCCGACGCCCGCTTTCGCATTGAATCGATCGCCTCCGAAAAGCGCATCGCCGGTTTCGTTGTCGCGGACCTCAACAGCGACAACAAACCCGACATTGCCTACTACGGCGAGCCCAAGGAACTTGTCGTGCAATATAATCAGGGCTCAAACTCCTGGAGCAACCTGAAGCGCTGGCCGATCGAGGACGGCCAACTCACGCCGAACGCGCTCACTTTCGGCGATCTTAACGGCGACAAACAAACTGACCTCATTCTCCTCGGCGACAACGTTGTTTACCTGTTCGCTCAAACCAAGGAACATCAACTCGCCGAGGCCGAGCGCATCCCCTATTCCGGCGCCGTCAAGTCCGTGCAGGTGCTCGACATCAATGGCGACAAGCGCGACGACTTGCTGCTGGTGAATTGGGAAAGCACCAATCCATTTCGCTTCCGTTTGCAAAACGAAGCCGGGCAACTCGGCCCCGAGGCTCACTTCACCTTGCCGCCCATACGTTCCTATTGGGCCGACGACCTCGACAACGACAGCAAGACCGAGATCATCACCATTGCCCAAAACTCCGGCCGTGCGCAGATTTCAAATTTCGTTCGCAAACAAGCCGAGTCGCTGGTGGGCAGCTTTCGCGAAGGCCAGTTCAACGTCCTCCCCCTCATCAAGACCACCAAGGCCAAACGCGGGGTCACCTGGGCCGATCTCAACGACGACGGTTTGCAGGATTTGCTCGTCGCGGAACCCGACAGCGGCCAGCTCACCATGTTCCTCCAAAACAAGGACGGCACACTCTCCGAATCGAAAAGCTTTCCCACGTTGACTGGCGTCAGCGAAATCGCTGTCGCGCGCGATGGCAAGCAGACACACATCTACGTCTTGAGTCCGGACGAGCGGCAGGTCGCGACCAGTCGTTACGATGGCCAGGGGCGCATCCCGTTTCCGACTGCTTTGCCCCTCGAAGGCCGCCCGCTTTCGATGGCTGTCTTACAGGAAGGCGCTAAACCCTCCCTCGCCATCGTCCTCGATCGCGATGGCAAACGCGTCCTTCACATTCGGGGTGCCGACAATTCCGTCAACGAGCACACTTTCAGCGACAACTTCAAATCCAACCCCAGCATGATGTCCTGGCACGATGCCAACCAGGACGGCCTTGCCGATCTCATCGTTCTGATCCCCTACGAAAAAATCAAACTGCTCATCCAGGGGCCAAACCGTTCCTTCGATGAAACCGACGTCGCTCCTCCCGGCGGCAGCGTGGAACAACCCTGGCTCAGCACCGCCGACGTGGACGGAGACGGCAAATCCGAACTCCTCCTCGCGCAGAAGAATTTCGTGCGCGCGGTCATCTTAAAATCCGACGAGCCCAAAGGCGACACCAACCGCACCTGGTCCTTCGCGGTCAAGGACCAGATCAGCGGCGCCAGCGGCAGTTCCCGTATCATCGGCGCGACGCAGTTGCGTAATTCGACCAACAAACTCGCCTCACTGTTTCTTCTCGATGCGGAGCGCAAAGCCCTCACGCTTTGCCAGCGCGACACCAATGGGGTTTGGCAGGTCGTCCGAAATGTCCTCTTGCCCTTCACCGAGTTCAACGGCCTGCAATCACTCGGCCTTGGCAGCAAGACCGACAACAGCATCGGTTTCATCGGCGTCAATGCCCTCGGCTGGATCGCCCTTACCGGCGAGACCTGGCAATTCACTGAACTCGACGGTTACGAAACCCCCATCAAAGACGGCCACCTCCACGATGTCGTCTCCGGCGACCTCGACCAGGACAATCGCAAAGACCTGGTCTTCCTCGAGACTGGCAAGAACCACCTCGACCTTGTCATCTTCGACAAAAACCGCAAATTCGTACCGACGACGCGCTGGCAGGTCTTCGAAGAACGCACCTTCCGCGGCCGCCGCGGCGAACAACCCGAACCCCGCGAAGCCCTAATCATCGACGTCACCGGCGACAAAAAGAATGATCTCGTCGTCATCGTCCACGACCGCATCGTCGTCTACCCCCAGGAATAGCGGGACGCCTGCACGTGGAACGGGCGCGGACGATGTAAGTTCAAATGAGAATGGCCCCCCTCCTTACGTCGGGGGTTACAAGTTTCGGGGGCGAGCGCGGTAAAAATTTCCTCCCCCGAATCTACTACTCTCGTGCCGCTGACAGCGCTTAGCGAAGCGTTAACATCATCCCAACTCTTAAGATAAGAAACCAATAAGGAGTGAGTGCCGCGGGCGTCCGTTCAATTCCACGAACTGGCGCCCGCTTTCCTTGCCGGAATAACCTTGATCCGACCCGACCAAAGCTGAACGTTTCTGAGCAAAGTGCCAGCGCCATGTGTTCGACGAAAGAATCTCTCGCGCTTCCCGTTTAGACTCGCAAGATCATGCACATTCGTAACTGCGTTACTCCAGCATTCATCGCGATTGTTGTCCTCAGTTCGCAAGCCGCGCACGGCGCGCGCGTATTTTTCACCGACCAACCTCCCGGCGCGGCCGGCTGGGTCGTGTCCGTGAATCCGGACGGGACCGACCAACGCACGGTCATTACAGCCGCCGGTGCATCCGATTTTCGTGGCATCGCCTGGCACGCTCCGTCCGGCCGCGTCTACTACCTTGATAATGGCACGGCCAAACGGATCTATTCTATGCAACCCGACGGCACGGGGCAGCAGGAAGTCCTGCCGCTCACCGCCACGTTCAACGCGGATCTGGAAGTCGATGTGGGAATGCTCTACTGGTCCGAGACCGCCAGCGGCGCGATCATGCGCGCCAATCTCAACGGCAGCGACGTTCAACCCGCTGTCTCACCCGGGACGGGCACTTTTACCGCGCCTTACTTCATGTTCCTGGACCCGGACGGCGGGTACATTTACTGGGGCGTCACCAGCGAATCCAGCACGCCCAGCCTGTTCCACCGTGCCACCTTCACTGGTGAAATTGATCCGGACTTCTCAATCAGCAGCCCCACGCGCACGCGGGATATCGGTATTGATCCCTCCACGGCCACCGCCTACTGGTGCGATCGCCAGACCGGGACGATTTTTAGACGGGCGCTCAACGGGACTGTCAACGAACCCGTTATCCAAAGCTTGAACGCGCCTCACGGAATTGCCCTCGATACCCAGGCGCAAAAGATCTATTGGGCCGATACTGGCGCGCGCGGTTCGGGCTCCGGCCTCAGCTCCCGTCGCGTCGCACGCTGCAATTTCGATGGGAGCGAATCTGAAAACCTTTCCACTCCGAGCGCGACGAGTGAGCCATGGGACCTCGCGCTGGATTTAACGAGCCGCACTTACGCGGACTGGCGCACGCGCTTCTTCTCAACGACAACCCCCAACGCTGCAGCCACCGAGGACGCCGACGGCGACGGGGCTGTTAATCTTCTTGAGTATGCGATGGGCACGCATCCGCGAAACGCGACGAGCATTCCGCGGCTCGTCGCCGAAGGGACGCAAATGCGCTACACGCGCCGTAACGGCTCGAACCTCAGCTACCGCATCGAGATTTCAACCGACCTGACGATGTGGCATTACAACGGCGACGGCGGCGGCGTCTGGGTTGTCGAGACTTCGACCACGCCCGCGGGGCCGGAATTGACTTCCGTGACGGTGCGCGCCGGCTCCGCCGTAACCAACACCGCAAAAGTGTTTTTCCGCCTGCGCGTGACGATGCCCTGACGCCAGGCCCTTGGTGGCCGCGGCTTCGATCACGATCTGGATTGACACGCTGCAGCGGAAAGCGGCAACACTCTCTCGCCTCTATGCCCAGCAAATCGCGCGAAGAAATGATCCGCCAGGATGTCGAGGACCTTCGCAAGCTGGGTTACGCGCAACAGCTCTTTCGCGAAATGGGCGGCTTCTCCAACTTCGCGATCTCGTTCTCGATTATCTCGGTGCTCACCGGCGCGGTGCTGCTCTATGGCTACGGGCTGAAATTCGCCGGACCGGTTATCAATACCGTTGGCTGGCCCATCGTGAGCCTTTTCACCCTGTGCGTGGCTGCAAGCATGGCGGAACTGGCGTCCGCGTATCCCACTGCCGGCGGCCTTTATTTTTGGGCATATCGACTCGGTGGCCGTGGCTGGGCGTGGCTCACCGCCTGGCTCAACATGGTCGGTCAGGTGACGATCATGGCCGGAGTGAATATCGCCGCGGCCATTTATCTGATCGGCGCGGTCACGCGCATCTTTGACATTCCCGCGAACGCCGAGGTCCCGATATTCGGGCAACTGACCAACTGGTATTTCCAGGTCTTCGTGATGGTCTTGATCACAATCCCGCAAGTGCTGATCAACATTTTCGGCATTCGGTTGACGGCGCGGCTGAACAATTTCAGCGTCTGGTGGCACGTCGGCGGGGTGTTTCTAATCGTCCTTCTGCTGACGTTCTTTGGCTCGTCGCACAACGACGCGGCGTTTCTGCTCAACAGCACGCCGGTCGTGAACCCGCTCGAAGCTTCGTCAGCGGAACTCAGTCCGGGAAACATCGTGCCCGCGCTCGTGATCGGCGACTTCAAAATCGCTTCGCCATTGTTTTCGATTATTCCCGCGTTGAAGGATTTCTATTCTGCCGCGCCGTTTGCGCTGGTTTTCGTGCTGGCCATGTTGCAGGCGCAGTGGACCTACACTGGCTACGACGCCTCTGCACACATCGCCGAAGAAACCGTGATGGCACGCTTGAACTGCGCGTGGGGAGTGTTTCTCTCCGTGGCCGTTTCCGCGGTCGTCGGTTACATGCTGTTGCTCGTGCTCACCTGGTGCATTCCCAACGGCAACGTCGCAGCGACCGCGAGCGATCCTTATCCTGTTCTGCAAGTCGCCTACGGCAATCTCACCAAGGCGCTTGGCGACACGATCGCCATTATTATAGGTGTGGCAATGTGGTTGTGCGGCGCGTCGGCAATCACGTCCATGTCGCGGATGTGGTACGCATTTGCGCGCGACGGCGGCATGCCCGGCTGGCAATTGCTTAGCCGAGTCCATGCAACTTACCGCACGCCCGTCTGGGCGACGATCATTCCCACGGTGCTCGCAGTGGCGCTCTGCATTTACGCGGCGGCGTTCTCGGTCGTCACCTCGATCAGCACCGTCACTCTCTATTTGGCCTACGTGATTCCGATCTACCTGAACTGGCGCAATCGCCGGCGCGACCGCGGCGAGTTCGCGGGCCCCGAGACCGCGCCGTGGAACCTCGGACGCTACGCGCCGGTAATTAATGTCGTGGCCATTATCTGGACCGCGTTCATCGTGATCGTTTTCAGCATTCCGCCAAACGAGTTGGTGCTGTGGACGATGCTCCTGCTTTGCGTGCTGCTGATTTTTTATTGGCACGTTCGGGCGAGGCGTCACTTCCGCGGTCCCGCCAAGACAGCCGAGTCGGACCTCTCGCCGCCGATCATCGCAACCGCAGGTGGGGTCAACAATTGACTTGCAATTCGAGCCGCGCTTTCCTAAATTATCATCGCGTTTATTGCCAGGTATGAATCCTGTAGGTCTGATAGAGTACGCATGAACAAGCTTCAACCGGTGGGGGCTGCTTGAGTCGCCCCTTTCCTTCTCGCTCTTCTTCTCCGGCGTCTTACGTAAGGGTAAACGGGAAAATCCGTGCCCGCGAAGTGCGCGTCATCGGCACCGACGAGAAACAACTCGGCGTGCTCTCGCTCGCCGACGCCATCAACATGGCACGCGCGAGCGGAGTCGATCTCGTTGAGATCGCCCCCAACGCGACGCCACCCGTCTGCCGGTTGGTGGACTTTGGCAAGTACCGTTACGAGCAATCCAAGCGGGACAAAGAAGCCAAAAAGCACCAGCACGCCAACAAGGTGAAGGAAATCCAGCTTAGTCCTTCAATCGACCCGCATGATTTTGGCGTGAAGCTCAGCCACGCCATCGATTTTCTGTGCGAAGACATGAAGGTGAAGGTGACCTTGCGCTTTCGTGGCCGCGAGCTTGCGCACAAGGAGTTTGGCTTTCAGCAGGTCGAAAAATTCATGAAGGAGGTCTCTAAGTGGGGCCATCCGGACTTCGCGCCAAAACTTGTCGGCAAGGGCATTAACCTGATGCTCAGCCCATTGCCACGGAACAAGCGGGCAAAACATCCGCGCGAAGGCGAGCAGCAGCCCGGGACGGTCGAAAATAATGGCGAGAGCGCAGGGCAGCGGCGGCCGGTAGGCGTCGCGCCAGACCACGGACAACCAGCCGCGGAAAAGCCGGAAGGTTTTAACAACTCTTTCGCCAAGCTCGACTTGAACGCGCGTCCGTAACGTTTGCGTTACGCGGGGCGTCGGCGAATCGTAAAGGCTTCCGCAGGATTCCCGATCGTGAGTTGGTCGATCTCGCCCTGCGTAAAGCCGTTCTCGCGCAGGGCCGGCACGAGCGTCGTCCAGACAGTTTGAAACGGCGCTTCGCCTCCGGAGTGGAGTTTCAGGGTGGTCTTGCCATCGGCGCCTTCCACCGACCAGAAGTGGTCGTGAGAAAGCAGCACGCGGCCGAGCAGCTCGTTCTTCCGAAACGCGGATAACCATTCGGTATAACGATCGCGCCCCTTTGCGTTGAAGCCATCGAGACTTGCCCACGCGCCGCGTTTCGCCGCTTCGAGCTGGATTTTTCCGCTGTCATTTTGCGCGTGCACCCAGATCAACGCGCCGGGCGCGACACCTTCCTCCTTCAACACTCGCAGTTCGTCGAGGGCCGCCTCGCCGTCGCCCGTGTGGACCGCGATCGCAAGGCCGGTTTTTAAATGCACACGCGCGGCCGCGCGTAACAGCTTGACGTGCAGTTCGGAAAGCTTGCCTTTCTCGACTCCGAGCTTGAGGAATCCAGGGCGGATTCCGGTGCCGTCGATTCCACCCCATTCGCGCAGCCAGCGGTCGGCGAGTTGATCGGCGCTCTCGGTGTGCGCATGTTGCGGCAGAAATTTGTTGCCCGCGGCCCCGTAATAGCCCGTGTTCGTGAGGACGTGCAGTCCACTGGCGGTGGCGAGTCGCTTGAGCAATGCGACGTCGCGCCCAATATAATTCGGCGTGCACTCTACGAGCGAACGACAGCCAAGCTGCTTCAACTTATCCAGGTGCGGCAAGATCGTTGCGAATGCTTCCTGCGAATCGTGGCGGGGCTTGGTCGTCTTTTCTGCGCCGATGAAATCGACGACACCGTGCTCGTGGGTCAGCGTGCGCCCGAGTTCACCGGGAGCAATCGGCCCGAGCACCGTCATGACCTTTCCCGTGAAATCGTCGTTCACGGCAAGCGCACGCCGAGGTATCGTTCCCACGCCAAGCGTAGTGAGTGCGGCGGAGCGAATGAATTTCCTGCGACTAAACGGGGTCATGCCCCGAAAGTAGACAACGCGCGCGGGAGAGGCAATGGCTCTGACGAATACTTACGCGGCGGGGCGCTTGGGCTGCGACGACGGGGCGTTCTGCTTCAGCAGGTGAATCGGCAGAATCTTCGTCTCGCCCGTGTGCGCGGCAGTGCGCAACACCAGCGAAGGAGAGTAGCTTTCCTCAACCCACTGGAAGCTCAGTTTGCGTTTGGTGCGGCGCGCTTTTTTCATGCCATCGGGCGTACCCGATACGCGATTATCAACACTTTCCGTGCCACTATTAAGTTTGCGGATTCGGGGAGCAAAAACTTCTCGCGCCGAGTCGGCGGTTGCCGCAACATCCTGCGGCGCAACGATGAAAGCGAAGATCATTATTACTCCGAAAAAGGCCGTGCTCGACCCGCAGGGAAAAACTGTGCAGAACGCGCTCGAACACATGGGCTATTCGGGCATCGGCGCCGTGCACGTGGGCAAGTATCTCGAAGTGGAGCTTTCGGGCAATGACAAGGAAACAGCCCGCAAGCAAATGGACGAAGCGTGCCACAAATTTTTGAGCAATCCGGTGATCGAAGATTATAAATTAGAGGTGGAATGAACTTCGCGGTCCTGCAATTTCCGGCGTCGAACTGCGACCAGGATGCCGTCCACGTGTTGAAGGATGTGCTTGGGCACTCCGCGCGGTTGCTGTGGCACAAAGAAACATCCCTCGGCGGCGCGGACGCGGTGGTCGTGCCGGGCGGGTTCAGTTATGGCGATTATTTGCGCACGGGCGCGATTGCGCGCTTCAGCCCCGTGATGCAGGCGGTGCAACAATTTGCCGCGAGCGGCGGGGCAGTGCTTGGCATCTGCAACGGGTTTCAGATTCTGTGTGAGGCGGGCCTGCTGCCGGGCGCGCTCATTCGCAATCGCTCGCTGCAGTTTCGTTGCGAGCACGTTTACCTAAAGGTGATGACGCGCAACTCACCGTTCACAAACAAAATTGCCGATGGGAAATTGCTGCGCGTGCCAATCGCGCACGGCGAAGGCTGCTATTTCGCCGATCCGGAAACGATTGGGAAGCTGAAGAGCAACGACCAGATACTGTTCCGGTACGTGAACGCGAATGGCGAGCCCACGGAAATCTCGAATCCGAACGGTTCCGTGGAAAACATAGCCGGCATTTGCAATGAAAAACGGAACGTGGCCGGCCTGATGCCGCATCCGGAACGAGCCAGCGAGCCGCTCCTGGGCAGCGCCGATGGTCGCGCCATTTTTGAAAGCCTGGTGAGTTGGCTTGACGAGCGCACCAAAGCGAAAGCGGCTTAGCCTCTAATTGCCGGGGGTTGTTACGGCGCGGAATTTTATCCACGTGTTGCGGTTCGTGCCCCAAACAGCCTGACCGTTCCAATCCTTAACGGCTTGTTTGAGGATGCCGTCACCGTGCGGCCACGGTTGAGTTACGGCCACGGCGCGGCGGTCCGCGAGGAAGTCGCGGTCTTTGATGAAGCGCGCTACGTCGCCAGGGTTGTCGCAGGCGGACCAGCGGCCACTTTCGAGTTCGCTTACAAAACCGATTGAGTTGTCCGTGTTCACACCGCCGACCGCGAAGTAGTAGGCACCGTTCCAACGCAGGCGATTGTTGACCACGTTGAAGACCAGCCAGTCGCCCTCGCGCACCGTGAGTTCAATCTTCTCGCCCATCGCGCCAAAAATTTCAGCGAGGACTTTGCGCTGAGCATCGGGCACGCGCTCGCCGTTGTGATAGACGTCCACCACGAAATCATCTGCCGCGGTATAGACGGCAGTGGCGATCACTTGCGGTCCTCTTGGGCCGGACGATATGCGTGCGGCTCGCGAGTTGCTGATTTTTGATCCGACGTAGAGGGCGCTGCCGATGACGGCGATAGCGAGGAACACGAGCGCGTAGGTGAGATGCGAGCGTTGCGCGGGCCGCCAAACGGTTTCGGTTCGCTGCGGTTCGTCTGCGGGCGGGGGCCGCTCAGGCGACACCGGAGCAGCGCGTCGTTCGGAGCGGCGCGTTTCGGAAAAGAGCCGGCGGGAAATTTCAGCGGCGGATTTGGGTCGGCGCAGTGGTTCCCTCTCCAGACAGGCAGCCACGGTTTCTTCCCACGAAAGCGGAATGTGGACATCGTGAATGCCGAGCTCATGCAATCGCTCAACCATGGTCGGCGGCGTTGATTCCCGGATCTGCGCGAAAATCTCGCCCTTGTAAAACGGCGGAGTGCCTGTGAGCAAATCGTAGATGGTCGCTCCGATCGCGTAGACATCGTCGAGCACGGACGGTTCTTCGCCGACGGCCTGCTGCGGGCTCATGTAACCCATCGTGCCTAGCACTGGCAGTTGCGTGGTATGCGGTGAAGGCGTGGCGGTAAGATTTCGCGCGAGGCCGAAATCGGTGACTTTCAACTGGCCGCGCTGGTCGATGAGCAGGTTGGGCGGTTTGATGTCGCGATGAACGATGCCTACGGCGTTGTGGGCGTAATCGACGGCGGAGCAGAGCTGTTGAATCCACGGCGAAATTTCTTCGACCGTGAAGCAGCGATTTGGCCGATCCACTTTCATGGCCCACAATGACCAGCCCTCGACGTACTCCATGGCGATGGCAGCGTGTTGATCGTCCTGCACGAAATCGTAAATGCGAACGATGTTCGGGTGCGTGAGGCTAAGACTGTGTTTGGTTTCGCGCTTCAGACGCTCGATTGCAACGGGATGCTCAAGCACTTCGCCGGAGAGAAATTTGAGCGCCACGATGCGGTCGAGTTTTTCATCGCGCGCGAACCAGACGGCGCCCATCCCGCCCTGGCCAAGTTGGCGCTTAAGCTCGTAGCGGCCGAAGAGCATCAACCCGGCAGACAACGACGTGTCAGGTGCGTTCGCGGGAGTGGAATCGGCCATGGCCGAAGCTTACGAAGACTGGTGAGACACGTCGAGCGTGCTTGCTCGCTCTTCGAAGGCAAAAAGAAAAGCGGACGCCAGTTCTTCGAATCGAACATGACGCCCGCCGCAACCCACTCCTTTAGTTTGGTTCCTTATCTCGTAAGAGTTGAGGCAATACTAACGCCCCCGCGCACCCTGTCAGTACGACCAAAGTAGTAGATTCGGGGGAGGGAAATTTTTACCGGATTGCGTGAAGATCGTGATGGTCGCGTGGGATCCACGCGAAATCTGCAGCGACGACGCCGTGTTTCGCCCTGAATTGCGGGGGCATCGCGAATGCTTAAGGAAAAGCATGAAAGCAAAGCCACTCGGGGGATTCACGAAGTTGGATGTTCTCATCCTGGTCGGGACCTTGGTTCTGCTCGCCTTCTGGTTGGTGTACGCACAACGAGGAGGACGTTTCGGGCGTCCCCGCGGCGCGGCGCGAATCAATTGCACGTCCAACTTGAAGCAGGTCGGCCTTGGCTTTCGGATGTGGTCGAACGACCACGGAGAACAATTCCCCTGGCAGTCGCCCGCGGCCGATGGTGGGACGAAAGAGTTTGCTCACCTGCCCTACGCGGCGCTGCACTACGTTGTCGCTTCGAATGAATTCAATAGTCCGAAAATTTTGACCTGTCCGACGGATACAAACCGAATTCGGACTAATGTTTGGGAGGCACCGCTGCACCTGAGTCTGAGTTACTTCGCGGGCCTGAACGCAGATGAAACGCAACCGGCAACAATGCTCGCCGGAGATCGGAATATCAGCACGAATGGGTCGATAATGGTTGGCCTACTCACTGTCCAGGACACACGGCAACTGCAGTTCACCAAAGACATTCACAATCAATGCGGCAACATCGGTATGTCTGATGGCTCAGTGGCACAATTGGCGTCGGACCGCGCCCGAATCGTCGCCGACGGCGAACTTCAGGCAATCACCAACCAGCCAATACGCCTTGTCATCCCGTAATCCGCCTCCTCTATCCAGCTTTCATTAGCGCTACAAAGGTCCTGCTGATATACTCAGCGGATGCAGTCGAAGGTGCGCGAAGTGTCTGAGGATGCGATTGGCATCTTTGGGGCGCGCGAACATAATCTAAAGAATCTCACTGTCTCCATTCCGCGGGACAAGTTCGTAGTGATCACCGGCGTGAGCGGGTCCGGCAAGAGCACCCTGGCGTTCGATCTGTTGTTTGCCGAAGGGCAGCGGCGGTTTCTGGATTCGATGAGCGCGTATGCGCGGCAGTTTGTCGAGCAGATGGCGCGCCCCGATGTGGACCTTATCACCGGATTACCGCCGACGGTGAGCATCGAGCAGCGCACCAGCCGCGGCGGGGGCAAGAGCACGGTCGCGACGGTCACGGAAATTTATCACTTTCTGCGACTGCTCTACGCGCGACTGGGCGTGCAGCATTGTCCCGACTGTCAATTGCCGGTGCAGGCGCAGACGCGGGATGAGGTTGGCCGACACTTGTTGCG
>Ga0075428_100002074_pt1 | contig 21622 bp, 19 predicted proteins | sample RhiMetdeltSRZDD2_FD_75291 | JGI IMG/M metagenome (GOLD analysis project Ga0075428, IMG submission 75291) | Populus rhizosphere microbial communities from Tennessee, USA - Rhizosphere MetaG P. deltoides SRZDD2 | ecosystem: Host-associated > Plants > Roots > Rhizosphere > Soil | place: USA... | reverse complement strand
TCGCCACTCGTCCGAACCGGCGCTGCTGGGGCAGTACAGCCGCGCACGCGCGACCGAGATCAAAGCACGTCCGTTCGATCGCCACGCGCTCGCTACCCGGCCACTGCCATACGAGCGGCTCGATCAGCTGTTGGTCGATTTATTGCTCGGTGTCCGATGATGTGACGCACGGGCCAGGAATCTTTCGCAGAGCATCGAAGATCCTTCGCAGAGCATCGCAGATCCTTCGCAGAGCGGATCTTTAGATCCGCTAAGACACCAAGCCTGGAGCCCGGAGCCACTCTCTTCCTCAGGGTGCGGCGTTCGCAACTCTGTCGCGGAACGTGGCCAGCAGCGACGCCGGGTCTGGCCCTCGCCCGAGCGCGTGTGCTTCACACGCGGCGTAGACCTTCATCAGGTCCTGATACATCGCGTGACGGGCTGCGTCGGGCTCGACGCGGCTCTCGACAATCGGCTCGACGAAGCCTGAGACGACCTCTGTCCACGGCATCTCATTGCCGTCCGCGAGCGTGTCGGCGTGAAACGCTCTCAGCGCCGCGCCGAGCGCCGCCGAGCTCTCGACTTCGAGCTGATAGACCTCCGCGCCGAACACGTCGGCCATCACCTGCAGGATCGCGCGGTTCGCCGACCCTCCACCGGTCGCGTAGATCGTCTTCACGTCCACCTGCATCCACCGCGAGTGCAGCGCCATCGACATCATCTGCGCTTCGACGATGGCCCGGACGTTGGCGGGACCGTCGGCCGGGTCGAGCGAGTAACGATGCTCGCCTCCGGTGGCCACCGCGGGAGTGATCTCCGGCTCGAACCATGGAAGGAGAATGCGCCCGCCGTTGCCGGCCGGCGATTCGCTCAATGCACGAGAGAAGCCGTCCCAGGTCAGCCTGAAGTTGTCGCGCACGCGCTGCCTCGCCAACGAGCCGTTCTTGAACACGGTCATCGTCATGTAGTCGCCGGTCGGCGAGCCGAAGAGATGTCCGGTGCCGGTCGGATCGTAGCGGGGGGTGCGGACCGGACCGAAGATGGTGTCGCTCGTGCCGAGCGAGACTGCCACCTGGCCTTCGTTCACGAGGCCGGTTCCGATCAGGCTGCACGGGTTGTCGCCCGACCAGGCGACCACGCGCGCCGGCGGCAGGTTGCAGCGCTGCTGCCAGAACTGCGGGAGCCGGCCGAGCACTGTCGACGACGGAGCGATCGCGGGGAGGCGACCGCGGAGATCGGGGGCCGTCGCGTCGAGCGCCTCCTGCCACCACTTCTGCTCCGCCACCTCCATCAGGTTCATGCCCGAGCCGTCGCCGGGATCGACAGGCGCATGACGGCCGGCGAGCAGCGAGGCGAGGTACGAGCTCACGAGGTGAATGCTGCCGGTGGAAAGGTAGGAGTGACGCTCCTGCTTGAAGAGCTTCCGGATCTGCGGTCCCGTGAACCGCTCGAACGCCCGCGAGCCGGTGCGGGCAGCGAGCACCGAGTCGCCGCCGACGGCGGCCGTAATCTCGCGGCATTCGACCGACGTGCTCGTGTCCATCCAGATCGGCGAGATCGAGCGGGCGAGCATCGCCGGCACCTGCGACGCCAGCGTCTTCGCAGGGTTGAGCGCCTCCAGGCGTGCGCCCGAGTCGCGGTTCATGTAGACGCTGCCGTGCTGCTGGGCCGACCCCGCGATCGCGGCCAGCCGCCGCAGTCCGGGCACTCGCTGGGTGATGCGCGTCATCATCAGCTCGAGGGCTTCGGCCCACATCACCGTCGGCGAGACTGCGACGGCGGGATCCGATCGCGGCAGCACGCCGTTTTTCGTCCCGTATCGCGGCAGCGCCTCATCGAACGAGAGCGATCCCTCGTGCACCAGCTCACGGCGGCTGCCCGACACCTCGATCACGATCGCAGTCAGGCTCTGGGTACTCGAATCAAGGCCTAGGTACAGAGGCATGCGAGTTGGTCGATGTAAGAACCTGAAGAGACTAGACGGCTCCGGGCTCCCGGCTCCGGCCTTCGGGCCTCATGCTCGTTCGGTGGCGCGGCTCATTGTCCCATTACCAGTCGTGCACGGTCCCATCGAGCAGCCTGGCCACCGGCAGATACGCCGGCGTGTACGGGAACGTCGCCGCCAGCCCCTCGTTGACGTCCACCCCGAGGCCTGGCGCGTCGCCGGGATGCATCATCCCGCGTTCGAACGTGTAGCCGTGCGGGAAGACGCGATTGGTGTCCGCCGTGTGCGGCATGTACTCCTGAATCCCGAAGTTGTGCACGCTCAGGTCGAAGTGCAGGGCCGCCGCCATGCAGACCGGGCTCAAATCGGTGGCGCCGTGCGAGCCGGTCCGCACCTGATAGAGCTCCGCCAGGCTGGCGATCTTCCGAAGATGGCTGATGCCGCCGGCATGGACGACGGTGGTGCGGATGTAGTCGATGAGCTGCTCCTGAATGAGCTGACGGCAGTCGTGAATCGAGTTGAACACCTCCCCCACCGCCAGCGGTGTCGTCGTGTGCTGGCGAATAAGGCGAAAGCTCTCCTGATTTTCCGCCGGAGTGGGGTCCTCCATCCAGAACAGATGAAACCGCTCGAGGGCGCCGCCGAGCCGCGCCGCTTCGATCGGGGTCAGGCGGTGGTGGACGTCGTGCAGGAGGTGGACGTCCGGCCCGAGCTCGCGGCGGAGCCGATCGAAGAGCGGAGGCACGCTCGACAGGTAGCGCTCGCTGCTCCACCGCGTTTCCTGGAGCAGTCCGCGCTCGGCCGGCTCGTAAGCCTCGCCCCCTTTGCCGATGCCGTACGTGTGGCTGACGCCGGGGACGCTGCACTGCGCCCGCACGGCCTGGTAGCCGCGCTCGACGAACCCTCTGGCGGCAGCCGCGGCATCGTCGATCGTCGATCCGCTCGCGTGCCCATAGACGAGCACCGCCTCACGCGACGCGCCGCCCAGGAGCTGGTAGACCGGCGCGCCGAGTGACTTGCCCTTGATGTCCCAGAGCGCCGTGTCTACTGCGGCAATGGCGGCCATCGTGACCGGGCCGCGGCGCCAGTAGGCGCCCTTGTAGAGCAACTGCCAGATGTCTTCGATCCGCCGCGCGTCGCGGTCGACGAGCAGCGGCACCACGTGATCGGAGAGATAGCTCGCGACCGCCAGCTCGCGGCCGTTCAGCGTGGCATCGCCGAGGCCGTAGACTCCATCCTCAGTCTCGAGCTTCAGGGTCACGAAATTCCGCCCCGGACTGCAAACGATCACCTTGCCACTGACGATGCGCACGTTGAGATCCTCGGACGACGGGGCTCTAGTCTTAGGCTCTTGGCTCTTGGCTCTTGGCTCTGATCTTTAGGCTTTGGGCCCTTGCTATCTCACCACTCTTCCACTGGCATCGCCGGCGACGAGCCGATCGACCTCCGCAACGGCAACGCGATTGAAGTCGCCCGGGATCGTCTGCTTCAACGCGCTGGCGGCGACGGCAAAGCTGAGGGACGCCTCAGGTCCGCGACCTGACAGCAGCCCATAGATCAATCCTGCCGCGAAACTGTCGCCGCCGCCGATGCGATCGACGAGCCGCACGTCATAGCGCTGGCTGACGAGGAACGAGCCGGCCGCCGCGTCCCAGAGCACGGCGCTCCAGCCGTTGTCGCTCGCCGACGTGCTCTCGCGCAGCGTGATGGCCACCATGCGGCAGCCATACTCCTCGCTGACGCGACGGGCCACGTCGCGGTAGGCATCGCGATTCAGCTGCCCCGTCACCACGTCGGCGCCGGCGACCTCGAGGCCAAGCGTCGACTGCAGATCTTCCTCGTTGGCGATCGCCACGTGGACATCACGCATCAGCGGCCGCATCGTGGCGCGGGCCTCCTGTTCGGACCACAGCTTCCGCCTGAAATTCAGGTCGAGGCTCACCATGGCGCCGGCTTTCCGCGCCGCCGCCATGGCTTCGGCAGTAACGCGGGCGGCGTCCGGCCCGAGTGCCGGCGTGATACCGGTGACGTGCAGCCAGTCGGCACCCTCGAGCACGCGCGACCACTCGATCATCCCCGGCCGCAGCTCGGCGATAGCCGAGTGCGCGCGGTCGTAGATGACGGTGGATGCCCGCTGGCTGGCGCCGGTCTCCGCGAAGTAGATGCCCAGGCGGTCGCCGCCGCGCACCACGAAATCGGTGAGCACACCCTCTGCGCGAAGGCAGCGCACGGCGGCGTCGCCGAGTGCGTGCGCCGGAACACGCGTCACGTAGCAGCTCTCGACCCCGAAATGCGCGAGGCTCACGGCGACATTGGCCTCGCCGCCGCCGAAGGTCGCCGACAGCACGGGGGACTGGAACAGCCGCTCGAAGCCCGGAGGGCTGAGCCGCAGCATGATCTCGCCGAAGGTGATGACTCTGGGCATCAGATCGTTCGGATCGTTCGGATCGTTCGGGTCGTTCGGGTCGTTCGGATCATGACGATGCCCGGGCGGCGCGTACGTTTTCGACGAGTCGACTCGCCCTCTCGGTGATCGAGCGGTAGTCGCCGGCCGCGATCGCCTTTGGATCGAGCAGCGCGGAGCCCACGCCGACCGCCACGGCGCCGGCGCGTATCCACTCGCCCGCATTCTCGATCGACACGCCTCCGGTCGGCATCAGCTTCACCTGCGGCAACGGCGCCCGGACGTCCTTGAAGAAGCCAGGTCCGAGCGAGGTGGCGGGAAACACCTTGACGATGTCGGCGCCCGCGTCCCAGGCGTCGAGAATCTCCGTGGGCGTGAAGCACCCCGGCATGGCGGGACGGTCGCGCCGGTGGCACTCGGCGATCACGTCGCGGCGAAGCACCGGGCTCACGACGAAAGCGGCGCCCGCATCGATGGCGCGCCGGGCGGTGTCCGGATCGAGGACCGTTCCCGCGCCAATCAGGAACTCATCGTCCAGTGAAGGCGCGATCTCGCCAATCAACTCGATCGCACGCGGCACGGTCATCGTGACCTCCAGCGCGCGTACGCCGCCGGCGGCGAGCGCCTCGACGACCGACCGCAGCCTGGCCGGATCCTGGAGACGGATCACCGCCACGACTCCCGCTTCTTCGACACGGCGAGCAATCGTGGCTCTCGAGGCGTGATTGGAGGTGCCCGCGCTCATCGCCGGGCAAGCACCAGCGGGGATCGAGATGTCGGCAATCGGGTTCGTAGAGGCGGACCTTCAGGTCCGCCGTGCGAAAGGCGGGTCTGAAGACCCGCCTCTATGGGTTGCTACTTCGCCTTGCAGACGAAGTTCGACGCATCGTTCGTGCTGCCGACTCCCTTGTACGCCGCCACCTGCGGATAGGGGCAGAGCGGACGGGTCATCTCGATGCGGTTGTTGCTCACACGCGCCGCGTCGATCCGATCCGGCGCCGTGCCCGCCTCACGCCATCGCTCGAGCGCCGCCATCCAGTTCACCTGGCTCGGCCCGGCGCCTCCCGAACAGTGCGCCATGCCTGGCGCCATGAACAGGCGGATGAAGTCGTCCTGCTTGCCGCTCATCTTCTTCAGCACGCTCGAGTAGTAGTCGATGCTGTTGCCGGGCGAGATCGCCGTGTCGTTCCAACCGTGATAGAGCAGCAGCTTGCCGCCGCGCGCCTTGAACGCTCTCAGATCGGGGTTGACCGCGTTCACCGTCGCGCCTACCTTTTCGTCCACCGCCTTGAGGTCGCGATCGAGCTCGAAGGTCTTCGCGTCCCAGTCCTGTTTGTTGTAGGCGGCCTGGAAGGAGCCCACCGAGATCCCTGGCGCCTGCTGCGTGTTGCTGATGAACGCGGTCCAGGTCGTCTCGCTGCCCAGCTCTTTGCCGGGAAACACGACCTCTCCGGAGCTCGTGCGAGCGGGCCCGTAAGCGCGCTTCACGGACTCGACCTGCGCCGCGGTCAGGCACGTCTCGGCGTCGCCCGCCTTGCACTGCAGCTTCGCGACGTCGAACGTGCACGCACGCGGGTCGTTCAGGAACCCGTCCTTCACGCCGTCGCGCGCATCGCATGCCTCGAGAACGGCTCGGTTCAGCATCTCGAGCTTTGCAGCGGGCACGGCGCTCTCGGGGTTCTTCAGCACCGGCACCGCCACCGACAGATCCCAGCTGTGGAGATGCGTCTGGTAATTGGCGGGCGCGCCGGCAAGAATCGCGTCGAAATCGTCGGGGTACTTCTGCGCCGCCATAAGCCCCTGCCGCCCTCCGGTCGAGCAGCCGTTCCAGTACGAGAGGCGCGGCGCCTGACCGTAATAGGCCGAGATGAACGCCTTGGCCTTCACCGTCATCTCGTGAACGGCCCGGTACGCGAAGTCGTTGAGCTTCTCCGGGTGATCGATGGCGAAGAGCGCATTGCCGCCCACGTGCCCCGTGTCGGTGGCCGCCGTCGCGTAGCCCTCCTGTAGTGCTGTGGCCATCCCCGCATAGCCCTGGATGGACCCTGCCCACCCGCCGTTGCCAATGGCCTGGAACTTTCCGTTCCACTCTTTCGACGGCAGGAACACCTCGATGGCAATGTGCGAGTCGCTCGACGGCGCGAGCGTCGCGCTCACCCGGCAGTACTCGGGCACCATGGTGGCCGCCTGACCTCCGCCGCCGGGCCCTGCCTGCCCGCGTCCACCTCCACCGCCCGCAGCGGCAGGCGGCGCGCCCTGACCTCTTCCAGCCTGTGCGCCTCCACCTCCGCCCCCAGCGCGGGCGCCAGCCGGCGCCCCTGCCGGGCCTGTCGCTGCAGCCCCACGGCCACCCGCGGCGCTGGGCGCCGTAAACGGTCCGGCCGGGACGAGCTGAACCGTCTCGATGGTCGTGTTCGGCAACGTGACCGATTTCAGGCTCTCGCACGGCGCGGTCGCGGCAAGCCCGGTGAGCAGCAGAAGTGGGGTCAGCATGGTTCGTCTGTATATCACGAACTCTGAGGCGCGAGCACAGCCGCCTGGCGCGTGTGGCAGCGACTTTGCGGTCGATATTCCCCGTGCGACCCGACGCAAGCGGAGCCCGGGACGGCTCTACGGGAGGAGGAGGAAGTCGGCATGGCCCTTGTGGATCGAACCAAACACGCCTTCGATGTGCTCGAGCACGTCTTCGGGGGTGTGCAGACGACGGCCGACGACGACACGGGGGTAATCGTGCACCGCCACGAACCCATCGACCTTGGCCTCCTGGGGGAGGGCGTGTTCGCCAGGGACCGAGCCGACTGCCGGCCCGCTATTCGGCCCCGAGATGGAGCTGACGCTCGAGCTCGGCAAAACGCTCGCGCTCGGCCGGCACGGGCCGCACCAACGAGACGACGACGGCGCACGCGAAGGAGAGCGGGATGGTGACGATGCCGGGATTACGTAGAGGGAAGAGCGCCTCGCTCTTCAGGATATCGACCTGAATCGTCGGCGAGAGCCAGATGAGCACCAAGGTCGAGACGGTCCCGACGATCATGCTCGTCTGCGCACCGGCCGTCGTCAGCCGGCTCCAGAAGATCGACAGCACGAGCGCGGGAAAGTTGGCGCTGGCCGCGATCGCAAATGCCAGTCCCACCATATACGCGACGTTCTGCCCTTTAAAAGCGATCCCGAGCGCGATGGCGACGGCGGCCAGCAGCACCGTGGCCACCCGCGCCACCACGAGCTGCTCGCGTTCATCCGCCACGCCTTTCCGGATCACGTTCACCCACAGATCGTGCGAGAGCGTCGCCGCGCCCGACAGCGCGAGACCGGCCACCACCGCCAGAATCGTCGCAAAGGCGACGGCCGAAATGAAGCCGAGAAAGGGCCTGCCGCCCACGCCTTCCGCCAGCAGCGGCGCCGCCATGTTGCCTCCGGCGTCGATGGCGAGAATGCCTTCCCGGCCGATGATCACCATGGCGCCGAAGCCGAGGATGAACGTCAGCAGGTAGAAGAACCCGATGAAGGCAGTGGCATAGCCGACCGACGAGCGCGCCGTGCGGGCATCGGCCACCGTATAGAAGCGCATGAGGATGTGCGGGAGTCCCGCCGTTCCCAGCATGAGCGCGAGGCCGAGCGACACGGCATCGATCGGGTCGCTCACCAGGCGTCCGGGGCCGAGCACTCCGGCCCCGTAGCGAGCCGACGCCGCGTCGAACAGCGCCAGCGGATTGAACCCGAACCGCATCAACACCAGGCCGGCCAGCAGCGTCGCGCCGCCCAGGAGCAGGACCGCCTTGATGATCTGCACCCACGTCGTGGCCATCATGCCGCCGAAGAGGACGTACGCCAGCATCACGAGCCCGACGATCACGACCGCCGTCTCGTACGGCATGCCGAACAGCAGCCGCACGAGATTGCCCGCCCCCACCATCTGCGCAATGAGATAGAAGGCGACCACGGCAAGCGATCCGATCGATGCGGCGATGCGGATGGGCGTCTGACGGAAGCGCAGCGCGACGACGTCCACGAACGTGAAGCGTCCCATGTTGCGCAGCGGCTCGGCGATGAGAAAGGTCACGATCGGCCAGCCCACCAGGAACCCGATCGAGTAGATCAGCCCGTCGAATCCCGACAACGCCACGAGGCCCGCGATGCCGAGGAAGCTGGCGGCGCTCATGTAGTCGCCGGCGAGCGCGAGCCCGTTCTGCAGCGCGGTGACGCTCTTGCCGGCGGTATAGAAGTGGTCGGCGGTGCGCGTGCGCCGCGATGCCCAGACGGTGATTCCCAGCGAGAGCGCGATGAAGATCAGGAAAAAGGCGATCGCGAGCGGGTCTACGGATGCGATCACCGCATCAGCTCCCTCACCGACTGGTCATAGTGACGGTTCGCCCAGCGAACGTAGGTCCACGTCAGCACCCAGGCCGCGAGAATGACGAGCACGCCGAGCAGCATGCCGAGACTGAGGCCAGGAACGATCACGGTACCGAGGAGCGGTTTGTCGAAGGCGACGAGGAGGATGAAGCCGAAGTAGATCACCATCATGGCGATGGTGAGGGTGAGGGCGACGCGCCAGCGCGCGGCGGAAACGGCTTGAAGCGCCGTATGGTCGGGTCGGGAGCCGCCTGCTGAAGACACTCGCGGTGGCGTGCGCCTTCGGTGGAAGCGGCTCCCAATCCGTGCGGGCTGAGCTTACTTCTCGCTCGCGTCGCGACCGTCTTTCGGCGCGCCGGTGCCGGACGAGCCGACGAAGAGCTTCTTCCCGTCGGGGAAGGTGATGTCACGACCGTTGGCGCGGTTCGCGCCGTCCTTGGCCTGGAAGCCCTCGACGAGGATCTCGGTTCCCGGTGGGAGCGAATTCCGGTTCCAACCACGGCGGATGAGCGCGTTCGGGGCGCCGCCTTCGACCATCCAGGTCGACGTGGTGCCGTCATCATTCTTCACGGCGATGTGAATCCAGGAGTGCGGGTTGATCCACTCCATCTTGATGACCGTGCCGCGCAGCTTGACCGGCTTCTTGGCGTCGAACTCGGCCGCAAACGAGTGATGCGCGACTACCGGCACAGCGGCCGCCGTCACCAGAAGCGCGGCACCAGCAACAACGCTGAAGAGTTTGGTTCGCATCGAATTCTTCTCCTACCTATATCGAACGATTGCAAGTGACGCTGTGATTAACTCCCGGTCACCACATCCGTGCACGCGCCTTCAGTTTAGCGCGTTTTCAGCCCGGCGACCACCCGTGGGGGGGCGGCCGGTGACGGGACGTCGGGCCCGGAGGTGCACTATTCAGTCTTCTTCTTCAAGTCGCCGTAGAGCAGCTCTTCAGAGAACTCGACGCATTTGAACTCGAGCAGCTGCGCATTCGGCTCGAACTTGCGATACAGGTTCATCCTGATGGTCCACGGCTTCGTGAACGTCTCCGCATCCGTCATCGTCGCAACGTATTCGAGGTACGCGACCTGGTTGCCCCTCGGCGTGAACTGCTCGTCGACCACCAGCTGGTTGCTGTGGTGGTTGCCGGCGCGATCGAACCAGCTGTGCTCGTTGAACCCGTCGTTCCGGATCATCAACGTATCGCCCTTCCACGACCCGTTCGCCCATCCCATCCAGCTGTCGACGGGCGACTCGCTCTTCTTGTCCATGTGGACGATCCGGTTGGAGCTGGCATACTCGTAGACGAACAGGATGTCCTTGTTGCCCTGCACGATCTGGAACGGGTACGGCATGTAGTTCGAGCGGGGAATGCCGCCCATGTAGCACTTCGCCTCGGGATCGGTCTTCGGCCATCCCTTCCGGTTCGCCTCGCGCTGCTTGAGCGCTTCCGGCTTGTACGGAATGGCGCCGCCGTCCACCACGCTCATCCCTGCCGGGACGGCCGCGATGGCGCCGAGCTGCCAGAACTGCGTCAGCCCCTGCGCCGCATGATCCTCGAGGTTCCAATTCGCGCTGTTGATCGCCTGATAGATCCCGTTGATGTTGGGGGCCTTGCCAATCCGATCCAGCCGCGTCCCCGGCTTGGCCGTCGCCGCAGGCTGTGCGGGCGCCGCTCCCCGGCCTGCTGCCGGAGTCTGACCGGCAATGGGCATCACCGTCAGCGAGAATACGGCTGCCGCCGCTGCGATGGCCGCTGACACCATTGCGCCTGTGAACCGGTTACGCATTTCCCAGGTCTCCTCTCAACTCAGATAAAACCGAATCGTGGTGGGGTCTGTTGTCCCGTATGTGACGGCCACGCGAGCACCCGGCACGAGGACCGGACGACCGTGACATCCGCTCGAACGCGGTCAAGAAAATTGACGTAAAATCGCGGTCCGACCGGACTTCTACCAGAAGCATCGACATCCTGTCAACGCAGGCTCCGCACCGGATTGCCGCGGAAACACACCTGCGGCCCCTGCTCGAAACCAGTCGGGACGGGTGCATATTGAATCACATTTCTGCCCCACGCTCCATCCGGTGACGATCGGCTGCTCCAACGGGATCTGACCTCGCGCCTCCTTCCAAGAGGTTGCCGTCCTCTGCTCCCTTGGATGGGCCTGGCCGGAAAAGGGTTGCCACTCCGCGCCTGATGTCAGCCTTGGGCTAAGATCCAGACCTCCTGTCACAGGGCTCTTCCAGCGATCCTTCCGCCCGCGTCGCCTCCTGGGGACTCGTGTCGGGCATCACCACCGCCGGGCTCTCGTACGTGCTCCAGCTCGCGGTCGGCCGCCTCATGACGCCGGCCAGCTACAGCGAAACCCAGTCGCTGCTGGGGCTGTACATGATGCTGTCGATGCCGGCAGTCCCGCTCCTGCTGCTCATCACGCGTCGCATCGTCCGGGAATCCGCCTCCGCCGATGGGCTTCGGCGAGACAGGTTCCGAGAACGACCCGAACGATCCGAACGATCCGAACGATCCGGGGAGACGTACGCCCTTCTCCACGGCCTGAGCGTCCGCACGGCGTGGGCCGGGCTCGCCGTTCTGGTGATTACGCTGCTGGCGCGTCAGCCGCTGGCCCGCGCCCTGGCGCTCGGCGCACCTGCCGCGCTGCCGCTCCTCGCGGCCAGCGTCGCCACCAACCTGCTCTTTCTCATCGCCCATGCCGGTCTGCTGGGGCTGCTCCACTGGCGGGCGGCCGCCGTGCTTCCGGTCACGCTCGGTGTTGCCCGGCTCGCGTTCTCGCTGCTCTTCGTCGGCGCTGGATACGGGGTGACCGGCGTCTTCGCCGCCATCGCCGCCAGCAACGCCGTCTGCTTCCTGCTGGCCTGGTGTCTGGCCATCCGCGGGCTGCCCCGAGAAGGCATCTACCGGCCGCTGCAGGTCGACGAGGTCGGCCTGGCCGCCGCGCTCAACGCCGCGTTCTGGTTCCTCGTCCACGTCGACACGGTGTACGTGAACCGCGAGCTGCCGGCGCTCGCGACGTCGGGCTACGCCGCGGCCGCCACGCTCGCCCGACCGGTCGTCTACTTCCCGAACGCCGTCAACCAGATGCTCTTCCCCTTCCTCGCTTCGGCGACCACCGCACGCGTTAGGCGCGTCGTCCTCGGCCGGATGCTCGCCGCGGCGGCCATCGTCGTGCTCGCAGCGCTGGCGGTGACGGTGGCCGTCCCCGGCCTGATCCTCGAAGCGACGTTCGGAAAGGCGTACCTCGGCGTGTCGGGTATTCTCGCCACGCTGGCAGCCGTCCTCGCGCCGTACTCGCTCATGAACATCGTCCTCTACGACGCGCTCGCGCGTCACGATCGTGCGCTCGGCCGCGTCTTCGTCGCGGTCGCCGCAACTGCGGGCCTCCTGGTCGTGCTCACCACACCGCCGCTCGGCGGACTGTTCGCCATCCTCGCGGGAAGCGCGATCGCCGCCATCGCCGCCGGGCTCTGGCGCATGCGGTCGACGATCGCGGAGCCCAAAGCCGAAAGCCCAGAGCCAAAAGCCCAGAGCCGTCGGTGAAAGCCGTCCCTTGAAGATCGCCTGGTTCAGCTGGAAGGACGTGCGGCATCCAAGTGCCGGCGGCGCCGAGCGCCTCGGTCATGAATGGCGCCGGCGTCTCGTCGCGGATGGACACACGGTGCGACACGTGACCGCACGGTACTCGGGCTCTGCGGAATCGGACACGATCGACGGCGTGGAGACGATCCGTCGCGGGCAGTCCAGCGTCACGCACTATCCCGCGGCCCGCGCCTTTCACCGCGAATCGCGCGGCTGGGCAGACTGCGTGGTCGAGGAGGTCAACACGGTGCCCTATTTCGCCGCGGCGCCGGCGCCTCCCGGCCGGGCGGTGCTGCTCTACTTTCAGCTGGCGCGCGAGATCTGGTTCCATCAGACCTCGCTGCCCGTGGCGATTGCCGGGTATGGAGCGGAGGCTGTGTACACTTGGCTGCAGAGCCGCCGCGGGACACCGGTCATCACCATCTCGGACGACTCGCGTCGCGACCTGGTGAGGTTCGGTTTCTCCCCTGCACGAGTGACAGTCGTCCGCATCGGGATCGACAACTCTCCGCTGGCGACATTCGACCCGTCGGCCAAGGAGCGACGGTTCACCGTGCTCTTCCACGGCTCGCTGCGCGCGATGAAGCGGCCTCTCGATGCGCTCGAGGCGTTTGCGTCGTACGTGGCGTCGGGTGGCGACGGCGTGCTGTGGATCAGCGGCGCCGGAGACGACGAGGCAGTCCGCCGCGCCGGCGCGTCACGGCGACTCGATGACCGCCTCACGCTTTTCGGTCGCACGTCCGAGGAGCAGAAGCTCGATCTGATGCGACGCGCCAGCGTGCTGATCTCGACCAGCGTCAAGGAGGGCTGGGGGCTCATCGTCACCGAGGCCAACAGCATGGCAACTCCAGCGATCGTCTACGACGCCGACGGGCTGCGTTCTGCTGCCGGGAGGCACAATTGGATTGCGTCCGCCACTCCCGCTGCGCTCGCCGCGCGGCTGGCGGAGGCACGGACGGTCTTCGAGACGCCGGGCGCATATCGGGACTGGTGCGGGCGCGTGCTGGCCGACAGCCGGCAGTACACGCTCGACACCTCCTACCGCGAGTTCAGGGCGGCGCTTCTGAGCGACTGAATGCAGAATCCAGAATCCAGAATGCAGAATCCCGCCACAGCGCAGAGGCCTTCGGTCAGCGTCTGCGTGGGCGTGAAGAACGGGATCTCGACCGCCGCCCAGTTCGCCCGCGCCGTTCGCGCACAGACCTATCCCGGCGTGGAGCTGGTCGTCGTCGACAACTTCTCCACCGATGGGACCGCCGAGTTCTACCGCCGGCACGCCGACGTTTTCCTGCAGAAGGGTCCCGAGCGATCGGCGCAGAGGAACCTCGCCGTTCAGCGCGCGCGCGGCGAGATCGTCGTCGTGCTCGACGCCGACCAGTATCTGTCCCCCACCGTGGTCGAGGAGTGCGTCTCGCTGCTCGAGGGCGGCGCGCACGGACTGTTCATCCCGGAAGAAACGGTCGCACATGGCTTCTGGGGAGCGTGCAAGAAGTTCGAGCGCGACTTCTACATGGCAGGCGACATGAGCGCGGAAGCGGCGCGGGTCTTCTGGCGGAGCGAGGTGCTGAGCATCGGCGGCTACGACGAGAAGCAGACCGGCAGCGAAGACTGGGATCTCAGCGACCGCATGCTGGCGCGCTACGGGAGCTTCGGGCGCACGAAGGCGACGCTGCTGCACGACGAAGGCCGCATCGAGCTCGTCAGCTTACTGCAGAAAAAACGGTACTATTCCAGGCGTGGCATCTCCGACTACCTTCGCGTCGCGCCCGCCTACCGCCGCGTGCCCTTTCCGCTGCGGCCGAGCGTGCGGAAGCAGTGGTGGCGGTTCCTCCGCCACCCGCTGCTCGGATCGGGCGCGCTGACGATGAAGCTGCTCGAGGGGTTGACGTCGGTGCGGACACGCTCCGGGAGGGGCGCGTGAGCGTGCCCGGCTCCGCCACACCGCGGCTCGTCAGCATCGTAATACCGGTCTACGGCGAGGCGAAGAACCTGCCGCTGCTGGTCGACGCCCTCGATCGTGTCACCGGAGGACGCCACCGCTGGGAATATCTGTTCGTCAACGACGGGAGCCCCGACGACAGCCTCGAGGTGCTCCACCGCCTCGCGGCGGTCAACCCCCGAATTCGCATTCTGGATCTCTCGCGCAACTTCGGGAAGGAAGCTGCCCTGAGCGCCGGGCTCGCGCACGCGGCTGGCGAAGCCGTCATCTGCATGGACGCCGATCTCCAGCATCCGCCGGCGCTCGTCCCGACGTTCCTCGACCATTGGGAGCGTGGCGCCGAGGTGGTGGTCACCGTGCGCGAAGACACGCATGAGCCGTCGCTCGTGCGGCGCGCCGGGTCGGCAATCTTCTACTGGCTGTTGACCCGAATGTCGGACGTCGAGGTAGTCGGCAAATCCACCGACTATCGGCTGCTCGATCGCCGAGTCGTCAACGCCTTCCTCCAGCTCGACGATCGTGATCGGCTGGTGCGCGGCCTGGTCGACTGGCTCGGCTTCCGCCGGGTGTCGGTGCCGTTCACCGCACCGCCGCGCGTGCACGGCTCCTCGTCGTTCTCCTATCGGCGGCTGACGGCGCTCTTCTTCAACGGGATCATGACCCACTCGTCGGCGCCGCTCCGCTGGGTCGGCCTGCTCGGGCTGTTCATCACCATCTCCGCCACGGCGCTCCTCGTGTTCGTGTTATTGGACGGGTGGCTGAAGCTTGTGTACGGCGTCTACACGCCGCAGGCAAAGCTCGTGATCGGCATCACCATCCTGCAGGGCATCGTCCTCACGGCGCTCGGCGTGGTGTCGATCTACGTCGCGCGCATCTACTCGGAGGTCGTGCGCCGCCCGTTGTACGTGGTCAGGGACGAGCACCCGAAGAAGGAACGCCGCAACTTACATGACCATCCCGTGAAAGATGAGGCTGTGTCTTGATCCGGAGCGTCCTCGAGCGAACAGGGCTGCTCATCCGGATCAAGAAGGTCTACTACGCCGCGGAGACACGCCTGAGCCTTCCGAAGACGAAGGCGCTCTTTTCTCACGTGTGCGGCCCGGGCAGTCTCGTGTTCGACGTCGGCGCCAATCTCGGCCAGAAGACGCAGATCTTTGCCAATCTCGGCGCCCGCGTCGTCTCGATCGAGCCGGAACAGCGCTGCTGCGAATATGTGAGGCGGCGGTTCCGCAGCAGCACCCAGGTCACCGTCGTCAATGCCGCTGTTGCCGACAGCCCCGGCCAGCTTCGGCTGTACGTCAATCCACAGACGCCGGAGATCTCCACCCTCGATCGCGATTGGCTGACGACGGGCCCCGACAAGGACAAGGCCGGCCGCATCGAGGAGCAGGTGGTCGAAGTCGTGACACTCACCCAGCTGATCGAACGCTTTGGTGTCCCGGACTACGTGAAGATCGACGTCGAAGGGTTCGAGACCCAGGTGCTGCGTGGCTTGAGCGTCCCGGTCCGGCACGTCTCCTTCGAGTTCCACGTCGACAACGTCGCCCCGCTGATCGAGCGGTTGGACCTGATCAAGGCGCTCGGCGAGTACACGTTCAACTACACGCTGGCGAACTCGTACCAGCTCTCGCTTCCATCTTGGCAACCGGCGAGCGTCCTGATCGAACGTCTCAGCTCCACACCGGCCGACGCCCCCCAATGGGGCGATGTGTTCGCCAGGCAACGCCTCTGAGCCGGCCTTCCATTCGTCATCCGGCGCTTACGGCTCGCACCCGCGCTCCTTGGCCTTGACGGTCGGCAGGAACATCAGGACCAGGTTGCGGCCGTCGCGCGTGGGATCGATCCGCGGCGCATCGGTGCTGAACACGATGTCGACGGCGGTCCGCGGCGGGAGCGCCACCGGGATCGTGCGTTTCGCGAGCTTCTCGCCGATCGGCCAGTCGACCTTCGCATCGCCGGCCGCGACCTGGAGGCGATGGCTGCTCCCGGCCGGCGCCCAGGGTGCGCGGATCTCGAACTGAAGATCCACCTGCATGGGCCGATCGGTGCGATTGACGAGCGTCAGCCGAGCCTTGTCCTGGGCCCATCGATGGGCGACCTCGTCGGGGTAGAACCCCTCCCCATAGCGCACCTCTACCGCGCCATCGAGCGTCTCCGCTGACTGATACACGTTGATCGTCTCTGGGTCGATAAGGCCGCTGCTCGTCGTCAGCTTCGTGACGGGCCACGCCTCGGGCGCGCGACGGCGATCCAGGTGCACGCCGAACATCGAGTCGAAGGTGCCGCTGCTTGGCGTCCCATCCACGAATACGCGGGCTCGACAGCCATCGGCGACGTCGTGGAGGTAGCCGACCACCCGCAGGTGCTCGGCGCGGGCGTGCGTGATCAAGGTGACTTCCGCAGAGCCGAACGGCTCACCCTCGTTGAACGTCCCGAGACGGCCCGCGGCGATGTACGAAAGATCGTTCCGCGGATCGCGAACGAGCTTCAGGTAGTAGAGCCGCCCATTCGCTTCGGCGTCCTGCACGAGCTTCCTCGTCTCGTCGGTCAGCACCTGGATGATGCACGGTGCCGGGTATCGGTTGGCGCAGACATCGCTCAACGTCCACGGATACGCCAGCGGCTTGCTGCTGGGTGTGACATATCGCGTCCAGTAGTCCTCGTAAACGAAGGTCGTCCCGGGATAGATGTCCCACAGCGAGGGCGCGAACACGACGCTTCCGGGAGGCATCGACCGGAAGATCGGGCTCGCGACCCAGGCATCCACGGCAGCCGAACGATCGAACATCTGCCGCTGGCTCGCCGCCACGTGCGCGTTCTGGAAGTCGGTGCCGTAGGAGACGAGAAAGGTCACGACCCCGAGCGCCCACGCGGCCACCTTCGACCAGCGTCCCCCGGCCCTAGCCGCCCCGCCCACCAGGCTGTCGAGCACCACGGCCAGCAGGATGACGACGCCGAAGAACACGAAGTACGCGGTCAAGTAGGCGTGCGAGTAGGACTGAATCACCCAGGCCTGGTACTTCGACGTCACCGCCAGCGGCAGGTTGGTGAGCACCATGAAGACGAGCACGAACACGAACAGCAGGCCGCGACGCCGAACCAGCGTGCGCGACGCGGTAATCGAGCCGACGAGGAACGCGACGATGGCGGCCTTGATCAGCCAGGCCACGTCGAAGACGCGGAAGATGTCGAAGAACCTGGTGCGGAAGGAGCCGTAGCCCAGGTAGAAGTCGTTGATCAGGTCGCGGTACACCCTGAAGTAGTGCATCGGCAGCGCCGAGGTGCTGTAGCGTTCCAGAACCCTCCACACGCCATACGGCGACAGTTTTATGGCGTACTCCTGGGCCGCGCTGTTGGCTTGGCCGGTATCCGACATCAACAGCACGCGGAACAGGACCACAGCGACCACGAACACCGCCAGCACCGGCAGATGCGGCGTCCGCAGCGCCCGCCGCAGACGCTCCGGCCAACTGCCGCGAGCCACCGCAAAGGTGAGCGCCGGAAACAGGAAGCCGTAGACCATGAAACTCTCGTACGAAAACAGACTCACCGCGAATAGCACGAGGCTCCATGTCCGCAACCGACGCACGCTCCACGCGTTCGAGGGCGGGCTCGTAGACGGCTCCGCCCGCTCCAGCGCCAGATACCACTGCGCAAGGGCCACGAGCAGCAGCGTGAACATGAAGCTCAGGATGAACGGATACGCGGTGAGCAGATTGTGATCCCAGGTGTTCTGGACGAAGGCGAAGAAGCACACGACCGCGAGGAGGCCGATGCGTGAATCACCCGTAATCAGGCGCAGCAGCACGAACAGCGCCACCACGTTGCTCAGGATCGTGACGATCGCCACTCCCTTCCCCACCCAGTAATTCCCCCAGCCGAAGCCGATGGGCGTCAGCTGGCCGTCGACAACGTGCTGCAGTCGGCCGCTGTTCACCGCGTCGAAGAGCCAGGGACTCCGCCACCCTTCCTTCCCGATGCCTACCGCGAAGTACACGTCGTCCTGGGTCGTGTAGCCGGAGTGGAGGAGCGGGATGAAGGTCATCACCGCCAGCAGCGCGATGAGGAAGCTTGTCGTGAACCGGTCTCGCATCAAACGGTCATCGGGATATGGGGGCAGGAGACGACAGAGGGGCGTCGCATGCGTCACTACGCATGCGCCGCCCCCCTACGTGACTAGCCGGCGTGAAAAACGGTCGATGCCTTTCCTTACTGCTGCGCGCCACCTTGTGGTGCGCCACCTCCGCGACCGCCGCGGCCACCACCGCGGCCGCCGCGCCCGCCTGCGCCTTCTCGAGCGCACGCGAGCCGCTGAGGATGTTGAACATCAGCGCCTGCCAGCGCGGAGACAGCGCCCGAGATGAATCGAACACGAGCCGTCATGTACGAGCCTCCGAGGTCATGTCATGCCGATCAAAAGATCGGCACTGCGAAGGGCGCTGCGAGAAAACATTATGGCTGGCTGCCGCCTCGGCCGCCACCGCCCGCGCCGCCTCGGCCACCGCCACGACCGCCACGGCCTGCGGGAGCCGGCGCGGCTGCCGGGAGCCCCTTGGCCGCCGCGTCAGCGGCCGCCTTCTCGTCCGCGCGGGCGCCGCTCAGGATGTTGAACATCGCGTAGTTGCCTTCGTGGCAGGCGTACTCCGCCATGAGGTAGCCGTTATCGAGCTTCAGCGGCAGCCGGATCGTCCAGGGCCGCGTCCAGGTCGTCGGGTCTTCGAAGGTCATGTCCCAGATCAGCAGTTCGGGCGCGACGCGAGTGATGCGCTCGGTGACCTTGAACGTACCGGTGAGGCGTCCGCCGCCGTTGGCGCCGACTCCCGGCGCCCTGTCGTTGAAGTTCGTCGTCTCGACGACGAGCGTGTTGCCTTCCCAGCGGCCGCGCGAGTCGCCCATGTAGGCGTTGACGGTCGGGCTCGGGTGCGGGCGGCCGTCGAGCGGCACGATACGCGTCTCGTGAATCATCTCGTTGCGCAGCGCCACCCAGCCGGGGCCTTGTACGATCTCGTTGCCGTTGTTGTAGATGACCGGCAGGAACGAGCCGGCGATCCCGCGGGTGATGCAGCGGTCGTACAGGCTGCGGTCGGTGTAGGAATCCGCCGGTCCGCGAGGCGGTGCCTGCTTGCGGGCGGCCGCGAGCGCCTGCTGGCGCTGCTGCGCGTCGGGAGACTGCGGCGGCTGACGTCCGTCAGGAGGATCGACGATCAGCGAGGCGATGCGCTGCGGCGTGCCGCGCTCGAGCCAGTGCGGGGGCGGCGACGTCGGGGAGCCAACGGCGCCTGCATTGGAGACGTCTACGGTGAAGACGTCGACCTCCTCGAGAGCTTGCGCCGCCTGCCGCTCGGCCTGGACCTGACGCTGCTTGAACTCTTCGTCGGTGAGCCAGTTGCGCGTACCGAAGTTGGCCGGCCGCTGCAGCGGCACGCCGACCAGCTCGATGCCCGGCCAGATGCCCTGCAGATCCGGATCGCCCCACGGCGTCCTCGGCACCGCGTAGTTCTTCGCGGCGCCGGGATGCTCGGTTGGTGCCGGTGCCTGCGCCCCCACCCCCGCACCAGACATCGACAGCACGATCGCGATCGCGCCGCCGAACAGAACCCGAACGCGAGCTGAATGTTTCATAACCGCTCCCTCGGGATCGGAGAAGGTGGTCTAACCGAGCTAAAGCTCGGTTCTGCGAAAGCAGGCAAGGATCCGTCGCAGAACCGAGCAGACCGAGCAGAACCGAGCTTTAGCTCGGTTAGATCACCGACTCCGACGACTATTGCGGTGGGGTACCACCGCCCGCGCCGCCACCACCACGGCCACCACGACCGCCGCGGCCCGGTCCTTGCTGCTGGTTCGGCGGCGCCAGACCCTTGGCCGCCGCGTCGGCCGCGGCCTTCTCGTCGGCGCGCGCGCCGCTCAGGATGTTGAACATCGCGTAGTTGCCTTCGTGACAGGCGTACTCCGCCATGAGGTAGCTGTTATCGAGCTTCAGCGGCAGTCGGATCGTCCACGGCCGCGTCCAGGTCTTCGGCGAATCGAAGGTCATGTCCCAGACCAGTAGATCCGGCGCGACGCGCGTGATGCGCTCGATGACCTTGACGTCGGTGTCGGGCGCGCGCCCGCCGCCGTTGACGCCGATGCCGGATGTCTTGTCGTTGAAGTTGGTCGTCTCGACGACGAGCGTGTTGCCCTCCCAGCGCCCGCGCGAATCGCCCATATAAGAGGTCACGGCAGAACCGAGCTTGCCACGTCCGTCGAGCGGCACGATGCGGGTCTCGTGGATCATCTCGTTGCGCAGCGCCACCCAGCCCGGCCCCTGCACGATCTCGTTGCCGTTGTTGTAAATGACCGGCAGGAACGAGCCGGCGATGCCGCGCGTGACGCAGCGATCGTAGAGGCTGCGATCCGAATACGAGTCGGCGGGGCCGCGTCCCGACTGCTTGCGCGCGGCCTGCGCCGCCTGGGCGCGCTGCTGCGCCTCCGGCGTCTGCGGCGGCTGCCGTCCGTCCACCGGGTCGATGACGAGCGACGCGATGTGTTGCGGCGTGCCGCGCTCGAGCCAGTGCGGCGGCGGCGACACGGGACCGCCGACGTCGCCGCCCGGCGTGCTGGTGGCCGTGTCGAGATCGAACTCGGCGCTGTCCTGCGCCGCCTGCCGCGCGGCGTTGGCCTCACGCTGCTTGAACTCCTCTTCGGTGAGCCAGTTGCGCGTCCCGAAGTTGGCCGGCCGCTGCATCGGCACGCCGACGAGCTCGATGCCCGGCCAGATGCCCTGCAGATCCGGATCGCCCCACGGCGTCTTCGGAACCGCGTAGCCCTTCACCGCGCCGGGCACTTCCGTCGGCCCAGGCGGCTTGGCGTCGGGCGGAATCGGCGGTGCTGGCACTCCCTGCGCAGCGCCCGCCCCACCGCGACCGGCGGGAGCCTGCGCGCTGATGACAGCGCCCGCAACCGCGAGCGCGATGCCGACAAGCCCGCCGACAACCGGCCTGGCGTGACGTGATGATCTCATTACGGTCTCCCTGACGGACTCAATGCTGAATGACAACGGCCGAATGCGGAATAGGAGCTCACGCCGAATGAACGGCGAATGCGCGGGCGCCAATATGGTAACGCCAACCCGACCCATGCGGCAGGCAAGCTGAAGCGCAGAGACACCGAGAAAAACTTCGGATTCTCTGTGCCTCGGCGCCTCGGTGTCTCGGTGTCTCGGTGTGTTTTCTCTCGGTGCCTCGTGTCTTCTCAGTGCCTCAATCAAGGCAGCGCGAACACCCGCAGGTTGCCGCCGGCGACGATACCGACAAACTGCTTGCCGCTTCTCGACGTGTAGGTCATCGGGTTCGCATTCGCAGTTCCGCTGTTCCCTGCCGTGGTGAGCGGCTGACCGTCGGTGCGGCTCTCCCAGAGCTGCTTGCCGGTTTT
>Ga0075428_100002071_pt1 | contig 21640 bp, 22 predicted proteins | sample RhiMetdeltSRZDD2_FD_75291 | JGI IMG/M metagenome (GOLD analysis project Ga0075428, IMG submission 75291) | Populus rhizosphere microbial communities from Tennessee, USA - Rhizosphere MetaG P. deltoides SRZDD2 | ecosystem: Host-associated > Plants > Roots > Rhizosphere > Soil | place: USA... | reverse complement strand
GCGTCGAGTTCGCCAGCGCGTGGAAGTCGCTCGGCGCCGACGTCACCATCATCGAGGCCCTGCCCCGGCTCGTGCCGGTGGAGGATCAGGACCTGTCCAAGCAGCTGGAGCGGGCGTTCCGCAAGCGCGGGATCAATTTCAAGGTCGGCAAGGCTTTCGAGCGGTACGAGAAAACCGAAAGCGGCGTCAAGGTGACGATCGCGGGTGGGGAGGTCCTCGAGGCCGAGGTGCTGCTGGTGGCGGTCGGCCGCGGCCCGGTGACGGCCAACTGCGGCTTTGAGGAACAGGGCGTCAAGATGGAGCGCGGCTTCGTGCTCACAGACGAGCGGCTGCACACCAACCTGCCCAACGTCTACGCCGTGGGCGACATAGTCCCCGGCCTTCAGCTCGCCCATCGCGGCTTCCAGCAGGGCATCTTCGTCGCGGAGGAGATCGCCGGCCGCAACCCTGCACCGATCGTCGAGTCCGGCATCCCCCGGGTCACCTACTGTGACCCCGAGGTCGCGTCGGTCGGCATCACCGAGGCGCAGGCGAAGGAGAAGTTCGGTGAGGGCAACGTCGAGACATACAACTACAACCTCGGCGGCAACGGCAAGAGCAAGATCCTTGCCACGCAGGGGTTTGTGAAGCTCGTGCGGCAGAAGGACGGTCCGGTCGTGGGCGTTCACATGATCGGCGCCCGCATGGGCGAGCAGGTCGGAGAGGCCTCGCTGATCGTTAACTGGGAGGCGTTCCCCGCCGAGGTGGCTCAGCTGGTCCACGCGCACCCGACGCAGAACGAGGCCCTGGGCGAAGCGCACCTGGCGTTGGCGGGCAAGCCCCTGCACGCGCACAACTGAGCACATAGGCTCGATACATCTAGACAGTCCACATAAGGAGATTCGGAGCAATGCCGGTATCGGTCACCATGCCGCGGCTGGGCGAGAGCGTCACCGAGGGCACAGTCACCCGATGGCTCAAGCAGGAGGGCGACCGGGTCGAAGTCGACGAGCCGCTGCTCGAGGTGTCCACCGACAAGGTCGACACCGAGATCCCTTCGCCCGCCGCCGGTGTCCTGCAGAAGATTCTCGTCGCCGAGGACGAGACCGCCGAGGTCGGCTCGCAGCTGGCCATCATCGGCGAGGGCGAGTCGGCACCGGCCGCTGAGGCGCCGCCGGCTCAGGAGGCGCAAGCCGCAACACCGGCCGCCGAGGCGCCGGGTGAGGCACCGCCCGCTCAGGAGACACCGGCTCCGGCCGCGGAGCAGGAGCCCGCCCCAGCACAGCAGCCAGCCCCAGCACGGCAGCCCGCCCCGGCGGCGCAGGGCGGCGGCGCGACGCCGGTGAAAATGCCGGCGCTGGGCGAGAGCGTCACCGAGGGCACGGTCACCCGCTGGCTCAAGTCCGTCGGCGACCAGGTCGAGGCGGACGAGCCGCTGCTCGAGGTCTCCACCGACAAGGTCGACACCGAGATCCCATCGCCCGTCGCCGGGACCCTCCTGGAGATCACGGTTCCGGAGGACGAGACGGTCGCGGTCGGGGCGCAGCTGGCCCTGATCGGTGCGGCCGGAGCCGCGCCGGCCCAGCCGCAGGAGGCGCCGAAGCCGCCACCGGAGCAGGAGGAGGCGCCAAAGCCGGCCGCGGAGCAGGAGGAGCCAAAGCCGGTGGCCGAGCAGGAGGAGCCAAAGCCGGTGGCCGAGCAGCCCAGGCCGGCCGCCGAGCAGCCCAAGCCGGAGCCTGCGCCGGAGAAGCCGAAGGCAGTACAGGAGCCGGTGGCGGCGACCGCGGAGCCGGCCGACGGTTATGTGACGCCTCTGGTACGCAAGCTGGCCCAGCAGCACAACGTCGATCTCGCCAGCGTCACCGGCACCGGGGTCGGCGGGCGCATCCGCAAGCAGGACGTGCTCGACGCGGCCGAGAAGGCCAAGGCGCCCAAGGCGGAGCCGGCCGCGCCGGCGCGGGAACCGGTGGCGCCGAGCCCGTTGCGCGGCCGCACCGAGAAGCTGCCCCGCCTGCGCATGACGATCGCCAAGCGCATGGTCGAGTCGCTGCAGGTGTCGGCGCAGCTGACGACGGTCGTCGAGGTGGACGTCACCCGGATGGCTAAGCTGCGCGACCAGGCGAAGAAGGACTTCCAGGCCACCCACGGGGTGAAGCTGTCCTACCTGCCGTTCTTCGCGCTGGCCACGGTCGAGGCGCTGCGCCAGTTCCCCAACGTCAACGCTTCCATGGACATGGAGGCGGGCACCGTCACCTACCACGACGGTGAGCACCTGGGGATGGCGGTCGACACCGAGAAGGGCCTGATCGTTCCGGTGATCCGCAACGCGGGCGACCTGAACCTGGCCGGCCTGGCCAAGCGGATCGCCGACGTGGCGGACAGGACGCGCACCAATAAGATCACCCCGGACGAGCTGTCCGGCGGGACGTTTACGATCACGAATACCGGCAGCCGGGGCGCGTTGTTCGACACGCCGATCATCAACCAGCCGCAGGTCGCGATCCTGGGCACGGGAGCGGTGGTCAAGCGCGCGATCGTGATCGACGACCCGGACCTGGGCGAGGCGATCGTGCCGCGATACATGGTGTATCTCGCGCTGTCGTATGACCACCGGTTGGTCGATGGCGCTGACGCCGCCCGGTTCCTGAGCGCGATCAAGGATCGGCTGGAGGGCGGCAACTTCGAGGCGGAATTGGGCCTTTAGCGGTTCATGACGGGTTGAGGCCGCCGGCCTGAGCGACGCGCTCAGCGGCGGCCTCGTCCGTTTGCATGGTGTCGACGGCGGTCTCGATTCTCCGCGGCGAGTCGGACGCTGGGATCGCTAGAGCGGAGCGGGCCGGTTATTGTTCCGGCGTGCGAATCAATCGATTGATCGGGGCGCTTGTCGTGGGCGCCATGCTGGCGACGGGGCTGGCCGCGTGCGGCGGCGACGAGGGCGGCGGCGATGCGGCCGCGGGTCCATGCGACGTCAAGGTGAGCGGAGCCGCCAACCAGAAGCCGACGGTGACGATCCCCGACAATTGTGACCCGCCGGCCGAGCTTAAGACCCGGGACGTGTCCCAGGGTTCGGGGCCGGCGGCGAAGGAGGGCAACAGCGTCGAGGTCAATTATCTCGGCGTCGCCTGGAGCACCAAGGCGCAGTTCGACTCCTCCTGGAATCCGGGGCGCAAGCCGTTCGTGGTCAGCCCGCTGGGGCAGGCGAGCGTGATCGCCGGCTGGAACCAGGGGCTGGTGGGCGCCAAGGCGGGCGGGCGCAGGCTACTGGTGATCCCGCCGAGCATGGGATATGGCGCGCGAGGCCAGGGACAGATCAAGCCGAACGAGACACTCGTGTTCGTCGTGGACGTGGTTTCGATCAAAGGCTGACAGGATGGTGCCATGCGCGTAGTGGTCGCCGGCGGGTCGGGGTTTCTGGGCACTCCGTTGCGGCAGGAGCTTGCCGCGGCCGGGCATGAGGTGATCCAGTTGGTCCGCCGGCCGCCGACCGAGCCGGATCAGCTGCGGTGGGACCCGGGGCATCCGGTGTCGCTGCCGGATGACACCGGCGCGGTGATCAACCTGTGCGGGGTGGGCATCGGGCACCGCTGGACGCAGAGCTACAAGAAGCTCATCCGGTCCAGCCGGATCGTGCCGACCACCAGGCTCGCCCAGGCCGTGGCGCGCCAGGGCATCCCGGTGCTGATCAACGCCTCCGGCGTCGGCTTCTATGGCGAGACCGGCGACCGGATCGTCGACGAGGGGTCCGGGCCGGGCGATGATTTCCTGGCGCGGCTGGCGGCCGACTGGGAGCGGGCGACGCGCCCGGCGCAGGAGGCCGGTGCCCGCGTGGTCAGGCTGCGGACCGGCCTGCCGCTGGACAAGGACGGCGGTTTTCTCAAGCCCCAGCTGCTCCCCTTCCGCCTGGGCATCGGCGGCAAGCTGGGCTCGGGGCGGCAGTGGATCCCCTGGATCTCCTTAAGGGACTGGCTGCGGGCCGCGATGTTCGTCCTGTCCCACGAGCAGATCGAGGGGCCGGTCAACCTCGCCGGGCCCGAACCGGTCACGAACGCCGAGGCGACCAAGGCCCTGGCCCGGGCGCTGCACCGGCCGGCGATCTTTCCCGTACCCAGGCTCGGCGTCCGGATCGTTTTCGGCAAGTATGCGGCCGAGGAGGGGTACCGGAGCCTGCGCGTGATGCCCAAAGTGTTGCGCGACAACGGCTTCGACTATGACCACCCCACTTTCACCAGTGCCCTGGCCGAAGCCCTGCGATGAGCCGCGCCACGCGGCAAAACCCCCAACGGGCGCGATCGACTAAGCTCCTGCGGGTGTCGAGATCGCGCCGGGCGGACTTCCTGGTGGGTGTGGTGTCGCTGCTGCTGGCGCTTTGGGTGACGAACGGCCTGTGGGTCGATCCGGCGCGCCGGGCCAGTGAGGTCAACTCCGGCGATCAGGCCCTGTTCGAGTGGCTGCTCAGCTACGGGGCCTACGCGATCACGCACGGCGTGGACCCGCTCTACACCAACCTGCTAAACGCGCCCGGCAGCGTCAACCTCGCGGTCAACACCTCGGTCACCGCCTATGCCGTCCTGTTCGCTCCCCTGACCATGACGCTCGGTGCGCCGCTGAGTTTCCTGGTCATCCTCACGCTCAACCTGGCCGGCAGCGCCTTCGCCTGGTACTGGCTGTTCAACCGGCATCTGGGCGCCGGCCCGCTCGGCGCCGCTATCGGCGGTGTGTTCGCCGGGTTCGCGCCGGCGATGATCTCCCACGCCAACGCCCACCTCAACTGGACCGCCCAGTGGATCATTCCCTTGATCATCGCGCGGGTGATCGTGCTCGACCGGGGCGGCCGAGCGGTGCGCACCGGGATCGGGCTCGGATTCCTTGTCGCCGTTTGCTTCTCGCTCGCCGCTGAGGCCCTGTTCTTCACCGCTCTGGCGCTCGCCGTCTTCAGCCTGGTCTGGATCATCATCACGCGGCCCGCCGGACGCGGCCTGCTCAACGTCCTGAAAGGGCTCGGCAGCGCCGCGCTCACCGCCGCGGTCTTCCTGGCATACCCGCTCTACCTTCACTTCCTCGGGCCGCAGCGCTATCACGGCACGGGCTTCGATCCCAAGGTGCACAACGAGGATCTGGCGGCCTACGCGGTGTGGCCGGAGCGTTCGCTGGCCGGGTGGGCCGGGCTCAACACCCACCTGGCACCCAATCCCACGGAGGAGAACTCATTCTTCGGGGTACCTCTTATGATTCTGCTGGTTTTTTCTTTTGTACTGCTGTGGAAGCGCGCTGAAGTCAAGGCATCGGCGGCGACCGCACTCGTGTTCGTGGTGCTTTCCCTCGGGCCCGAGCTGCGGTTCATGGGGCACCTGACCGGGATTTGGATGCCCGAGGCGCTGCTGGGCCGGTTGCCGGTGTTCAACGCGGCGCTGCCTTCGCGGCTGGCGCTGGTGATCAGCCCGATCGTGGGGCTGATGCTCGCCTGGCTCACCTCCGCGCCCAAACGCGGGCCGCGTTGGGCCTGGATCGCCGCGTTCGCCGTCGCGCTGCTGCCGCTCATTCCGCTGCCGATCCTGGCGCGCGACCGGGAGCCCGTGCCGCACTTCATCTCCTCCGGCACCTGGAAGTCCTATGTGGACCATGGCGAGGTGATAGTGCCACTGCCGCTGCCCAACGATCTGCTGCCCGACGGGCAGCGCTGGCAGGCATACGCGCTCGCCGATGGTGACTCCGTCTTCCGTGTGCCGTCGGGCTTCTTCCTCGGGCCGGGCGGCCCCAACGGCACCGGGCGCATCGGCCCGATCCCGCGCCCCACCGCCTCCCTGCTGGAGGGCGTGGCGAGGACCGGTGTGGTGCCGCCCATCGGTGAGGAGCAGCGCGAGGAGGCCCGCGAGGACCTGCTCTACTGGGACGCCCGCATCGTCGTGCTCGCCGACACCGTCTCCGGCGCGCACTGGACCCCGCATCAGGCGGAGGTGCTCGAGGCGGCCACCAAGCTGTTCGGCCAACCCGAACGCATCGACGACGTGTGGGTGTGGCGGGTCGAGGCGCCAACCGGTTAGAACAGAATGCCGATCGCGAAGGCCAGGCCGACCAGGCCGAACATCGCGATGGCCACCTGCCGGAACCGGCGTTGCAGCGCGGGCAACTCCTCCGGCAGGGCAAAGACCCGGCGGGGCCAGGCCCGCCAGGAGACCCACCAGAAAAGGGTTGTCGCCGCTAGCAATGCCATTGCTTTCAGGGGTACCGCGAAAGTCAGCCTCTGCGTGAGGAGGGCGCCAGTGATCCACAGTGTGGAGATGAGCCCCACGACCGGCCAGCGGTTGCCCTGAGCCAGTTCCCGGTGCATCTCCTCGACCTTCACCGGATCGCCGCCCACAAGACGGGAAAGCTTGGGCTGCACCACAAACAGGCTATAGGCCATCGAGCCCAGCCACAGTGCCGCCGCCCCGACATGGATCAGCAACAGGATCGGCCTCACCGCTGGCCTCCCGGGAACAGTTCCGTGAGCCTCGGCAGCCGCCGCGCCGCCTGCGCCGGATCGCGGAAATCCCAACGCTCGTCGGTCAGCACCTCGCGCCCCTGCTCCGGGACGAGGTCGTAGATCTCGCAGTCCTCTTCGCCCGTCAGCCGTTCGTACGCGTAGCCCGCGACATACTCCAGCAGCTCCCAGGCGGGCCACTCCTCCTCCGCCCAGTCACCGTGGTAGCGCCCGGCCAGCCGCCTGACCTCCGGCAGCTCCGCGAGGGCGTCGGGATCGGCGACTACGGCCTGATACTTGTCCCGCCCCAGACCCACGAGCCAGGCCCGGAAGTCGATGAAGCCGTCATCGGAGCACCAGCCCAGAATGCGGTCCGCCGCACCCCACATCAGCCAGGTCATGGCGGCGCCGGTCAGCTCCTCGAGCACCGCCTCGAACCCGACGATCTCCGGCACCGAGCGGGCGGCCAACCGCGTGACCAGCCACTCAGTGCGAGCCTTGCGCCCGTTGGCCTCCCGCGCCGAGGCCTCGATGAGGCTCCAGAACTCGATCGTGTCCACGAAGCCTATTGCACACCACCTTTCGGCCCGGCGCAGCCGTCCCGGCCACCGGATCAACCGTCCAATGTCGACAGAGGGCCGCAAACGTCGCCGCCAGCGCCAACGCTTGGGCGCCAATGATTCCTGCGCGATCTTCAGATTCGTGTCACCCGCCGCCAGTATTTGTGAAGTCGTTCACAATATCCATCCGGGTCAGGATTGTGGTTGGCGGCGAACCCGGTGACGTGAGGTGGCCCACAGTGGACGGGGCCTTGAGCGCGGCGGCGTAGGCTTTTCGCGTGACCACCACGCTGCCGCTGACCGTTGTGAGAGCTGGGACTGTCGACTACCAGACCGCCTGGGACGAACAGCGTGTCATCCACGAGGGTGTCGTCGCCGGCGACCGGCCGGACACCGTCCTGCTGCTCGAGCATCCCAGCGTTTACACGGCCGGCAAGCTGACCGAGGCGTGGGATCGGCCGCTGGACGGCACCCCGGTCATCGATGTCGACCGCGGCGGCAAAATCACCTGGCACGGGCCGGGACAGCTGGTGGGGTACCCGATAATAAAATTGCCGGTCGTCAGAGGCGGCCTGGCCGATGTCGTGGCCCACGTCCGCCGCATCGAAGCACTGCTCATCACCGTCTGCGCCGAGTTCGGGCTGGCCACGGAGCGGATTAAGGGACGCTCGGGGGTGTGGGTGCGGGCCGACGCGAGCGGGCCGGACAGAAAGGTTGCGGCGATTGGGATCCGGGTCGCTCGCGGGGCGAGCATGCACGGGTTCTCGCTCAACTGCAACCCCGACCTGGCCGCGTTCGGCAAGATCGTGCCGTGCGGCATCCGGGACGCGTCGGTCACGTCGCTGAGCGCGGAGCTGGGGCGCGAGGTGACGGTCGACGACGTGCTGCCGCTCGTCGAGCGCGAGCTGCCCTCGCTGGTGTCAGGGCAGCAGATGATAGGCGTGGCCAAAGTCCGTTAGCAGGGCTTCGTCAAACTCGCGGGCCTGGAAGCGCTGCTCGAAGCGCTGGCCGTCGAACTCATAGACCATCGTGGCGCTGAGGACACCACCCGTGTCGCGGCTCAGCTGCTGGAGCGTGAAGCGGATGCCGTCGTGCTCGGTGGTCTTCTCGGCGCAGGTCGCCACCCAGCCGGGCGGGTACCGCTCGATCACGGCGAAACCGTTGGGGCGCAGGTGGTTTCGCGCCGTGCTCAGGATGGCCTTGACGATGGTCCGATCTGGATGGTTCACCAGGTGGCTCATCACGAGCACCGCGTCGAAGCTTTCGTTCAGCCGGAGGGTGGTGAGGTCGGCCAGCACGGGCCGGCTCAGCCTCAGGTGGGTTAGCATTTCCGGCGCATTGTCTACGGCAACGACCGTATGTCCCTTGGCGGCAAGTGGTTCCGCCAGCCTCCCCGGGCCGCATCCGAGGTCAAGGATCGACCTGCCCCTTTCGCTGCAGAGCAAGGAGTTGACGAATTCGGCCTCGGCGAGGCGGGGAGGTAGACGGAGGTAGAGCTCGACCGGGCTGCCATCGGGTGCGGTCACCCGTCAACGATCCGTCCCCGGCGTCGTGGCCACAACGGACCGTGCCTTTCTACGATCGGTGACGAGTCAGGGCGCGAGGCGGTGAAGGTCGCGCGGGAAAGCCGTCACCTCACGCACGTTGGACGCCCCGGTCAGCCGCGCCGCGAACCGTTCCAACCCGATCGCGAACCCACCATGCGGCGGGTACCCGTACCGGAACGATTCCACATAGGACCGAACCGGCTCGAGCGGCTCACCCCGCGCCGCAAGCGCCGCGACATAGTCCTCATACCGGTGCAGCCGCTGCCCGCCAGTGACCAGCTCCATGCCCCGGAACAACAGGTCAAACCCGTTGCTGTAGCCGGGTTTCGCCGGGTCCGGGTGAGTGTAGAAGGGCCTTTTCACCATCGGGTACCCGGTCACGTAGACGAATTCGGAGCTGTGCTCCTTCAACGCCCAAGCGCCCACCGCCCGTTCGTCCGCGGGCGCCAGGTCGGGTTCGCCCGGGTCGGCCCCGGCGATCTCCAGCGCGCCGGCGAAGTGGATCGCCGGGATCTCGGCCGGGACCACGATCTCCGAAACGGCCCCGACCATCTCGGCGACGACGTCGCGCAGCACGCCCATCACGTCGCGATGGTCCTCGATGAAGCCCATCTCCGCGTCGAGCGAGGTGTACTCCGCGAGATGCCTCGTAGTGTCGTGGGATTCGGCCCGGAACACCGGCCCCACCTCGTACACCCGCTCAAACACACCCACCATCAGCTGCTTGTAGAACTGCGGCGACTGGGCCAGGAAAGCCTTGCGGCCGAAGTAATCCAGGCCGAACACCGTCGCTCCGGCCTCCGTCGCCGACTCGACGATCTTAGGCGTGTGTATCTCCGTGAAGTCCTTGCGCTCGAGCGCATGCCGGAACGCCTTCGTCAGTTCACCGGACAACCGCAGCGCCGAACGCCGCGACGGGTGCCGCAACGACAGTGGGGCATGGTCGAGCTGGCTCGGCAGCGATGGGCTCAGGCTCGGCCGGAACACCTCGAACGGCAGCGACTCCACCGGCCCGGATAGGACTTCCACCACCGGCTCGACAATCTCCACGCCGCCCGGCGCGATCGAGTTGGCCAGGACCCGGCCGGTGACCTTCACGACTGTCTCCTCGCCCGGCAACTCCGCGGCCGGCGGCATGACCACCTGGGCCTGGCCGGCGCGGTCCCGCAAAATCAGGAAGGAGACGGATTTGAGCTCGCGGCGGCGGTGTACCCAGCCGGCGATGCTCACCTGCTCGCCCACATGCTTGGGCAGCTCACAAGAAAGGACGCGTTGCATTTGCGGAACCTCCTCAACTCTCGCAACGCCATCCCCAAATGGGGTGTGGGCGAGTTGGGATTTCTCGCGGTGCCACCACACCTTCACCCGCTCTCGAAGCTTGGAGCGGGCCTCTCCAGCCGCTGCGGCAGGGTCACTGTCACGGGCGTCACACCGCGACTCACCTGGTCAAAGAGCTGTTGTAGGCATCATAGCCGCCTTGGAAAGCTGTTTTCGACCAGCTGGACGTAGGCTGAGCGTTATGACCGTGGCACCCGAGGGGCGTCGCCTGCTTCGCATCGAGGCACGCAACGCCGAGACCCCCATCGAGCGTAAGCCCGATTGGATAAAGGTGCGGGCGAAGATGGGCCCGGAATACACCGCACTGCATAGTTTGGTGCGGCGCGAGGGCCTGCACACGGTCTGCCAGGAGGCGGGCTGCCCCAACATCTACGAGTGCTGGGAGGACAGGGAGGCCACCTTCCTCATCGGCGGCGACCAGTGCACCCGCCGCTGCGACTTCTGCCAGATCGACACGGGCAAGCCGACCGAGTTCGACGCCGACGAGCCGCGCCGGGTCGCCGAGTCGGTCAAGACCATGGGCCTGCGCTACGCCACCGTGACCGGTGTCGCGCGCGACGACCTGCCCGACGGCGGCGCTTGGCTGTATGCCGAGACGGTCCACCAGATTCACCACCTGCTGCCCGGTTGCGGCGTCGAGCTGCTGATCCCCGACTTCAACTCCGAGCCCACCCAGCTGGCCGAGGTGTTCGGCGCCCGGCCCGAGGTGCTGGCGCACAACGTCGAGACGGTGCCGCGCATCTTCAAGCGCATCCGCCCCGCCTTCGGCTATGACCGCTCCCTCGACGTGATCACGCAGGCGCGCGCCGCCGGGTTGGTCACCAAGTCCAACCTGATTCTCGGCCTGGGCGAGGAGCGGGCGGAGATCTCGCAGGCGCTCAAGGATCTGCTGGAGGCGGGCTGCGAGCTGGTCACCATCACGCAGTACCTTCGCCCGAGCCCGCGCCACCACCCGGTGGAGCGCTGGGTCAAGCCGGAGGAGTTCGTGGAGCTCAAGGAGGAGGCCGAGGCCCTCGGCTTCGCCGGGGTGATGTCCGGGCCGCTGGTCCGCTCCTCGTACCGCGCGGGCCGCCTCTACCAGCAGGCGCTGGACGCGCGCATAGTGACAGCCGCCTAGCCGACCACTAGCGCCGCCCGCCCATTACTATTCATGTTATGGCAAAGTCCCAGGAAGAGAAGGCCTCCTTCGGCGCGCGGCTGAAGCAGATCGGCATGGTGTTCAAGTTCACCGCCAAGCAGGACAAGTGGTTCGCGCCACTGGCGGCGGGGGCGGTCATCATCCCGCTCGCGCTGGCCGTTCCGGCCTTCATGGTCTGGGGCTGGATCGCCATCCCGTTCGGCATCATGATCGCTTTGCTCGCGCTGCTGATCGTGCTGAACCTGCGCTCCAACGCCGCGATGATGAACACGATGGAGGGCCAGCCGGGCGCCGGCGCGCACATCGTGAGCCAGATGCGCGGCGACTGGCGGGTCAACATCGAGCGGCCACTGTCGGCGACCACCCAGATGGACGTGGTGCACCTGGTGCTCGGCAAGCCCGGCGTGATCCTGCTGGCCGAGGGCAACCCGGCCCGGTTGCGTTCGATGCTGGGCGAGCAGAAGCGCCGTCTGGGCAAGGTGATCGGCGACGCTCCGATGTACGACTTCATCATCGGCAACGACGAGGGCCAGGTCCCGATCCGCAAGCTGCGCATGACGCTGCTGCGGCTGCCGCGCAACCTGTCGGGCAAGGATGTCAACCAGCTCGACCGCGCGCTGACCGCCCTGACCGCTCGCCCCACCATGCCCAAGGGTCAGCTGCCCAAGGAGTTCCGGCCCCCGAAGGGCATGATGCGCCAGATGCGCGGAAGATAAACTTAGTCTATGGGAGACCTGAGGAGGTCCCCATATGAGGTGTTGCCCGAGCCCGGTCTCCAGCGCGATCCTCTCGGCGATGACCCGGATCCGTTCGCGCGTCAGCTCGTCGAGGTGTTTGACGTCGGTGACCCGCACGCGTACCGCCGTGATCGGGGCGTTGTAGAAGCTGGTCTGTTTCAGAAGCTCGGTGGCCGCGGTGAGGGTGGTGAGGACCAGGGGCGGCTGGACAAGGTACCCCTGAAGATTGCTATTGGTTTTAGTTCCTGTCCCCCAAGGAGGTTTCTGCTCCGCTCGTCGGCGCCGGAGGCGACCGGCGCGCGATAGGTCTCCATCGGCACTCGGGAGGCGGCCGAGAAACCCGGAATCAGCGTGGGATCGAAGTCGCCGATGTGCGCGGACTCGATGAATTCGCCCGGCCCGAGCAGGGTGTCGATGGCGCGCAGGGGTGTGTCGGCGGCGAGGGCGGGTGGTGAGTTGGCGCCGGGCACATTGACCAGGCCGCTCGTCCAGATCCCGAGCGCACCGGGTTCGGCCGGTTCCGGGCGCAGGACCGGGCCGGGTCCTACGGTGTAGTTCGGCGGGCCGGACATGATCAGACTGGCCCACGGCAGCGGTCCCGGTCGGCTGAAGTCGAAGGGGCGCTCGGGAATCCGGCGCTCGATGGTGTCCAGGCGCGTGCCGGGGTCGGCCTTGAACCGGGTGCGCAGGCCCTCGTGCCGCTCGTGCACCACCGCCGCCGCGGAGGCGCTGGAAAGTCCTATCACCCCAACCAGCCTGTCGAGCGTGCCGCAGACCGGCAGCTTGCGGCCCTCCGGCAGCAGCTCGAGCGGACCCCGGCAGAAGGCTTCGTCGGGGGTCCTGGCCCCGTCCTCATAGGTGCCGTCCGGCCCCCAGCAGTACAGCTTGTTCCTAGTGACATAGACGTACATCGGTGTGTCCGGGACCGGGTCAGGCCGCGGTCGGCGATCCAGGTCGGCTGGAGCCGGATCACCTGGCTCGTCATCGATCTGTCCACATACGACATCAGGTCCAGCGCGTCGTGGAAGCGCGTGGGCAGGAAGCCGAGGTTCGCTATGGGCGCGGCGACCTCCACGCCCTCGATCCCCTTGATCCGCTCCCTCTTCCTCAAGGTGATGGCCGCGGCCCGCACCAGCTCGGCGTCGATCGTCGGCGACGTCATCGCCACGCAGCGCCTGCACCTGCTGCACGAGCTGCGCAACCTGGAGCGGCTGCGCCGCGATCCCACCCACGATGTGGTGGTCAAGCTGTTGCTGGCGGCGGCGGCCCGGCATGTCACCGCCGACCTTTCGTTCCTCGATGACACGGAAGCTGCCCTGATAGGCGATTCGGGCGCGGCCCTGGCTTCCCTGCACGCGCCCGCCCGGGCCGATGCTTCCCGGGAGGGTGATGTTCCCGGGAGGCTGAGGTTTCCCGGGAGGGGTGAGGAGGCGGCTTAAGCCGACGGTGCCTCGGCGGTTTGGGTGCGCAGGGCCGTGCCGGCGACGCGGTCATGCCAGCCGAACAGCGCCGGGATCACGAGGGCGAGCAGCAAGCCGCGCAGGAACGCCCGCGGGATCCCGACCGGCCGCTCGGTCTGCGCGTCCAGGCAGGTGAAGCGGGCTAGGCGCATCCCGGGAGTCTGGCCGAAGAGGCCGATGAAGAAGGCGTACTCTGCGATCAGGACGACCACCGGGGCCCACCCGTCGACCATGGGACGGGCGAAGGTCCCGGAGACGAGCACACACAAGATCCAATCAAGCAGCAGGGCGCCGAACCTGCGCGCCAGCGTGGGTGGTGTCACGTTAGTGAAGAGTACATAGCGGTGACGTAACACGGCCGAAACAGGGGCGACATGGCCGGGCAACCAGCCGGTTCTACCTTCGCCACGAGCCGTTACTACAAGATTGCTAGCCAGGAGGACGTGTTGTTCGCCAATTCCGAGGAGCTGCTTCAGTACCTCACTGCTGAGGGCGTGAAGTTCATCGACGTCCGCTTCTGTGATCTGCCCGGCCAGATGCAGTTCTTCACCGTGCCGGTCGAGTCCTTCGACGCGAAGGTCTTCACGGATGGTCTCGCCTTCGACGGGTCGTCGATCCGCGGCTTCCAGGCAATCCACGAGTCCGACATGCAGCTGCTACCCGACGTCACGAGCGCCTTCGTCGACCCGTTCCGGGTGCAGAAGACGCTCGCGCTCAACTTCTTCATCCACGACCCGTTCACCCGTGAGGCGTACTCGCGCGACCCGCGCAACGTGGCCAAGAAGGCCGAGGCGTACCTGGCCGCCAGCGGCATCGCCGACACCGCCTACTTCGGGCCGGAGGCGGAGTTCTACATCTTCGACTCGATCCGCTACTCGACGTCGGCCAACGAGGGCTTCTACCACATCGACTCGATCGAGGGCGCGTGGAACACGGGCCGGGAGGTCGACGGCGACCAGCCCAACCGCGGCTACAAGCCGGGCTACAAGGGCGGCTACTTCCCCGTCGCCCCGACCGACCACTACGCCGACATGCGCGACCAGATGGTCTCCAACCTGATCAATGTAGGCCTCAGCGTCGAGCGCGGCCACCACGAGGTGGGCACCGCCGGCCAGGCTGAGATCAACTACAAGTTCAACACGTTGCTGGCCGCGGGCGACCAGCTTCAGCTGTTCAAGTACGTCATCAAGAACACGGCGTGGGCCGCGGGCAAGACCGCGACCTTCATGCCCAAGCCGCTCTTCGGCGACAACGGCTCCGGCATGCACACCCACCAGAGCCTGTGGCTCGGCGGCGAGCCGCTGTTCTACGACGAGACCGGCTACGCCGGCCTGTCCGACACGGCCCGTTGGTACATCGGTGGCCTGCTGCACCACGCCCCGTCGCTGCTGGCGTTCACCAACCCGACGGTCAACTCCTACCGCCGCCTGGTCCCCGGCTTCGAGGCCCCGGTGAACCTGGTCTACTCGCAGCGCAACCGCTCGGCCTGCACCCGGATCCCGGTGACCGGGACCAACGCCAAGGCTAAGCGGGTCGAGTTCCGCTGCCCCGACTCGGCGGGCAACCCGTACCTGTCCTTCGCCGCAATGATGATGGCCGGCCTCGACGGCATCAAGAACAAGATCGAGCCGCCGGCTCCGATCGACAAGGACCTCTACGACCTGCCGCCGGAGGAGGCCGCCCAAGTCACCCAGGTGCCGGGCTCGCTGCCCGAGGTGCTTGCCGCACTCGAGTCGGACCACGAATACCTGCTCACCGGGGGCGTCTTCACCCAGGACCTGATCGACACGTGGATCGACTACAAGCGCACGGTGGAACTCGACTCGGTCCGGCTGCGCCCGACCCCGCACGAGTTCCAGCTGTACTTCGACGTGTAAGCCCGATCGTATAGCGGCGGTCATGCCCGGCCCTGGTCGGCATGGCCGCCGCTGTCGCATCCCGCCGCTGTCGCATCCCGCCGCTGTCGCATCCCACCGCCCGTCACATCCCACCGCCCGTCACATCCCACCGCCCGTCACATCCCACCGCCCGTCACATCCCACCGCTTTCGCATGCCGCCGCTTTCGCATGCCGCCGCTTCGCATGGCGGGTGACCGCTGCGTCATGATGTTCGGCATGCCCATGTCGCTCGCCCCTGATCTTGTCCGGTTCGAGGTCCGTGACGGCGCCGCGGTGGTCCGGCTGCTGGTCGAGCAGCCGGAGGAGGCGGCCATGGACGGCTGGTCGTTGATGAACCGCCTCACCTTGTGCGTCGTCGATGGACCGGGCGACGCCGGATACCTGTTCCCGCGCTTGGGACTAGATGTGCCCGAGGGCTGGGATGAGGCGGCGGACAAGCAAGGCGGCGCCTTGGTGCTGTTCGGTGCCGCCACCGAAGGCGGACTCTTCGCCCGCGCCGTCTGACCGGAGTGCTTGGGCCGCACCGGTTTTCGATGCGGCCCAAGGTGTTACAGGAGCCGGTCGCGCAGGCGGCACAGGCGCGGGCTGGGTTCGACGGATAGCTCCGCCTTGAGCACCCTGGCGAGCCGGTCGAAGGCGAGAAGGGCTTCAGCCCGACGGCCGCTCTGGCACAGGGCGAGCATCAACAGCTCCCAGAACCGCTCCTGCATGGGGTAGACCGCGACGAGCCGCTCCAGCTCGACCACGGCGTTGCCGACCTCGCCTCGCCCGAGTCTGGCCTGCCACAGCCCCTGTGACGCGAGCACACGCAGCTCCCGCAGGCGGGCGGCGTCGGCGGCACCCCAGCCCGCCGGCGCGCAGCCCGTCATCACGTCGCCGCGCCACAGTGACAGCCCATTCTGGAGAGAGGCGACCGCCTGCCCGGTGTCGCCGGCGCGAAGCGCCGCCCGGGCCCGCGACATGTCGTCGGAGAACCTTTGCGCGTCAACCACTTCCCTGGGCAGCTCGAGAGCGTAGCCCTGGTTGCCGGTGGCGAGCACCCCGTCAAGTCCGGCGCGCTCCAGCCCGCGCCGGACGACGGCGACGTGGCTGTTGAGCGACTTGACCGCGGTGACCGGCGGGCACGTGCCCCAGAGCGCCTGGATCAGCTGCTGGCGGGTTAGGTTCTCCCCCACCCTCAGGCACAACACGCCCAGCAGGGTGGTCCGAGTCCGCCCCGGCAGTCGGACCGGCCCGGAAGGACCGACGGCCGTGACGGGTCCGAGAATCCGGAATTCCACCGGCACCCGACAAATGTGACGCGAAATACCGTGATTCACCAATGTCTATGTCATTGATCTGTCACATTTTCGTGTTGCGGCGGTCGTAACGGGTACCACGGAAAACTCTGGAGGAACGCCATGACATCGCGAATCCTGGTCACCGGAGGCACCGGCACGCTCGGCCACTTGGTCGTTTCGCTGCTAAACGAGGCCGACAACAAGATCATAATCCTTAGCCGCCACGGCCACCCCCCGGTCGGCGGGGTCGAATACGTCATCGGTGACCTGCTCAAGGGTGAGGGGATCGAGCCCGCTGTGGACGGCTCGGAGATCATCGTGCACCTGGCGGGCGGCCCCAAGGGCGATGAGGTGGCCGCGGCCAACCTGATGCGCGTCGCGGCGCGAGCCGAGGTGCGGCACGTGGTGCTCATCTCGGTGGTGGGCGCCGACCGGGTCCCGATCGGCTACTTCCGCTCCAAGCTCGGCGCGGAGCGGGTGGTGATGGGCTCGGGCGTCCCGTGGACGACGCTGCGGGCGACGCAGTTTCACGACCTGGTGCTGAAGGTCGCGGCGGCGATGGCCAAACTGCCGGTGATCCCCATCCCGTCCGGCATTCGTTTCCAGCCGATTGAGGCGGGCGAGGTGGCGTCGCGGATTGCCGAGCTGGCATTGGATGAGCCGCGCGGGCTGGTGGAGGATGTTGCCGGGCCGAGGATCTATGAGACGCGCGAGTTGATGCGTAGTTATCTGAGCGCCGCCGGTCGACACCGGCTGATGATGCCGATGCCGTTGCCGGGCAAGGGTGCGCGTGCGTTGCGTGCGGGCGCCAATCTCGCGCCGGGGCGGGCCGTAGGGCTGCGGACATGGGAAGAGTTTCTCGCCGCGCATTTCTGAGTGCCAGGCACTGGTTATCCTCGGACAACCAGTCCCATCCACGGCGAGGTCCTTGCTGGTAACGTCCTGCGGCGTGAAGCCGTCCCCTCGCCTCATGAAGATCCTGCGCCGCACCTTTCTGGGCGTCGCAATCTCGCTTGTCGTGGTGCTCCTCGCCGGTGCCGCCTGGGTCGCCTCCGCCGTGCGCGGTTCGTTCCCGCAGCAAGACGGCGAGCTGACGCTCAAGGGCCTGTCCGCCCCCGTGACGGTCCACCGCGACAGGCTGGGCATCCCGCAGCTCTACGCCAAGACCGAGGCCGACCTGCTCAAGGCTCAGGGCTTTGTGCACGCTCAGGATCGCTTCTGGGAGATGGACTTCCGCCGCCACGTCACGGCCGGGCGGGTGGCCGAGCTGTTCGGCGAGGGCCAGGTCAAGACCGACGTCTACCTGCGCACCATGGGCTGGCGCCGGGTCGCCGAGCAGGAGTGGGCGCTGCTCGCCCCGGAGACCAAGGCCGCGTTCGAGGCATACACGGCCGGAGTCAACGCCTGGCTCGATGCCAACCCCGACGGCGACTCACTCGAGTACAAGATCCTGAGCCTGCAGAACCCGGGCTACACCATCGAGAAATGGCAGCCGGTGGACAGCCTAGCCTGGCTCAAGGCTATGGCGTGGGACTTGCGCAACAACATGAAAGAGGAGATCCGGCGTGTGGCCCTGCTCGGGGTCGGCTTGACCCGCGAGCAGGTGGACGACCTCTACCCTGCCTACCCCTTCGACCGCCACGTGACCATCGTCGGGCCCGGCAGCGCCGCGCTGTCGCAGGTCGCCGATGTCTCCTCGGTGACCGCGGAGGTGGAAAACACAGCGGCGCCCGGTGGGATGACGGCGCTTGAGAAGGATCTCAAGGCGCTGCCCGGCCTGATGGGCCACGACGGCGACGGCATCGGCTCCAACTCCTGGGTCATCAGCGGGTCCAAGACCGGCTCCGGCAAGCCGATCCTCGCCAACGATCCGCACCTGAGCCCGAGCCAGCCCGGCATCTGGTATCAGATGGGCCTGCACTGCGACTGCGGCACCGAGGTCGCCGGGTTCACCTTCTCCGGCGTTCCCGGCGTCATCATCGGGCACAATGCCCGGATCGCTTGGGGCTTCACCAATCTCGGCCCCGACGTGACCGACCTCTATATCGAGCGTTTGGACAGTGCTGAAACTCAGATCACCAGCAGGCAGGAGACGGTGAAGGTGGCGGGCGGCGCCGACGTCGCCATCACCATCCGCAGCACCAAGCACGGCCCGCTTATCTCCGACGCGAGCGAAGAGTTCAAGCACCTCACGAAAAACCAGGCGGTGGCGCTCAGATGGACGGCGCTCGACCCGGGCCGCACCGCCGACGCCATCTTCAAACTCAACAAGGCGGCCAACTGGCAGGACTTCCGGGCGGCGGCGGCCCTGTTCGAGGTGCCCGCGCAAAACATGATCTATGCCGATGTCGACGGCAACATCGGGTACCAGACGCCCGGGAAACTTCCGGTGCGGGGCAAGGGCGACGGCCGCTACGCGGCGCCCGGATGGGACCCCGCCTACGACTGGACCGGCTACATCCCGTTCGCCGCGCTGCCCAGCTCCTACAACCCGCCGCAGGGCTTCATCGTCACCGCCAACCAGGCGGTGATCGGCCCGCAGTACCAGCACCTGATCACCCAGGACTGGGACTACGGCTACCGCAGCCAGCGCATCAACGAGATGATCGCGACGACCAAGGGCCGGGTCACCGTCGACGATGTCGAGAAGATGCAGTACGACAACTACAACGGGTTCGCGCCCACGCTGGTGCCGGTGCTGGCCGCCGTGAAACGCCCGCCGCTGTCGCAGGTGGAGATCGACGCCGACGCGTTGCTCAAGAACTGGAAGTTCCAGCAGCCCCACGACTCGGCGGCCTCCGCCTACTACAACGCCATCTGGCGCCACCTGTTGTTGCGCACGTTCGAGGAGCTGACCCCGGATTACGCGCCCAACGGCGGCGACCGTTGGTTCGAGGTGGTGCGGCGCCTGCTCGACCAGCCCGACAACCCTTGGTGGGACGACACCACCACGCCCGCCGTCGAGCGGCGCGACGACACGATCGCCCGCGCCATGGCCGACGCCGTGAAGGAGCTCTCCGAGCTGCAGGGTGACTCGGCGAAGGACTGGACCTGGGGCGAGATGCACACGCTCACGCCCACCCACGCCACCTTCGGCAAGTCCGGCATCGCCCCGCTGGAGTGGCTGTTCAACGGCCCGGAGGTGGAGACCGCCGGCGGCACATCCATCGTCAACGCCACGGGCTGGACCGCCGGGACAGGTTACGCCGTGGATGGTGTGCCCAGCATGCGGATGATCGTGGATCTGAACAACCTCAACGAATCCCGCTGGATCCAGCTCACCGGCAACTCAGGGCACGCCTTCCACCCCAACTACGACGACCAGCTGGAGCTGTGGCGCACTGGGCAGACCGTGACCTTCCGCTTCGACAAGGCCACCATCGAACGGGAGAAGGTGAAAACCCTGCTTCTGAAGCCCTGAGCGACATGCCCAGCTACGAAATCTCGGTGATCCCGACCGACATGCTGTAGCAGCCCAGCGAAGCCGCCGCGGCCGAGGCCAAGACCCGCGTCAGGGAGTTCCATTCTAGGCCCGGGCAGTGGGTGGACGAAGTAGCCGTCAGGTTTAGCGACCGCATCATAGTGGTCCATCCGCACTTAAATCTGAGCCAGATCACATGTTCTGAGTGTCAGGCTGACATTTCGGTCGAGTGGTACTGGGACTTCATTGTGCGCCACGGGGAAGAGGTCGACAGCATCGACGTGACGGCACCCTGCTGCGACACGAACCCGTCGCTCGATGCCCTGCTGTACGACGTGCCGGTCGGATATGCGCGATTCAAAATCGTCAGCATCAACCCGTCTCAGGCGGACGAACTGACGGCCGAGAAGCTGGAGGTTGTCGCCGAGATTCTGGGGCATCCGCTCCGGCAGATCTTCGGCTTCTGGTAATGCACACCGCCTCTCGCGCCCACGATTTCGGGCCCCTTGCGCGGCGCCGCTGTTGCTCTGGACCCTAAGACGCAACCGATGATCGTTGATCTTGATATTTGCCGGAGAATGCTGCCTCGCCGCGTTTTCAGGCCGCACTTTCCTCGAAAATGCTAGATCGCGGCGCGCTCGACGGGTGAGCAGCGGCTCATGGCCCGCGGGCCATGACCCGGGATGGTGTGGGCGCCAAGGGGGTGGCCTGATGATCGCGGTTGCGCCAACGGACGTGGAACTGGCCTTGCACCCAATGACGGACCCACGTGATCCAGTCGCGTGACATTTTCGGGGAAAATGCGGCCTCAAAGCGCTGGGAAGCAACATTTTTGGGGAAAATGCGAGATCAAAGAATCATGGATTGCGGCTATGGGTGCAGAGCAAGGCAGCGCCAACGGTGACGGTGTGGCGCCCGCAACGCGGATCGATCCACAGGGGACGGCGCCTTCTCGCGGGTGGAGCGGGCGCGGCCTGCGCGGAGCGGGCGCGGCCTGCGCGGAGCGGGTGCGGCGCCCACCGCCGCCGGGGCGGGTGCGGGTGCGGCGCCCACCGCCGCCGGGGCGGGTGCGGGTGCGGCGCCCACCGCCGCCGGGGCGGGTGCGGGTGCGGCGCCCACCGCCGCCGGGGACGGGTGCGGGTGCGGCGCCCACCGCCGCCGGGGCGGGTGCGGCGCCCAGCCCAGGTGGAGGTGTCAAGGTGTCGAGCCGGGCGATGGCGGCGTCAGCGATGCACGCGACTACGAGCCCTTGCGCGGCGCTGACTGCTTGACCCGCCGCCCCGACTCTGTGCGCTTCGCGGGCGGCGCTGACGGCGCAGGCTCCTCGAACGACGTCGGCTCCTTGTGCGGCAGCTCGATGACGACGCAGCGCGCACCCAGCGCGAGCCCGGTGTCGGTCGCCATGACCAGGCCGTCCGCGTAGACCATGGGTCCGTCCACTCTGGACGGCGACACCCCGAACGTTTCCGGGATCGTCGAGTGACCGTGCACGATCTGCTTACCACCCAGCACGGCCAGCAGCAGGCGCGCGTTCTCCACGCCCTCCGCACCGTCGAGGAACTCGAACCGCCGGAACAGCAGCCGGGTCTGGTACCCGAACACGTTCGGATCCCGTTGCCGCACAAAGGAACGCACCGTCTCGTTGATCTCGTCGACGGACCCCCCGAACTCAAGGTATGCCAGTGTGTCCGCGTGGATGAGCAGATGGTCGTCGATGAGTTTGACCGCGGGCAGCGACGCCAGCCACTGCGCCCGAGAACCGTCCAACCCGGACAGATCCTCGTCCTTGCCGCCGTTGAGCGCCCACACCTGGATGATGGA
>Ga0075428_100002069_pt1 | contig 21645 bp, 21 predicted proteins | sample RhiMetdeltSRZDD2_FD_75291 | JGI IMG/M metagenome (GOLD analysis project Ga0075428, IMG submission 75291) | Populus rhizosphere microbial communities from Tennessee, USA - Rhizosphere MetaG P. deltoides SRZDD2 | ecosystem: Host-associated > Plants > Roots > Rhizosphere > Soil | place: USA... | reverse complement strand
ATGCAAGGTTCGACTGCACGGTATTAGGCGCGCGCTATTCCCTGCCGTACAGGAGGAGTAGATTCGAAGGTCCTCAGCGCCGGAGGTGCGCCATGCTCGTCTTCCTGCTAGATGAGTGATTCCAAGCCGTCTGTTAGTGGTCGTAGGCGATCAGGGATCGTTTGACGTGTTGGCCGGTGCGGTCGTTGTGCCAGATGACGGCGGTGAGGGCGAGTAGGCGTTGCCAGGCCCGGGTGAGGACGCCGTCGATGGTGCGCCCGCCGTGTCGTTCGAGGTCGAGCTGGCCTTTGAGGGTGTCGTTGATCGACTCGATGATCTGGCGTAGCGGTTTGAAGAACCGGGCACCGGGACGGTCGGGTTCGCCCTTGCGGGCCGGGCGGAGCAAGGTGATGCCGAGCTGGGGTAGTGCGGCTTCGAACTCGCGGCCGTAGTAGTTCTTGTCCGCGATCAGGGTCTGGCCGGTGCGGCCGGCCAGCGTCGGGTCGGCGCCGATGATGTGCAGCAGGGTATGGCGTTCGTCGGCCTTGGCGCCGGTGAGCGCGAACCCGACCGGCAGCCCGTGCACGGTGCACAGCAGGTGCAGCCGCAGCCCCCAAAAATAGCGCGAGTGGGAGGCGCAGTAGCCGTACTCGGCGAACCCGGCCAGGTCCGAGCGTTTCGCGGTCTCGCGGGAGCGGCCGCACTCGACCGGGGTGGAGTCGGCGAGCCACACGTCATCGCTCCACAGCGTGGTGTCACGCGCCAGCGCGCCGATCAGCCAGCCGATCGTGGCCGCCAGGCCGCGCAGCCGCTTGTTGTAGCCGGGCTGCTTGGGCAGGTATGGGAACAGCGAGCGTAGCTGTGCGCGGGCGAACCGCAGCCAGCGGGCCTCGCTGGTGTAGCCCAGCAACGCCGCCATCACCGCCAGCGTCACCACCTCCGCGTCGGTGATCTTCGGTGCGATGCCGACCCGCGGACGCCACGGCACGCGTTCGGGGTGGGACCTCAGCAGATCGTCAACATGCACGTAGAGTGCGGTCGCGAGGGTGTCCAGGTCGGCGTCCACGATGAGCCTCCAGTGCTCGAGTTGGGTAAGCAACGCCGATCCTGGACACCCTCGCCCTCAAATCACAGGCGCCACACCAGTAACACCCCTTGGAATTACTCATCTAGCGGTTCGGCCGCCGGGTCTGGGCGCCTCGTCGCGCACCTGAGGAAAACACGAGCGTGGCGATGTGGGCGACGACGACGCCGACGATGATGAGGGGAGTCACTCCGACGCCGGCCTGGGTCATCAGCACGGCCAGCACGATCGAGGCCAACGGAAGTCTGAGCACCGAGACCACGGCGGCGCCGACGAGTACGGCGATGGCGGGCGCCTGCGCGACGTTGGGGATGTGCGAGGCCATCACGCCGCCGACTAGGCCGAGGAAGATCGCCGGGAATGTGGGGCCGCCGCGGGCGGCACCATCGAGACCGCCCACGCCACGGCTTTGCAGCCGACCAGCAAGGCGAGCACGCCGAGGGACACGCTGTCCGCTTGCTCGAAGACGTCCGCCATCGCGTGCTCGCCCGAGAACAGCACCGCCGCGGCACTCTCCCCGCTCGCCCGCTCGAAGGCGATGGCCACCGCCCCCACGAGCAACGCGGCCGCCGGGAAAAGCAGGAATGGCCGCTGAGCGACGACACGGTTGGTGAGTTTTGCGACCCCGAACACGGCGAACACCACGATCGCCGCGGCCAGTGCGAGCGGGATCGTCCACAGGAAGTCGACGATGGTCGGTGCACCGTAGGTGGGCAGGTGAAGCGGTGGCATGGCGTATGACTCGGCACTCAGTCCGGTCAGTGAACCGATGCCCACGAATAGCAGCGATCCGACGCCTGCGGCGATCAGGCCAGGCGGCATGACCACGGTCATTGTTGCGCCGGCAAGCCCGGCGGCCTCCAGGACGATTACCGCTCCGATGATTGGCGAACCGAAGACGGTGGACAGTGCCGCGAAGCTGGCTGCGGCCCCGAGCACCTGGGTGGCCTGGCCGGGCATCTGTCTGCGGGACAACCGGATGAGGAAGACGGCCACGCCGCCGGCCAGTGCCATCAGCGGCGCCTCTGGCCCGCCTACGGATCAGAAGGTCGGAGGTTCGAATCCTCTACGCCCGCACTGCCGGATCTGGCTTTACTGGCGTCTGCGCCGTCACCGTGCCCAGGCCCACGCAAAGCACCCAACCGCTACCGGCACCCCAACGACCCGCCCCAGGCCACCACCAGCCGACCTCGGACTGATCCCACTCACCGTTGTCGAGATCAAGAAGCTGTTCGACCTCGGCTCGACAACGGTCCTTGGTAATGCGCAGGTCGTCGGGTCGGAGTCGAGAGGGCGGCTCACTTTCTTGCCTGTGGCGCGGCTGGTCGGGACTTGCGATGATGTGGTCATGGGGCCCCCAGCCTCAGTCCAAGATATTTCGCCCCACACCGCTCCTGATCTGTACGTCTGTGAGTTCAGCTGCACAGCGTTCACGCACCCCTAGTGCGCGACTACCTCGACTGAACTGACCCGAAGGGAGGCCGGATGCTGACGACGCTGATGCAGCCGGCCTTCCCCGCGTTCGACTCCGGCCTGACGCTGGTGGCGTTCACGGCCGTGCTGGCCGCCGGCCTACTGGTGGCGCTGCTCACCGCTCGCGCCGTCGGCGTCCAGCTGGTGCTGGCGACCTCACCGGCGCTCAGCCGGGCCACCGCGCTGCGGGACCGGTCCCGCGGCGCCGCCTACCTCCGCCTCCGCGACCCCGACGCGCCCGGACGTCCGCGTCCACGTGCTCCTGGACTGCGCAGCCCGGCTGCGTAGTCTCACGGTAGTCTCACGCAGCCACTCCCACCCTCCCTCTTTCCAGCGAGCCCTTGTGGAGTGCTGCTCATGTCTGATCTGTTCGACCTGCCCGTGTCGGGCGCGTACCACCTCGTCACTGCGATGTCGTCACTCATCGAACCGTTCGCCGGTCCGGTTGCTGTTCCGGTCGCGATCGTGATCTTCACCGTCGTCATACGGCTGCTGCTGCATCCGTTCAGCCGGGCCGCGGTGCGCGGCGAACGGGCTCGCGCAGTCCTGATGCCGCGGATCTCCGAGCTGCAGCAGCGGCACCCGAACGACCCGGAGCGACTGCGGCGCGAGATCGCGAAGCTGCAGACCGAGACCGGCTCGTCGCTGTTCGTCGGATGCCTGCCGATGCTGACGCAGCTGCCGTTCTTCTGGGTGCTGTACCGGCTGTTCTCGGCCGCCACGATCGCCGGGCATCCCAACGCGCTGCTGGCCGGCTCCCTGTTCGGCGCGCCGATCGGCCTGCACTGGCCACTGCTGTCGGGGACGCCGGTGTTCATCGGCCTGGCCGTACTGCTGGCGGTGGTGGCCTGGTTCAGTGTCCGCTGGCAGTCCCGCCGCGCGGCCGAGACCGGCATCAGTACGCCACGGGTGCTGCGTCTGCTGCCGTACGGCACCGTGCTGACTGCGGCCTTCGTACCGCTCGCGGCGGGGCTGTACCTGCTCACCTCGACCGCCTGGACGGTCGCCGAACGGGCGCTGTTGTACCGCTAGTCCGAGGAGGTCAGGCAGCCGCCAGCGGCAGGCGGACCGTGAACGTCGTACCGCGGCCGGGGGAGTCGGTGACATCGACGGTGCCGTGGTGGGCGGCGACCAGGGCGGCCACGATGGACAGCCCGAGGCCGGAGCCGCCGGTCGCGCGGGTGCGCGCGGTGTCGGCGCGGTAGAAGCGTTCGAACACCCGCGACTTCTGCTCCGGCGTGAGGCCGGGGCCGGAGTCGCGGACGGCGACCAGGGCGGCGCCGTCCGCCGTACCGACCGCGACCGTGACCGGCGCGTCCACCGGGGTGTGGTGCAGGGCGTTGCTCATCAGGTTGCCGAGCACCTGCCGCAGCCTGGCCTCGTCACCGGTGACCACCGGCGCGACCGAGTCGGGCAGGATCTCGAGCGCGACCTGCCGGTCCGGCTGTACGGCGCGGGCGTCGTGCACGGCGTCTCCGGCCAGGCCGAGCAGGTCGACGGGCCGCCGGGTCAGCGGGCGCTGCTGGTCCAGCCGGGCGAGCAGCAGCAGGTCGTCGACGAGCAGGCCCATCCGCTTCGCCTCCTCCTCGATCCTGCGCATCGTCGCGGGCTCCACCTCGCCGCCGCGTTGCCGGGCCAGCTCGGCGAAACCGCGGATCGAGGTCAGCGGGGTCCGCAGCTCGTGGCTCGCGTCGGCGACGAACCGGCGCATCCGGTCCTCGGAGCGGCGGGCCGACGTCTCCGACGCGGTGCGCTCGGCGAACGCGGTCTCGATCTGGCCGAGCATCTGGTTCAACGCACCCGACAGCCGGCCTACCTCGGTGCGCGGGTCGCGTTCCGGGACCCGCCGGCTCAGGTCGCCCCCGGCGATCGCCACCGCCGTGTTCTCCACGTCCTCGAGGCCGCGCAGGCTGCGGCGTACGACGTACGACCCGACGCCGGCGAGCAGCACGAGCAGGATCACGCCGACCGCTATCTCGACGCCGACCAGGCGCTGCACGGTCTGATTCACGTCGGCCAGGCTCTGCGCGATCATCACCGAGCCGTTGTCGTTCCGCAGCGGTACGGCGAGCACCCGCCAGGGCGCGCCGCCGGCACTGTCGTCCACCGTGAACGGGGTCGGGCCCTTGTCCTTCACCTGGTCGAGGGTGAGCACGGGCAGCTCGGGCGCGGACGAGGTCTCCCGCGGGGTCTGCTTGAACCCTTCCCGGCCACTGCCGTCGACCTTGCTGTACTGCACGTAGAAGTTGCTCGGCAGTGGCGGCCCGCCGAGCCTGCCCTCGCGCGCCCACGGCCGGAAGTTCTGCGGCGAGCTGATCCCCGGCGCGGCCTCGTGCAGCTGGCTGTCGATCCGGTCGACCAGGTACCCGCGCAGCAGTGCCGTGGCGGTGAGCCCGGATGCCAGCAGGGCGGCCGTGACCAGGGCCAGCAGCGCGAGCACGAGTGTCACGCGCAGCGGCCAGCGGTCGGTGAAGCGGGCCGGCGGCCGGGCCACGGTCGGCACGGCCATCAGCCCGTCCCGCGAGGGGTGCGCAGCACGTAGCCGACCCCGCGGACCGTGTGCAGCAGCTTCTGGTCGCCGGTGTCCACCTTGCGGCGCAGGTAGGAGATGTACGACTCGACCACGCCGGCGTCACCGGCGAAGTCGTAGTTCCAGACCGCGGAGAGGATCTGGCCCTTGGACAGCACCCGCTCGGCGTTCTCCAGCAGGCAGCGCAGCAGCTTGAACTCGGTCAGCGACAACTGCACCGGCTCGCCGGCCTTGAAGACCTCGTAGGAGTCCTCGTTCAGCTCGAGGTCCGCGTACCGCAGCACCGCGGCGTCCGGCTCGGCCTGCTCACGGTGCCCGGACCGGCGCAGCAGCGCGCGGACCCGGGCGACCAGCTCGTCCAGGCTGAACGGCTTCGTCACGTAGTCGTCGCCGCCGGTCTGCAGGCCCTTGACCTTGTCCTCGACCGCATCCCGCGCGGTCAGGAACAGCACCGGCACGTGCCGGTCCTCGGCCCGCAGCCGGCGGACCACGTCGAAGCCGTCCAGACCGGGCATCATCACGTCCAGCACGACCAGGTCCGGGTCGACCTCCTTGGCCTTGCGGAGTGCCTCGCTGCCGTTGGCCGCCGTGCTGACGTCGTACCCGGCGAACCGCAGGCTCGCCGACAGCAGCTCGACGATGTTCGGCTCGTCGTCCACGACGAGCAGGTGCGCGCTCATGGCCCCTAGTCTGCGCGCCCTGCCCGTGCGCGGGCTGGCCCTTTCCTGTGAGTCGGCTGTGAAACCTCAGCGGGGGCCGCGCTTGAAGCCCCAGCGTTCCCGGGCGGCGTCGCGGACGGTGCCGTCGTTCACGCTGACGGCGGTGGCCTTGTCGTCGGCAACGGTCGCGAACACGGTGACGGTGTTGCCGGTCTTCACGTCGTCGATGCCGTCGCGGGCGGCGTTCACCAGCGTGTCCTCGGTGAGGGTGTAGGTCCGGCTGTAGCCGTCCTCGCTCTTCACCGTCAGGGACTCCTTGCTGACCGCGGTGACCTCGCCGCGCTGGGTCGCCACGGTCTGGTAGCCGCCGCCCTCCTTCTCGACCGTGAACTCGCCGTGCAGCGCACCGCCGATGCCGAACCCGAACATCTCGTGTTTGCCCGGACCGCGCTCGCGGCCCGGCTCCTGCGGCGTACTCGGTGACTGGGACGGTGACGCGGACGGTGATGGCGTGGGGTCGGCGAGCCCCAGCCCGGTCGCCCAGGCCGCGCCGCCCACAGCGGTGATCGCCACGACCGCCGCGACAGTGCCGGCGATCCGCCAGCGATGGTTGGGCTTCTGGTCGTTCGACGTCATGCGTATGCCTCCGTGGTCGCTCCCCGGGCACGGCTCGGCCCGGCTACTTCCCACCGTGGCGCGCGGATCTGAGACGAGCCTGCGGCGAACCTGGCAAAACCCTGGCAGTCGCTGTCTCGCCGGTCAGAACCAGAGCACGGCCGCGAGCCAGAGACCGGCGGCCAGCAGCGTGCCGAGCAGCTCGATCAGGATCGACAGTCCGGTGGCACGCAGCGCGTGCTTGGTCGACTCCCAGGCGCGGCCGGTCTCGCCTAGCCGCTGCCGCTCGCTGAGGAACACGCCGAGCGGGAACCCGATGAACATCCCGACCACCGGGATCACGAAGAAGCCGATGATCGCGAGCAGCACTCCGATGACCGTCGAGCGCCGGGGTACGCCGGCATCGCGCAGCTTCCGCTCGGGCACGACGTACTTGACCACCTGGCTGGCACCGATCAGCGCGACCGCGATTGCCAGCACGGTCCAGCCGGTCGTGGACTGCTCCTCCAGGGCCCAGACGAAGATCGCGGCCAGGCTGAGCAGGGACCCGGGCAGCACCGGGATCACGATGCCGACGATGCCGACCGCGATCGCGATGCCGACCAGAACCAGTGCGAACGTGTTCACAGCCGCCTACTGTTGCACGTCAGTAGGCTCGTGCCCGTGCTGACTGAACACAGGCCGCCGTACCTGCACGATCTGGTGGTGTCCGTCGCGGCGCCGTGGGTGGTGCTGTCCGCACCCAGCGGTCAGATCACCACCGGTGGTGTGCACGGGGTGTTCGCGCGCGACCGGCGGGTGCTGTCGCTGTTCGAGGTGCTGGTCGACGGGCGCCGGCCGGAGCCGCTGTCGTCCGGCGAGCCGGCCACGGGACGGGCCGACTTCACCGCGGTGCTGGACTGGCTCGGCGCGGATCGCCACGACCCGACGGTGACGCTGCGCCGGCGTCGTACCGTCACCTCCGAGGGACTGGTCGAGGAGGTCACGCTCGTCAACCGCTCGGCTGAGCCGGTGCGGTGCGAGCTGACCGTGCTCCTCCGCGCGGACCTCGCCGGTACGGCGGAGGTGCGCAGCGGGGCGGCGGACGGGTCGGGCGTCGTACCGGCCGAGCGATCGGCGGACGGGCTGGCCTGGTCGGGCGACGGGGTGTCGGCGACCACGCGGCTCGAACCCGAGCCGCTGCGCTGGGACGGTGACGCCGCGGTCTGGGCGTGCGAGGTGCCGGCACGGGGTGAGACGTCGGTCTGGGTGCGGGTCACGTCCGAGGTCGACGACAGCGGCTTCCGGATCGAGGCGCCGGTGGTCCGGGTGGACCGGTCGGACGAGGTGGTCGTCGAGTGCAGCGACCCGCGGGTGGCCCGCTGGCTGCGGCGGTCGCTGTCCGACGTCGCCGGGCTGACGCTGGCGGACCCGGAGGCGCTCCACGACCGGTACCTGGGCGCGGGACCGCCGTGGTACCTGACCCTGTTCGGGCGCGACTCACTGATCTCGGCTTCGATGCTGCTCGCCATCGATCCCGGCCTGGCCTCCGGGACGCTGCGCGCGCTGGCCAGACGGCAGGGCAGCAAGGACGACGTGGACGCGGCCGAGCAGCCCGGCAAGATCCCGCACGAGCTGCGGATGACGACGGCCGACCACGGCGCGGGACTGGTGCTGCCGCCCGCGTACTACGGCACCCACGACGCGACCCCGCTGTGGCTGTCGACGCTGCACCGGGCCTGGCGGTGGGGTATGCCCGCGGACGACGTCGCGGCGCTGATGCCCGCTGTCGGCGCCGCGCTGGACTGGCTGCGGGACTCGTTCGACCCCGACGGCGACGGGTTCGGCGAGTACCTCGACGAGTCCGGGCACGGGCTGGCGAACCAGGGCTGGAAGGACTCTCCCGACGCGGTCCAGTGGCCCGACGGGACACTGGCCGCCGGGCCGATCGCGCTGTGCGAGGTGCAGGGCTACGCGTACGCCGCGGCGACGGCAGGCGCCGATCTGCTGAGCGCCTTCGGTGACGCCGCCTCGCATGAGGCGGTGACCTGGCTGCAGTGGGCGGCGGCGCTGAGAGGCCGGTTCCGGGCTGCGTTCTGGGTCGAGGACGAGCACGGCCGGTACCCGGCGATCGCGCTCGACGGGGACAAGCGGCCGGTGGCCGGACCGGCGTCGAACATGGGCCACCTGCTCGGTACCGGCATCCTCGACCCGACCGACGCGCAGCTGGTCGCCGAGCAGCTCGCGTCGCCCGCACTGGACAGCGGGTTCGGGTTGAGAACCTTGTCGACAAACGCACAAGGATTCAATCCGCTGGGCTACCACACTGGCACTGTCTGGCCGCACGACACTGCATTGGCGGTGGAAGGACTGGCCGCGACGAACCACGGCGACGTCGCGGCGTCGTACGTCGAGGGGCTGGTGACCGCGGCGGAAGGCTTCGGGTACCGGCTGCCCGAGCTGTACGGCGGGCTCGGCCGGGCCGCCGAGCAGGTGCCGACGCCGTACCCGCTGGCCTGCCGCCCGCAGGCCTGGGCCGCAGCCTCGCCGGCCGTGATCCTCACCGCGCTGCTCGGCATCGCACCGGACGTCCCGCATGGCGACCTGTGGATCGCGCCGGTCCGGCCCTTCCCGTGGCGTCGGCTCGAGGTCCGCGGGCTGCGGGTCGGCGACGGCACGCTGTCGGTCCGGGTCGAGGACGAGCGGCTGACGGTGCTCGAGGCACCTGGGTCGCTGAACGTGTCGGCGGTCAACTGAGTCTCACGCGTGCGCGCCGCTGAGGGCGGCGAGGGCGGCCAGGCCGAGATAGATGCCGCCGGCCGAGTAGCGCTGCGCGCGGCCGGTGCCGCCGATGCGGCCGCGCAGCCGGGAGCCGGCGGCGTGTGCGGCGAGCGCGTACCCGCAGTCCAGGATGATCGCGACCACGAACGCGGCGGCACCCAGACCGAGCAGCTGGACGCGGAGCTCAGCCGGCGACGCGCCGGGCGTGGTGAACTGCGGCAGGAACGCGAGAAAGAACAGCGCCACCTTGGGGTTCAGCAGGTTGACCAGCACGCCGTCGCGGTACACCCGCAGCAGCGCGGCTCGGCTACCGGCGTCGGCGCCGCCGGCGTGCCCGCGGGCCCGCAGGGTGCGGATGCCGAGCAGCACCAGGTACGCCGCGCCGGCGTAGGTGATCGCGGTGAAGACGACCGGTGACGCGGCGACGACGGCGGCCAGGCCGAGTGCGGCCAGGGTGGCGTGCACGAAGGTGCCGGTCTCGACACCGAGTGCGGACACCAGGCCGGCCCGGCGGCCCTGCGTGATGCTGCGGGTGCAGATGTAGACGATGTTCGGTCCCGGCATCCCGATCAGCACGACCGCGGCGAGGACGAAGGCGACGGCCCGGTTCGGATCCACGATGAGCTCCCGATGATCTGGTACGGATTGGACTGGTACTGGATAGCCTGGTCGGACAGGAAGCAGTCCACCCGAGCCAATGGAGACCGAAGTGGACCGTTCTCGAGATGCGGGCCGGCTGGCGGACGAGCTGGGCGACTGGATGACCGGGCCCGGTGTGCTGTACCGCAGGCTCGCCGACGCGATCACCGAGCTGGTCGAGAACGGGCAGCTTGTCGCCGGCACCGCGCTGCCGGCCGAGCGGGCGCTGGCGACAGCGGTCGCGGTCAGCCGGGCGACGGTGGTCGCGGCGTACGACGAGCTGCGCGGCCGGGGTCTGATCGAGAGCCGGCGGGGGAGCGGCAGCCGGATCGCGGCCGGTGTGGCGCGGGACCGGTCGGTGCGCGACCGGCGGGTGGACAGCGGCCACGGCGCGTCGATCTTCCAGCGGATCACCGCCGGACCCGGCGAGACGCTGTCAATGCTGTACGCCGTGGACGCGGGCGCGCCGGAGCTGGCCGAGGCGCTGCGCGAGCTGGTGGAAGTGGACCTGCCGGACCTGCTGCGCGACATCGGGTACCACCCGCGCGGGCTGCTCGCGCTGCGCGAGGCGATCGCGGACCACCTGACCGGCACCGGTCTGCCGACCACGGTGGACCAGCTGGTGGTCAGCACCGGCGCGCACCAGGCGATCGCGCTGATCGCGCAGATGTACCTGCGGCCGGGTGCGACCGTGCTGGTCGAGTCGCCGAGCTGGCCGGGCAGCTTCGACCTGTTCGACGCGGCCGGCGCCCGGGTGGTCGGCGTACCACTGGACCGCGACGGCATCGCCGTACCGGAGCTGGCGCAGGCGCTGAAGGAGCACGACCCGGCGCTGCTGTTCGTGATGCCCACCTTCCACAACCCGACCGGCCGGCTGATGGCGCCCGCGCGCCGCCGGCAGCTGGCCGAGCTGGCCGCCCGGTACGGCGTCCCGGTGGTGGAGGACAACGCGTACACCGCACCCGCGGGCGATGCCGGTCTGCCCGCGCCGGTCGCGGCCTACGCGCCTGCGGACGCCGAGGTGCTCACGATCGGGTCGCTGTCGAAGTCGGTCTGGGGAGGGCTGCGGATCGGCTGGGTGCGCGCCGGGGCACCCGTCGCCGAGCGGCTGTCACGGCACAAGGCGTTGGCCGACCTCGGCAGCCCGGTCCTGGACCAGGCGCTCGCGGCCCGGCTGATGCCGCGGCTGCCGGAGCTGATCGCCGAGCGGTCGGCCCGGTCGGCGGTGCGGCTGGCGCACCTCGGCCGGCGGCTGACCGAGAGGCTGCCGGAGTGGCGCTGGGAGGTGCCGGACGGCGGCTCGGCGCTGTGGATCGAGCTGCCCGGCGTGGACGCACGGGTGTACGCGCAGGTCGCGATGCGGCACGGCGTGGAGGTGGTCGCCGGCCGCGCGATGGACCCGACCGGTGCGCACGACGGCTACGTGCGGCTGCCGTTCAGCTTCCCGGTCGAGCTGCTCGACGAAGCCGTCGACCGGCTGGCCCATGCCTGGGACGAGCTGCGCCGGCACGGACCCGGTCCGCTAGGCACGTTGTACCCGGTGGTGTGAGCACACGGACCGGGAACGCCGAAGGCGGCCACCAGGGAGCGTGACCGCCTTCGGAAGTCGTGGGTTTACAGGTGCTCAGGGCTCATCGTCCGGTGCCGTCGTTGGCACGTCCGACAGGCGGTTGGTCTCGTCGTGGATCGTGACCGCGATGTCCTTCAGCTTCTGCGCGTGCTCCCTGCTGTGGTGGGCGCAGAAGAGAAGCTCCCCGCCGCTCGTCAGGGTGACACGCACGTAGGCCTGGGCGCCGCAGCGGTCGCAGCGGTCAGCAGCCGATAGGGCCGAGCTCGGGGCGAGTGCTGTAGTCACTTGAGGCCTCATTTCATCTAGTTCCGTACTCACCAGATAAGCAACATCCTCACACGCGGAACGCTTCCCAACCGCGTCAGTGTGTCCCAATGTGAGACGTGTTACTTGCCCCTCCTATGACGGATCTTGACCTCGGATCGTGTCCCGGTCACGCGGATTGTTATCTGCTGTGTACCCCGGGCGTGTCAGCCTCACTCCTCGCGCTCGGGTGACTACGGAATGCGGAGGTGATTGAGCGCTGCGGCGCGCTTTGCGCGGTTCGTCCGAGCGGGTGCATAGGCTGGGGTGTCCGCATCGATCACCCTCGTCCGGCAAGGAGTCCAGTGGCCGCTCCGTCCCCTCGCAGCACCGAGCTCGACCCGACGTACAACGCCCGGCACCTGCTCGTGCTGGAGGGTCTGGAGGCGGTGCGCAAGCGGCCCGGTATGTACATCGGGTCCACCGACAGCCGCGGCCTGATGCACTGCCTGTGGGAGATCATCGACAACGCCGTCGACGAGGCTCTGGCCGGCCACGGCGACCGGATCGACGTCGTGCTGCACAACGACGGCTCGGTCGAGGTGCGCGACAAGGCACGCGGTATCCCGGTCGACATCGAGCCGAAGACCAAGCTCAGTGGTGTCGAGGTGGTGTTCACCAAGCTGCACGCCGGCGGCAAGTTCGGTGGCGGCTCGTACAACGCGTCCGGCGGTCTGCACGGCGTCGGCGCTTCGGTGGTGAACGCGCTCTCCGCGCGGCTGGACGTCGAGGTGGACCGCGGTGGCACCGTGTGGACCACGTCCTTCCGGCGCGGTATCGCGGGGGAGTTCGACGGCCCCGGTGCCTCGGCCGCCTTCACACCGGCGAAGGGGCTGCGCAAGGCGGGCCGGGCGAAGAAGGGCGTCACCGGCACCCGGATCCGGTACTGGGCGGACCGGCAGGTCTTCACCAAAGACGCGACGTTCAACTACGACGAGCTGGTCACCCGGGCCCGGCAGACCTCGTTCCTGGTGCCCGGACTCGAGCTGGTGGTCCGCGACGAGCGCGGGCAGGACGCTGGCACAGAGGTGCACGAGGAGTCGTTCAAGCATGACGGCGGGATCAGCGAGTTCTGCGAGTTCCTGGCCGCCGACCGGAAGGTCACCGACGTGGTGCGGCTGGCCGGGACCGGTCACTTCACCGAGACCGTGCCGATGCTGGACGACGCGGGCCACATGACGCCGACCGACGTCGAGCGGGACCTGGACGTCGACATCGCGGTGCGCTGGGGCGACGGCTACGAGACCGAGATGCGGTCGTTCGTGAACATCGTCGCCACCCCGAAGGGCGGCACCCACGTCAACGGCTTCGAGCGGGCGCTGACCAAGACCTTCAGCAAGGTGCTGACCGGCACCCGGCTGCTGAAGAACGGCGACGAGATCGTCAAGGACGACGTGATCGAGGGGCTCACCGCGGTCGTCACGGTCCGGCTTGCCGAGCCCCAGTTCGACGGCCAGACCAAGGAGGTGCTCGGTACGCCGGCCGCCTCGCGGATCGTCGCCAAGGTGGTCGAGTCCGAGCTGGAGTCGTTCCTCACGTCGACCAAGCGGGACGCCAAGGCGCAGGCCAGGGCCGCGCTGGAGAAGGTGGTCGCGGCGTCCCGGACCCGGGTCGCGGCCCGCCAGCACCGCGAGCTGCAGCGGCGCAAGTCCGCGCTGGAGTCGTCCGCACTACCGGCCAAGCTCGCGGACTGCCGCAGCAACGACGTGGACCGCTCCGAGCTGTTCATCGTCGAGGGAGACTCCGCGCTGGGCACGGCGAAGCTGGCCCGCTCCTCGGAGTTCCAGGCCCTGCTGCCGATCCGCGGCAAGATCCTCAATGTCCAGAAGGCGTCGGTCGGCGACATGCTGAAGAACGCCGAGTGCGCCTCGATCATCCAGGTGGTCGGCGCCGGGTCGGGCCGCACCTTCGATCTCGAGCAGGTCCGCTACGGCAAGATCATCTTCATGGCGGACGCCGACTCCGACGGCGCGCACATCCGCTGCCTGCTGACCACGCTGTTCTTCCGCTACATGCGTCCGCTGGTCGACGCGGGCCGGGTCTACACCGCGGTGCCGCCGCTGCACCGGTTCGAGCTGACCAACCCGAAGAAGGGCCAGGACAAGTACGTCTACACGTACACCGACGCCGAGTACCAGCGGAAGTGCGCAGAGCTGATGAAGAAGGGCGTGAAGTGGAAGGAGCCGCCGCAGCGGTACAAGGGTCTCGGTGAGATGGACGCCGACCAGCTGGCGGAGACCACGATGGACCCGCGGCACCGCACGCTACGCCGGATCACCGTCGACGACGGCGAGGACGCGGCGAACGTGTTCGACCTGCTGATGGGCAACGAGGTTGCCCCGCGCAAGGAGTTCATCGTGCAGGGCGCGTACGAGCTGGACGAGAACCGGATCGACGTCTAGCCCGCGTCTAGCCCGGTCGCGGCGGCAGCGGCTCGTTGGCAAGACGGTCCGGTGCGACCTGCTGCCAGGAGTCGACCAGGATGTCGTAGAGCTCGTTCAGGTCCTCGAGCGCGGCCAGGCGGGCGCGGACCCACGCGGAGCTCGCCTCGTGTGGCGGCACCCAGAACTTCTCCGGCTCCGCGGCGATCAGCTCGCGGCGCTCCTCCTTCGGGCAGCGCACCGCGAACGAGGTCTGGTCGTCCGGGACGGTGATGAACATCCGGCCGTCGACGTGGAAGGTCGGGTGGTTCCACATCTCGAGCTCCACGGTCTCGGGCAGCGACAGGGCGATCCGGCGGACATCGTCGGCGTCGAGCATGCGGCTCAGTACACCAGTCGCACGCACGGTGGCCTCCCACCCGGGTGGGGTGGGAGGCCACAGTGGTGGTTGTGCTGGGTCAGGCCGCAGCACAGTTCTCCGGATTCGCCGCGCAGTCGGCCAGCTCGTCGGTCAGGTCGACGACCACGGCGTCGCCGGCTTCCTCGGTGGCTCCTTCGGTGGCTTCAGCGTGGTCGGCCGGTTGCACGTGCCGCAGGGCGGTGAAGGCCAGGACGGCCAGCCCGACGGCGAGTACGGACGCGATGCCGGCGGTCAGCTGCATGCCGTGCACGAACGCCTCGCGGGCCACGGTCAGCACGCCGGCGCCCAGGTCGCCGGGCAGCTGGGCCGCGACGCCGACCGCTCCGCCCAGGGTGTCGCGGGCCGCCTCCGCGGCGTCGCCCGGGACGCCGGCCGGCAGCTTGTCGGACACGTCGCCGCGGTACAGCGCGACCCCCACGCTGCCGAGCGCGGCCAGGCCCAGCGCGCCGCCCAGCTCGGCACCGGTCTCGGAGATCCCGGACGCCGCACCGGCCTGCTCGGCAGGAGCCGAACCGACGATCATCTCGGTGGTCAGGCCGAACACCGGCGCCAGGCCCAGAGAGATCACCACGGACCCGGTGATCAGCGCCGGCAGCCCGCCGCTGACACCGACCTGGGTCAAGAGCGCCAGGCCGGCCGCGCTGGCGGAAAGACCGCCGCCGATCAGGTACGCCGGCCGTACCCGCTGCGCCAGCCGCGGCGCCAGCTGCGAGCCGACGATGAAGCCGGCCGCCGACGGCAGCGACCACAGACCCGCCTGCAGTGGCGACAGCCCGACGACCAGCTGCAGGTACTGCGCGACGAACAGGAAGTACCCGACCGCGACGAAGATCGCGAAGAAGTTCACCGCCAGTGAGGCGTTGAACGACCGGATGGTGAACAGCCGTACGTTGATCATCGGCTCGGGCAGCCGCAGCTGGCGTCGTACGAAGACGACGCCGACGACCACGCCGGCTGCGATCGCCGCCACCGCGAGCCGGCCGGCACCGTGCTGCGCGACCTGCTTCAGGCCGTACGTCACCGCCAGGATCGATCCGACCGCCATCGCTGCGCTGGCCAGGTCCAGCCGGCCTGCGTCCGGGTTGCGGTACTCGGGCAGCACCCGCGGGCCGAGCACCAGCAGCGCGGCCATCACCGGCAGTGCCAGCAGGAAGACCGAGCCCCACCAGAAGAACTCCAGCATCAGACCGCCCAGCACCGGGCCGATCGCGCTACCGGCGGAGAAGCTGCCGATCCACAGCCCGATGGCCACGGACCGCTGCTTGGGATCGGTGAACATGTGGAAGATCAGCGACAGCGTCGACGGCGCAATGGTCGCTCCGGCGATGCCGAGCAAGGCCCGGCTCAGGATCAGCATCTCCGCGCTGGTCGAGAACGCCGCCAGGATCGAGGTCAGACCGAATGCCGCGGCGCCGATCAGCAGCAGTCGGCGGCGACCGATCCGGTCACCCAGCGTTCCCATCGTGATCAGCGCGCCGGCCACCATGAAGCCGTAGATGTCGATGATCCACAGCAGCTGCGAGCTGGTCGGCTGCAGGTCCGCGCTCATCGCCGGGACCGCCAGGTGCAGCACGGTCAGGTCCATCACGTAGAGCAGGCAGGCGAGCGACAGCACCGCAAGCCCGATCCACTCCCGCCGCCCGGCTCGTTGTGACTGCATCATGTCGGTCATGAGTTCCGCTCCGTTACCTGAGGTGGGGTACTTGCCTGTACTGACAGCCGGCCGACCGAAATCTCATCGGTGCGGCTGCACAGGCGCATGCCAGGGAGCGTAGGAGCTCATCCGCGCTTGATATCAAGCACAGTTATCGGGCCCACGGGCACGGATGGGCGAGTCAGGTCGGGCGGGGGGTTTCGCGGAGTAGTACGGCGAGGGCGCTCAGGTCCTGCTCTCCGAGGCCGGCGGCGAGCGCGGCGCGGACTACGCGGCGGTTCGCGGCGAGCTGTTCCATCGGGGCGCCGACCCGGGTGGCGAGTGTGTCGATCAGGTCCAGGTCCTTGGCGACCAGGTCCAGCATGAACGCGACCGGAGCGGTCTCGGGGTGCTCGAAGGCGTCCCGCTTGTAGTGCACGAACGGTGCCGCGACCGCGCTCGACGCGAACACCTCGTACGCCGCGGTGCGGTCGACACCGGCGCGCTCGGCGAGCACCAGCGCCTCGGCCAGAGCCTGGTTCAGGCCGTGCACGACGCTGTTCACGGCGAGCTTCATGGTGGCGCCGGTGCCCGAGCCGCCGAGATGGAAGATCTGGGTCGCGAGTGCGTCCAGCACCGGGCGGACCCGGTCCAGGGCAGCTGGGTCGCCGCCGACCATGAAGGTCAGCTCGCCACGGTCGACCACCGGCACGCTGCCGGAGACGGGAGCGTCCAGCAGGGTCGCTGACCGGTCGGCGACCAGCGGGGCGAGCTCGCGGACCGTGTTCGGGTCGATGGTGCTGGTCTCTAGGACGACCGCGCCTGGGCGCAGGCCCGCGAGTATGCCGTCCGGGCCGCGGTAGACGGCATCGACGGCGGCGTCGTCGGCGAGGGAGATCAGCACGATGTCACAGCCGGCCGCGCCGCGGGCTGTTGTCGCGATCGTCGCGTCGATGTCGGCGGCGACGTGCGCGGCTCGGCCGCGGGAGCGGTTGAACAGCACGACGCGATGCCCGGCGCCCCGTAGACGCCGGGCCATCGCAGCGCCCATCCGCCCGGTGCCGATCACCGCGACGAACGAGTCCGTGGAGCCCTCGGCAGCGTTCATCCGAGGCTCACATCAGCAGCCAGCCGCCGTCGACGGCCAGGCTCTGGCCGTTCACCGCCTGGTTCTCCAGCAGGAACGAGACCGCGCCGACGATGTCCTGCATGCTGGCCAGCCGGCCGATCGGCGTCCGGGCCCGGATCGCCTCCAACACCTCCGGCGGGCGCGCCGACCAGTACGGGCTGTCGCCGACGATGCCCGGGTGCACGGCGTTGACCCGGATCGGCGCCAGCTCGACGGCGAGGCTGTGCACCATCCCGACCACGCCGCCGTTCACGGTGGAGACGGTGGTCGAGCCCGGGTACGGCCGGTTCAGCGCCTGGCCGCCGAACACGACGATCGACGCGTTGCCGGTGAACCGGGGCAGCAGAAGGTGGATCGTCTCGGTGTACCCGACGAGCTTGAGCGTCACCAGCGCGATCGCCTGCGCGACGTCATACTCGGCCGCGGTGTTGTGGTCACGGTTGATCGCGGCGAGCACCAGGTGCCGGACCTGGCCGACGTCCGCCAGCGCGTCCTCCAGCTCCGGCGGCCGGGCCAGGTCGAGCGCGATCCCGCGGACCGGCGCGCCGGTCTGCTGGGCGATCTCGGCGGCGGTCGACTTCGCGCGGTCGGGGTCGCGGCCGGACAGCACCACGTCGGTGCCCTGACCGGCGTAGTGCTCGGCCACCGCCCGGCCGAGTCCGCCGGTGCCACCGATCACCACGACGCTGCCAGTGCTGGACATCAGGTCTCCTTCCGGATGGCGTCGCGTAGATAGTCCCAGTCCCGCACGAACCGGTACGAGTGCCGGCCCGGCGGCTGCGGTGCCTGCGTCTCCAGCCAGGCAAGCCGGCCGCGGCCGAGGTTCCGGAAGCTGTGCATGCAGCCGACCCCGGCCCAGGCCACGTCACCGGCGCCGAGCTCGTACTCCTCGCCGTCGAAGGTCGCCAGCGCCGATCCCTCCAGGAAGTAGTACGTCTCCTCGAACGGGTGATCGTGCGGCCCGGTGCCACCGTCCGGCGCGTACTCGACCATGAACATCGTCGACAGCCGCGCGCCGAGGTCGGAGTCGACCATCATCTTGACCGTGATGCCGCCGTAGACCAGCAGCGCCGTGCGCATGCTCGCCGTCACCGCCAGCTGGTCCTGGCCCTGCTTCTCGACGTCCATGTGCGCGGCCGTGATATTGCCGAACCGCCGGTTGCGCGGGTCCCGGACGTCCACCGGCTCGGCGGTTGCCTGCGGCAACTGAGTCACCAGCACCGTGTCGTCGTCGTACCGCGACCGCGGCGCCGGCGCCAGCATGTCCGCCCAGCGGGCCGGCTCGCTGGACTCGTTACGCCAGGAGTGCACCACCCCGACCGGGATCACGCCGTAGTCGCCGGGCCCGAGCCGGGTCGCGCCGTCTCCGGTCTGCAGCACCACGGACCCGTCCACGACGTACACGCTCTCCTCGTAGGAGTGCAGGTGCGTCGGCACGCTGCCGCCGGGCTCGAGCCGGCACAGCCCGAACCCGGTGTGCACCGCGCCGGCGTGCTCGCCGACGACCGGCCAGCGGGCGAAGCCGTCGACCGGAGCCGAGTACGCGGCCTCGCCCGCCCGCCGGACCAGGTGGCCTGGGCTCATGCGGGCTGCTTCTGCCGCGACTGCTCGAGCAGGTAGTCGCGGGAGTCCTCGACCAGCTGCCGGGCCCGGTCGGTGTCGGCGAGCAGTTTGCCGCCCTGCTTGCGGACCACGCCGTCGACGATCACGGTGTCCACGTTCGACACGTCCGCGCAGATCGTGATCGCGGCGAGCGGGTCGATCACGGGTGCGACGTTCAGCGCCCGGGCGTCGAGCAGTAGGACGTCGGCCTTCTTGCCCGGGGTGAGCGACCCGGTGCGGTCCTCGAGTCCCGCGACGTATGCCCCGTCGATGGTCGCCATCCGCACCAACTGCTCCGCGGTCAGCAGCCCGGACGCCGCCTCGTTCTTCTCCCAGAACACCGCGTTCATACGGGCCCGCTCGGAGCCGAACGCCGCGCGCATCTGGGTGAACATGTCGCCCGGCACCGTGGTCACCACGTCGATCGACAGGCTCGGCCGCAGGCCGTACTGCATCGCCTTCATCACCGGCGGCCAGCCGTGTCCCATCTGGGTCTCGACCTGCGCCGCGATCGAGATCGTGCCGCCGCTGTCCGCGACCAGCTGCCACTCCTCGTCGCTGAAGTAGCAGCAGTGCACGTACGTCGTGTCCGACCCGAGCAGTCCCAGGTCGCTCAGCTGCTTGACCATGCCGAACCGTCCGGCCAGCCGGCCCATCGCGACGTGCACGGTGATCGGGATGCCGACTTCGCGGGCCAGCTCCCACTCGGCGCGCACCACGTCGTCCACGCAGAAGCCGGGCCCGCGGGTGGCCAGCGCCATCGTGAGCAGCCCGTCGTCGGAGCTGAAGTAGCTGTCCCGGATCCGGCGTACGTCGTCGCCCGGTATCTGCAGCTTGCTCTCGAACCAGTAGTCGGCCAGCGAGGTGTTCGCGCTGCCGTACGCGTACTGCGCGCGGATCCCGGACTCCTGCAGCCCGCGGATCGCGGCGTCCGGGTGCTCGGGCGTGTTGTTGATGTGCGACCAGTCCACCAGCGTGGTGATGCCGGCGTTCAGGCACTCCAGCGAGCCGGCCAGGTTCGACGCGTATACGTCCTCGGCCCGGTACAGCGGCGCGAACGTGTCCAGGATCTCGACGAAGTAGTCGTCCAGCGTCGCGTTCGGCGCCGAGCCGCGGATCGCGGCCTCCCAGGTGTGCCGGTGGGTGTCGACGAAGCCGGGCATCACGATGAACCCGTCGGCATCGACGACCTTCGCGTCCGCCATCGGTTCGTCGCCGGACGGCTCGACGGCGACGATCTTGTCGTCCTCGATCAGCACGTCCCCCCGTGCCAGGTTGCCGATCGCGGGGTCGACGGAGACGACATGGCCGCCGCGGACGAGCATCTTGTCACTCATGCCGGTCACTCCTTCTGCGAGCTGTTCGGTGGATCAGTAGGAACTCAGCCGGCGGATGGCGTCGGCGAGCTTGGCTGTGCTCGGGATGACCTCGTCCTCGAGGGCATCGGCGAACGGCAGTGGCACGCACTCGGCCGCGACCCGGACCACGGGCGCGTCGAGCAGCTCGAATCCCTCGTCGGCGGCGACCGAGACCACGGTCGCACCCCACCCGCCCTGGTACGGGTTCTCCTCGACGACCACCAGCCGCGAGGTGCGCCGGACCGACTCCAGGACGGTGCGCATGTCGAGCGGGACCAGGCAGCGCAGGTCGACCACCTCGACGTCGATGTTCTCGGCCGCGAGCTGTTCGGCGGCGCTGAGCGCGATCGGCACCGTCGAGGCCAGTGCGACCACGGTTACGTCGGCGCCGCGCCGTACGACGTTCGCCTCGCCGAGCGGTACGACGTGGTCCGGTGGCGCGGCCGGGCCCTTGGATGCGAACAGGCCCTTGTGCTCGAACACCACGACCGGGTCGTCGCTGCGGATCGCGGACGCCATCAGCCCGACCACGTCGGCCGGTGTCGACGGCGCCGCGATCTTCAGGCCGGGGACCGTGAACGCCCAGTTCTCCACCGCCTGCGAGTGCTGCGCGCCGAACCCGAGCCCGCCTCCGTTCGCGGTCCGGACCACCAGCGGCACCGTGACCTGGCCGCCGGTCATGTACCGCACCTTCGGGATCTCGTTGGCCAGGTAGTCCCAGCAGCAGGCCAGGAAGTCGGAGAACATGATCTCGGCCACGGGCCGGATCCCGGTCATCGCCGCGCCCATCGCCGCGCCGACGATCGCCTGCTCGGAGATCGGCGTGTCCCAGACCCGGCGCGGCCCGAACTCGTCGTACAGGCCGGCCATGGTCTTGAACACCCCGCCGGCCGCACCGATGTCCTCGCCGAGGCAGACCACGGTCGGGTCGCGTCGCATCTCCCTGGCGATGCCCTCGGCAACGGACTCGCGGTACGTCACGTCCGCCACGCCGCACCTCCGTCCGCCCAGACGTCGGTGAACGCCTCCGCCGGGTCCGCGGGCGGCGCGGCCTTGGCCGCCTCGACGGCCTCGGCGACGGTGCGCTCGGCGCGCTCGTCGGCGGCCGCGGTCGACGTCCCGAGCTCGGCGAGCCGAGCCCGGGCGATCGTCAGCGGGTCGCGGGCCAGCCAGGCCTCGACCTCGTCGGCCGGGCGGTACGTCGCGGGATCGGTGCGGCTGTGCCCGAAGTGCCGGTAGGTGAGGGCCTCGAGAATGGTCGGACCGTCGCCCGCGCGGGCCTTGGTCACCGCGCGGGCGACGGCGTTCCGGACCAGCAGAACGTCGTTGCCGTCGACAACTTCCGCTGGCAGGTCGTACGCCGCCGCGCGGTCGGCGGCGGGGTTGGCCACCGCGGTCACCGAGCCGATCGGGGTGTACTCCATGTACAGGTTGTTCTCGCAGACGAACACCACCGGCAGCTTCCACACCGCGGCCAGGTTCAGCGCCTCGTGGAACGCTCCGATGTTG
>Ga0075428_100002068_pt1 | contig 21649 bp, 24 predicted proteins | sample RhiMetdeltSRZDD2_FD_75291 | JGI IMG/M metagenome (GOLD analysis project Ga0075428, IMG submission 75291) | Populus rhizosphere microbial communities from Tennessee, USA - Rhizosphere MetaG P. deltoides SRZDD2 | ecosystem: Host-associated > Plants > Roots > Rhizosphere > Soil | place: USA... | reverse complement strand
AGGCGCCGAAAATGGTGGTTGGAATGATGTTGATCAGGAACGGAACGACGCCTTGCTCCGGGGCGAGCGCAACATACGGAGCGACGGAGGACGAATCGAGTCCGCGCGCGTCGATGTGCATGCCGACACCCGGCTGCCATATGTTGACCATCACCAAGCCGAGCACCAGCGCGATGGTGGTCATGATTTCGAAGTAGATCAATGCCTTGAGGGCCACGCGGCCGACGCGTGCCATGTCGCCCATGTTGGCGATGCCGACGACCACGGTCGAGAACACGATCGGCGCAATGAGCATCCGCATCGCTTTGACGAAGGCATCGCCGAGCGGCTGCAGGCGTTCGCCGGCCTCCGGTGCAAAGTGTCCCAGCAGCACGCCGCCGATCATTCCCGCGACCACGAGAACCCATAGCTGTGCGTACCACGGGCGACGCCCTACCGCAGAAATCGGAGACCGCGCGACGTTAACGGCCACGCTCATGATCGAACCGGAACAACCGTGCGGGATTGTCGACCAGCAGCAACCGGCGATGCTCATCGTCTGGGGCATACAGCGCAACGAGATCCATCAGGTCGCCGTCGTTCGGCATATACGGAACGTTCGGGTGTGGCCAGTCAGTTCCCCACAACACGCGTCGTGGAGCGGTCTCGACGAGTGTCCGGGCGAATGGAACGGCGTCGTGAAACGGCGGACCGGTGCGTGAAATACGCTCAGGTCCGGTGATCTTCACCCAGCACTTTTCGTCCCGTTCCATGAGCGACAGGAGCTGTCGGAACGCGGGCTGCTCGAGACCCGCGGAGGCATCGACGACGCCCATGTGATCGATCACGTACGGCACCGGCAACGCCTCGAGACACGAAGCGAGTTCCGCCAGCAGCAGGGGTTGCAAGTACAAATCGACATGCCAGCCGAACGGAGCGATGCGCGCCACAATCCGATCGAAGGCCGCCATGTCTGGCCGCCCTCCGAGTCGCGACAGAAAAGTGAAGCGGCAGCCGTCCACTCCGCCAGCGTCGAGCATTTCCAGTTCGCGCTCGGTTATCGAATCGTCGACGTTGCCGACGCCGCGGTACCGTCCGCCACTTTGCGCAATCGCGTCGAGCATCAGGGTGTTGTCACGGCCGTACGGCGTGGCGTTGACGATGATCGCGCGCTCGACGCCGATGCGTGCATGCAGCGCTTTAAATGCCGACAGCGGTGCTTCGGGCGGTGTGTATGGCCGTCGCTCCGCATAAGGGTAGCGATCGGCGGGACCGAAGATGTGGCAGTGCGCGTCGCACGTCAGCGGCGGCGCCTTGAACGTCGGAGCCCGGGGTGCAGGATCAGGTCCTGGAATATCGGGAACAATGGTCAAGGCAGCTTGAAGGGCACTTCGAAATCGCGCAATTGTACGTGGAATGCACCGCGTTCACGAGGTGTGCGCCCGTCAAGTGGGCGAGAAACGCTGGTGATCGAAGGCTGCTGCTCCCCAAGCACGGGGAGCGACGAGCCGCGCTCGTCGCTCATCCAGCCGAAGAGGTCCGCTCTGTTACTTCTCGCGTCCGAGACGTGCCCGACGGCGCATCAGATACGGGATGCTGAGCGCGATGATCACACCGATCATAACGAGCGTTAACGTACTCATTTCCTCTCTCTCCTCAAGCAAATCGGACCGTCTTGACGATCGCGACAAGTTCTCGCGTGGTCCCCCGGATCTCCGCAACTTCCGGTCCATAGCCGAACAGGGACAAAGCGAGACGTCTGGGGCAGGCGCGATTCAAGTTCTGAATCGCGGGCTCGAAAATCGTGATCTGCCCCGGCAAAACGACGCCGGGGGTATACGGCCGGTTCGGCGTTACAATTTGCGCCGTAAATATGAGGTCCAGACCGAAGCTCGTGTGCATCGCGTTGGCAGTCCTCTGTGGGGGAATGTTGGGCTCGGCGCAGAACGCTCCCAACAGCCCGGCGCTGGAGCTGCTGCACGTTCAGGGAAACGTCAGTATGCTCGCCGGCGCAGGCGGAAACATCGCCGTGCAGGTCGGCAAGGACGGCATCCTGCTCGTCGACTCCGGTTCAGCGACCATGACCGACAGGGTCGTCGAGACGATCCGAACCTTGTCAAAGGGGCAAGTCAGCTACATCGTCAATACGAACGAGCGGAGCGATCACGCGGGAGGCAATGCAAATTTCGCGAGGATCGGCCGGCCGCTGGCCATCGCGCGGGCCGCGCAGGCGCGCGTATTCATCGTCGGCTTCAGATCAATTCTCGATCGAGTGAGCGATCCGAGCACCAAGCCGTCACTGCCCGAGCAGGGGTGGCCGAACGACACCTATTCCGGCCCCCAGAAGAACCTCTCGTTCAACGGCGATGCAATCCAGATCTTCCACCAGCAGGCCACCACCGACGGCGACAGCATCGTCCTCTTCCGGCGCGCCGACGTGATCGCGACGGGCGACATTTTCGATCCGACGCAATATCCCATCATCGATTTGAAGAGCGGTGGCAGCCTGCAAGGGGTGCTCGAAGGATTGAATCGGTTGCGAGTGATGGCGGTCCCGGCGGATCACATGGAAAACGGGACGATGATCATCCCGGGCCACGGACGCGTCAGCGATGTGGCGGATCTCGACATCTACCACCAGATGGTGACGATCGTGCGAGACCGGCTTCAGGACATGATCAAGCGCGGGATGACGCTCGAGCAGGTGAAGGCCGCGAAGCCCACGCGAGATTACGACCCGATCTACGGCCACGACACGGGCAACTGGACGACTGACATGTTCATCGAGGCCGCGTATCGGAGCCTCAGTACCAACGGAGCGCCATCAAGTAACTAGGAGCGCGATTCGCATGAAACCTGGATTGCTCGTCATCTGTTTCACTCTCGTTCTGTCGTCATCGACGTTTGCGCATCATTCGGCAACGGCCACCTACCTGCACGGCCAGGTCGTGAAGATTGAAGGGACGTTGAAGGAATTCATCTGGCGCAACCCGCACTCCTTCATGAAGGTCGAAACGACCGACGCCAAAGGCGAGAAGCTGCTGTGGACTATTGAAGGCGCCGCGCCGCAACAGCTCACCGAAGGCGGCTTGACCGCGTCGACGCTCCGCGCTGGGGATAAGGTCATCGTCACTGGATATCCCGGCCGCATCGCGGAAGATCATCGGCTGCTGCTTCAGGTGCTCGAGCGGCCATCGGACGGCTTCAAGTACCAAGGGCCGGCTGCCAATTTCTGATCATGGAAATTCGTCGAGTCGTCCCGCTCGCCATTGCGTTGTCACTATTGCTGTCGGCGCATTTCGCCGCGCAGCGTGCGGGTGGTCCGGGCGACACGCAGGCTCGAGTTCCCGCATCCGCGCGCGCAGCGGCGCCCGACGATTACACCGGTTACTGGGTGTCGGAAGTGACCGAGAAGTGGCGTTTCCGGATGCTCGTCCCGGACAAGAACGACTACATCCAGGTTCCGCTCAATCCCGAAGGGCGCCGAGTCGCGGCGCTGTGGGATCCGGCAAAGGACGAAGCCAGCGGCGAGGCGTGCCGATCGTACGGCGGCGCCGCGCTCCTGCAGGTGCCCGGGCGACTTCACATTACCTGGCAAGACGACAACACGCTCCGTCTCGACACGGATTCTGGAACGCAGACTCGCCTGTTCCATTTCGGCGGCTCGCCACCGGCAAACGAAAAGCCGTCATGGCAGGGATATTCAGCCGCGGAGTGGGGCGGCGACGAGCCTCGCGATCGTCGTGACGGACAAGGCGGCCCGGTGCAGGACAAAGAGGGCCGGCTTGTGGTCGTCGGGGCGCAGCAGAAACCGGCGGACTACCTCCGGGTCGTTACCACACGCATGCGTCCCGGCTACCTGCAGAAGAACGGCGTTCCTTACAGCGCCAACGCGGTCGTCGAGGACTACTTCGACGTCTTTTCCGACCCGTACACCAAGAACACGTGGCTCGCAGTGACGACGATGGTCAGCGATCCGCAGTACCTGATCGAGCCACTCCTCATGCACGCGCACTTCAAGAAGCTTCCGGACGCATCCGGATGGGATCCAACGCCATGCAGAGCAAACGAACCGCGCTGATTCTTCTGCTCCTTCTGCTCGCGAGCCGGCCGGCGCGGGCGCAGATCGATCTGGCAGGCGAATGGTCGCCGCGTGTCTATAACACTCACATGGACATCGGCGACTACACGGGCATTCCGATCAACGAGGCGGGACGACTGAGGGCGGAGAGCTGGCACCCGGATCAACTCGACCTTCCCGAAAACCTTTGCCGTCCGCATCCAATTGACATCGGGCTGCGCGTCTCCGTTTCGCAGCTGCGCATTACGCCGGAATTGGACAACGAAACACATCAGCCTGTTGGCTTGCGTTTGCACGTGGCGTGGCAGGAGCCGGAGCAGGTGATTTATATGGACGGGCGTCCGCATCCTTCAGCGAACGCGCCGCACAAATGGTCGGGATTTTCAACCGGGCGCTGGGAACGGAACACGCTCGTCTACACGACGACACATCTAAAGGAGGCGTATCTCACGCGCACGGGAGTGCCGAAGAGCGAACGTGCCACAGTGACGACGCGTGTGCATCGCTACGGCAATCTTCTGACGATCATCTTCATCATCAACGATCCGGCATATCTGACGGCGCCGTACATCCGTGCGTCGAGCTGGATCTTCGATCCGAACCAGATCATTCCGCCGTTTCCCTGTGAAATCAGTCCGGACGGCACGATCATCGCCGCTGGGAAGGTGCCTAGCTTCATGCCAGGGAAGAACGATGTTCTCGCCGACTTTGCGACCGAGTACGGGATCCCTCTCGAAGCGGCGCTCGGCGGCGAGGAAACGCTGTACCCCGAGTACATCAAGAAGATGAAAACGATGAAGGTGGCACCCCGCACCAGCACCGAGCACTACCGGCGCGCGCAGTAAATGCGTCGCGTGAGGGACACTGCGATGAAGACACGTTGTTCGATGATCGTCGCGATCACGCTCGCGTGCGGCTTGGCAGGCACGCGCGTCCAGGCTCAGAGTGAGGTCACGCTGCTGGCCGTGGGTCCGATGCGTGCGCCCACCCAGAAGATCATTGCGGGGTTCGAGGCAAAGACCGGCCGCAAGGTCAAGGTGACCTACGGCAACGGAGTCGAAACTCGACGGACGGTTGCGAAAGGGCAGCCGCTCGACGTGTCGATCATCATTGCGCCGTTCCCGGGCGCACTCACCTCAGGGAGCATCGTTCTCAACAGCGCGACTCCGATGGCGAGCATTCTTACCGCTATCGGCGTGCCGAAGGGTCGACCGAAGCCAGACATTTCGACGCCTGATGCAGTGAAAAAAGCGCTCCTCGGCGCGAAGCGGATCGGCTACGAGGATCCCGACTTCACGGTGGCGGGGCAGGGACCCTGGGAAGCGCTGACCAAGCTCGGCATCGCCGAACAGGTCGCGTCGAAGAGCGAAGTCGAACTTGGTCCGGGTGCTCAAGGGATTTCTCCCGAGGCGACACGGAACGCGATCAAGACAGCCACGAGGCTCGCCAACGGTGACATCGATATTGGAATGCTCATGCTCAGCGACATGCTTCCAGAGAAGGACAAATACGACATCGTCGGCGTCCTGCCGCGAAGCATCAGCATGCCGGTTTCAGTTGTCGGGTTCATGTCCACGCACGCGAGCGACCCCGCGGGCGCGAAGGCGCTCCTGGAGTACCTCGCATCGTCCGAGGCGCAGGCGATCTGGAAGGAAGCCGGCTACGGGCCGCCGGAGCACTGAGGATCGCTGACCGTCAGCACCAACTTTCGAGGCGCGCAATGAAGAAGTGGTCACCAATCTTGCTCTGGGTCCTTGTCGCGAGCTGCGGGGCGAACGAGAGCACGATCCCCTCGAATCCCAGCGGCCCGATGACCTTTTTCGTCTCCAGCTCGCGGAGCACGACGGGAAATCTCGGTGGCCTGAGCGGCGCCGACGCCATGTGCCAGCGATTGGCCACGGCCGCAGGCGCAGGCGGCCACGAATGGCGCGCATATCTCAGCGCCGACCACGATCCGGCCAACGGCGGCGGGCCCGTCGACGCCCGCAGCCGAATCGGCATCGGTCCCTGGCGCAACGCCAACGGAGTGCTCGTGGCGAGGAACGTTGGCGAACTCCACTCCCGGACTGGCGATGCTTCGCTGTTCGTCGACGAGAGCGGACGCCGGATCAACGGACAGTGGCCAGGATCTCCATCACCGGTTGAACACGACATTCTCACGGGCTCAACCGCCGATGGAACACTGATTCCCGGGAAGACGTGCAACGACTGGACCTCGCAGTCGACCAGCATCAGCGCAACCGTCGGGCATGCGGATGGCCTGGGGCCTGGAGGCAGCACGGCCGGAGCCTTGTCCTCGTGGAATTCGGCCCACGACAACGAGAGCTGCGCGAATACCGCTCCCCGCGGCGGCGCCGGGCGCATCTACTGCTTCGCCCGAAACTGAGGCGATCGAAATCCCAAGACGCGATCACAAGCCACAGAGGCACAGAGACTCAGAGAGAAAAATCGTTTCTCTGTGCCTCTGAGCCTCTGTGGCCCGTATCTGCGACTTGGGATTTGGGCTTTGGGATTTGGGGTTCGGGATTTTCACTCCTATCGGTTGCTGGCGGCACGAAATTCAGTCGCAGGCAGTATCCCGGTGACACCGCGAGTTCGGTACGATCGCGCCCTTGCGGAGGTCACGATGATTCGAATTGTCCGTCCGATCGTTGCCGGCATCCTGCTTGTCCTGATGCTGCGCGCCGCCGCCGCCGCGCAGCAGCAGCCGGCTCGCAGCATCGTCAACATCACGGGACAGCTGTATCGCGCGCAGAACGACAACCATTACACGGTGTTCCTGGTTACGTCCGAGGGCGTGATCATGAGCGATCCGATCAACCGCGATTTCTCGAGATGGTTGAAGAACGAAATCTCGACGCGGTTCCGGGTGCCGGTGCGTTACGTCGTCTACACGCACCGCGACTGGGACCATGCGTCAGGCGGCGTCGTGTTCGCGGACACCGCGCAGTTTGTCGGACACATCAACATGATGGCCGGACTCGCGCCGCCGGAAGGCAATCCGCCGTTGCCTTCAGCAGACGCCGCGCTCGATACGAACCGCAACGGCGTGATTGAGCGAGCGGAGGCAAAAGGCAACAGCGCGGTTGCGCAGCGATTCGATCTGTTCGATTACAACCGCGACGGCATCGTGAACAGCGCCGAAATCGCACGCGGATCCGTGAGTGACGTGTACGCTCCGGCCGTCACATATTCCACCGCGCACGAGATCACGCTCGGCGGCAAACGGGTGAGGATGGTCCCGCTCGGCGCCGCGCATTCCGATGACAGCGTCGTGTTGCATTTCCCGGATGAACGCGCGGTGTTCAGCGCCGACATCCTGCAGGTGAAGCGGCTGCCACAAGGTCTGACACCCACCGTTGGCGCCTACATCGACGCGCTCAAGACGATCAACGCGATTGACTACGATCATGCGCTCACGGGCCACGCACTTGCCGGCCGCAAGCAGGACGCGCTGGACCTGCAGCGTTACCTCGAAGAACTCGCAACCGGCGTCGCCGCAGGGGTGGGTGCCGGCAGAAGCCTTTCAGAAATTCAGCGGACGTTGACGCTCGAGAGCTTCAAAGGGTTCGAGCGGTGGGACATGGTTCGTGAGGGTCACATCGCGTCGGTCTATGCGACGTTGAAGGGCAGCACCACCCCGACTGGAACGCGCTGACACCGCCCGCGAGGCTTCGTCCAAGAGCGTCGGAACTGGGCCACGTATTGATTACGTGGTCCAGCGGTCTTCGCTATCGACCGATGGTGGCTCCAATGTAGATAGCGACCATGTCCGTGCGCGATCGACTGAGATCGAAGATCGCGGTCGATCCATCGTGACGAATGGCCCCCTTCGTCAGATAGGTTCCTTCGCCGCCGCGGAGATACCGGAACGACACGTCCAGCCGCGGTACGCCGGGACGCGACGTAAAGGCAATCATCACGCCTCCACCTGCGCCAACGCTGAGCACCAGATCCTCCGCGTTTGTGGCGGAGTTGTCACCGCTGCACGTCGCGTTGTCGTTTGTTGAGCAGTCGATCGACGTGTCGGTGGAAATCAAATTTCCACCGAACAGCGCATCCGCATATGGTCGCCAACGCCCGTACTTTCGCTGCGCACGAACGCGTGCGTGCATGGGGATCATGGAGTTGGTCGTGGTCACCGACAGCGTGGCGTGCGGGATTTCGGGAATGAGCGAACTGACGTCCACTTTCCGATTCAAATGGCCATAACCCAGGTATCCAATCTCACCGCCAACGCTGAAGATGCTGTCGCCAAGTCCGACGTCCAGTTGGAACAGCCCGCCGGCGGCCAGGTTCACGCGCTCGGCGAAGTCGCCCACGGCAAACGCCTGGACGAAGTTGGCGCCGGCCTGGAATCGGTGGCGTTCGACTGAGGATGCTGTTTGTGCGTGAGCGGGATGCGCGAACGGGGCAGAAAGAGCACAGGCGATGGCTGCGATGCGGACGCCTCTACAGGAACCGACGAGACCGGCGAGCGACGTTCGGACGCGCATCGGCGTGGCCCCCTCGCTGTGAACCGACACAATATAGCGCCGGAGCGACCAACGCGAGGCCACACCGCAGTTGCGGCCGACAGGTTATCGCAAATTCCGCGATTGACCCGGCATTGCGCTTGCTGAGCTCGTGGCCGCCACCATCGCGCCCACCGCGGCCTTCTCGATGAGCGAAGTCACTGCCTGCGGCTGTGACACATACACCGCGTGACTGCCTTTCACCTCGGCGACGATGGAACCAGCCCGCTTCGACATCGCGCGCTGGGCGTCAGGTGGAATCATCCTGTCCTCGGTTGCAACGAGGTACCAGCTCGGTTTTGTCTTCCACGCCGGCCGGCTGACGGTACCGTTGAGCGCCTCAACTCCCCACGGCACCTGCGAGTCCGCCATGAACGTGGCGGTGTCGCCATTCACGTCTGCAGCGAAGGACGCGATGAACTGGGTCTTGTCGAGAAACAGATAGCCGTCCTGCGGTGGCAGAATCGGCGGCACCGGTGCGCCGGGTTTCGGGTTCCCGATCAGCGTAGCCACAGATTCGCCGGCGTCGGGAGCAAACGCCGCGATGTAGACCAGGCCCGCGACCTTCGGGTCGTTGCCGGCTTCGGTGATGACGGCTCCGCCGTAGGAATGGCCCACCAGGATCGCCGGACGACTCAAACCAGCTAATGCGCGTTTCGTGACGGCGACATCATCAGCCAGCGACGTCGTCGGGTTCTGAACGACTGATACCGAATAGCCCCGGCGCTTCAGCATCTGATAGACGCCTTCCCATCCCGACCCGTCGACGAATCCGCCGTGGACGAGCACGATGTTTCTTACGCCTGCTTCCGCGCTTACGTGCGACATAGATGTCTCCGCTTCACGAGTCACCGTCGAGGACGGCAACGCCAGTGCAAACTGCACTCCGGATCGATTGTGCGCACATTAACGAGACGACTGAGGCAGACAGCATCACGCTCTCAACGAATTGAGAGTGCGATCACGACCGCAGGAAAACACGAATGGTCAGACCATCATGGCCGCCGCTTGACATGCAAGTAATCATCTCAGAGGGATGACCGCGCGTGCTCTCCAGTCTGAAATCGCTTCTCGAGACGGGACGACCGCTGAAGACATGGGCCGCACGCTGACATCGCGCAGTAAGGATTGTTCTTACAGATTGAGGAGAAGCCGATGGCGACGCACGACGATCTGACGGTTGACCATCCGGTGGTGTCGCACGAGGAATGGCTCGACGCGCGCTAACACTTCATGTTTCATCCGGACGACAAAGCCGGATGCCCGCACTGCTCACTGCGCGCAGACGGGTTCGCGGGTATCGGGATTCATCTGAACCATCGTGACGTCACGATGGTCGTCGTCGCGCGGGCACCTTACGCCAAGCTTGCGGATTATCAGAAGCGGATGGGTTGGGGGTTCAAGTGGGTGTCGTCAAGCGGCTCCGACTTCAACTTCAATTACCAGGTGTCCTTCACACCCGAAGAGGCGTTGGCCAAACGTGCGCTGTACAACTTCACGATGAGGGATCCACTTGCACGCGAGCGGGAGGGGCACAGCATTTTTTTCAAGGATCAGAACGGAACGGTCTTCCATACGTACTCCTGTTATGACCGTGGCAACGACAAGCTCAATGTGCACTATCACTATCTCGATCTCGTACCCAAAGGGCGCAACGAGGGCGGCCGCGGCCCGTATTGGGTCCGGCGACGCGATGAGTACGATCGGTAGACTCGGGACATTCGTTCACACGACGCACGACGTGGCGAAGCGCACAGCACGGATCATCGGTGTCGCACTGATCATCGTCGCCTATCTGGCGGGCGTGAACCTGTTCTTCCGTCGCGTCCAAGTTCGCGTGAACCATCTGAACGGCATCGATATCGCCCTCATGTCGTTGCTCATCGTCCCGTTCATCGCTTCGCGGTGGTTGTCGCCGTCGACGAACCGGGCAATGAAAGTCTCGTGGTACCTCACCGCGTTCATGGCACTCGACGTCGTCATGTTCGCGGTCGTCGTCTGGGCGCCAACAAAGGGGCATCCGACGCTTGAAGCGCTCGTCCTCGTGTGGACCGCCGTCCTCAAGGCGGTCCTCGCGCCCGCGGCCGTCGCCGCGCTCGCGATCGGCTTCGCAACCGGAGCACGAACCATTACGGTTGCACTCGGTCTCGTTTGTGCGATCGGCGAGACCGTCTACTCTCTCGTGGCCGATTTGCCGAACCATCCGCTCTACTGGCTTTTGTTTGGCCACTAAACCGGCGGCCGCCGAATTCGAGCGCAAATGGACGAACGATGCGTGCGGGGGCTAGAATCCCCGCGCTATGTCACACAAGCAGCCACGACCCGCGCTCGAGAGTCTTGAAGTCGCCGCCGGTAATGGTCTTCTCCACCGCCGAGCCTTTCTGACGAGTGGCGCCGCGCTGGCTGCGGCGATGACGGGTTACACGCTCAGCGAGGACGCGGCCGCGCAGCAACTGACCGACGCGCCGTGGAGCACGAAAGCCGGCATCCCGATTCCCGCGTACGCCACCCCCTCATCCTTCGAGAAGCACGTCGTCCGGACGCTTACCAATCCGCGGGGCGAGCCGCGTACGCAGCATGCGCGTACGCCGCACCACCTCGTGAACGGCACGTTCACGCCGAACGGACTTCATTTCGTAATCTCGCACTCGGGCGCTCCGGATATCGATCCCGCGCAGCATCGTCTCGTGATTCACGGCCTGGTGCGCCGGCCGCTCGAGTTCACGCTCGACACGCTCGCCCGGTATCCGATGCAGTCGCGGATGACATTCGTGGAGTGCGGCGGCAACAGTGCGCCCCTCTTTTCGAACGAACCTGTGCAGGCCGGCGTCCAGACGATCCATGGTCTGGGGTCGTGCGCCGAGTGGACCGGTGTCATGTTGTCGACGCTGCTTGAAGAAGCCGGTCTCGATCCCAAAGCGAAGTGGCTGATTGCCGAAGGCGCCGATTCGTTGGCGTTGAGCCGCAGCGTGCCGATGAGCAAAGCACTCGATGACGCGATGATCGCGCTCTATCAGAACGGTGAGCGGCTGATGCCGGGGAACGGATATCCGATGCGCCTGTTGCTCCCCGGCTGGGAAGGCAACATGAACGTGAAGTGGCTGCGACGTATCAAGCTCGTCGATCAGCCTGGCATGAGTTACTACGAAGCTCGGACCTACGCGCCAATTCTGCCGAACGGCAAGGCGTATCAGTTTTACTTCCTGCAGGAAGTAAAGTCGTTCATTACGCATCCGTCGCCGGAACTGAAGATGAGCGGCGCCGGCTTCTACGAAATTTCAGGCGTGGCGTATTCGGCCAACGGACGCATCGCGAAAGTGATGGTCAGCGCCGACGCGGGCAAGACGTGGGCTGAAGCGGCGCTGCAGGAACCGGTGCTGCCGAAGGCGTTCACGCGCTTCCGCCTGCCATGGAAGTGGGACGGCGGACCCGCGGTGCTCCAAAGCCGCGCGTGGGACGAGGCAGGCAACGTGCAGCCGACGCGCGCCGAGATCATCGCGCGTCGTGGTCAGACGAAGATGCCGGTGACCAATCCGACGGCGTTCCCGAGTCAGCACTACAACGGTCCCACGTCGTGGGCGGTCAGTCGAACTGGGGAGGTCACGCATGTCTACGCGTAGAGCTCTCTTCTCAATCGCGCTGACGATGGTCTCGCTTGGATACGTGCGCGCGGTCGCGCAAGACGCACCGCATCTCGGCAAGCCGATCTCTGAATCCGACGTCGCCGCATGGGACATCAGCATCCTGCCTGATGGCACGGGGCTGCCGCCGGGCAGCGGCACGCCTGAACAAGGCTCGACGGTCTTCGCGGCTAAGTGCGCAGTGTGTCACGGCGAGAATGGAAAGGGCGGCAGCGCGGCGGCGCTCGTCGGCGGTCAGCCGCTGACGTCGGGCATTGAGACGGCGAAGACCGTCGCGAATTTCTGGCCGTACGCGACGACGTTGTTCGACTTTACGCGGAGGGCGATGCCTTGGCCGCGGCCACGCACGTTGACGAACGACGAGGTGTATGCGCTGACGGCGTTCATCCTGGCGCAGAACAAAATCATCGGCGGCAACGACGTCATGAACGCGCAGACGTTGCCGAACGTGAAGATGCCCAACCGCGACGGTTTCATCCCGCGATTCCCGGAGCGGATCCCCTGATATCGATGCTTTCCGCGCGTTGACGCGAGATCCTCATCGGGATTGCGGGCGGGGGCGACGCCGTGGCGTGGTTGTGTGGGGATTCTGTTAGCTATCGAGCAAGCTGAGGACGTCGTCGATTGAGACGGAGCCGACTTCGGTTCCTTCTATCTGCTTCAGCCGCTTTTGATACGCATCGGCATCGTCGAATCGTTCGAAGCGCAGCCGGCCATCCGCTCCGCGCGAGATCAGCACATATGGTTGTCTCGAGCGGCGCCTCGGTCGACGGGCAATTCCGAGGGGACGATTGCGGAACATCGCCCGTTGTTATCGGCACCAACGGTCCGGATCAGTTGCCTGCTAATCGTCCGAGGCGCTGAACCCTCGTATCAGCGTCATCATCGCTGACGGCAAGAGGAGCGTTGCGCTTCGTAACGCGCCTCACCCTTACCTGGTGACGTTCTGAAAATACGCGGGCAGGTCTTTCTTGGTGTCTCGAAGAATCTCGACGATCGCGCGGCGATCGGCCAGCGAGAGCGCTGCCCGATAGCGGGGATCCTGTTCCTGTCCGGACAACACGTCCCACATGCGCCTGTAGATCGGATCCTTCGCCAGCGGCGGCAGCGCGTCGAACGCAGGTGCGTAGATCAAGTAGCTGCAGGGATACTTCATCAAGCGCCGATTCAGATCCAGCTCGTACAGCGAACGCCCCTTGCTGTCGCGCGGCCCGCGAGCGGAGAAGCGCTCTGCATAACCCGAGTTGCCGCGAATACGGTCGGTCAGCTTTGCTTCATCGATGAACAACAGGTAATCGACAACCTCGCTTGCGACGCCATTCATGACCGCTGCGATGCTCGCCTGTTGTTCGGTTGTCGCGGTCGTGCCGTGCAACGCCGGATCCGTCGCGCGGGCTTCCCAGGCCGCGCGCGTCAGCAGGTTCGTCATGCCGGCCTGGTGCGTCAGCACCAGGTGCGCCACGACGTCGCTCGTGAGGGTGCGAAAACCGTCAGCATCGAATAGCCCTTCCACTGACGCGAGCTCGCGAGTGGCATGTCCATCGACGGCGGCGGCCTGATTGCCCATGTGCTGCAGCGAACCGGTGCTGCCTGTCACGAACCAGCCGCCGAAACGCCGGTTCAACGAATCGCTCTGATCGACGTGCCGTGGCAGGCCCGTGTACTGCGTGGGTTCGGGACGCGTCGTGCTGAACATCAGCAGGCCAGGAACGCCGAGCGTGTTGCCCGTCACGTGACACCCGAGGCAGATGAACGCGCGCTTGAATTGCGGTGGACCTGTCGTATCGTCCTCGCGCTGGTCGAGCGTGTAGAACACGACGCCCTCGGTCCGGTCGTGCGCCGCCACTTCGAGAAGGTCGCCGCCACGAACCCAGCCGAGCGCCACGCGGTCGTTGAAGAACAGCGCGCGCGGGTTCTGCTCCGAAATGCGCTTGCCCTGGAGGCTGACCCGCGAGAACACCAGCAACTGCGAATCGACCGAAAGCTCCAGCGCTTCGAGCGCTGATCGCAGATAGCCGCTCCGGCCGTCGAACATGAACTTGATGCTGCCTTGTTCCAGCTTCTTGTTCACGTCCGCGACGACGTTGTTGACGGGCGCGGTGGAATACCTGATGGCCGGATCGTCAGGCGATCCCATGAACGTGCCGGCACGCTGGGCGTCGACGGCCGCCCGCATGCTGGCAAACAGGAACACGCAAAGTCCGACCGCTAAAAGGGATCTCCACATCAGCGCGTGCGACGATCTTGCGCGGCTGCCCTTCTTCCGTCAAGCGCGGCGCGCAGCCGCCTCGAGACGGAACAGCCTCATCGCATTTCCTCTCAAAATCCGCTCTCTGTCGACAGCCGGCAGCTTGAACTGATCGACGACGGCGCTGGGGTACTCGATATCTCTGGCGTTGAAGCTGTCGGTGCCGACGACGATGCGGTCCGATCCGACGAGGTTGAGCAGGAAACGGAAACCTTCCGGGTGATAGGTGAGATAGTCGTAGTGGAATCTCCGCACGTACGTCTTGAACGGGTGTTGCACCCTCGGCTGGTTGCCGCCCATGTGATCCCTGAAATGTTCCAGCCGCCCCGCCACGTACGGGAATGCGCCGCCGGCATGCGGCAGCACGATGTCAAGCTTCGGATATTTGTCGAGCGTCCCGGTGCTGATGAATCTCGCCGCCAGGACCGCGTGGGCAAACGTGTTATCGAGACCGTTGTCGGCCGGCCTTCTTCCGAACAGATCCGAATTCAGGTTGTGAAAGAGGATCGGGTATCCCAGCGTTTCGATGCGCGCCAGCAGCGGCCCGAACTCCGGCTGAAACAGGTAGTCGCGGTTGTCGATCGAGTCCGGCAAGTGAACCGCGCGCAGACCGGGCTTGTCGGCGACACGGTTCAATTCCTTCAACGCCGTCTCGGCGTCGCGGATCGGCAACTCGATCGACGCGAGAAATCGATCGGGAAAAGCCTGGTGGGCTTCGACGCCGGCGTCATTGACGATCTGCGCGAGATGCACGCCTTCCTCGGGCGTGACGAGTTGCCACGGCATGCCGCCGTTCAGCGTGAGCACGTGCATCTGGACGCCATGCTCGTCCATCCACTTGCGACGTTGATCGAGATCGAGCTCCAGCGGATACGGATTCCCGAGCGGCCGCCCGAGAGCTGCCATCGCCTTTGCGTACGACGGCGGTACCCAATGGGCATGAAGATCGATCGCGACTGGTCGATTGGCCTTCGCGCTCGACGGCCGCGCATCCCACCAGGGCTGCAGCGTCTCCGCCGGTTCGGCATCGGCAGGTTGCATGCTCGCCATGGCGGCCAACCCGCTCGCTCCAGCTTTGATGAACCCCCGGCGACCAAGTACGCCGAGTTCGAACGGCCGGGACACCAATGGCTTGTGCATGATCGTCCTCGCGGCTTTCGACTGGTTGTTTAGTTAGTGGTTGGTCGTCGCTTGCTTAGTAGTTGATGGTTGGTGGTTCGGTTTTCAGAACCACTAACCACCAACCACGAACGATGAATCGAAAGGTGCGTTACTGCGCGCCGCCAGCGCCGCCAGCCGCGCCAATCGGCAGCCCCTTGTCGATTAATTCCTTCTCGCGAGTCTGCGCGCCCTTCACGACATTCATGACGCCGTAGTTCGACTCGTGGCACGCAAATTCGAAGATCCCGGGCGGCACGCGCGGAACGTACGCCTCGACCGACCACGGCCGCGTCCACGTGTGCGGGTCCTCGAGCGTGTACTGGTACTTGATCGTGGTCGGGTTCACGAGCGTGAAGCGCTCGGTCATCTTGAGGTCTTCCGTCGATCCCTGGAAATTCGTCGCCGGCGTCTTGTCGTTGAAATTCGTCGTCAGGACGACCAGCGTGTTCCCTTCCCAGTGGCCGCGCGAAATACCAAGCCACGCGCGGACGTTCGGCGGCGGCATTGGACGTCCATCGAGCGGGATAATCCGCACGTCGGAATTCGACTGCGTGATGATGGCCGCATATCCCGGCGACTGCAGAATCTGGATCTCGGCAGTGACGCCAGCCTCGCTGCCGGTCGTGTTGACCGGATCGGGATTCCCGCCGCGCACGAGCGGTCCGCCGGCGGCGTTGCCCGTAATGCAGCGCGTGTAGGTGCTCGCGAGCGTTCTCACGCTGACCTCGGGGGCCCTTGCGCGCGCGGCAGCCAAACGATCAGCGCGCCGCTTCTGTGCTTCCGCAGTGAGCGGAGGAATGCGTCCATCGGGAGGATCGACGATCAACGACGTGCGCAGAGACGGCCTGATCGGGCTCTGCCACCCGTCCATCCCGTACTCCTTCCAGTCGTAGTGCACGTTCCTCGGATCGACCTCAGCGTCCTGCCCGATTACCCGTGCGAGCTCGTTGATCGCTTCATCTTCCGTGAAGAACGGTTTGTCCTTCAGCCGCTCGGGACGTTGCAGCGGCGTATACGTCGCCACCAGATACGTGCCGGCGATGTTCGGATCGCCCCACGCCGTCTTCTCGGGCTTGAAGTTGTCGTCTGGCTTGGCCTGTTTGAACGCGGCTGCCGCCGCTTTGATGGCGGCCTGCGGATCGACTACCTTCTGGTCGACTTTCGCGCCTGCGCGATCTTGCGTCTGCGCGCCGATAAAGGGCGCCCAGGAAACGATGACGAGGGTGACTATGACCAGCGCAACGTTCAATGGTCGAGTCATCGACACACCTCCTTGTGCGGCGCCTATTCTCTATCAGAATCAGGTTCGCTGGTAGAGATATGTAGAGGTATCAGGTTTCAGGGGTGGTCAAGGGATGAGGCAGATCCCTAAACCACCCCTGAAACCTGAGACCTGTTGACACCAGCGTCAGTGCGTGGCGTGGGTGTGATGATTTGCACAGGAAACCGCGGGATTCAACGGGGTGAACACCCCGTTCGGATTGTCGCGATAGATCCAGACGTGGCGATCGAAGTGCGGCTCGAACATGTGCGCCTCGTCGACGGGCGTGCTCGGATCGTCGATCATCGCGTCATAGGGCACGCCATGAAATGAGGGAGGTTCGGCGTTACCTGCCGCCTTCCAGGCGGCCGCGAATACCAGATTTTCAACCGCCACCAGTTCCATCGATCCGTCGGCCTGGGGCTCGTAAATCAGAATGCTCGGCTTCAGGAAGTCTGTATGTGTACCGACGCCGTTGACGCGCGGCGACGGCGGTGCCGTGATGCCAAGCAGGTCTGGACGGAAATAGTGGATCCCCATCGCTCCAAGCGATGCGGGACGGCCCATCATTTCGGCCGTTTCGCACATGTTGAACGGGTCGCGGATATAGCCTTCCGCCAGGGCAACATTCACGTCCCGGAACCGGTCCGTCGCGAGGCGGACTTCTGCCAGCGTCGGTTCGCCGGGACCCGGGGTGGTCCGCTCGCTGGCGCTCGCCGTCCCGGCGGTTGTCAGCGCGCCTGCAAACAGAAACGTCGCGAACGTCGCGTTGAGCAGCTTTCGTCCAGTGGTCATGGAATCCTCCGTTTTCCCAATTGCCTTCCGATCGGGAACGCGCCAGACGGAAGAAAACCCCGCAATACACCGAGTCAGAGTCAGGTGATGACCCGACTCACATCAGCACTGCCGACGCGTGAGTCGGGGCATCACCTGACTCTGACTCGGATTTAGAAGGGGATCACGACTCCGGCGCCGAAGCGGAACGCGTTGCCGCCATCGCCGGTGCCGACACGCAAGTACCCGGCGCCGACGCGCAACGCAAAGGCGTCACTCAATTTGAAGTTCACGCCGCCATCGGCATCGAACGCGAAGTCGCTGTCGGACACGGACTGATTAATCGTGATCGTGCGGCCGGCGACGGTCGCCTGCCCCTCGACCTTGCCAGTCGCGCGGGCAAGGCCGAACAACGCCTGTACGTAGGGCGTGAACGCCGGATTCTGTCTCGCGCTGAAACGAACGCCGCCCATGAACGTGTGCACGTTGAAGTGTGCATCGACATTCACGTTGACGCCGAGTTGCGTGAGGGTCTGGCTAAAGTCCTTGTAATTGCCCCCCACCTCGCCGACAACCGCGAAGGTCCGAGTGAGATTGCCCGCCACGTCGGCGTACCAGCCGAGCGGCATCGTCTCGCTCTCGGACCCGATCCCTGCGTCAGGAATGTTCAGCAGACGCCATCCGGCGGAAAACTCGGCCGCCGGCGCATTCTGGGCCTGCGAAGACGCGGAAAACCCGAACAACATGGTGATGCACAGAAGTGCGCGAACCGCGTTGGTGGATCTCATCGTGAACTCCTCGCGGGTTTGCTGTTGATCAAACGCCGCTGCGTTCACGCTTATCGGCATCAGGCGCGACTCGCGCCATGACCGGTCGCGCAGATCTATCCGCGATTCCTCCGTGAGGCCGTGAAGGCCGCCACCTCGGATCGCGTCAGCAGCCGCCATTTCCCAATTGGCAGCGCGCCGATGCCGATCGGACCAATCTTCACGCGCACCAGCTTCAGCACGCGGGCGCCGAGCGCCTCGACCATCCGTCGCACCTGACGATTTCTTCCTTCGGTCAGCGTGATTTCAAAGTGCGTGTACTTGCTGGAGTCACGCAATCGGTGGACGATGGCCGGCCGCGTCATGCCGTCGGCCAGTTCGATTCCGTCGCGCAGCATCTGCAGCTGTGCGTCGGTCAGTACGGTTGAAGCTTTGACCAGGTACGTCTTCGGGACGTGCGACAACGGGTTGGTGACGCGCTCGGCAAACTGCGTGTCGTTGGTCATGAGCAGCAGACCGGATGTGTCGAGATCGAGCCGGCCGACGGGCGAAACGAATGCTCCAACGGCGGTCACGAGGTCGTACACGGTCGGACGTCCTTTTGGATCCTTGTACGTCGTGAGGTAGCCAGAAGGCTTGTAGAGCAGGACGTACACGCGTTCACGGGTTTCGAGAGGCTTGTCGTCGAGTCTCACGCGATCGCGCTGCATGTCTATCCATTGATCGGGATCGCGCGTGATCGTCCCGTTCACCTTCACGCGTCCCTGTGCCACCCAGGCGCGCGCCTCGGTGCGCGAACCGACACCAGCCTTCGAGAGCACGCGCTCGAGTGTTTTTAACGGACGCTTCTTCGCTGATGAGTTGTAACTCAAGATGCGAAATTCAAAATGCAAACACGCAATGCTTCGCAATCACAGGCCACAGAGACTCAGAGACACAGAGAACAGATTGCCCCCCTCTGAGTCTCTGTGTCTCTGCGGCTTGTGGCAGTGAAGAAAAGTCGCGACAACGGAATGAAGGTCGCGGCAACATTCACCCCAACGTCATGAACAACATACTGTTTGCATTTTGAATTTTGCATTTTGCATTTACAATCGCGCCCCTGGAGGGAATATGTCTTCGACGCACATTTTCCGGCACCTGCTCGCCGGCAGCGCGCTGACGCTCGCGTTTGCCACAACCGCGGCCGCTGCCGATCCTTTCACGCTGACATCGACGACATTCAAAGACGGCCAGCTGATGCCCCGGAAGGTCGCCAATAACACCCCGAACAACCCGAACTGCGTCGGCGAGAACGTGTCGCCGCAGCTCTCGTGGACGGGCGCACCGGAAGGAACACGGAGCTTTGCGATCTTGATGGAGGATCCCGAGGGGCGCGGCGGCGCCGGCGTGCATCACTGGGTGGCGTATGGCATCCCCGCGACCGTCACCAGCTTCGCCGAAGGGGAGGTCGGCAAGGCGTCAGACAAGTACGTGGGCGGGAAAAGCACACAGGGCGTCGGCAACTACTCGGGACCGTGCACGCCGCCCGGCTCACCGCACCACTACACGTTCACCGTCATCGCAACTGACTTCGATCCGAAAGAGTTGCCGCCGGGACTGACGCGCGACGAATTTCTCGCGAAGCTGGTCCCTACTGGCGGAATGTCGCACTCGAAAGGTGCGGCAGGTCTGATCGGATTGTTCGTGAAGCCGAATTGATTTTCGGCTTTGCGGCACGCAGGTTCGCAATCAACCGCCGCCGCAACCCCGACGCATTGATGCCCAGCGCCCATCGAGCGTTGGGCATTGAGCATCGGGCTTCAAGCATGCGCACTACGCAAACCGCGCTCGGCGGCGGTTGAACAGATACAGTCCAATTCCTACGGTGACGATCGGTAGTCAATTTGTTTCCGTGCTTCGGCGGGTGTAGGATTCGGCGCGAAGTTCCTTCTTTTCAGGGGCAAATATGACGCGTTTCAGCATGCGCGCACTGTTGGCACTCTCACTCGCAGCTATGCCGCTCGTGGCATCGGCGCACCATTCGATACAGGCGCAGTTCGACATCTACAAGACGATTCAAGTGACCGGCACCGTTGCGCGGATCGAGTTCATCAACCCCCACTCCTACCTCACCGTCAACGTCAAGGAAGCCGACGGCAAGGTGACCAAGTGGGCCTTCGAGATGACGGGGCTCGCGGGGCTGCGCAGGGCCGGGTTGAGCCGCGCGGATCGCGGCGGCCTGAAACCGGGAGACGCACTGACAGTCATCGCGCTGGCTGCGAGGGACGGCTCCAACAGCGGTCTCGCGCAGGAACTCAAGATGGGCGACGGCCGCGTGTTCAAGCTGCTGGCCGACGCGCCCGATGCGCCCGCCGCAACCAGTCGCTGATCGACGAGAGGCCTCTATGGCTGTAAGCAGACAAGTCATCGCAACAGCGGCGGCGCTCTGTTTCGCGACGGCAGCGGTGTTCGCGCAGAACCCCGCGCCGCGCGCGGGCCCGCGCACCATCAACGCGCCGCCGAAACCGACGGGCGCAACGCCGCGCACGGCCGATGGACATCCGGACCTGACCGGCGTCTGGAACGGTCTTGGCGACAACCTGAACGGCGTGCCGAATCAGATCGCCAACAACGGTATCGCGATCGAAAGCGAGACCGTCGCGCGCGATCTGCACAGCGGGCAGATAGTCACCGTATTTCCGCGCCTCAACAATCGTCCCCAGAACAACGAACAGGCGGAACGCGCAGCGGCGCTGCTGCGGCGCAGCGGATCGAACCGGCCCATCTACAAGCCGGAATACTGGGACATGGTCAAGTACAACGACCACAACGCCAACGAAGAAGATCCGTCCAACAACTGCATGCCCGCCGGGATCCCGCGCGGCGCTATCCCGTCGTACATCGCCCAGTTTCCGAATCATGTGATGTTCGTGTATCCGGGCCAGGGCGGCTTGATTGCGACCCAGACAATGTACCGGATGATTCCGACCGACGGCCGCAAGCACACACCGCTGCAGGAGCTCGACGGCACCTATACCGGTGAAAGCATCGCCCACTGGGAGGGCGACACGCTCGTCGTCGACTCGTGGGGATTCAACGCCAACACCTGGTTCGACCAGATCGGCGGCTACATGCACAGCGAAAACATGCATGTGATCGAACGGTTCCGTCGCGAAGGTAATACGTTGACGTGGACGGCGACGGTCGAGGATCCCGACTATCTGCTCGAACCGTGGACGAC
>Ga0075428_100002067_pt1 | contig 21651 bp, 22 predicted proteins | sample RhiMetdeltSRZDD2_FD_75291 | JGI IMG/M metagenome (GOLD analysis project Ga0075428, IMG submission 75291) | Populus rhizosphere microbial communities from Tennessee, USA - Rhizosphere MetaG P. deltoides SRZDD2 | ecosystem: Host-associated > Plants > Roots > Rhizosphere > Soil | place: USA... | reverse complement strand
TGAGGACAAGTCGGGACGTAAAGATCGGGTCCGTTGAAGCTCGGGTCGAGTGGTCGCCCAGCATGCCGATAGTGAAACACGGTCGCGCGATCGACCGACCGCTCATCGGCACGACCGCGCAACCAGCGGCAGATCCGGGCGCTTGCCGGCGCTCGCGTCATCGGCGGGTATCCGCCGCCGCCAGGCCCGCAGCGACCGCTGCGAGGACGAAGCCCACCCCGATACTGAGGATCGCGACCAGACCGATCACCCCGAGCACGACGGCTCCACCGATCGCGAAGGCCCGACTCACCTCCCGATCGCGGACCAATGCCGACGTCAATGCAGCGCCCGTCCCAACCAGCATGAGGATCACCCACGGGAAGACCTCCCAGAACGAGTCGTCGCCCTCGGCCGCGATCACCGCAACGTAAGCGACGGTCGTGATGACAGCGAGCCCACTGCTCAACCAGGCCCACCACCGCCGCGTCGGGGCATCCACTCCCACCATGATCAAGACGCTACTCGGTGCGCGGATCGCGGCAGGTCCGTGCGGTGTGCTTCTTGGAACCAGTCCCTGCAAGGGCGCGTCCAAGAGGCACGGGTTCAGGAAGGCTAATGGCCATGAGTCGGATTGGGGCGGTTGCGGTAGTGCCCTTCCTGGTTGCTGCCGTCGGTTGCGGGGCGGGGTCTCAAGACCCCGGGGAAGAGACGGGCGGGGTGTGCCCCCTCGTGCTTGTCTACCGATCCCACACCTACTACCCCTATCAGACCGAGAAGCCTGTCGAGCCCGGTCGACCGCTCGATGAGGTTCGCAACCCGCCCTGCGAAGACTCCGGCGGCGGGCAGGTCGACTCTGCCGGGCGGATCACCGACGAACAGGCTCTCGGAAAGGACGCCGCAGACAGCGTCCGCGCCTATACCATCGCGGGCATCGATCCCGCCGACGCATTCGTCGTGCCCGTGTACCGCCGCACTCTGTTCTTCTCAGGCGCAGACGGCACCGCAATGCCGCCGGAGATTGAACAGCTACTCAAGCACTGAGTGCAGGTCCAAAGCCGATCAGCGGTCTCCCGCTCCTCGGCAGGACCGCGCACATCGCGGCACGTGAGTGCGCAAAGCGATGCGAGCAAGGCATGCTGACCCCATGGATCCGCGGCTCCTCAAGATTGTCAGTGACTGCGGCACGCTGTGTCTCAACATCGCGGCCCAGGGTGGGACGACGCGCGCGGATACCAGTTCGATCCGCTCACGAACACGCTCTACTTCCCGGTGTCAAAGAAGTACGTCGATGGGCGGGATCTCAGCCGGTATGCGGTCCTCATCTGGAGCCACCCGCGCGTGATCGCCGTCGGACCCCTCTCTTCAGCGACATCGCCGCCCGACATTGAGGCTGCGCACCGCCTAGCTGTCGCCAGCGGACTCGACCCCGCGAAGATTGACTTCATGCTCTTCGATCAGCGGCACCACACCCGAGGAAGAACCGACACAAGCTTCAGATCGAGACGCTTGAGCAAGTCCCCACGTAGGCGACCGCCGGACCCTCAAACCGACCGCTCATCGGCAGGACAGCGCCGAATGCGGCATGAGCGGTCGGGTTGGACGAAGTGGTCTGACCCGGACAGGTACAGGGTGAAAGCATCTCGACGCGGGAGGGAACCGCCATGGATCTCGATGACTTGCTCGGCCGCTGTGCTCCACAGACATCGCCTCGAACGGCGGATCTGGAGCGAGCGCTCGACGACCTCGTTGTCGCTACAGAGTCCGCCACGCAACCTCGCCGCCGTCGGTTGCGTACGCTTCTCCTCGGCGGAGTGACGGTGGGCGTGGTCGGGGTGGGCACCGGTGGCGCGATGGCAGCCGGCCTGGTCCCGATCCCTGGGACAACCCACTCGGAGAGCTGCAGGCCGAACTTGGTCGCCGCGCAGTACGACGACTCATCGAGCTATGAGGACATCCCCACCACTGCAGCTGATCCGGACCAGTTCGAGGGGCAGATCCCGATCAAGGTCCGCATCCCAGAGGCCGTGCAGTGCGGCGAGTGAGGTCGCCTGAGACAACCGCCGAGTTCCGAGGAGCGCTTCGCGACGCGGCAGACGACCTCCTCGGCTACTTCGAGCGACGGGTGAGCCTACGGGACGACGCCGCCGATCTACTTGCGGAGACCATGCTGCAGGCGTGGCGTCGGTCCGAAGCTATGCCATCGGAGCGGGATCGGCGACGCATGTGGCTGTTCACCATCGCGGCTCACGTGCTCGCGAACCATCGACGCTCGGCCCGGCGGCGCAACGCCCTCGCAGAGCGGCTTCGCCAACACCTCGCCTCGCCAAACGAACCCGACCTAGCCGAGGCGAACGCGGTGAGGGACGCCGTCTACCGTCTGCCCACGGCACAACGCGAGCTCGTGATCCTGATTCACTGGGACGGATTCAGCATCGTCGAGGCGGCGGAGATCCTCGGTCTCAACGCGTCTACCGCCAGGAGTCGGTACTCCAAGGCCCGCACCGTCCTCCGCCAAGCGCTGACCACCGCCACCCCCAGGCCGACAGCGAGGCCGTAGAGGTGGTCGACCAGATGATCGACCGGACACCCGTAGGCTTCACTCGTGATCCGCGCAGGCGGCGACTGGTACGCCTTCGAGCAGAGACTTGCGCTCCTGAAATCGGACTGGGGGGACTCGCTGGTGGGTGCAGGCTTGGGTGACGAGGATTGGCGCAGCCGCCTGGATGAGGTACTGCGAGCCAAGCCCTAGCCGTCAACAGGGGCACGCTCATCGGCGTAACCGCGAGCGGACAGCGGCAACTTGTTTCATTGACGGCACGGCTGGGTTCTGACGAGGCTCGGTCGAGGTGTTTGGGGTTGTCGCTCCAACAGCGGCTGCCCACGGATCGCGTGTGGCTCACACATGGCCTGCGCAGCCCTGGGCCCCGCCCGGGCGGGAGAGGCTCGAGAAGGGATTGCTCTGCTCGAAGTAGCGGTGCCCTCCGGCTCGACAGTGTCGGTTGAGTCGAAGGAGGCAACGTGAACAGTGACGGTGGCGAGCGGGTGGTCGTCGGGATGGACCCGCACAAGCGGTCCGGTCACGATCGAGGTGATGACCGCCGACGAGACGGTCGTCGGCGGGGGCCGGTACGCCACCGATGCGGCCGGCTTCCGGGCGATGCTGAAGTCCCTGCGCGCGTGGCCGGAGCGGGTGTGGGCGATCGAAGGGTGTGAGGGTATCGGCCGGCATATCGCCCGCCGGCTGATCGCCGACGGTGAACAGGTCATCGACGTGCCACCGAAACTGTCGGCGCGGGCCCGGGTGTTCGCCACCGGGCAGGGCCGCAAGACCGACGCGACCGACGCCCACTCGGTCGCGTTGGTGGGCACTCGGATGGCGGGGTTGCGGCCGGTGGTGGCAGACGAGCAGCTCGAGGTCCTGCGGCTGCTGGTCGACCGGCGCCGCTCGCTGGGTGAGGAACACACCCGCAAGGTGTCCCAGCTGCACGCCCTGCTGCTGGAGCTCATCCCCGGCGGCGCGAAGAAGGATCTGTCCGCCGCCCAAGCCCGCAGGCTGCTCGCCGGCGTGCGGCCGCGCGATGCGGTCGGCAAGACCCGCAAACGGGTGGCGATGGAGCTGGTGGTCGACCTGGAGAAGATCTACACGCGCACCAAGGCCGCGGACAAGGAGCTCAAGCAGTTGGTGAAGGCCACCGGCACCGGGCTGCTCGACCTGCACGGCATCGGTCCCTCCGGTGCGGCTCGGCTGCTGGTCGAGGTCGGTGACATCACCCGGTTCCCCGACCGCGGCCACTTCGCGTCTTGGACCGGCACCGCCCCCATCGACGCCTCTTCGGGCGACCATGTGCGGCACCGGCTGTCCCGTGGCGGGAACCGGCAGATCAACCGGGTGCTGCACATCATGGCCGTCGTCCAACTCCGCAACCCGACCGAGGGCCGCGCCTACTTCGACCGCAAGAAGGCCGCCGGCAAGACCTCCATGGAAGCCATGCGCTGCGTCAAACGCAGACTCTCCGACATCGTCTACAAGACGATGCTCGTCGACCTCGTCACCACGCAGACGACGGGCCCGGGAGGACAACCAGGCAACGACTCTGACTCCAGCGCGACCGGCTCACAGCCCACCACCGGCTCTTCGGACAAGTCACTTCCCGGACCCGCCACCACCGACCCTAGACCCGCCGTCCCAGCCGTGTCTTGACACAGAAGGGAGCCATGACCGGACGCCGCGATCTGGTCACAAGGGCCCCGCCAGCGAAGCTCGTGGCGTTGGCTCACCCGGGCGGCGTGTTCGGGCGGTCCGCGAGCACGCTGTGTGCCTGCACGCTGATGATGTTCGCACCGAAAGGCTGAAGGTCATGCGCCCTGCCGTTGATGACCATGCCTGCGACACCAGCATTAGCGACCGCTCTCGTGAAGAAAGAGACGTGGCATCGTCGGCGTTCTTCCCCCTCCGGGTGCCAGCCGCATGTGGCGCTGTCTGATTCACAGGCGGCTGGCAACCGTGGTTTGTTGTTCGGTTGGGGCTTCCTAGCAGGCTTCGACCGCGTCGACGGTGAACCCCTGTGCCACCACGGAACCGTCGCTGGTGAACTGGACCGATCCGGTGCTGGTCGGGATACATGGCGATGTGATCGTCCGGTGGAATGTTCCGGTGTAGGTGGCGAGCACGTTGCCGTCGGCGTCCTTCACGTTGACGTAGTCGAAATTCTTCTCGGTGTCGAGCAGGCTGAAGTGGAACGCGAAGCCGGCGGACCCGTTGTTATAGGTCCAGGTGCAGTCGCCGTTGTTGCCGTACGGATGCGGTGTCCCGAACGGGATGGTGGCGGTGGCGTCACCGACGCACGGTGGCGGCGGCGGGACAGCGGGGGTGCAGCCGGCGTGAACGCCGACGGCGGCCCAGGCGTCGCTGATACTGCGTCGAGCGCCGCCGGCGACCGCGACGGTGGAGTTGCGGGCGTCGCACATGTTGGCGAACTCCGGCAGCGCGGTGAAGCCGTCGTAGAAGATCTGCGCTGCGGAGTCCAATCCGATCCCGTCCACGGTCACGTCGCAATCTGCGGTGTGGGTGTGGCCGGAGACCGAGCCGCCACAGCCGGCGTTCTGCCCGCCGTTGACGGCGAGGTAGTACGCATGGTTCGGGATTCCGCTGTTGGTGTGCACGCCGCCGTTGTCGGCCGATCCGGTGAACAACTCGGAGTAGTGGTCCGGGTCGCCGAACTCCTGCGGATCCCCCATGTTGCGGAAGCCGTCGGTGTTGACAATGACGTCCTCGCCGATCCGGAAGTCCGGCGAGCCGGCCGGGTCGAGACCGTTCTTGTCGGCGTAGAACTCGATGGTGTTGCCCATCATGTCGCTGAACGCCTCGTTCAACGCGCCCGACTCGTTCTCATAGATCAGGTTGGAGGTGAACTCGGTGACGCCGTGGGTGAGCTCGTGACCGACCACGTCGAGGCCGCCGGACAGCGGCAGGCAACCCTGCTGGGGCTGGCCGTCGCCGTAGGTCATCTGCTCGCCGTTCCAGAACGCGTTGCAGTAGTTCCTGGAGAAGTGAACCGTAGACACGATGGTCATGCCCTCGTCGTCGATGCTGTCGCGGCCGAACACGTCGCCGTAGAAGTCGTCGACCACGCCTGCGTAGTAGTGCGCATCGACAGCAGGCCGCTGATCCGGGCTGGCGAAGTTCGCCTTGGTGAAGTTCCACACGTCATCCGCGTCGGACATCAGCGTGCCAGGCAACGCGGTCTTGTTGGCCGCGTCGTAGGTCTCCTGCCGATCGTCCGGCGTCCGGAGCTCGAATCCGCCGGCCACCGGCGTGGTGTCGATCTGCTTGGTGTCGCCCTTGACGCCCACACCCTCACCCTCGGCGAGGGAGTTGTATGCGTTGCGTACCTCGCCGGTCGCGGCGTCGATCCAGCGAACCGGGCGGGAGGCGGTGCGGATGCTGTCCACCGTGTAGACCAGACGCCCGCTCCTCGGGTCGAGCCTGAGGTCGGTCGACCAGGAGCCTCCGGAACCAAGCCGGCTCTTGACGTCCTGACGGACCTCCTTGCCGGTGAGCTTGATTGTGTTCGTCGCCTGAAGATTCCTGAAGTGTGCTCCGACGACCGCCGTGGCCGTGCCGGTCGCGTCGCGTACAACGGTGATCTGGCCACCGATCACCGAGGCGCCGTCGACCATCTGCTGATAGCGGGTCGACGTGCCGCCACGGGAAGTGCTGAACGTGTCGACCTTGACGACATCGGCCGGAAGCTGGAACGCCGCGGCCTTGGCGCCGGTGAGTGCGAACGAGCCGTCGGGAGCGGCAACCCGGTGGTGTGCGGCTTGTGCAGCGGCCGTCGGTCCGGCAAGCATCGGTACGACCGGGGTGATGGCCACCAGTGCTGCCGCCGAGACGCCCGCGAGGATACGTCGGGACATCTGAATCTCCCTGAACGGTGAGTCGTTTTGCGCAGAGGGCCCCATCTCTGCGCTGGTTCGTGGGCGAATTTAACCGACCTGACCGGCCCCGGCTAGCCCAAAACGAACAAACCGGGCAAGCGTTTGGGCAGTCTTGGCTCCCAAGCCCCTACGTCGCATGCATGACGCTGGCGTGCCACCGGAGGCACATCTCTCCACGAAAGCGCAGGTGCTGCTCCAGTGCGTGGGGACGCCGAAGGTGCCGGTTCGGAGGTTGGCGGCGTTGATCGCCAGACAGCCCGATGAGCGATCCAGGCATCGGCCTAAGGACCTCCGGAACTCGGCACGACCGCTCGGGCAGCAGCAGGAGCGGATACTCCGTCGTGCGCACTCAAGCGTCAGGCGATGATGTTGACGGTGGGTGAGGTGATCGTGGTGACTGGACCGCCAGGGGCGGGTAAGTCGACCGTGGCGGCGCTGCTGGCCGGCCTGCTCGATCCGAGCGCGCTGGTGATGGGTGACGACTTCTTCGGGTTCCTTCGGAATGGAGCCATCTCGCCATGGCTGGCGGAAGCCGACCAGCAGAACACCGCCGTTATCGAGGCAGCGGCTGCGGCCAGCGGCCGACTCGCTGGTCTCTGCTCGGTGGTCTACGACGGGGTCGTGGGGCCTTGGCTTCTCCCGGCCTTCCTTGGGGCCTCGGGGTTGAAGCACCTGCACTACGCGATGCTGTTCCCGCCGATGACCGTGTGCTTGGAGCATATTCGTTCCCGCGAAGGGCACGGCTTCACCGATCGCGACGCTGCCGAGCACATGTGGCGTGAGTTCCACCGAGCCGACGTCGACCCGCGCCATGTCCTGGTCGACCAAGACATCGAGCCTGCCGAGATCGCTCACTCCGTTGCGGATCGGGTCACGAAGGGAACCATCCGCTTCCCCTGACGAGGACGAACCATCCACCGCCGCTCGACCGCTCATCGGCACGACCAAGCGCGGATCGCGGCACGAGCGGACGTCTGTTGAGTGCCACGTGCAACTTGACTGGACCGTAGGTGAGGACCGCTACGTGGTTCGGGTGCGTCGCGGTCGGCTCCTGTCCCACTTGTGGATCGTGGCGGGTTGCCACACGGGCTCGCGACCTATGCGGCGGTCGGCGCTGGGCATCTGTCCACGTGCGGCGTAAGAGCGGACGGTAGACGCAGTTACGCCGAGGTACTTCGCGACATCTTGGGTGGTCCACCAGTCAGTCGGCAGGCTCTCCGTCACGAACTTCAGGTTACAGCGCTAGCGTCCCGATTCGCGCCGCTCGGCCAGACGACGGTGACCTCGGTTCCGTGTTGCTGCGCGAGAGCCAATACATCTGCCGTTCCGCCGTGTCCGCGTGCCGGCTTACCGTCCCAGACCGCTATCAAGCGATCTGCGTTGGCAAGCATGAACCTGCTCGCCTCCATATCCGCGTCGGCGTCGGACGTCCGCCGATCCAGTCGATGCCTGGTGCGAGCTCGCGCTAGGAGGGCGTCGTAGGCCGCATGGGACTCCTCGGGTAGTCCATCCCGGTATTCCGACGCGGGGATGACGACCTCTAGCTGTCCGCCGTGGTCAAGAATGGCCCGCGCGAAGATCTGATCAGCGCCATCAGCTAGACAGCTAACGCCCACGAGCTCGTGAGCTTGGTACTTCGCGATCTCGCCGCGAATGGCTCGGTCCACCAGCCGGGTAACTGTTCAACGGTCCTCTATGCATCGATGCATACCCGTTTGAACGGTTGCAGGCGTGCATAGGGCATCGGGCCGGGTTCGCCGCATCCTTCATTTGACCTTGCACCACCACGAGGGTATCGACAGATACAACACTAGCGCTGTAGATTGTGAAGCGCTAGCGCTGTATAGAGAACGCTCGAATGTTAGGCGATGAAGGGAAGTGCGGATCATGCAGAGCGCAACTCCAACGATGAACGGCCCGCTCGCGGCGACGCCGGTCGGTGGTCCGGCGTTTCGGCCGCTGCGGCTGAACTTCGCGCAGGTCTGCTACGGGTGCGGCAACCGGTGGTGCGACTCTCCCCGGTGCGTGGCCTATCACGAGGCGTCGACGTGGGCGGTGTGCATCGACTGCGACGGCTTCGACGACGCGTGCCGGTGCTATGGCGGGCTGGTCGAGGTCGACCCGGAGCACGTGGCGGCGTTCTGTCGGACGCTGCCGGCCACTCCCCCGGCTGAGCCGCTGTACCGGGTCGCTGGCCGGTCCGTCGTCGACGAGCCGTGGGGGTACGCCGAGGGATGAGCACCGAACCGAGAGTCATCCCGGTCGTTCCCGACGAGCTGCTGCGGCACACGGCTGAGCGAGTAGGAGTTTGCGTCCGTCCAGTGATCCGCCGAGTGATCGATACCGCGACCGGTGAGGCCGAGATCGTCGCACTACCGTGCTGCTCGACACGTGAGCGGGTGTGCAAACCCTGCGCGACGAAGGCTCGTCGGCTGCGGATGGATCAGTGCCGGGCGGGCTGGCACCGCACCGACGATCCGGCCGGGCAGGACGACGGCCCCGAGCCCGACCCGGACGACCCCGATGACAGTGCCGGGTCCGATACGTCGGCTCCGGTGCGTCGCCGGTCGACCAGGCGGCTGCCGCAGTTCCCGCCGCTGCCGGTGGTGCCGATGGAACACCGCACCGTCGGCCGCGAGCTGGCCTCCCCCAACGGGAAGGTGTATCGGCCGTCGATGTTCCTCACGCTGACCCTGCCGTCGTACGGCCGAGTCCACAAGGACGGCACTCCGTGTGACCCGGAGTCGTACGACTACCGGCGCGTCGCGCTCGACTCGATCCACTTTGCTGGCAGAACCTGCGCCGCTGCGCCGGATACAAGGTCCAGTACTTCGCCGCCATCGAACCACAACGCCGCCTCACCCTCCACACCCATGCCGCCGTCCGAGGCGTGATCACCCGCGACGTGCTCCGCCAGGTCGTCGCCGCCACCTACGAACAGGTCTGGTGGCCCCGCCACGACGAGCCCGTTTATGTCGACCAGCTGCCCACCTGGGATGAGCGTGCGGAGGCGTATGTCGACCCCGATACCCGTGTGCGGCTCATGTCGTGGGACCAGGCGATGGACCAGACGTACGAGCCGGACGCCGAACCCGCGCACCTGCTGCGGTTCGGCGAGCAGATCGATTCCCAATGGTTCATCCCCGGCTCCACGCGCACCGACAGGCGGATCGGCTACCTGTGCAAGTACCTCACCAAGAGCATCGCTGAAGCGTACGACCCAGACGAGATGTCACCCCGCCAGCGGACCCACCTACTGAGGCTCCATGCCGAGGTTCGGTGGCTGCCCTGCTGCCCCGAGTGCCCCAACTGGCTCAGGTTCGGCATCACCCCGAAGGACGCCGAGCCCGGCATGCAGCCCGGCCACTGCCCCAGGCCTGCGCACACGCTCGAGAACCTGGGCCACGGCGGCAGGCGGGTCCTAGTGTCGCGTGACTGGTCGGGCAAGACACTGAGTGAGCACAAGGCCGATCGGGCTGAGGTCGTCCGGACTGCCCTGGCCGAAGCGGGCATCGAACCACCCGACACCGACCGCTGGTCGGCCGACCAGACAGGCGACGACGGCACACCCCGCTACGTGTGGGAACCCGTTGGCATCGACCCCACTGCCGACGTCGAGACCTATCGCGTGATCCTCCGCCGCCAGGCCGCCGAGCGGCTGCGCTGGCAACGCGACTACGACGCCGCCAAAGACGCTCTCACGGCTGCCAGGCCGCCGAACGACACCCGTTCGGCAACCGCACCAGAGCCCGCCCTGAGGGGGACCTGACCCGAAAGGAGGCAACACCTGATGAGTACCAACGTGATCGACCTCGACGTCTGGCTCGGCCGCAAGTCCAAGCCAGACGCCGCCGACCAAGACGACGAGGCCGAGTACGTCATAGAAGGCGACCGTGCCGTCTACACAGTTCGGCAAGTCGCATGGCTGCTCTCGCTCTCGCTCGGTACGACGTACGAGCTGCTGCGGGCGGGCGAGATACCGGCCACTCGACTCGGCAGCCGTTGGATCATCCCGCGCGAGCGATTCCACGCCTGGCTGGACTCCTGCACCGAGGGGGCTAGCTGATGGCGCACATCGTCAAGACCCCAGCGGACAGCTGGCGAGCCAACTGGCGGGACCCGGCTGGACGCAAGCGGGCCAAGACGTTCAAACGTAAGCGCGATGCTGAGCGGTTCGTCGCCGAGCTCGAAGCCGCCAAGAACCGCGGCCTCTACATCGACCCCCACGCGGGGAAGATCAAGTTCGCTGACTACTGCCCCGCTGGGTCGTCGGTCGCAACCACGAAGCGAACACGACCTTTCGCGATCAGGGCATCATGCGAAACCACATCATCCCCCGATGGGGCGACGTACCACTCGCCAAGATCGACCACACCTCAGTCCAAGCGTGGATCGCGGACCTGTCGTCGCGTCGGTCCCCCGCGACGGTGCGAGAGTGCTACCGCGTCTTCTCGTCGGTGATGAAGGCTGCGGTCCGTGACCGGACCATCGGACTCAACCCCTGCGAGGGTGTACGCCTGCCGCCGCGACGGCGCAAAGACACCGATGGCCGGACGATCACACGTGACACGTTCGTTCGGCAACTACTCCCGGCCGTTCCCGCTCGGTACCGCGCGCTCGTCGCCGTCGCCGGTAGCACGGGGCTCCGCTGGGGCGAATGCCTCGGACTCCGTCTCGACACGATCGACTTCGACGCCGGACTGGTGCGCGTCAGTCGCGTAGTGATCGAGGTAAACGGCAAGATCACATCCAAGCCGTTCCCCAAGACAGTCCACGGCCGCCGGACAGTGCCACTGCCCGCATTCGCGGCCGAGCTGCTCCGCGAACATCTGCGCCGGTATCCGCCGAGTCGAACGGGCGAGGTCTTCACCAACCAGGCTGGTGGTCCGCTTCGCCGTAGCACCTGGCGGCGTCGTGTCTGGCGACCTTCCGTCGTCCGTGCCGGCCTCTTGGGCAAGCTGATCCTGGAAGGGTCGAGGGAGTACCGGGCGACCTGGACCGACGAAGCCGGAACCGATCAGTCGGCGGTGTTCCGAACCGAGCCGGAGGCCGTCAACCAGATTGCTCGCAACGCATCCGGCGGCCTCCGATTCCATGACCTGCGCCACTCGTACGCGACATGGCTGGTCTACGACGGGGTGCCGATCAACGATGCTCAACGGCTGCTCGGCCACTCGCGGCCGTCGACCACTCTCGACCTCTACACGCACTACCAACGTGAGCTAGATCCCCGCGTCGACGAGCTGTTCGCCGACTTTTCGCCGACTTCAGATGACGATGAAGAGGGTGACAGCCCGCCCGGTTCGCTCGTACCTGGCCTTTGACCTGCGGTGTTGGGTGGTGGAGCTGAGGGGATTTGAACCCCTGACCCCCTCGTTGCGAACGAGGTGCGCTACCGGACTGCGCCACAGCCCCTCAACGGCGCCACACGATAACACGCCGTCGCGGTCCGGATCGCGTCGATACTCCGTACTCGCCAGGGACCCCGGCGGGCCGGATCGAGACGCCGACGCCGGCCGGCTCAGTCGCCGACGGCGCGCCGGTGCGCATCGCCTGCGTCGGAGTCCGAGGTCGCCTCGGAATCGGAGCTGGCGGCGGGTGCGTCGGACGGCAGCACGGTCTGTTCGCCCTCGACATGGCCGGATGTCCAGGCGTCCGGCTGACCGAGGTCGATGGTACGAACGGTCCGGGTCGCCTTGGCCTTGGCGACGTAGGTGGGCAGGGTGACCGGGAGCGGATCCCACAAGGATCGCCCGTCCTCGGTCGAGACCGTGACGGCGACGGCGGTGGACTCGGCAAGGTCGCCGTCGCCGACCGGCTCGACGTCGTTCTCCACTGCGTGGCGATGCCCGGGTGCCTCGGATTCTTCGTCCGACGCCGAGCCGGCTGAGTCCGAGCTGTCCAACGCCGAATCGTCGTCGGATTCGTGACTGTCCTCGCTCGCGCGGCGCACGTCCCACGTCGACTCGTCCTCACGGCGTACCTGCCAGCGGCACAGCACGAGGAACCCCACGACCAGCGCGGCCGGAATCAACACGGACCAGGCCGGGATCAAAGCGAAGACGACCACCACGCCGACGACTGCCGTCGCGCCGAGCAGGGTGAGAAGGACCCGCCGCCGGCGCCGGGCAGCGGCGCGAGCGGCCGCCCGGGTCGGTCGCTGGGGCGGCTCGACGAGCGCCGTGGTGGGTGCGGGCTCGGGCCGCACGGTCTGGCGGGCGGCGACAGCGTCGGCTTCGGCGTTCAGCTCTTCCTCGGTCATGGGCTCGGCCTCCTGGCTGCGCCCGAGCAGCCGCATCGCCTTGGAGAATTTGTCGACTGACCGGGCCCTGGTCGCCTCGTCGTAGCGCCGAAGGGCCCACGGCACCAGGAACACCGCCCATGCGATGACCACAGCCGCGAAGATCAGGCCAGTACCCACACAGGAACCGTAGGCGTTTCCGCACCCCAGAGCCTGGCACCGACCCGGTGTGTCGCCAGAACACTCCTGTGACTCATGTGGCGTCAGGGGCCGGAGCAACCGTACCGTGCGTCCCCCGATGTCCGGGTTGGATCGCTCGGAGAACGGTTCAGACGTCGCCGGTCGCCGCGCCGGTGCGCCGGAGGTAGCCGGCGAGTACGCCAGGGCCGACCTCCTCGGCGGTCAGCGCGAACAGCACGTGGTCGCGCCATCCGCCGTCGATGTGCAGATAGCGCGGCGCCTCTCCCTCGCGCCGGAAACCCAGCTTCTCGACCACGCGCAGCGAGGCGGTGTTCTCGGGCCGGATCGCTACCTCGATCCGGTGCAGTCCGACGACCTTGAAGCAGTGGTCGACCACCAGCGCCACAGCGGTCGGCGTGATGCCGTGGCCCGCCACGGCTCGATCGACCCAGTAGCCGATCTGGGCCCACCGCGCCGAGCCCCAGGTGATGCCGGTGACGGTCACCTGGCCGACCAACCGCCGGTCGTACGTCGTCACGAAGGGCAGCCCATAGCCCCGGCGGGCCTGCCGATGCGACTCGCGCACCATGCCGGCGAACGTGGGCGGGGCCGGAGAGGATCCCGGCGGGAGCGTCGCCTCCCATTGGCGCAGCCACTCGCCGTTGCGCGACCGCACCGACCGCCAGGCGGCCGCGTCACGACGTCGAATCGGCCGTACGGTGACCCGCTCGTGTGACAGGACCACCGGCCATCCTCGGGTCAGGACCGACCCCTCTCTCCCGCAGCCGACTTCGTCCCGAGATCCCCGGCTCCCCCGCCGTCGGACCGTGGATGGTCGCCGCCGCTCACTTGGTCGACCGCATGCGGCAGCACGTCGCGCAGCACCGCCAGCCCGTCACGTACGCCACCGCGTGAGCCCGGAAGGTTGACGATCACAGTCCGATCGGCGACCCCGGCCAGCCCTCGCGAGAGCATCGCCGTCGGCACACCGGCCGCGACGCCGTACGCCCGGATCGCCTCGGCAAGCCCCGGGATCTCGTAGGTCAGCACGGACCGGGTTCGCTCCGGAGTCTCGTCGGTCGGGCTCACCCCGGTGCCCCCGGTCGTCACGACGGCGGCGGCCCCGGCCTCGACGGCGTCACGCAGCGCCCGCTCGACCGGCTCGCCGTCGGGCACGACGAGCGGGTCACCGACCTCGAAACCCCATTCGCGCAAGGCATCGACGATCAACGGCCCGCCGGTGTCGGCATAGACGCCGGCAGCGGCCCGGTTTGACGCGGTGACCACCACGGCACGGGGCCGGGCTCCACCAGAGGTCATGGGTCAGTCGCTCCTCGACCAGTCGCCACTCTTGCCGCCGGACTTGCGCTCCAGACGGATGTCAGTGATCGACGCCCCCTTGTCGACCGCCTTGATCATGTCGTACACCGTCAGCGCCGCGACCGAGACCGCCGTCAGCGCCTCCATCTCGACCCCGGTGCGGTCGGTCGTACGCACGGTCGCGGCGATCGAGACGGCCGAGTCCTCGACCTCGAACTCGACGGTGACGCCACTGATCGCGAGCGGATGACACAGTGGCACGAGATCGGGCGTGCGCTTGGCGGCCATGATCCCGGCGACCCGCGCCACGCCGAGGACGTCGCCCTTCGGCACGTTCCCGCTCCGCAGCAGCTCGGCGGTCGCCGGCGCGACGACCACCCGGCCCTGCGCGGTCGCGACCCGGTCGGTGACGTTCTTGCCGCCGACGTCGACCATCCGGGCAGCGCCGTGCTCGTCGATGTGGGTCAGCCGGTCGGCAGGCTCGGGAGCGGTCATGGCTAGAACGTACGATCCAGCACCAGCGCGTTGACCGTCTCGCCGGCCGCGATCGACGTGGTCTCCTCCGGCACGACGACCAGGCAGTTGGCCCGGGCCAGGCTTCCGATCCGATGCGAGCTCTGACCGCGTACCGGAGCGACCGTGGCTCCGGTCGCCTCCACCTCGAAGTGCGCCCGGAGATAGGTGCGCCGGTCGGCCGGAGCGGTCACGTCGTCGGTCAGCCGGGCTCGTACGAGCGGGCGACGGTACGGCAGCCGCCCCATCATGCGCCGCAGCGCCGGTACGACGAACACCTCGAACGACACGAACGCCGACACCGGATTGCCCGGCAACGTGAAGATCGGGGTCTGGTCCTCGCCCACGAACCCGAAGCCCTGCGGTTTGCCCGGCTGCATCGCGACCTCGGTGAACTCGACCGTTCCGAGGCGGCCGAGCACGTCCTTGACGACGTCGTAGTCGCCCTTGCTGACCCCGCCGCTGGTGACGACGAGGTCGGCGCGGACGAGCTGGTCGGACAGCGCCTCGCCGAACTCGTGCGGCTCGTCCGAGACGATCCCCACCCGGTACGGGATGGCCTCGGCGGCTTTCGCGGCGGCGGCCAGCATGTAGCTGTTGGCGTCGTAGATCGAGTCGTAGTCGAGGGCCGTGTCGGGTTCGCGCAGCTCGCTGCCGGTCGACATGATGACCACTCGCGGCCGGGGCCGGGCCTGCACCGTCGACCGGCCGACGGCGGCGACGAGGCCGGTCTCCCGCGAGTCGAGGATCGACCCCTCCTTGAGTACGACCTCGCCGGCCCGGACGTCCTCTCCGGCGTACCGGACATGCTGGTTCGGCTGCGGCGGGGCAAAGATCGTGACGTGGGCCCGGCCGTTGTCGGTGGCCTCGACCGGGATCACGCAGTCGGCGCCGTTGGGCACCGGGGCGCCGGTCATGATCCGTATCGACGTGCCAGGTGCGAGCGCATACGGCTGCGATGTTCCGGCGGCCGCCTCACCGACGACGGGCAGCTGGACCGGGCTCTCCTGGCTGGTCTCGGCGACGTCGACATAGCGCACCGCGTAGCCGTCCATCGCCGAGTTGGAGAAGCGCGGCAGGTCGATCGGCGAGGTGACGTCCTCGGCGATCGGCAGCCCGGTCGCTTCGAGCAGCGGCTGGTCGTACGCGGTCAGCGGCGCCAGCGACTCGAGCACCCGACGCAGTTGGTCGTCGACCGATCGAAGCCCGGTGCCGGTCGCAGAGTGCGCTTCCATGTCAGCAGCCTACGACCTCGCGACGCCGAGTTTGCGCGTCAGGAGAGGACCGTGCCGGTGGCGACGCGTTCGGGTGCGCCGGTGTCGTCGAGACGAGCGGCGCCGACCACGCGTACGTCGGCTCCGAAGGTCCAGTCGCCCCGCACCGTGAGCGACTCGGCGTCGCGCATCGACGGCACGCCCTCGGGGAACCGGCCGGAGAACCCGTCGATCGTCTTGTAGTACAGCGGGTCCAGATCGACCAGCGGCAGTGGCGCGGCTCCCGGTACGACCTGGAAGTCCGGGGTCAGCGTGTAGAGGTCCGAACGCAGCAGCAGCAGGTCGTTGGTCGTCTTGACCGGCAGGAAGCGTGACCGCTCCACCTCAATCGCCTGCGCGCCGGCGAACACCTCGATCGCGGCGCCCATTGCGGTCTCGATCTGGATCACCTTCGGCGTCGTCGGATCCGCCGGATCGACCGTCTTGACGTTGCGGATCAGCGGCAGCCCGAGCACGCCCTGGCGCTCCTCCAGCGTCGTCGCGAGGACCCGCAGGTCGAACCACAGGTTGTTGGTGTGAAAGAAGGCATGCCGCTGCTCGTCGGCGAACGCGGCCTTGTCGGCATCAGCGGTCTGGGCCGACTCGCGCAGGATCAGCCGGCCGTCGCTACGCCGAATCGCCAGGTGGCCACCCTTGCGGTCGGCGGGTGTCCGGCGGCAGACCTCGGCCGCGTACGGTGCGCCGCTGGCCGCGAACCAGCCGGCGATGGCCGGATCAGGACCGGCGCCGAGGTTGTCAGAGTTGGACACGGTCGCGTAGCGGAAGCCGGCGTCGAGCAGCTCCTGGAGCACCTTGGAGGCCTCGAGCGCCGTGTAGAGGTCGCCGTGTCCCGGCGGGCACCACTGCAGCTCGGGATCGGCCGGCCACTCGATCGGGGTCAGGTCGTCGGCACGGAGCTTCGGCTCCCGGTTCTGGACGAAGTCGAGCGGCAGCCCGTGCGTGGCGAGGTACGGGTACGCCTTGAGCGCGGCCAGGGTGTCGTCGCGGGTACGGAAGCTGTTCATGAACAGCAGCGGCAGCCGGACGTCGTACTGCTCGCGTAAGTGGCTGACCTGGCCCACGATGATGTCGAGGAAGCTCAGGCCGTCGCGCACGGTCAGCAGCGACTTCGCCCGGTCCATGCCCATCGACGTGCCGAGCCCACCGTTCAGCTTGATCACGGCGGTGGTGGCCATCGCCTGGCGAGCGTCCTCGGACGGCACGTCGAGCTCGGCGGCCCGCGGCACACTCGTCAGCGGCTCGATGTCGGACTCGGCTATCAGGCCGGTCGCGCCCCGCTCCAGCTCACCGTAGTAATAGGTAAAGACGTCGATCGCCCGCGGATGCACCCTCGCCGCTTCCATCGCCTCGCGCGCCTGCTGCAACCCCTGCTCGCTCATGGCCCGCATCGTAGGCGAGGCCGCCTCACTAGAGCGTTGTCAGCCCCATCTGGCCCCAGGGGGCAACCTCGGGCTGACAACTCGGCGGCTAGCCTGGCGGCGTGGAGTTCGAGGACGTCGCCGCCGCGAAACAAGCCATGCGAGAGCGGATCCTCGAAGGTCGCGGCGGCCTGATCGACGACGAGCTCCAGACGCATGCCGCCGGCATCGCCGAGCAGGCGCTCGCTCTTCCACAGCTCGATGCAGCCGAGACGGTCGCGGCCTACTACTCGATCGGCTCCGAGCCAGGCACGCGGGCGATCGTACGGACCCTGCTCGACTCCGGCCGTCGCGTACTGCTGCCGATCGTCCTCGAGGACTTCGACCTCGACTGGGCCGAGCTGACCAATCCCGGTGACCTCGAGACCGCCGGCCGCCTCGGATTGAAGGAGCCGACCGGGTCCCGCCTCGGCCCCGATGCCATCGCCGCCGCCGACCTGCTGCTGTGTCCGGGCCTCGCGGTGGACGTCACCGGTGCCCGACTCGGCCGTGGCGCCGGCTGCTACGACCGGGCGCTGGCCCGCGTCGACGCCGACACCGCCCGCTGCATCGTCGTCTACGACCACGAGGTCGTCGAGTCGGTGCCGACCACCCGGCGGGACCAGAAGGTCAACCTGGCCGTCACGCCGACCCGTACCCTCCCGCTGGGCCACCGGCCGTCGGGACTGTCAGTGCTCAGGACTGATCGACGGGCGTGAGCACCAGCTCGTGGTCGTTCGTGGCGTCGACCGCGTCGCGGGTGTAGGCCCACGGCAGCATGTCGCCGTCGACCCACATCGACGTCTGGTCGGCGTAGTTGCCCTGGTACGCGTGACCGGACTCCCCTGACAGCTGGATCCACCGCGACTGGTCGAAGTTCGACAGATCGACGACCATCCGCATCGACGGCGCCGAGGTCACCTCGAAGCCCTTGGCGGCGTCCCACGAGGTCGCGTCGACCGAGCCGCTGCCACCGCCGACCTCGTATGGCCCGCGGTTGAACATGGACTCGACCATCCCGACGCCGGACGCACCCAGGGTCGGGTTCTCCAGCTTCAGCTTGTGGATGTGCCCCCAGGTCCATTGGCTCGCGTCGCGTGCCTGGTACATCGTCATGTCGTCCCGCGCGTCCAGCAACGCCTGCCGCAGGATGTCGTAGCGGGTCTCGACGATGTCATCGGTGGTCACGTCGTCCCACCACGAGCTGTTCGGGTCGTCGATGATCTTGGACACGACCTCCCACCAGCGCTCGCCGCCGTCGGGCCAGACCGACTCGGGCAGCTGGTCGTGGAAGGTCAGCGCCAGCAGGTCGCGCCACACGACGTTGAAGTACGCCGCAGCGCCCGAGTCGGCCGGCTGCGTGAAGTCCCAGTCCTGTAGCAGTTTCTGTCCCGACCGGTAGTAGCCGCCGGGCAGCTTGATGTCGAGCAGGTAGGGCACCAGGAGCGCGGCATTGGCGTTGTAGGTGTCCTTCTGCAGGTCGGCCATGCTGTCGACGGTGAGCTGGTCCTTGCCCTTGAGCAGGTCGATGATGCGCTGGCTGCGATAGCCGTAGGCCGAGTCGCTGGTGAGGCGATAGGGGTACTTCCGGCCGATGACGGCCTGGTTCGCCGTCACGATGTACCCCTGCTTCGGATCGAGGACCGAGGGGAGCTGGCGGTACGGGATGTCGCGGACCCACTCGTACCGCGGGTCCCATCCAGGCACCGGCCAGCGGCCGTCGCCGAGCCGCCGAATCGGGATCCGGCCCGGTGCCTGGTAGCCGATGTGACCGTCCACGTCGGCGTAGACGAGGTTCTGCGATGGCACGTCCAGGTGCATCGCGGCCCGATGGAACTGCCGCCAGTTCGTGGCCTGGTTGATCCCGAAGATCGCGTCCATCGTCCGGCCGGGCTGCAGGGCCGTCCAGCGCAGCGCGACCGCATAGGACGTGGCATCGGTCTCGGCACCGACCGTCGCTGCGGCGGCGGTGCTGCCGGCGTCGGCCGCGTCGTCGTCCACGTCGGAGATCAGCGGCCCGTGCCGGGTGGACCGGACCGTGATCGTCACCGGCTCGTCCCGCCCGGCGACCCGGATCTCCTCCTTATGGGTGCGCAACGGCACCTCGCGCTGGCGATATCGGTAGGTCCCCGCGTTGTCGTTGACGTCCTCGAGATAGAGGTCGGTGACGTCGGAGTACATCGTGGTCAGGCCCCACGCGATCCGGTCGTTGTGGCCGATGATCACCCCGGGCATGCCGGCGAAGGTGAATCCGGAGACGTCGAACGGGCAGCTCATCGTCACTTCGTTGCAGTGCAGGCCCATCTGGTACCAGACGCCTGGCATCGACGGCGCCAGATGCGGGTCGTTGACCAGCAACGGAGAGCCGGACTTCGTATGGTCGCCGCTGACCACCCAGGAGTTCGATCCGAGGCCCTTGAGGGAGTCCGAGCTGAGCACGTCGGGCAGATTTCTCGCCGCATCTCGGATGCCCCGCAGCACGCTGATCGTGTCGGCCGACAGCTGCGGTGGCGGAGCCGCCCGCGACAGCGAGGCGTCCGAGCCGCTCTGGAACCGGCCCTTGCGGATTCCGCCCTTGGTCACGATCGGGTCGTGGCGCTTGTACGGGTAGGACGGGTAGAGCTCCTCGACCTGGGCCGCACTCAGATCCTGCGTCGCCAGCACCCGGTCGATCTCGTCGTCCATGTTGCTGCGGAGATCCCACGCCATGGCCTTCAGCCACGCGACCGAGTCCACCGGCGTCCACGGCTCCGGCACGTAGTCCGGCCCGGTCACCGACAGCACCGTGTACTCCAGTGACAGCTCGCCCGCCGACTTGTCCTCGATGTAGGCGTTGACACCGTCGGAGTACGCCTCGAGATAGCGCCTGGTCGACGGCGACAGTTGCTCGAGCTCGCGTCGGGCCACGTCGCGCCAGCCGAGCGTACGCACGAACTTGTCGGTCTCGATCGCGTCTGCACCGACCAGCTCAGACAGCCTTCCCGCGGTGAGATGGCGCCGGAAGTCCATCTCGAAGAAGCGATCCTGCGCCTGGACGTACCCCTGCGTGTAGAACAGGTCGGTCGGATTGTCCGCATAGATCTGCGGGATCCCGTTCGAGTCCCGGATCACCTCGACCTGGTCACGCAGCCCGACCACATTGACCTGGCCGTCGACCTGCGGAAACGAGCGCCGCACCGTCACGACCGCGAAGACCGACGCCGACACCGCCAACACGACGACCACGATCGCGATGTAGAGGAGGTAGCTGCGGCGCACCCGAGCATTCTGCCCGCTGTCGCAGACGTCCCCGCGTCCGGCTGCACTCGACGGCGGTCTCCGCAGGTGGCGAGCCTGATGGGTACGCCGGTGGCTTTCCTCGACTTGACGGACAAGGCACAATTGGCAGTCGAAGGGGTCGAGTGCTAGAGCTGGGCCCGGAGAAGGAGACCGACGCCGTGCCGACCTACCAGTACTCCTGCACCGCCTGCGGATCCCCGCTGGAGGCCCAGCAGAGCTTCAGCGACGACCCGCTGACCGTCTGCCCGGAGTGCGGCGGGCGGCTGCGCAAGGTGTTCAGCGCGGTCGGTGTCGTCTTCAAGGGCTCCGGCTTCTACCGCACCGACAGCCGGGCCGGCCAGAACGGCAGCGACGCCGCCAAGACCAAGTCGAAGTCGTCCAGCGACTCCGGCACGAGCTCGTCCGGCAAGGACTCCGGCTCCAGCTCCGGCGACTCGAAGGGCTCGAACGGCTCGAGCAGCTCGTCGCCGAAGGAGACCGCGAAGGCCGGCTCCTCGACCTGACCCGCCCGGCCTCGCCACTGAGGCTGTGGACGACGCGCACAACGATCGCGGTGCGCGCCTACGGTCCCTGGCATGAGCCGGACCCGACTCCATGCCATCCGCCGCGACTTGCGGCGAGCTCTGTACGCCCGGCGGCGCCTGTTGGCCGGGATCTTCGCCGCCCTCGCAGTTGTCGCCGCGATTCAGGCCGCTCGACCGGCTCCGCCGCCCACGCGGGTCGTCCTCACCGCGGCGACCGATCTGCGAGCCGGCGAGGTGCTGTCGCCAGAGGATGTCGCCCTCGTCGAGTCGGCGCCTGAGCTGGTCCCCGACGGCGCACTCGACCCGGCCGAGCCGCCGTTCGGTCGCACGCTGGCCGGGCCGGTGCGCGCCGGTGAGCCCCTGACCGACGTGCGCCTGGTCCAAGGTGAGTTGCTCGCCGGCTTCGATCCCGGCACGGTCCTGGCGACGGTGCGAGTCTTCGATCCCGCGGCCGCTGTGCATCTGGAGCCTGGGGACCGGGTCGACGTGGTGGGCAGCGA
>Ga0075428_100002066_pt1 | contig 21651 bp, 20 predicted proteins | sample RhiMetdeltSRZDD2_FD_75291 | JGI IMG/M metagenome (GOLD analysis project Ga0075428, IMG submission 75291) | Populus rhizosphere microbial communities from Tennessee, USA - Rhizosphere MetaG P. deltoides SRZDD2 | ecosystem: Host-associated > Plants > Roots > Rhizosphere > Soil | place: USA... | reverse complement strand
TGTCCGATCGTCACATTTCACGCCAGAACACGATGTGGGCAGAATTCCAGACCGCTGTGGGAACCTGGCCACGACGGCTGGCGGTAAAGACAATCTTGAAGGAAGCCTCGGAGGCGAGAGCCAACAGGTCTGTAGCTACGGTCTGTTGTGGCTGAATCACCGCCAGAATCTTGAGGTTCTCAATCATGGCAGATTCACTCTGGCCGTAACGGGTGGACTGAATGGGTGTCACTAACCGGGTTTCGCAATCCATCTCTTGAAAGTGACGCAATGCGCTGGCACAAAGCCTGACAGCCTTCTCAAAGGCGGGCCGGTCCTGCTCGTCGAAATCGGACAGCGTATTGTCGAAAACAAAGCAACACTTTCGGTCGTCTTCCTTGGTGAACTCGCGCACCATTAGTTGCCCGGTCTTGGCAGAGGCCTTCCAGTCGAGAAAGCGTCCACTATCTTGAGTGCGGTAATCTCGAATGGAATGCAGATCCGAACCTGAGCCTTTGTAGTAGCTCTCAAAAGCGCCACTCAACAGCGGCAGCATCTCGAAAAACTCGTTCGGCGGTTCGGTTTCGGGTAGCACGGTCAATTCAACGCTCCGCGGCAGTCCCCGTTTCTTCTTGACGAATCCGAAGGGAAACTGGGTGCTCACCTCCAGTCGATTGAGGCGGTAGAGGCCCCGTTGCGGCATTTGTAGCCAGAGACTGTCCCGGGAACGGCTCTGCCCAGTCAGGAACGGGAAATAGGCTGATGGCGAGAACACCTCTGCAGTCTGGCTCTCCTGCTTCGAGCTCGTCGACGGTTCCAGAACCCGATCCAGCAGACAGGTTAGGGAGCAGGAGAATGCCGGGAGGCAGTTTCTCTGGTTATGTAAGGCAAAAACTGAAACGAATGGTTGACCTGCCGGAATGCAATCGGGCAGATCGATTTCCGCGGCGAGCCGTCGCAGGTTCCAATACGAGAGACACTCGGACACTACCAAGAGACCCAGGGCGGCCGAAAAAATAATGAAGATGAGGTTGTTTCCTGTGTTCAATGCCGCGACGCCAACGATCGAAAGGGTAAAGAGAAAGACCCACCCTTCCCGCGCAATCTGGATAGAGAATCGCAACCATTCACGGCGAGCCCGCTGAAAGAGCCGAGGCACGACCGTGAGGGATACCACAGCTGCGAGTAGCAGCGAGAAGATGGCCAGAGAGATGGCCGCAACTGTGTTCCCCTCGACCGCTGCCAGGGACGAGGCGAGCGCTGCCCCCAAGGCCAGGCCCAGCGCCAGCGTTGCCGCCAGACTGGCCCGGAGCTGCCGCCAATGGAAGTGTCCGGGGTCATGCGTCAGCATCGCGTCCTCTCCAACGGTATTGGGTTTGACGATCTAGAGCGGGACTTCAACAGAATCCAGGATGTCTTGCAGAACCTTTTCAGCCTCTTCATTGCGCCGGAGCGTGGAAGCAGCCCTCTGGTTCGCAACAACACGGTGGGCTAAAACGGGAGCGGTGAGTCTCTTCACGTCGTCTGGCAAACAATAGTCGCGGCCCTGCACATAGGCTCGAGATTGGCACGCTCTCAATAAGGCGAGCGATCCCCTCGGACTGACTCCCAGGCTCAGGAACTCCGAGTTTCTGGTCTTCTCGACGATCTGGAGCGCATAGTCGATGATGGATTCATCAATATGGATTCCGCGAACGGTTTCTTGAATTTGAAGCACTTCACCGGAACTGATGACTGCCCGTAGACTCGACAAGGGATGGGCTTGGCTTTGGCTGCGAAAAATCTCCTTCTCATCCTCCGCTGACGGATAGCCCATCTTGATGCGCATGAGAAATCGGTCCAGCTGCGACTCCGGCAGGGGATAGGTTCCGTGATGCTCCACGGGATTCTGGGTTGCAAGAACCAGAAATGGTTTAGGCAATTCAATCGTCTGATTGTCAGCCGTCACTTGGCCTTCGCTCATGGCTTCCAGCAGCGCGCTTTGAGTCTTGGGTGTGGTTCGATTGATTTCATCGGCCAGAATGACGTTGGCAAAAATGGGGCCTGGCTTGAATTCGAACGCCTGTCGTGGCTGGTTGTAGATGGAAATCCCGACAATGTCCGAAGGCAACAGATCGCTGGTAAACTGAATTCGATGGAATCTGCACTCCAAAATCAAGGCCAACGCATGCGCCAGCGTAGTCTTGCCAACACCGGGCACATCTTCGACAAGGAGGTGACCCCCGGCGAAGAGAGCGATCAACGCTTGTTCGATCACCTCCCGTTTGCCTTTGATCACAGTCTCAATGGCTTCAACCAGGAGGCCGATTTTTTCTTGTGGCTGAACCTGTGGCAAAGCAATCCTTGCGGCTTTTGGGGTTCACTGCCAAACCCTCAGGGCGGGCTGAAAACAGGCAGTACGGTTGACTTTTTCGTCTTGTCAAACAGGTTGCTGCGTGCTACAAAAGGCAGCCTGATTCTACCACGGCGGGCGCTTAACTCAGCGGTAGAGTGCCACCTTCACACGGTGGAAGTCACAGGTTCAAATCCTGTAGCGCCCACCATTCCCTCCAGTTTTTCCTCGTTGACGAGTGTTTTCTTGAAACAGAAGTTTGATTAAGTTGGGGTGGTGCGTGCTGCCTTCGCATCGGTCCGTAGCCACTCCGGTTTGAAGGAAAACGGCAAGCAAGTGGTGTATCGCGTTTCGGAACCAGACCGACTCTCTGCCACAAAGGACCAAACCGTAAACCGGGACTCGGCAGCCATCCTGCCCTGTTCCCGTATGCCGCTCCCTAGTTTCCATTGCAATGCCGTGAAGTGCCAGTCGATCCCCGTTTCTCCAGAGATCTCAACGTAGACCGCACGCAGGATCTCGGCCAGTTCGCGGACAGAACGCTGTTTCACGAGCAATTCAAGCTCATCCATCGCCTGTTCGGGCTTCTCATCGACCAAGTCGCGCAATCGGTGGACTATGGCTTCCAGGTTGTCTGGGTGCATGGCGGAACTCCTAGACCATGCCCTGCTTATCGTTTCCCTTAAGACAGAACCTTAGCCCGATGATTCGTGCGCTCGGCTAGGACCCCACACCACGACTGTCGAGGTGGGTGCTGAGTCGGCGGTTTAGACCATGCCGCCTTACAAAGATTTTCCGGGTTTTTGAGTGTTGAATCGCTGGATGAGACCACTCAGGTACTGCGCTGAAGAATGCAAGGATTCACTGGAGAGGACCGCTTTGAGCTGCTCTTCAGCCTTCTCATACGCCTGAGTGAAAAAGTAATTGTACCCCAGGAGGAACCTCGCGTTCAGATTGGAAGGGTGGGTGCTAACGTAGTTTTCGAGGTTTCTAAGCTGACGGTCAAACTCCGAAGGGTTGTTATAGAACTCCCGACGGTTGATCGGATTTTCAGCATACTTCGGGTAAATCTGGAGACCGGTCAGAATGGCTTGGGTCGCTTCGTCGAATCGACCAAGGGCGAACAAGGAATCCCCATAAGCAATATGCACGACAGGCAATTTCTGATCGAGATCGATGGCCTTCTTGAACAGCTTTGCGGCAGTTTGGTAGTCCGCATTCTTGAAGAAGGAGGACCCGTAATCGATCAACGCGTCCGGTTCAAGTTTGTCGGCGTCGAGATCCTTGAATTGCTGCAGTTTGGCGGATTCTGTTCTTCGTTGCGCAATGGGGATTTGACCTGAAAAGTAGCCCGCCATGAAGCTGCCCTTGTCGGCACTTAGGGCCTGTGAAAACGAGCGGGAAGCCTGGCGGAAGTTCTCGCCGAAGAACTGAATGTATCCGTGGACCAGCCAGTGAACCGGATCTGGCGACGTTTTCATCCGTTCCTCAAGATCGCTGACCACAGGGCCTGTGAAGAGAGGGTCCTGAAAAAAAAGCAGAGACGGATGACTATTCGCCCAATCCGGGTAGGTCTTCAAACCCTTCTCCAGCGCTTCCAGAGCTTCAGCATAACGATGAAGATAGATCAAACTGTGACCAAGCCCGAAGGGTGCCAGGATAAGTTCCTCTTCGATCTCAATCTGCTCCAATTTGTCATTGGCAGGCAGTTTGGATAGCTGCAGAGCCAGCCGCCGGTCCAGCTCGCGGTAGTACTTTTCCGAGGCCAGAAAATTTCTCATCCGAAAAGCACGATCAGCCCGCCCGAGTAATTCTTCGTGATCGTAAGCAGACAAGTCGGAGCTGTCGCTGCCCAGGCAGAGCGCCCCTATCAGGAAGCTCCATCCACACCCGAACAATATCAGCGCTTTCAAACGCCTAAAATACATGATAGGTCTGAACTCCATTTGGCTCACTTCTTTGCGACTTCGACTGGAATTGCCAGCGCCTCAACCGAACGGCTGCAATATTTGTCCCGTTCAGAGCAATAGAAGTATGTCAACTTTGCGTCTAATGAGTATTTTCCAGCCGGGGTTGTCTTCGCTGGCGCAATTCTCAACTCAAGCGGCTTGAAGCCTCCAAAGTAATCAGCGTCCTCGCCGGCAATGCTTTCATTGAAACCACCCACCACCACGTCAAACTGAGTGGTAGGGTTAATCTGAAGCTTCGGAGCCGGGCGCTTGGCTACCTTGAATCCGTCTTTAACCGCTAGTTCGACATGCAACTTCCCTTCAAGTCCAGAAGGTAATGTCTGGTGAGGGTAGTGTGGCCGAAGGATCCCAGCTGGGCCTGTTTGACCACCAACCAGGAGCGTCAGGCTCACAATCAAGGCCGAACCAAGTGCGGCGGAAGATGACAGCAATTTGAACATCGAGAGTGAACCCAAATTCACTAACCAGACTTCATTCCGAGCTTCCCAGATTTTTGAGTCAAAGTCAACGGATGCATCGCCTTCTGGAAAACTGCTTGACCCTCTTTTCGGCTTTGTGATAATTTTCGCGTTCTCTTTTTGGAGGGATGTTCCCTGCCCTCCAACCATCCTGCGAATTTTCACGGACGAGAAACCTTACCGCCATGGCTGCGATGAGCTTAGACCTTTCTGTGATTTTGATTGTGCTGATGGTCTGGGCTCTCTATTTTGTTCTAAAGAAGTCGTTTTTCGATCCAATCAATCAGATTCTAACCACCCGGGAAGCTGCAAGTCAGGGCGCGCTGGAGGAAGCACGTGCCCAGTTGGCAGTGGTGGAGAAGAAGTCATCCGCCTATGCGGAGGCATTGAAAGAGGCTCGCCTCGAAAGCTACCGGCAGCAGGAGACGTTTCGAGCTGAAGCTGTCAATCAGCGATCTCAGATTGTTGCCCAGGGTCGGCAGGGCAGCGAGCAGTTGATTGGCTCCGCACGCAGTGAAATTCAGTCCCAGGTTGCTTCGGCTAAGAAGTCTCTGGAATCGGAAGTCGCCGGAATTGCGGATGGAATCGTTAAAGGTATTTTGCGGTGAAGCCAACTCGTGATGAAAGCTAGCCACCATTCCTCTCACGCGCAGCAAAGGAAGACGGGCATCGTGCGAACGTTCGCAGCCCTGCTTTTCTTGACGGCGGCGTGCTTTCTCACCCCTAGACTTACCCTCGCCGCAGAAGAAGCCCAGCACGGCGCTTCCAGCGGTGGACACGGCGGGGGACATGCCGAAAGTCCGCTGACGGCCGTCTGGAAATGGGGGAATTTTCTCATTCTGTTTGGCGGTTTGGGGTGGTACTTGCGACAGCCTCTGCGCGAATTCCTGGAGACTCGCTCCCGTTCGATTGAGGAAGGTTTGGCGAGTGGTCGCCTTGCACGGGAGTCGGCCCTCAAACAGATGACCGAGATTGAAAGCCGCATGGCACGCCTTGACGATGAGGTCCGCGCTCTTCGGGCGCAGGCAGTCAAAGAAGCCGAAGAGGAGAGAGCCAGAATTCTGGAGAGCGCCAAGATCGAGGCTCAGAAAATTCTGGAAATGGCCCAACGGGAAATCGAAGGGCTCAAGAAATCTGCCCGGCTTGAGTTGAAGGCGCACGTAGCCGACCTTGCCGTCAAGCTGGCAGAAGAGCGGCTACAGAAATCGGTTGGATCAGAGGAGAACAAGCGGTTGGTCGTGAGATTTCTTGACTCACTGGAAACAGCCAAGAATTAGCCAGCGGCCGATACGCTGCGCTTTGGTCGATGCCGACAGATTTCTTCACTTGAGGTTTAGCGTTGCCTGCGATTGCAAATCGATATGCGAAGGCTCTGGTAGACGTTAGCTTCAAGCTCAACCATCATGAGCAGGTCGCCCAGGAACTTCTTCAGTTTGAAGACCTGCTTGCCCGCCAGAAGGAACTGGTGCATTTTTACTCCAACCCCGCCATTGCGGTGGCTAAGAAGAAGGCAGCGACGCAGGAAATCCTCGCGAGGCTGGCCTTCGGCCCGACCACCTCCAACTTCCTCTTGGTCTTGATTGACAACCACCGGATGGGCGGGTTCGCCGAAATCCGGAAAGCTTTTCAGCACGAGCTGAATAACCGTCTGGGAGTGACGCAGGCGGAGGTGACAACTGCAACCGAGTTGGACGTGGAGACACACCAGAAGTTGGAGGCCAAGCTTGCGGCGCTGACCGGCAAGAAGATGGCCTTGAAGTTTGCGAACGATCCTGGCCTGATTGGCGGCGTAGTCACGCGCATTGGGGACACGATTTACGACGGCTCCATCCGCCAGCAGCTCAATTCGATGAGATCCCGTCTGAGCTCAGATTAAGCGCTCCCAATTCCCGGAGAAAATGAATGGACATCAGAGCAGAAGAGATTAGCAAGATCATCCGCGCACAGATTGAAGACTACGATTCGAGCGTGGAAGTGAGTGAAGTGGGAACCGTCATCTCCGTTGGCGATGGCATTGCCCGCGTGCATGGCCTGGAGAAGGTGATGTCCGGCGAACTGCTCGAGTTCCCGCATGGCATCGCCGGCATGGCGCTCAACCTAGAAGAAGATCAGGTCGGATGTGTTCTGCTGGGCGAAGCCTCCGAGATCAAGGAAGGCGATCTGGTCAAGCGGACGAAAAAGATCATGGCCGTCCCCGCCGGTGACGCGATGGTAGGACGCGTGGTCAATGCACTAGGTCAGCCGATCGACGGCAAGGGCTCAATCGCCACTGACAGCTTCAACCCCGTTGAGCGCATCGCGCCTGGTATCGTGGATCGCGAGCCGGTGAAGCAACCGATGCAAACCGGCCTCAAGGCCATCGACTCTATGATCCCGATCGGACGCGGCCAGCGTGAATTGATCATTGGCGACCGCCAAACGGGTAAGACCGCGGTGGCAATCGACACGATCATCAATCAGAAGGGTGGCGACGTCATTTGTATCTACGTTGCCATCGGCCAGAAACGTTCCACCGTCGCTCAAGTGGTCAAAACGCTCGTTGATGCCGACGCGATGTCCTACACGATCGTGGTATCCGCCTCAGCCTCCGATCCCGCTCCACTGCAATACCTCGCACCTTATTCTGGCTGTGCCATTGGCGAATACTTCCGCGACCGCGGCAAGCACACGCTGTGTATCTACGATGATCTCTCCAAGCATGCAGCGGCCTATCGCGAAATATCATTGCTGCTGCGACGCCCGCCAGGCCGCGAAGCGTTCCCTGGAGATGTCTTCTTCCTGCACTCGCGGTTGTTGGAAAGGGCGGCCAAGATGAGCGAACAGCGCGGCGGTGGCTCGCTCACGGCATTGCCGATCATTGAGACACAGGCGGGCGACGTGTCGGCGTACATTCCGACCAATGTGATTTCCATTACTGACGGCCAGATCTATCTCGAGTCTGATCTCTTCCACTCGGGCATTCGTCCAGCCATCAATGTCGGCATCTCGGTTTCGCGCGTCGGCGGCAACGCACAGATCAAGGCGATGCGTCAGATTGCCGGCTCGTTGCGCCTGGACCTGGCGCAGTACCGTTCACTGGCGGCGTTTGCCCAGTTTGGCAGCGATCTGGACAAGGTGTCCCAGGCACAGCTATCGCGAGGCCAGCGGCTGGTTGAGATCTTGAAGCAGGGCCAGTATGCGCCTCTGACCGTCGAAAAGCAGGTGATCGTGATCTATGCCGCGACGACCGGTTATCTCGATTCATTGGAGGTTGCCGATTGTCTTCCCTTCGAGCAGGGCCTCTTGCGTTTCATCGAGAACAGCCACCCGTCCCTCGGCAAGAAGATCGCAGACAAAAGGCAGCTCGACGACAGCTTGAAGTCAGAACTCAACAAAGTGCTGGACGAATTCAAAGAAAGGTTCGCCGCCGAGCGGAAGAGCAAGTGATAAGCCAGGAGTGATAGGCAGCTCAGCCGGACGCTCATCACTTTAGTATTCATCACTCATCACTGATTCATGCCCAACATTCTCGACATTCGCCGTCGCATCCGCTCGGTGAAGAATACCCAGCAGATTACGAAGGCTATGAAAATGGTCTCGGCGGCCAAGTTGCGGCGCGCTCAGGAACGCGTGATGAGCGCGCGGCCGTACGCCCAGAAGATTCTCTCTGTCCTGAACAGCCTCGTGACACGTTCCGAGGGCCAGACGCATCCGTTGCTGGAGGACCGGGGCGGCGAGCGGATTCAAGTGGTTGTGATCACTGCCGACAAGGGCCTCTGCGGCGCTTTCAATTCGAACATTATCAAAGCGGCGCAGAACTTTATCGGCGAGCATAGACACCGGCAGCTCACGCTCAACTGCGTGGGTCGGAAAGGCCGGGACTTTTTCCGCAAGGGTTCGCTGCCCCTTGCGCATGAAGCAGTAAACATCTTTGCCCGGCTGGACTATTCCCACGCCAAACAAATCTCAGCGACATTGATGGAAGAGTTCTCAAACAAAGAAGTAGACGCTGTGTATCTGGTGTACAACGAATTCAAGTCGGTCATTCAGCAAAGAATCGTGGTCGAGCAACTGTTGCCCATCCAGAAACTGGCTGCCTCAGAGGAGGCCAGCTTGATTGGCTACATCTACGAACAACCGGCTGGGGAGATTTTCGGCAGCCTCATTCCAAAGCACGTCGAGGTTCAGGTGTACCGGGCATTGCTGGAGTCGGCTGCCGCTGAGCACGGCGCGCGCATGACCGCAATGGATGCAGCGACGAACAATGCCGTCGATTTGATCGATTCGCTGACCCTCACGATGAACCGGGCTCGCCAGGCTGGAATCACCAAAGAGATCATCGAGATCGTAGGCGGCGCGGCCGCCCTCGAATAGGCCAATCGCACTCCGGAGAGTGGATTTGTTTCGCCGGCCACCTCGATTGACAGTTCGGCAGTTAAAGTTTGCCAGGAAAGATTGAAGGTGTTGGACCTCAGAGGAAAGAACATGAACATTGGCAAGGTAGTACAGGTGATCGGCCCCGTTGTCGACGTGGCGTTTGATGAAAAGAATCTGCCTCCGATCTACACGGCCGTCCGGATTACCAGCGAAGGATTTGAAGTCCCGGCACCGATCGACATCGTGACCGAAGTTCAGCAGCACTTGGGCGAAGGCCGCGTGCGCGCGGTTGCCATGCAGCCCACCGATGGCTTGGTGCGAGGCATGAAGGCTCTGGACACTGGTGCACCGATTTCGATTCCTGTGGGCCGTGAGACGCTGGGCCGCATCATGAACGTCATTGGCAATCCAGTCGACGAGCAAGGCCCGATCAAATACACAAAGACGTATCCGATTCATCGTCATGCTCCGACTTTTGAGCAGCAGAACACGAGCCTCGAGATGTTCGAGACCGGCATCAAGGTCATCGATCTGCTGGAGCCGTATTTGCGTGGCGGTAAGATCGGCCTCTTCGGTGGCGCCGGCGTGGGCAAGACCGTCATCATCATGGAGCTGATCAACAACATTGCCACCAAGCACGGCGGCTTTTCCGTGTTTGCCGGCGTTGGCGAGCGAACCCGCGAAGGTAACGACCTCTGGCTGGAAATGAAGGAGTCGGGCGTTATCAACAAGACCGCCCTCGTTTACGGACAGATGACCGAGCCCCCCGGGGCTCGCTTGCGCGTTGGATTGACAGGCCTGACGGTCGCCGAGTTCTTTCGCGATGAGGAAGGCCAAGACGTGCTGCTTTTCATCGACAATATTTTCCGTTTCACCCAGGCAGGATCGGAAGTTTCCGCCTTGCTGGGCCGCATGCCTTCGGCTGTGGGATACCAACCCAACCTCGCCTCCGAAATGGGAGAACTGCAAGAGCGCATTACGTCGACGAAGAAGGGCTCGATCACGTCGGTTCAAGCGATCTACGTTCCGGCGGACGACTACACCGACCCGGCCCCGGCGACGGCGTTTGCCCACCTGGATGCCACCACCAATCTCTCGCGGCAGATTTCAGAGATGGGGATCTATCCCGCTGTCGATCCGCTTGCCTCCACGTCGCGCATTCTGGATGCTCGCATTATCGGCGACGAGCACTACAACACAGCGCGTGCCGTGAAGCAGATTCTGCAGAAGTACAAAGATCTTCAAGATATCATCGCGATTCTCGGCATTGACGAGCTCTCGGAAGAAGACAAGCTGGTGGTCGCGCGCGCACGCAAGATTCAGCTTTTCCTGTCACAACCGTTTTTCGTGGCAGCGCAGTTCACAGGACGTGAAGGAAAGTACGTGCCACTCAGTGAGACGGTACGCGGTTTTAAGGAAATCGTGGAAGGGAAGCATGACGACCTTCCGGAGCAGGCGTTCTACATGGTGGGTAACATCGACGAAGTTATCCAGCAGGCGGAAAAGATGAGGAGGCAGTAAAGATTAGTTGTTCCGTGCTCGTTGTCAGTCGGTCGCTCGCTGGCTTGTCTCCCTTCGGCGGCACCGTCACTCTGAGAACGAACAACCAACAACGAACAACTACCATGGATAAGCTCCAGCTAGAAATTGTCACTCCTGACCGCCTCCTGTTGAGGGAGTCTGTGGATGAAGTTCAAGTTCCGGCCAAGGGTGGCTACATTGGCATCCTGCCGGGGCATGCACCGTTGATTACCGAGATGCAGATCGGCGAGATCTCCTATCATCAAGGGAAGGTAGTCCATTCTTTGGCCGTTGCGTGGGGCTACTGCGAGGTCTTGCCCGACCGGGTGACCATTTTGGCTGAAAAAGCGGAAAAAGCAGAGGAGATCGACCTAAAGCGAGCCCAATCTGCCAAGGAGCGCGCTGAGAAACGTCTCGGCGATTTACAGAATTCGGAGGTCGATTTCGACCGCGCCGCGGTGAGCCTGCAGCGCGCCATCTCGCGCATTCAAGTGAGTAACAAACGCAGCTCAGAATAACAGTATGCCAACCAAATCTCTCTACCCCGGAGCCCAACCCCTGTCCTCAGCGTAACGCACGCGACCCCGAAATACGGCAGACGATTCGTTGATGTGACGTCTACCGAACTTGAACGAGACTCTTGAGATCGACCTCCGACTTGCCCGTGTTAGCACCGAGCGGGATTGAAATCGTCAAGTCGATGTTCTTGCATACAGCGTCGGAGCACGCTTGGCCGTGAACCGCGAGGTTTGCCGGCACCTCACCTGTGCGTTTCACCTTTGCGACAAACAGAGCCTGCCCCTCGAATCCCCAACTGTACCAGCGTAATTCAGGTTTGGAGAAATCCCTGGGCACAGACTGGTACCAAGGGCCATACAACTCCAATCCCTCGGCGAACACGATTTCCGTCGGACTGTCGATGCCGAGAGACCGTTTTCCGGCGAGCTTTTCTTGTGCGCGCAGTTTATTGTCCATGGCGAAAGTATGCCAGCCTGGTTCGTGAGTGGCTTGGACTACCAGGAAGTCTCCATTCAGTCGGGCTCGGTACGAAACGCACTTCTGAACATCGTGACGAACTTCGACCGGGTTGCTCCAGTCGGCTCCATGGATCGCCTCGCCAGAGGCAACACTGAAAAAGATAATCGCCAGTATGGTTTGGTTGATGAATCGGGTCATTTGCGAAAACTCATTTTGTAGGATTTAAGTTTCATCTGCATTCGTCTGCCGTCACGAATCACGTCCAGTGTGACGGTTTCTCCAGCGGTCTTCCGGAGCTTGATAAACAGCTCCGCCGTGTTCGCGACTTCGTCCTTCTGAACCCCGTCCACTCCAAACACGATGTCGCCGACTCGAAGCTCGTGGCTTTTGGTCATCTCAGCGAACATATCGACGCGTTTCACTTTGCTTGCGAATCCGCCTCGGTCCTCGAGGCCCAGGTCACGCTTCTCTTGATCCGTGAGCGGCACGGAGTCGAAGTACACACGCGGTTCGATGGTCCACTGGCGGAAGGTCAGGTCTGTCCACCACCAGCGCTCTGGCAGCGCGATGGGCAGGTCGATCAGCGTTCCGGCGCGGTCGACGGTCATCTGAATGCGATCGGCGTTGCGGTTCACCTTGTCATAGTAGTGCTGAAGATCGCCGAAGGTCCAAACCGGCGTTCCGTTGATTGCCGCGATGCGATCTCCCGCGATCATTCCGGCCGTTGCTACGGCACCTCGGGCCTCCTTGACAACTAACCCCTTAGGCACGTCGAGTTCAATGCCCAGCGCCCTTATGTCCGGCGAGCGGTACATATGAGTCAGTTTGTCGAGCTTCCCATCCAGCTCACGATGAACGTTGAGATAGTCTCCGATCAGATGACACTCGACGCAAGCGTGTCGAGCCATCGTACGCTCCACCAGGAGAGGAATCTCGCGTGGAAACAGCGGCTTGGGACGGTCTGTTTTCTTGAGCTCCCCCCGCTGGTACTGGCTGTGCAGTTCGAGTCCTTTGGCGAGAGCCAATTCCAGGCTGCTGAGATTGAGGTAGGAATCGGGTGATCTTGCATCACGCCCGCCGTATCTCACATAAATCTGCTCGTCTGCGTTCATCATGAAATAGTAGAGGGTGTTATTCCAGTCTCGCTCGAACAAGCCGATATCGATGTCGTCCATGCGAGTAATGCGCGCACACACATATTGGCTCAGAAGCTTGCCGCGAGGAGAATCGGTCGGTGACAGCACAACCTGTGCGTCAAATGCGCGTCCAGCCATTCAAGGCTCGCATCGAAACTCTAGAAAAATCGGCTTCTGAGTGCGTTTGGCCTCCTGAATGATCTCGCGATAATTGTCGAGCCAGCGAATTTCGTCTTGCGCAAGAGTTGGGACTGCAACAGTCGCCAGGAAGAATCCAAATAGGGTGGGAAGAAGGTTTCGTGTTCGCATTTGCCTCGCTTTAAGGATTGTTGCACGGCCCCAAGCCTGTGCTGGACCGCAGGTTTGGAGAATTATAGCATGCTCCCAAAAACAGACTTCTCGGAGGCTTGCTAGAGTACAACACTATCCGGGGCAGGAAATCGTCTGGCACTTCCCCAATGACGCAACCGGCGAAACAGCCCTTGCCTTCGAAGAGTCCTCCTCCAAGTCTGTTTCGAGTCGCTGGTTGTCCTAGCAATCTGTTCTGATTTCGTCTATAGTCCTGATGTTTTTGGATAGAGGCGCGATTCGCCAGGAGTCCTTCGAGGGAGGTTACCTGAACCGGTGATCTCGAAGAAAAGGGGCGGTCGCCGAAATCCTGATGGCTCCAGGCAGCCGCAGGGTTGGTTGATGGGAAAAGATCTCTTCAACTGTCACCTGACTCAGAGCCAGGTGGAGCGCTATCTGACCGATTTGAAGCCATCGTCTATTTCTTCAAAGAATCGGTGAGAGCGTGCTCTCACCGATTTTTTTTGCCTGAACGATAAGTTCTGACCCGCTTCCGCGGGAATGACGCAAAAATCAAAGCAAGGATTCGACATGTCCATCAGAGAGTTTTCCATTATTGATTCCACCCTTCGAGAAGGCGAGCAGTTTGCCAAGGCGCACTACACAACCGAACAGAAAGTTCGTATTGCTCAGGCGTTAGATGAGTTTGGCGTGGAGTACATTGAACTGACCTCACCGGTCGCATCTCCGCAATCGTTTGAAGACTGCAAAACGATCGCTGGGCTCGGGCTGAAGACGAAGATTCTCACCCACACACGGTGCCACATGGACGATGCTGCGAAAGCAGTGGAGACAGGCGTGGATGGCGTGGATATTCTCTTTGGCACGTCGTCTTACTTGCGCGAGTTCAGTCATGGTAAGGACATCGACCAGATCATTGAGAGTGCCCGTGAAGTAATCCAGTTCATTCAAGCGGCCGGTTGTGAAGTGCGTTTCTCCAGCGAGGATACTTTCCGTAGCGAAGAGACCGATCTGTTGCGCGTTTACCAAGCTGTGGACGCTATGGGCGTAAATCGTGTGGGCTTGGCAGACACCGTCGGAGTTGCCACTCCCAGACAGCTCTTTGCACTTGTATCGGAATTGCGACATCACATTAGAGCTGGCATCGAGTTCCATGGACACAACGACAGCGGCTGCGCCATCGCCAACAGCTTTACGGCATTAGAGGCAGGCGCTACTCACATTGACACCAGCGTTCTCGGCATCGGTGAACGCAATGGCATCACGCCGCTGGGAGGTTTCATCGCGCGCCTTTATTCCTACAACCGCGATTTGGTGAAGAAATACAAACTTGAGATGCTCTACGATCTCGACCGCATGGTGGCTGACATCGTGGGCATCCAGATTCCCTTCAACAACTACATCACCGGCGAAACGAGCTTCACTCACAAAGCGGGCATGCACACCAAAGCCGTCATGCTGAATCCTGGCGCGTACGAAATCATCGACCCAGCGGACTTCGGACTGCAACGTACTATTGCCATTGCGCACCGCCTCACCGGCAAGAATGCCATTCAGAATCGTGCCAGGGAGCTAGGGCTGCATTTTGGGGATACCCAGCTCCGGGAGATCACTCAGGAGATCAAGCGACTGGCCGACAGCGGTCCTCTTTCCACCGAACAGCTCGACGACATCTTGAGAGGTTTTGTGGTGGCGTGAACTGATAAACCTGCCTCTGGTTTGGCATCCTTGACTTCGCTCTGCCGCCGTCCCTATAGTGATCGATAGATCATGGTCACCAACTCTGACGACCAGCTTAAAGAACTGGCTTCGCGCCTCGATCAGATCGAGCGCATCCTACAGTCGCAGATTCAACGCATTCACGCCGTGGAATCACATTTGGGCGTGACCCCTTCCCCTGTTGCTTCGCCAATTTCTCCAGCCAGTCCAGAGCCTCCGGCACTTCCGGTCAACGATGTTCTTCCCGTGCGATCCCTGGCCGATGAAAGCCAAGGTGGTTTCGCTCAGGCATCCTCTTCTGAGTCCACGGGACACCTGATTCCGGAACGTTATCAGGAGAGCCTTGAGTCCAAAATCGGCGGCAACCTTCTGAATAAGGTTGGTATGGCTGCCATCATTCTCGGGATGGCTTATTTTCTGAAGTATGCCATCGACAATGAGTGGATTGGCGAAGCGGGTCGCGTCATGGTCGGGGTGCTGACGGGGTTGGGATTTGTTGCTTGGGGAGAGTCGTTGCATCGCAAAGAAATGCGCGCCTACGCGGTGACGATTCTTGGAGGCGGTGTCGCCATTCTGTATTTCTCCATTTTTGCTGCCTTCAGTTTCTATCACCTGCTTGACCAGATACCCGCCCTGCTGCTGATGGTTCTAATCACTGTTGCCACCGTGGTCATGGCAGTCCGTTATGACTCGAAGACCATCGCGATCTTTGCAACCGTTGGTGGCTTCATGACACCCGCATTGCTTGGGACGGGAAAAGACAATCAGAATGGGCTCTTTACCTACATTTTGCTCCTCGACTTGGGAGTCCTTGCTCTGGCCTACTTCAAGAACTGGCGCGTGCTCAACCTGCTCGCCTTTTTCTTTACGCAATTGATTTTCGTTGCCTGGAACCTGAGATTTTACAACTCCACGAAACTGTGGCGAACCGAGTTCTGGCTTACGGCCTTCTTTCTCTTGTTTGCTGTGATGTCTTTCCTCTACAACATCACGCATCAGCGAAAGACTACATTCCGCGATCTATCGTTGATCACGCTCAACGGTGGGTGCTACTTCCTATGGACCTACGGGCTGCTCGAATCGCAATACTCAGACTACTTGGGATTTTATGCGGTGTTGATGGCGATCGTTTACGTTGCTCTCGGGTCTATTGCCTATCGGCGTGCCCAAGAAGACTCGTATCTGTTTCTGGTATTTCTGGGTTTGGGATTGACCTGCTTGACAGTCGCCATTCCCATTCAACTCAAACAGAATTGGATCACTGTCGGCTGGTCGGTCGAAGCCGCTGTCCTCACATGGGTGGGGTTCCACCTGGACAGCAGCAAAACGCGCCGCGCCGCTCTGCTGATTGTGACGATGGTCGTGTTTCGACTCTTGTTTCTGGATAGCTCGTTCAGTGGGGCCTTCGCCGACGATTTCACGTTTCTATTCAACAAACGAGGAATGGCATTCGCGGCAGCGGTCTTGTCTATCTTTGCGATGGCCTATCTCTATCATCGCAACCGCGAGAAACTTGCAGATATTGAACACTGGCTGACCGGCGGCTTGTTCATCGGCGCCAATTTGCTGGTGCTGTTTTTCTTGACGACGGAGATTTCGAGTTCTTTCGAGGCAGACTACTATCGCGCGAGCGATTACCAACTGAAGCGTGATATTCGCAGCCGGATGCAACTGTCGATCTCCGCGCTGTGGGGTTTCTACTCAATTGTGCTGGTGACCGTGGGCATTCTCCGCCGGGTTCAACCCCTTCGACTGCTGGCGATCATTCTTTTCGCTGCCACGATTGTGAAGGTCTTTTTCGTCGATCTCGGCGAGATGGAAAAGATTTACCGTATCATCGCTTCAATAGGGTTGGGAGTAATCCTTCTGGCAGTATCGATGATGTATCAAAGGTATCGAACGCAGATCAATGAGTTCGTTTTGAAATAACGCAGACCGGGACGCAGATTGCGCAGATTGTCGAGAACCACGAAAAAGAGTATCAATTCCAGTTTTTTCGCGCCGCCAACGTTCCCCTTACCTAGCGTTCTCACAATTAAACCGGACTTATGAGACATCCAAGGCGCCAGAAAAGTCTGGCCGACAGACTTTGGCAAAACAGACCGTTCGTCCTTCGTCCCAGGTTCCGCGATGTCTCGGTGTCTCTGTGTCTCTGTGGTTTGCTTTTCCTGGTGTTCACCTGCTTTGCAGACTTCACCAAGTCTCAGTGGCAGTTCTCCAAGCCTGTTGAAACGACGACTCCAGATGATGGTTATCTGCGGGTCTCAATTGACGGTGAAGTCTACCGCCATGCAATGCCATCCCTGGCCGATCTCAGACTAGTGGACGATCTTGGGAAAGAAACCCCTTATTCGATCTATGCACAGCGCGAGTCCACAACAGTAGAGTCTTACGAACCGAAGATCTTCAATCGAGCTCTTCTTCCAGGCGCATATTCCACGTTGACCCTGGATTTCGAACAAGAAACCGAGAGCAATACGCTGGTCCTGAAAACCTCCAGCCGGAACTTCAAGCGTCGGGTGGAGATTGCGGGCAGCAATGATCGGAAGCAATGGTTTGTGCTGAAGGCAGATGGTTATATATTCGACTTCAGCGGTGAGCAGAAGATCCATCTCACCACCATCAAGTATCCCGACAGCAAATACCGCTATCTCCAGGTCAAGGTTTGGAATGGAAAGGAAGAGCCGTTGACGATCGAAGGCGCCAGCCTGTCGCGCATTAAGACGACGCCGGCCCGCCGCGCTATTCGCAGCGTCCACCTCCATTCTCGTGAGGAAGATGCCAAGCTGAAAGCAACTGTTTGTGTTTTGGATTTGAGTTACGAGAACCTGCCGGCGGACTTCCTGAAGATTAATACGCCGGAGGAGAACTTTTCCCGGATGGTCGAGATTCAGGCCGGTAACGATCTCAAATTGTGGGAAAACCCTCAGCAAGGTGACCTCTATCGCTTCCGGACCGACAAATACTCGGTCGAAAAGGAGACGCTGCGATTCCCAGAGGTGCGATGTCGCTATTTGAAACTCCTCATTTACAACCACGATGATCCTCCGCTAAAGTTGGCCGCGTTTGAGGTTCAAGGTGTCGAGGAGGATCTCGTATGCCGCGCCCAGCCAGACCGCAGATATTCACTGTATTACGGCAACCTTCAGGCTCACGCTCCCCGTTATGATTTTGAGCGCCTCAAGAATTATCTCAGCCTCGAAACAATCGCAAGGGTACGGCTTGGTAGCGAAAGCGAGAACGACTCCTTTCGGCCGTCTAGACCGAAGCGGCCTTGGACGGAGAGACAGCCTTTTCTCTTTTGGGGTGTGCTTGTCTTGATGGTATTCGGCCTCGGAGCCTATATTGTTCGCTTGATGATGAAGGTGAAGACGGCATAACCCGGTCGGGTTTCGTTGAAGGTAGGTTGGGTTGGTGAAGGCGCGCTGGCAACGGGGACAAGGAGTTCATGGCAATCGAATCGGGAAAAATTGATCGAGTGCAGGTGGAAGGTCTGGAGGCAATCCTAGGCATTCCCTTCAAGGTTCTGGATGACGGGTTCGTCCGAGTAATCGACTACATGGGGTCGGACGAATCGATCGTGCAAGCTGCACGGGTTTCTTACGGCAAAGGGACGAAGCGGGTGCACGAAGACCGCGGGCTGATCCGCTACCTGATGCGCCATCGGCATACGACACCCTTCGAGATGTGTGACATCAAGCTTCACGTACGGGTGCCTATGGATTGCTGGAGGCAGTGGATCCGGCATCGCACAGCCAGCGTCAACGAGTATTCCACGCGCTACTCGGAAGCCATCGATGCCGCCCAATCCACCCCTGAGAGCGAGTGGCGCGAGCAGGCCGCCGGAAACAGGCAAGGCAGCCAAGGATTTGTTGATCCAGAAAAAGGCTCGGAGTTATCACGCCGCGAAGCTGAATTACAAAAGATGAGCCGCCAGCTGTACGAAGCTCGCTTGGAGGCAGGTGTTGCTCGAGAGCAGGCGCGCAAGGACCTGCCGCTGTCTACCTACACGGAAGCGTACTGGAAGATCAATCTTCACAATCTGCTTCATTTCCTGGCGCTTCGCATGGATGCTCACGCTCAGTTGGAAATTCGTAGCTATGCCCGTGTGATTGGAGAGCAAATTCTCAGCCGCTGGTGCCCCATTGCCTGGGAGGCATTTCTGGACTATCAATTCCAAGCCCTTCAGTTATCCAGAATTGAGCAAGCTGTGTTGCAAGCGTTGGCTGGTGGGAACCCCGACGAAGCCACAAGACTGGCCACCGAGTGTGGGCTGGTCGCCTATGGACCGGACGGTCTGAAGCGGAACCGTGAACGTAGTGAACTCGAGGACAAGCTGAAGCAGTTCAACCTTCCGATCCCCTGGCTTGACCCGCCCAGAGCCCCACAAGAGTCTCAACTGCGAAGCGAGAAGTAGCGCCCTGCCAATACCCAGTTGAGGGTGAGTGAGCTTAGTAACTCAGCACAGACTCAACACTACAACGTGATGCCGAGATACATCGTTTTCGGTGCAGGTGCCATTGGCAGCATTCTGGGCGCGGCTCTTCATCGCTCCGGACAAAACGCTGTCCTCGTGGGTCGAGGCCCGCACATCCAGGCCATTCGGAAAGAAGGCCTGCAGTTGCTGTCGGAGGGGGTGCGGCGGCTCATCAAGGTGAGTGCGATCGAGGACCTTCGCGCGATGAAGGCGCGTCCTGATGACGTCCTTCTTCTGACGGTGAAGTCTCAAGACACGGAAGTCGCGGCCAAGCAGTTGAGCGGCATCTACGGACCAACAACAGCGATCGTCTCACTCCAGAATGCTGTGCGTAACGAAGAGATCCTAGCCCGGCAGTTTCAGCAGGTGTATGGCGGGCTGGTGGAGTTCAGCGGAAATTATCTCAACCCAGGACTCGTAGAGCACACCCGCAACAATCTGGTGGCCGTCGGCAGATATCCGCAGGGCGTCGACCCCGTAGCTGAAAGGATCGCTGCTGACTTAACCGCCGCTGGGTTTCGCGTGGAATGCCACTCACAGGTGATGAATCTGAAGTGGTGGAAGCTCCTGCTTAACGTTAACAACGCTTTGTTGGCGTTACTTGGCTGTTGGCTACAGAAGGCTCACACTGATCCCAGTATCTATCCGTTGATGGCGGATGTGATCGTGGAGAGCTTGAGTGTCCTTCGAAAGGCCAATATTCATCCGCAGGCTCCGCAGGGTCTTCCTCCAATCGAGGCTACAATTGAAAAGCTGCGGGACGGTGGCTTCGCCTGCGAGTACGACCTTCCTGCAGAAAGGCGCACCTATCCTTCGACGTGGCAGGATCTAAGATGGCAAAGGCAAGCAACTGAAGTCGATTTCCTGAACGGAGAGATTGCGCGGATGGGAAAGGATCTCGGTGTTCAAACTCCACTGAACTCGATTCTAATAAACCTGATTCACTTGGCCGTTGAGCACAAGGACGCGCCTGGGAAATACAGCCCCGAACAGATTCGAAGCTTGTTTCAGGCAGGGTAGCCTTTGAGCAAGCTGCGAGCGATCTGCAGTTTTACCATCCGCCAACCATCAGGGTGTGAGTGGGGAGCACGCCCTTCTAAACAAAAAAGGCGTGGAGCAATCCACGCCTTTCTTTGCTTTCGACAGACTTGGAGACTACTCCGCGAACTTACGAACAACATCGGTAATGAGCGCTTTGATCTCCTCAGGTTTGAGCTGCTTTTCGAACGCCGGCATCGGAGCTTTGCCTTTGGTCATGGTCTCAATAAGCTGTTCATCCGTGCGACTCGCCTGCCACTCCTTGCTCGTAAAATCAGGCGTCTTCATGGCGGCATAACCTTTGCCGTCCGCCTTGTGGCACATGGCGCACTTCTTCTTATAAATTCCCTGAATATCTGTGTCTTCCGCCATCAAGCTCACAGCAGTTGATAGGCTGAACGCCATCACCATTGCCAGCATCATCCCGCGTTGTTTCATACGTTGTTACCTCAATCTGTTCAGATTTGAAAAGCTCCCGCAATAACTGTCTCAGATGCGGGTTTCCTGCATTACGTTGCGGCCCAAAACGGAAGAAAGTATAACGCAAACTACCTGAGCTGTAACAACAATTTAGCGGATCAGGGAGTCTGAAACAATGTTGAGGGGAGACCCAGATGGCGGCACCGCTTCATTCGAGGGTGAGAGATAGAACGGGCTAGAACACTACTTTAACGCTGTACTGCAACTGTCTGGGATCGAATGCTCCCACTGGGCGTCCGGCTTGTGTGAAGGAATTGTCTGCTTCGCGGATATTGACGCGATTGAAGAGATTGAACACATCCAGACTGAATTCAAGCCGGCGCTTCTCTGCCAGAACAATCCGTCGGGTAAGACGAAAATCGATAGAAGAAAAATTGCTTGTTCGATAAACGTTTCTGCCCAGATTGCCCACCGAGCCAAGGGGTGGCTGTATCAGCCCAACTTCGCCGTCTGGAGAGGCAAACGAGCCCGCTGTCCCGATCGCAACAACGCTGGGCCGGGCCGTTGAACCACTGTTGATCAGCGTGCTGTCGTTCAGTGTCAGCAGGTTGTAAGGTCGTCCAGAGGAAGCTTCAATGGTTGGAGAGAATGTCCAGTCTTTCAGCACTGCGCTGGATTTCCAGGGACTATCAAACACGCCGCTGACAACAAGCCGGTGCCGCTGGTCGAAATTGGAATTGCTGCGATCCAGTCGCGGGTTCTTGTTGTCCTGCGGCTCTTGCAGCGTCTGCAGATCCGTCGAGTCGTCAATAGAATGCGACCACGTCCAGGATGCCAGCACTTGATAGCTCCGGGTGAAACGCTTGCGCAAGGTCAGGGTCATCGCGTGATAGACCGAAGCGCCAGAAGACTCGTATTGCTTGACGCTGAAAAACGGGATGACCGCATTGCCGGGAGC
>Ga0075428_100002064_pt1 | contig 21665 bp, 10 predicted proteins | sample RhiMetdeltSRZDD2_FD_75291 | JGI IMG/M metagenome (GOLD analysis project Ga0075428, IMG submission 75291) | Populus rhizosphere microbial communities from Tennessee, USA - Rhizosphere MetaG P. deltoides SRZDD2 | ecosystem: Host-associated > Plants > Roots > Rhizosphere > Soil | place: USA... | reverse complement strand
AAGGGATAGCCGTCGAGCATGGTCAGGTACTGGTACAGGATGTTGCCATCCGGAGTGAGCACGATCTCGAAACTGAACGGCCCCTCGCCGCTCAGGTGCCGGACGTGCTCGTATTGCACCACCAGCCGGGTGCCATCGCTGTGCCAGTAGACGTTTCCCTCCGTCGGGTTCACCGCCAGGTCGCTCCAGAAAGCGGCCAGCATGTTCTCCGGGGCGTTGGTGCTCGGGAGCGGCTGGTTGGAGAACTGCGCCGACGGCGAAGTGAAGCTGATGAAGCCGTTGGAGCAGATGCGGAACTGCGTGTAGGTGATGCCGTAGTAGGAAAACCCGAAGCCGATGGGGAAGGGACCCCGGTTGGAGTCGTCCACCGGAGAGAGGAACACCGGCGTGCCGGTGCGGCTGACGTCGATCCACTGGAAAGCGGGACCGGCGGGGTCGTCGCTGTCGATCCAGCGGTAACCGAAGACATCGGGTCCGCCGCTGTTCTGGAGCACCGGGGCGCCGCGGCGCGGATCCGGTTCGCCCTTCGCGAGCTCCACGTGCTCGACCGGCACGAAAGTCGAGGCGGTGACCGCGACGAAGGGCGGGGCGGCAAGCACGGCGGAGGCCGGGGCGCCGAGCGCGAGGCGGGTCGCTCGTGGTGAGGCGAGCTTCATGGCCCCCGCGGCATCCAGCCCCGGCAGCGCCACGGTCGACGCCGGGCTGCTCAGGCTCACCTGCACGCTGGTCCCGAAGACCAGATCGCTGCCCCCGTTGTTGCAGATGCGCAACGTCTTCGTCTTCTGTCCTCCCGGGGCTGCCGCGGCGGTGAGCGTCGCCGGGGTGACCGAGAGCTGCGGCGGTACGACTCCAGTGCCCGTGAGCTCCACCACGACGATGGGCTCGTCCGGGTCGCTGGAAGCCAAGGCGAGTTGCGTGTTCCGCACCGTTCCGACCGTGGGAGCGAAGGTCACGGTGACCGTGGCGCTGGCATGGGGTTGGAGGACGTAGGCCGTGGGACTGGCGCTGTAGTCGGGCAGTCCGAGCATCGTCCCCGTCACCGTGAGCACATCGGTCCCGGCGTTGGTGACCGTGAGCGTCCGTTGTGCGTCGAAGCCCAGGAAGACACTGCCGAAGTCCAGGGCGAGGGGTCCCACTGTGATGTCCTCGACGCCGGTGACGTGCAGATGCGCCGGCACGCGTACCTCGGACTCGTCCGGATCGTTGTTCGTCACCACGATGTGGGCCTCGTAGTCGCCACCGAGCAATTCGGCGGCGTCGAAGGTGATCTGCACCTGGACGCTGCCACCGGGGGGCACGGTGCCGGACTCGACGCCGGAGGAGAGCCAAGCCGGGATCGTGAGCGCGGTGATCTCGTTGGTGAACAGCTCGATGGCATCGAGCTTGCCGTCCGAATCCCGGTCCCGGTCGTTCTCCACCGGCATGAAGGTGTTGACGATGGCGTTGTGTGCGGCGGACACGAGCAGCGCCCCCTCGCCCAAGGTGGCCGCGGGAGTAAAGCCGGCCACGGTCTGCGAGGAACCGAGGGCGTTCACCCGGTCGCCGTCGTCGTTGTAGAAGTCGGTCAGCTGGGTGAAGTCAGGGACCGACTCGGGACTGGTGAAGAGGGGATGGCCGGGATCCCAGCGGTAGACGGGCAAGGGAGTGAAGAAATCACCGACCCACTGCAAGCCCAAGTGGGCCCAGAGAGGTTCGGCGCTCACCCCATCGAGGTTCCAGGTGGTGATCAGAACCTTGCCGCCGGCAGCGAGGTGGGCGTCGATGTCGTCCCACACGGGGCCGAGGCTGAAGTTGTAGTTGTCGACGATGACGAGATCCCAGGAGCCGCTGGCGAGGGCGATTTCGAAGCCGGCGGGATCATTGTAATAGGCGGTGTAGGAGAGACCGAGACCCTGCAGGGCTTGGTCCATGTAGTGGCTCCCGCCGCTGTGCCGGTAGTCGTCCGCATAGAGCAGGATGCGCTCCGCCGCCAAACCATAGGTGCGGAACTCCGCCGGGGGCGCCGTGCCTCCTGGCGCATTCGGCTCCGCTTGGAGGCGAGGCAGCACTGGCACCGCACTCATTTCGCCCCGGGCGATCGGCAGCGGTGCCACCGTCGCCGGAGCGCCGCGCGTCTTCCCGGCCGCCGCCGTCGTCGCTGACGGCGCCGACAGGTACTCGAAGCCGATCTGGTACTCGAGCGTGCTCGCGCCTTGGTTGGCGATGGTGAGCGTGCGCGTGGCTGTCTGCCCGGTGAGCAGGTCAGCGCTCAAGGAAGGGGGAGAAACGGCGATATCCGGCGGCAGGAGACCTTGGCCTTGCAGTGCGACGCTCAACTGGCCTTCGTCCGGATCATTGCTCGCCAGCGTGAGCGTCGCCTGGATCACCCCGGCGCTACTGGGAGCGAAGGTGAGCTGCAGCGTCCGGCTCCCGAACGGCGCCAGGTCGAAGCTCGAGATCGCCACGCTGAAGTCGCCATGGTTCACCGCCGCGCCGGTCACGTGGAGCACGTCGGTGCCGGGATTGGAAACCACGAGGTCCCGGGTGACCTGGGTACCGAGGAAGGTCGAGCCGAAGTCGAGGGCAGAGGCGCCGAGCGCGATGTCCGGGACTCCGGTGACTTGCAGGTGCACCGGGACGCGGCTCTCGTGGTGCGCCGGATCGTTGCTGCGGACGAGGAGGTTCCCCTCGTAGCCGCCGCCGAGGAGGCCGGTGGCGTCGAAGGTCGCCGCCAGCTGCACGCTGCCTCCCGCGGGCACCACGCCCGTGGCCGGCGACACGCTGAGCCACGGGGGCAAGGCGGCGATGCGCACCGCCAGGTTGTCGTGCACGTAGCTGGTGTTGAAAGCGACGGTGAGACCATCGTTCCTGGCATCGTTCTGGAAGCCCACGGTGTTGAAGGGGTAGCCGTCGCCCACGGACAGGTACTGGTAGACGATGCTGCCGTTCGGGTAGAGGACGATCTCGAAGCTGTAGGGTCCGTCGCCTCCGAGGTGCCGGACGTGCTCGTATTGCACCACCAGCCGGGTGCCGTCGCTGTGCCAGTAGACGTTGCCATCCGCCGGGATCACCGCCAGATCGCTCCAGAAGGCAGCCAACATGTTCTCCGGGGCGAAGAGGTTCGGCAGCGGCTGGTTGGAGTACTGCGCCGACGACGAGGTGAAGCTGATGAAGCCGTTGGAGCAGACACGGAAGTCGGTGTAGGTGTTGCCGTAATAGGAAAACGCGAAGCCGATGGGGAAGGGACCCATGTTGGAGTCGTCCACCGGGGAGGAGAACACCGGGGTGCCGGTGCTGCTGACATCGATCCACTGGAAGTCAGGGCCGGCGGGGTCGTCGCTGTCGATCCAGCGGTAGCCGAAGCCGTCGGGTCCGCCGGTGTTCTGCAGAACCGGAGCGCCGATGCGCGGATCCGGCTCGCCCTTCGCGAGCTCCAGGTGCGCGTTCTCCACCGACGAGACATGGGTCTCGGGGCTGGTGCTGAACTCGAGATCGCTGCCGCCGGTGTTGGAGAGGGTGACGAACTGGGTCTCGCTCGCGCCACTGAGCAGGTTCGCCGACAGGCTCGTCGGCAGGAGGGTCGCCACCGGCGGCACCAGCCCGGTGCCGGCGAGGGTGACGAGGACGAGCGGTTCGTCCGGGTCGCTGGAGGCGAAGGCAAGCTGGGTGTTCCGCACCGCCGCGAGGGTGGGGGTGAAGGTCACGTTGATCGTCCTGCTGGCGTGGGGCTGCAGGACATAGCTCGACGCCGACAGGTGGTAGTCGGCCAGACCGACGAATGTGCCGGAGACGGTGAGCGCGTCGGTGCCGGCGTTGGTGACCGTGAGCGTCCGTTGCGCGCTGTAGCCCAGGAAGACGTTGCCGAAGTCGAGGGCGAGCGGTTGCACCTCGATGTCTTCCACGCCGGTGACGTGCAGGTGCGCCGGCACCTGCACCGGCGATTCGTCCGGATCATTGCTCGTCACCGTGATCCGCGCGTCGTAGTCGCCGCCGAACAGATCGGTAGCGTCGAAGGTGATTTGGATGTCGACACTGCCGCCAGGGGGCACGGTGCCGGCTTCGACGTTGGCCGACAGCCAAGCCGGAACCGAGAGGGCGCTGATCTCGTTGGTGAACAGCTCGACCGCATCGAGCTTGCCGTCCGCGTCGCGGTCGCTCGTGCTCTCCACCGGCATGAAGGTGTTGACGATGGCGTTCCGCGCCGCGGTGAAGAGGAGCGCTCCTTGGCCCGCGGTGGCCGTCGGGGTGAAGCCGGCAACGAGCTGGGAAGAACCGACGGCGTTCACCCGGTCGCCGTCGTCGGTGTAGAAGTCGTTCAGCTGGGTGAAGTCGGGGACGGACTCGGGCCTCGTGAAGAGCGAATGACCGGGATCCCAGCGGAAGACCGGCATGGCGGAGAAGAGGTCGCTGACCACCTGCAAGCCCAGGTGGGCCCAGAGCGGTTCGCCGCTCACCGCATCGAGATTCCAGGTGGTGATGAGCGCCTTGCCGCCGGCCGCGATGTGGGCGTCGATGTCGTCCCACACCGGGCCGAGGCCGAAGCTGTAGTTGTCGACGATGACGAGATCCCAGGAGCCGCTGGCGAGAGCGAGCTCGAAGCCGCCCGGATCATTGTAATAGGCGGTGTAGGAGAGACCGAGGGCCTGCAAGGCCTGGTCGACGTAGTGGCTCCCGGCGCTGTGCCGGTAGTCGTCGGCGTACACCAGAATGTTCTCCGCCGCCACGCCGTAGGTGCGGAGCTCGGCGGCGGTAGCAGGCGGGAGCGAACCAGCGAAGTTCCGGTTCGTTGGCGGCGGCCCCTGACGTTTCTCCTGCCGTACCAGCTCGGAAGCCAGGCGCGGTTCCTGATCTCCCAGACCGGAGCCCGCGAGCCGTGCCGGTCCCACCGGCGTCTTGGGGACGGACGTCGCCCCGGCCGTCGCCGACAGGAACTCGAAGGCGAGCTGGAAGTCCAGGTTGCTCACCCCTTGGTTGGCGATGGTGAGCGTGCGCGTCGCCGTCTGACCCGAGAGCAGATCGGCGCTCAAGGAAGCCGGAGATACGGCGATGTCCGGGGGCAGGAGCCCTTCGCCCTGCAGCGCCACGCTCACCTGACCTTCGTCCGGATCGTTGCTGGTGAGCGTGAGCGTCCCCTGGATCACCGCGGCACTGCTGGGGGCGAAGCGGACGTGGAGGGTCCGGGCGCCGAAGGGTGCCAGGTCGAAACTCGAGACATCGGTGCTGAAGTCGGCGTGGTCGGCGGCGACGCTGGTCACGTGCAGCACGTCGGTGCCGGGATTGGAAACCACGAGGTCGCGGAGGACCTGGCCGCCGACGAAAGGCGAGCCGAAGTCGAGGGCACTGGCGCTGACCGCGATGTCCGGCGCGCCGGTGACCTGGAGCTGCACGGGAATACGCAAGTCCGGCTCGTCGGCGTCGTTGCTCAGCACATGGATCTCCGCCTCGTAGGCGCCCCCGAGGAGAGAAGCGGCGTCGATCGTCACGTCGAGCACGGTGCTTCCCGGCGCCACCACGGTCCCGGAGGCCGGCGCCACGGTCACCCACTGCGGCACGCTGGCGATCCGCACCGCCAGGTTGTCGTGCACGTAGGGGGCGTTGAACACCACCTGCAGGCCGTCGCTGCCGTTGCCGTTCTGGATGCCGATGGTGGCGCTGGTGCGTGGCTCTCCCATCGACAGGTATTGATAGAGGATGCTGCCGTTCGGGCTCAGGATGGCCTGGAAGGTGTAGGGGCCGCCGCTTCCGTAGTGCTGGACACCCTGCCACTGGACGATGAGACGTGAGCCGTCGTTCCGCCAGTACACCGTCCCGGGGCTCAGGATCAGGTCGTCCCAGAAGGCGGCGATCAGGTGCGGGGGGGCCCCCGGTGTCGGCAAGGGCTGGTTGCCGTAGGAGGCGTCCGCTTCGGACAGGCTGATGATGCCGTTCGAGGTGACGAAGAACTCGGTGAACTCGCCACCGTAGAACGGGAACGAGAAGCCGAGGGGGAAAGGACCGGCTGTCACATCGTCGCCAGCCGAAAGCGCCACGCTCCCGGTGGCGGAGATGTCCGCCCAGGCGAAGCCCGGTCCGCCCGGTTCGTCGCTGTCCACCCAGCGGTAGCCGAAGCCATCCGGGCCGCCGGAGCCGGCGAGAATCGGGGCGCCCGCCCGCGGGTCGACCTCGTCTTTGCCGAGAACCAAGGACTGCTGGATCGCCACGGGGGAGGTGACGAGGGCCGGATTCGGGATGACGAAATCGAGCGTTCCTTCCCCGAGGTTGTGGAGCGTGAGCCTCTGCGTCGAGGACGCGCCGGTGAGCAGGGCCTCGGCGAGCGCCGTGGGCTGGACGTCGATCTCCGGGGGCCCGAGGGTGGTTCCGGAGACGATGTTCGAGATCTCCGAGGGGTTGCCGAACTCGTCGAGAACTTTGACCGCGAAGTAGTAGGGGGTATTGAAAGCGAGGCCCCGCACCTGCATCTCCTCCGCCGTTCCTGGAGGACCCGGGTCCGGTTCGCCGCTCGCCGGCGTCGCGGTGTCGAAGTTGGCAGCGGTGATGGGGAAGGTGGCGTAACGCAGCTCGTAGCGGCTCGCGGTGCCGCTCGTGCCATCGTCCCCCGTCGCGCTCCAATGCAGCACCAGCCAGTTCGAGCCCGCTTGCCCCACCGCCAGGTCGGAGACGGGGCCGGGCGGAGTGCTGTCGGGTTCCGCGATCGCCCCGAAGGCGTTGAGCCGTCCACCGGTCAGGACTCTGCCGGCGAGACCCGGCACCGGGTCGGTGCGGATGAGGAGCAAGGCCTTGGCCTGCGGCGCGCCGATACCGGGAAAGCGCCCGCAGATGAGCGCCAGCACTCCCGAGACGTGGGGCGTGGCCATGGAGGTGCCGCTAAAGTGCCCGTAGCTGTTTCCCGGGAGGGTGCTCAGGATGTCCACGCCGGGCGCGCCGAGATCTACTGTCGTCGCCCCGTAGCTGGAGAAGCCGGCGAGGGCGTCGTTGTGATCCGTGGCGGCGACGGAAACGACGTTCGGCAAGTCGTAACCTGACGGGTAGTGGGGGAACGCGTCGTTGTCGGAGCCGGAGTTGCCGGCGGCGGCGACGAAGAGGATGCCAGCGGCGTTCGCTGCCGAGATGGCCTGGAACATGGCGGCCGAAAACGGACCGCCACCCCAGCTGTTGCTGGTGAGACGCACGCCCATCATGGTGCTGTACTGGATGGCCTCGATCAGATCGACATCGGTGGCCCCGCCGCCCGCATTGAAGGCCTTGAGCGGCATGATCCTGACCCGCCAGTTCACCCCGACGACGCCGATGCCGTTGTCGCCGACCGCGCCGACCGTGCCGGCCGTGTGGGTGCCGTGGCCGTTGTCGTCCATGGGACTGTTGTCGTTGTTGGCGAAGTCCCAGCCGCGGACGTCGTCGATGTACCCGTTGCCGTCGTCGTCGATGCCGTTGCCCGGGGTCTCGCCGGGGTTGGTGTAGATGTTCGCCGCCAGGTCCGGATGGTTGAAATCCGCCCCGGTATCGATGATCCCGACCACCACGTTCTCCGAGCCGGTGAACACGTCCCAGGCCATCTCGGCGTCGATGTCCGCGTCCGGCCGGCCGCCGGTCTGCCCGGTGTTCAGGAGCCCCCAGAGGCCGGAGAACTGCGGGTCGTTCGGGATCTCCTCCACCTGCCGGATGTAGTTGGGCTCGATGTACTCGATCTTGGCGCTGTTCTTGTAGCGCTGCACCGCCTGCTCCACGGTGAGGCCGTGCAGCCGGTGGCTCGCCGCATTCATGCGCTTCAGGTCCTTGAGCTTCGTCGCCCCCAGGTCGCCGAGGATGGCGTTCTTCTCCGCCTGTGTGGCCGTCGGCGCGAACTTGATGATGATCTCGTCTTGCACGTGAGGATGCGCGATCGGCTCGGCGCCCGACCAAGAACCCGAGAGCATCAGGAAGGCGGCGACTGCCATGGCAGGGATTCTTGCCCCGAGGGACATGGTCCGAACCTCCGGCGCTGATGGATGGACAAACGAGGGGGCGTGGTGGCGGTTCGACCGTCGTGAGGCGACGGCGAAAGAGAATGTGGGTGCATGCACTTTCGAGGCACGCACGGCGTGAACTCTCCTGCAATTGCTGCCGGCACGCAGCACCCAGGATCCGGCTCGATGGAGAAGTCGAACCTTATTAGGCGCAAGGAGGGTCGGGCTGTCAAGGTGATTGAGCCCTGCAGATCACTTTCATGCGCCTCAGGATTTCATTGTCGTTCGCAGCGCATCTCGGCGCGAGAAGCGGTTTGTCCGTAGCTTTCCCGAGGCGTCTTGGGGGGCCTTGTGCCGGCGCGGAAGGCTGCTAGAATGGCGCCGTTCGCTGGGGGTGCCCGGAGCGCGGGCTGAGACAATACCCCTGGAACCTGAACCGGTTCGTACCGGCGTAGGGAAGCGGACCGCACGGACTTTCTTCGGGCTCGGGCCCGATCCAGGAACGCTCGGCCGCTCTCCCGAGGCGGCCTTTTTTGTTGGCCGCGAGACAGGAGGAGTGGGACATGACGCAGCTCGAAGCCGCCCGGCAGGGCAAGGTGACGGCGGAAATGCGCCGCGTCGCGCTGCGCGAGAACGTGACGCCAGAGTTCATTCGCGACGAAGTGGCCCGGGGACGCCTGGTGATTCCCGCCAACGTGAGGCACCTGGCAGGGTCCGGCGGCTCCGAGCCGCGACCCGCAACGAGCGACGGAGCGCCTCGGCCCGGGGCGGAGGAGCTGCCCTTTCACGGTTTGGCCTATCCGGAAACGGGCCTGGGTCATCCCGGCGCTGCGGAGGAGGCTCGCTTCTGGGTCAATCAGACGGTGTCGCAGCGGGCCGCCGAGCTCGCCACACCCGGTTTCATGGTGGGGCAGCGCGCTCCCAAGCGGCTCGACCCCATCGGCATCGGCCGCATGATCACGACCAAGATCAACGCCAACATCGGCGCCTCGCCGGTCACGAGCAGCACCGGTGAAGAGGTGGAGAAACTGCGCTGGGCGCAGAAGTTCGGCGCCGACACGGTGATGGACCTCTCCACCGGCGGCGACCTCGATGCCTGCCGCCAGGCGATCATCGATCACAGCACCGTGCCCATCGGCACGGTGCCCATTTACTCGATGATCGTGAACAAACGCCTCGAGGACCTCACCTACGACGACATCCTGGACACGGTGGAAGCCCAGGCCCGGCAAGGGGTGGACTACTTCACCATCCACGCGGGTGTGCTCAAGCAGCACCTGTACCTCATCTCGCGCCGGGTCACGGGCCTCGTCTCCCGCGGCGGCTCGCTCCTCGCCAAGTGGATGATCCACCACGGCAAGCAGAACCCCATGTACGAGATGTTCGACGAGATCTCCGCCATCATGCGGGAGTACGACGTCACCTACTCGCTCGGCGACGGCGTGCGCCCCGGCTGCACCCACGACGCCGGCGACGCCGCCCAGATCGCCGAGCTCGAGGTCTTGGGCGAGCTCGTGCAGCGGGCCCGGGCGCTCGGCGTGCAGGTGATGGTGGAGGGGCCCGGGCACGTGCCGCTGCACGAGATCGCCTGGAACATGCAGATCCAGCAGAAGGTCTGCGACGACGCGCCGTTCTACGTTCTCGGGCCGCTGGTCACCGACGTCTTCCCGGGCTACGACCACATCACCAGCTGCATCGGCGCCACCGAGGCGGCGCGGGCCGGCGCCGCCATGCTCTGCTACGTGACGCCGAAGGAGCACGTGGGCCTGCCGAAGGCGCAGGACGTGCGCGAGGGCTGCATCGCCTACAAGATCGCCGCCCACGCGGGGGACATCGCCCGGGGCATCCAGGGCGCGCGGGCGTGGGACGACGACATGTCGCGGGCGCGGGCGGCGCTCAACTGGCCCAAGCAGTTCGAGCTGGCTTTCGATGGCGACACGGCGCGGGCCTTCCACGACGAGGACCTCGACGTGGACACGGACTTCTGCGCCATGTGCGGCCACGATTGGTGCAGCATGCGGATCAGCAAGGAGATCGAGAGCTTCGCCAGCGGCAAGGATCCGGAGTTCCAACCGGAACGGCGCAGCGCCAAGTCGCCGGGCCTGAGCGAGGAGGCGCGCCACGTCCTCGAGCGGCGCGGCGTCAAGCACGCTTGCCACTCGGACGAGGTCCCGGACGCGGAACAAGCACGCGAGGCGCAGCAACGTCTCCTGGTGGTGGGCGGCGTCACTGCCCCTGCCCGACCGGAGTCGGCTTGAGACCTGGCCAGAGCGCGAAGCTCGGGCCTCGCGGTGCAGATGAGGAAGGTCGCGACGCCCACGGTCAAGCCGGAGCAGCGCGCACGGTGCCGGCAAGTTGACGCGCAGGTTCATCCTGGGTATCGTTTCGCCACACGCCAGTTGATGCGGCCGACATCGTCGGACGGGAATCTGCCCGTGTCCCACGCTGGAGGCGCGGATTCCAGATGAGGTGCGGACGAGAGGGAGGAGAATAGATGACGAAGACCGACATTTTCTCGCTGAACGCGGACTTGTTGCGGCATGTGCATGAACGGGCACCGCAATACGACCGGGAGAACCGTTTCTTTCAAGAGGACTACCAAGAGCTTCGCGATGCCGGCTACTTGCTGATGAGCGTGCCGCGCGAGTTCGGCGGCTACGGCATGTCCCTAGCCGAGGTAGCGCGCGTGGCGCGACAGCTCGCCTACCACGCCCCGGCGACGGCATTAGGACTCAATATGCATCACTATTGGGTGGGGCTCGTGGCGGACCTCTGGCGTGCTGGCGACAAGTCGCTGCAATGGATCCTCGAGGAGGCCGGAAAAGGAGCGGTCTTTGCCGCCGGCCATGCTGAATCGGGTAACGACCTGCCGCTGCTTCTTTCCACGACCACGGCCGAGCGTGTCGAGGGTGGCTACCGCTTCAACGGGCGCAAGTCGTTCGGTAGTCTGACGCCCGTGTGGACATTCCTCGGCCTTCACGGCATGGATGCAAAGGATCCCAAGGCGCCCAAGATCGTGCACGCCTTCATGCCGCGCGACACGAAGGGGATCTCCATCAAGGAAACCTGGGATGTGATGGGGATGCGTGCAACGCGCAGCGACGACACAGTTCTCGAGAACGTCTTCATTCCCGATCGGTATATTGGGCGTGTCGTCCCGGCCGGTGCCGCGGGCATTGATGCCTTCGTTCTCGGCATCTTTGCCTGGGCGCTCATCAACTTCGGAAACATCTACTACGGTCTGGCGACGCGCATGCGCGACATCGTTGTCGAGATGCTCAAGGAGAAGAAGTCTCTGGGAGTATCGCGGAGCATGGCCTATCATCCGATCGTCCAGTATGGATTGGCGGAGATCGTTCTGCTGCTCGAGAGCGTGTTACCACAGCTCGAAAGTGTGGCCAAAGACTGGTCCAACGCCCAAGAGCGAGGTCCGGAATTCGCGCTGCGCATTGTAGCGGCGAAATACAACGCCGTGGAGGCCGGCTTCCGTTGTGCCGATCGTGCCCTCGATCTCTCGGGCGGCTTCGGCATGTTCAAGAAGAGCGAGCTCGAGCGCCTCTTCCGCGATGCGCGGGCCGGCCGTTTCCACCCGGCGAATTGGACCCTGTCGCACGAGCTCGTCGCAAAGATGACGCTTGGTATCGATCCGGACGAACAGCCGCGCTGGGGATGAGGAAGGTCACGAGACGAATGAGAAGAGCCGGATTCGAGAGCGGCGTCGCTGCCCCGGCCCGACCGGAGTCGGGCTCTACACACTAGCGTTCCGCGGAGCTGGAGCCGGGCGGCCCTTGGTGCGGACGCGGCGCGCCCGCCGCCAGGCTCCGGGCGACTCGCCCACCATGCGCTTGAACGCCCGCGAGAAGCTCGATGCCCGCATCGGCCTTTTCCCGTAGACGCAAGCGCCGAACGCAGGAAACGGGGTCTACTCGTATCGCAACGACTCGATGGGATCCTTGCTCGCCGCCTGTTGCGCCGGGTAGAGCCCGAAGATCACGCCGACGGAAACCGAAATCCCGAACGAGATCAGCACCGCCGCTGCAGAAACCACGGTCTCCCAGCGGGCGAGCATGTTGATGGCGACCGCCATCCCGGCACCGAGGAGGATGCCGATGACACCCCCGCCCCCGGAGATCAGCAGGGTCTCGTTCAAGAACTGCACGAGGATGTCCCGCTCGGAAGCGCCAATCGCGCGTCGGATGCCGATCTCCCGGGTACGTTCGGTGACGCTCGCCAGCATGATGTTCATGATTCCGATGCCGCCCACCAACAAGGAGAGGGCGGCAATGGAACCCATCACGATGTTGAAGATACGCTGCGTACGCTGACTCTGAGCCAACAACTCATTCGGGACGATGACCTCGTAGTCTTTCACACCACGATGCGCAGGCTCCAGGATGCGAGCGATGACCCACGACGATGGCACCACCTCGTGCGCCTCGTGCACCTGCACCGCGATTTCTTCGATTCGATCTGGCCCCTTCGGATTCGAAAACCGCTTCAACGAAGCGGTCACGGGGATGTACACATCGCGATTCATATTGCGCAGCTCGATCACACCGCCCGTACTGACGTTTTTCCGCTGCATGACACCGACCACCGTGAACGGCTCCTCGCCGAGGCGTACTTCCTGGAATAACGCCTCTTCCGTGCCGAACAGCTCGCGTTTGATCTCCTCGCCGAGCACGCAAACGGGGCGAGCATGCGCGAGATCCAAGCAAGTGATGAACCGGCCGCTCTGTAGTCGCGAATTCGTGAGATCGTCATATTCGTCACCGACACCGATGATCGCCGTGCCCTGGAACCTGCTGCTGCCACGAAACACTTCCACGTCCACGAACTTGAGGGGCGACAGGGTGCGCACTGTAGGTAGAGTCGCGCGAATCTGCTCGGCGTCGCGTAAGGTGAGCCCCGGCGAATTGCGGTACTCGGCTTCGTTCGCGGCGTCGCCGCTCAGCTGCACATCGTGCACCCGGATGTTGTTGGTTCCCAGCAACCGGATTTGCTCGATGGCCTGGCGCCGGGCGCCCTCACCGATCGACATCATCGCGATGACCGCTGCCACGCCGAAAATGACTCCGAGCATGGTGAGGAATGTCCGCAGTTTGTGGAGGACGAGATTCTTCACGCCCGCCCGCACCATCTCGCGGATGTCCACGCTTCCTAAGCCTCCTCGTTCCATAAGTCCTGGCCCTACGTCCGGGCGCGCACCTGCTCGATCTTATGGTCACTATCGATGCGCCCGTCCAGCATGTGGACGATACGCTGGCTCCATGCGGCCACACTCGGATCGTGAGTGACGAGGAGAATCGTCGTGCCACGCGTGTGTAGACCCTGAAGAATCTCGAGGATGCTGCGTCCTGTCTTGCTGTCGAGGTTTCCCGTGGGTTCGTCGGCTAAGACGAGCCGCGGTTGGTTCACGAGGGCACGGGCGATGGCTGTACGCTGGCATTCGCCTCCAGAAAGCTCATTGGGTCGATGCCACTGCCGTTCTCCCAAGCCCACGGCGTGCAAGAGCTCGCTCGCTCGCTCCCGGCGCTCGCTCAGGAGTACACCGGAATACACCAAGGGAAGCTCGACATTCTCGATCACGCTCAGCTGCGGGATCAGGTTGAAGCTCTGAAAGACGAAGCCAACCTTGCGGTTGCGTAGCCGCGAGAGTTCGCGATCATCGAGGGTTTGCATCTCGACCCCGTCCAGGGTGTAACGGCCGTCGCTCGGCCGGTCGAGGCAACCGAGCAGGTGCATGAGTGTGGACTTGCCTGACCCCGACGGGCCCATGATGCTCACGAACTCGCCCTGATCGACCTGCAGGTCGAGCCCGCGGAGTGCCGCAACTTCGGTTTCACCCATGCGGTACACTCGCCGCAGACCCTGCGCGTCGATCAGCATTTGCTCCCTCCTTGTGCCAGCAGGCCGAGGCGATCCCGCTCGCCATGGATCTTTCGAAACCGCGAGCCGACAGCTCCCGACGTCAAATGGGTTGAGCCAGGAGGACGCGTTCCCCCGGTTGGAGACCGGAGCGAATGACCACGAACTGATTGTTGCTACTACCACACTCCACGACGACGCGCTGTGCCTTGTGGCCACGCTTCACGTACGCTACCGTCGTGCCATGATCGTTGAAGATGGCATGAACGGGCGCGTAAGTGACCTCCGAGAACTCGCCCACCAAAATGGACACCGAGGCGGACAATCCTGGGCGCAAGCGCTCGTCGGCATTGTCGACGTCCACTTCCACCGTGAACGCCTTCACGCCGGTGCGGCTCCCCGTGGCCTTGTTCACCTTCTGTTGCGCTAGAGACCCAATGCGCACGACCTTGCCGTGGAAGACGACATCCGGTACCGCATCGAGACGAATGTCCACTGGCTGTCCGACCTTCACCTTCTCCACGTCCATCTCGTTGACCTCGGCCACGACTTGCATCGAGGTGATGTCCGGGAGCTCCATGAGTGGTTGCCCCTCGTACGGCGTCTGCCCGAGTTCGACCTTCTTGCCCTCCTCCGGTCGTCCCACAAAGGAGTGCACCACGAGTCCAGCCATCGGGGCGAAGACTGCATTGCCCTCCAGCTTGCGCTGGGTCTGCTTGAGAACGGTCTCAGCTCGCGCCATATCGGAGCGCTTCTCGTTCACCGCGGCTTCGAAGGAGCCTGTCTTCGACCGGAGTTCGAGGTACCCAAGCCTGGCCTCCTCGACCTCGCTGTCCATGGCGAACCCCTTCCGCTGCAGTTCGAGGAGCGCCTCGTATGCTTTCTTGGAATTCTCCTCCTTGTACTTCTGCGCCTGGAGTTCCGATTTGGCCTTGTCGAGCTGAGCCTCCGCAACGGCCACGAGAGACTGGCACTCCTGCACCTGGATTTCGTACTTGGCCGACTCCAGCTGCACGAGCAAGTCGCCCTTCTTCACCCATGTTCCCTCAGGCACCAGGTAGGTGATCAGTTTGTCGTTCGGGGAAGTGATGATGGCGGAGCGCTTCGCCTTGAGCTCACCCGTTTCGGTGATGTGCATGGCGAAGTCACCCTTGACAACCTCTGCCGTGGGAATGTCCAGGGCACGGCCGTTGGTGGCCACGAAGCGCCAGCTCACCACTGCAACGGCGGCTGCCAGGAGCCCCACCCGGAACCAGAGTTTCTTGTGAATCATGGCTTTACCTCGGAAATGAGACCTCGACTTCATTCGCAGCCTACGGCGCCTCCTGGATGAATCCACCCAGCAGCGCTTCGAGCCGCGCCAACTCCACATGGTGGCTGACGACTTCGTCAACCCAATCACTCTCGGCTTCGACAAGATCCTTTTGCGCATCTGTGATGTCGAGGTTCGACGCCCGTCCGAGCTGGAAGTTGACGTTCGCGAACTCCACCTTCTCTCGTGCGCCTTGCATCGTTTTTTCGATCACATCGATGCGTTCTGTAATGCGCTGCAAATTGCGCGCGGCATCGCGGACCCGCAGGACCACCTGACGCTCTCTTTCCAATAGCACCCGCTGGCTCTGCTGATGACGCAGCTGCGCGGCCTTGTAGGCGTTGCCCAACGTCTTGTTCAGGATCGGGTAGCTGAACGTCACGGTACCTTGCAGGACTCGCCCCTCGGTCCGGCGCTCCACCACTTCTCCCGGTGCAATGCTGCCACGTGCCTCGTCATAGCGCAGCCCGAGGTCCAAGCGGGGCAGACGGTCGTTTCCGGCCACGTACATCGCCAATTCGCTGCGCTCTACATCCAGGTGCGCGCGGACGATCTCCGGATTGTCCTTCAATGCCTTTTCCACCCACGGCTCCACAGCGATCGGGATCGGTTCGCGTGTGACTTGCACCGAATCCACCTGGAGTGCCGGGGTGAAAGGTACGCCGAGGATGTTCGCCAGGTTGTCGAGGGCGGCGCTGTAATCCGTCTGCGCGATGACCAAACGACTGCGGTCCTGCGCCAGGATGATCTCCGCCGACAGCACGTCGCGACGGGTGGCGAGCTTCGCCTCCACCTTGGCTTGCGAAAAGGCAAGCAGATGCTCGTCTCGCTCGATGGCGCGCTGGTTCACTTCGATCAGCTGTCGATTCCGGATCACCTCGTAGTAGGCGGTCTTGACATCGAACATGACGCGCCAAAGTTGCGATTGCAGGGCCGCCGCCGTCGCTGCCGACTCGAGGCGGGCGTCTTTGACATCCGCCGTCGCCTTGCGCCAACCCGCATCCCTGAGCATCGACTGAGTGAACGCGATGGCGCCATAGTAACCTCCGTGGAGGTCTCTGCTGCTTTCATCGAAGCCATACAGGAAGTCCAAAGAGCCACCCAGCGGCATGCGCTGCGTGAGCTTGACCAGGAGGCTGAGGTCCTCCCGCGTCTGAACGTCGCCGAGCCCCGAGGGGCTGAGGCCGAAGTCGTCGATGTCGCCTCGCGCATGGGTCCGAATCGTCTCGAGGTTGAACACGGGATACCACGTGCCCAGGGCTCCGCCCACGCCGGTTGCCACCGCATCGTGCTCCAGCTGCGCAATGGCCAACGGCAGATTGTGCGCCGTGGCAATGTCGACGCAATCCTGAAGCGACAAGGGGCCGGCGAGCCGCGCCCTGATCTCGGCGTTCTCTTCGTCCGGTGGCTGCACCGACGCTGGATCCAAAGATTGTGCTCCCACCGGTGTGACGCCGCAAAGGCACGGCCACATGCTCACGAGGATCGATGCGAGCCAGGGCGCAATCCGCTTCATCCTGCGCGCCATCCATTCCAACGTTTTCCTCAAAGTCATCTTGCTTAGAGTTGCTTCCATGAGCGTAATGCGGCCAGGGACGCGCGGCAGCGCCGCAGTGAATCCCAACTCGAGGAACCTGCCGAGTGGAAACTGCACCAATGGCGGGAGAACCACGGCTGAGGGCGAACGAAGCGGGGACGGGATGGCAAGCTAGGACCCCTTCCGAGGCGCGTCGACGAAGAGCGTCTGAGGCGGACACCACAGGAGTATAGGATCCTCGATGCAGCCAGAGTGTCACGGGTCGGTCGCACGCTCGTACCAGTTCTGTAAAAAGGCATCCTCGTTCTTCATACTCCCAGCAGGGTGCACAGCCCCTCGAGTCGCCTCGCGTTGGCTGCCCAGGTCCGTTCACACAGGACCCAGTCGCGAGCCCGCACTGCCTGCGCCCGGCCCGAATCCGGGTCGTCCAAGACCCGGCGCAGCTCGGAAGCAAGGGAGTCGACGTCGTCAGGCACCGTGCCGGCATACGCGGAGCGTAGGGTTAACCGCACACAGTGCATGTCGATCGTGACCTGCTCCACTCGCTTTACTCGCTGTAAACGCCCTCGAGTGAGGAGGGGCGGTGGGTAGGACTTCCCATTGGCCAGCACTGTGCTATCTGGAGCCGGCCACGTCGCCTACGACCTGAACTGATTCGACGACACCGCGTCTCGTTGGTGGTAATGGAATCCAGGTATGCAGGGCACAGCGAAAGTGCTGTAAAGCAATCCTATCAGGGCCGTTACGGCATGGTCAAGCGGCCCCAGGCTGGCGCCCGAAAACCCACACGATTGCCTGCGCGGACTAGGGACCCTGGCCGATCAGGCGGCGGATTGCGTAGAAACTCCCAATTACAGTTCGCAATGCGACCCATCCGCCCCTGGGTCCTGGTCCCGTGCATGTCGTCGGAGGCCTACGGCGTTGACGGGCTCCCCGCCACATCGGCCCGCAGGACGTCACCCGGCTTGCCGGCCATCGAGGCTGCCTCCTCCGTACTGCAGGTGCCACAGCCTGCGGTATGCATCGCTGCTCGCCATCAACTCTGCGTGGCTCCCTTGCCTGCTGACCGCGCCTGCCTCGAGGAAGACGATGTGATCCGCATTCGCCAGGGTCGAGAAGCAATGCGCAATGATGAAAGTGGTGAACCCCTTGGTCAAGCGGTCGAGCGTTTTGATCTTGGCCTCTGCCAAAGCATCGAGCGCCGCTATCGGCTCATCCAGAATCAGAATGGGGCGACCTCGCAGGATCGCCCGCGCAATGTTCAGACGTTGCTTTTGACCGCCTGAGAAGTTCGTGCCTCCTTCCTCGATGAGCGTGTCGTATCCTTGCGGCAACGCCTGGATGAACTGGTGCGCTTCCGCTGCATTCGCAGCTGCTACGACCTCTTCCTCGCGGGCGTCTTCACGACCGTAGTCGATATTTTCGCGCACCGTCTTGCGAAACAAGAAGGCGTCCTGCAGGAGCACCGTGATCTGGTCGCGCAGGCTTGCCACTGTATGATAGACGCGGTGCACCGGAGCGAAGCCACCACCGACTTCCTCCAGGTAGCGCCGGTTGCAGTCCGTGCAGGTGAGCACGAACTCTGCCTCCCGCACCTTCTCGCGCAACACCTCCGGACGCGCTAGCCACAGATCCTTGGCATGCGCCGTGAAGCTGAAAGTCGACCCCGTCATCCACTTGAGGAGAAGCGCCCGTCGCAGGCCCGTGGCAGAAGTGTGCATGGTAGTGATGGATCAAACCGTTGCGTAAGACCCAACCAGCGAGAAAGCCAGCTTGGAAAACCGTTTCGTTGCCGTCCCGCTCCGGCCACGCACTAGCTTCCAGAGCAGCCAAACGCAGGGACTTGCAATAGGCGCGCGGTCGGCGCAACAGCAAGAGCACGTGTCCTAGCATCAGCTTCGGCAGCGAAACGAGCACTCGCTCCGGCACATGATAGATTGGAGCGCGCACCCCCGGGCACTGGGTTGGTGTTCCCCATCACGGCCCTTCACCAGCCTGTAGATACGCAGGTCGAGCCCGAGGCGTTCGAGCTCCACGATTTCATTGCTGACGAAGGTTTCGGAAATGCGGGGGAAGGCCTGGGAATGTAGCCGACCGTGACTGCCGCTTCTTTCATGAACGCATCCACGTTCGCAGTTCGTCCGACACCTTTCGACTTGCTCGACCCAGACCGTCCGTGTCGAGTACCTCGGAAGCAGGGCGGAGGGTGCCGTTCCTTCCCAGCGCCTGCTTTACTTTGAGCGTCATGGTCTCGGGCGAGAGATCCTCCGGACGGATCATGTCGAGCAAACCGAGCGCTTCCATGCGTGTCGTGCGCAGCAGTTGCTCGTTCACCGGGCTGCCGCGGGGAACCACGAGGGCCCGCTTCCGCAACGAAAGAATCTCGCACACCGTGTTATAGCCGCCCATCGACACCACCAGGTCCGCCGAATTCATGTAACTCAACAGGTCCGTAGTGAAATCGAGGATTCGGACCTTCTCGGGATCTGCCCGGGCCTGGAGCCATCGCCGCTCCGCGACGGGCATCTCGGGCCCGAGCACCAGAAGGCTGTGGATCTCGGGGCAGGGATCACCATTGGCTGACTTCCGCAGCCCCTCGACACTCTCCAAATAGGTTTTCATGAGCTTGTAGGCGTCGCCGCCCCCACCGCCGGTGACCAAGACGAATCGTCCTGTCTGGATGCCGAGCTCCTGGCGCACGTCGCCGCTGTCGCGGAGCTGGAAGTTCGGCATGATGTATCCGCAGTAACTCATCTTGCGCCCGATCGATTCTGGCAGCGTGTACTCCTCGACCATGTCGCACACATGGGGCGAGCCGAACACCCAGATCGCGTCGTAGTAGCGGTCGATGGCTTCGCGGAACCGCCGCTGTTGCCACATCCGGCGAACAAATGGCGCGTCGTCCAGAACGTCGCGCAGGTACAGGATCAGTTTCGACTGCGGCTTGTTCTTCTTGAACCAGCGAATGCTCTTCTCCAGCTCACCCTTGACCCCGGTAGGCACCTTATCGACGAGGACGACGTGCGGTGCGAACCACTTGAATGCCGAAAACACTAGATCCCGGCGCATACTGCGCACATCCTTGAACGGCGCGTTGATGTAGCGAGCGACGTACTGGTTGCGCGCTTGACGTAGTACGCTCGGAAGCTTGACGAAGTCCACGTGCGCCGGCATGGGGAACCGATGAGATTCGAAGTTGCCCGTAAGAACGAGGATCGAGATCTGTGGGATCTCCGCGGCGAGTTGTTCGCAGATCTTGAGCGCCCGTTGCAGGTTGCCGAGGCCGAACGTGTCGTGCGAATACACGAGCAAGCGTGTTACGCCCGAACCGGGCTCGTGGGACCTAGCATCCTCGCTGGCATGCGTTCGAGTGGATACCTGAGGATGCTGGGTGTGATCGCGCTGCCGCGCACTGCCGGAGTCGCCTGATGCCGGCTCGTCGCTAGCGTGAGAGCCAACCAAGGCCACGGGAATCCTCCGAAGCGGAGACCAGCGGTACCTTCACGGCCTCAAGAAGAACCCAAGCTCGGGTGCTCTTGTTTGTGAGACTTTGACTCTATCCTCATGATCCACCTATGTCAACGACGCCACACGGATGCTTGCAAGCAGCGCACGACCTCCTATTCCCAGGAACGTTTGTACGGTGAGATCGGACTGCGGCTCCAATACGATTGGGTGGAAATACCCAAGTTCAAGCGGCTGGATCAGGGTTGAGTCTGTGCCCTCTCTCAGACGACGGTCAGAACCTCTATATCCTGTCGCGCCACGATTCGAGCGCTCTCCTTGCTGGCGTGGGTGACTTCACTCAACTGTGGCTCCTCCTTGCCCCGCGCGAACTTTGGGATTCAAATCGAGCCGAGACCGGAGCCACGCTGAAGCGCTATGCAGAGGCGCAAGGCGATCCAGATGAAGTGATCGCAGTGGAGGCGCGCTGCACGCGTCTTCGAGACGCGCACAGGTGCTGGGATTCAGCGCTGGAGTCGCTTCGCCGTACGGGAGCAGGCGAAAGCCCTCGCTGCTACGCCTTCACCGCCGGACGGCCCTTGGTGCGGACGCGGCGCGCCCGCCGCCAGGCTCCGGGCGACTCGCCCACCATGCGCTTGAACGCCCGCGAGAAGGCCGCCTCGTTCTCGTAGCCGACCTCGAGGGCGACCTCGATCACCTTCGCATCGGTGTCGCGCAGCCACTGCGAGGCGAGCTGCATCCGCCATTGCGCCAGGTAGTGCATGGGCGGTTGCCCGATGAAGTGGGCGAAGCGCTCGTGGAGCGTCGAGCGCGAGATCGCCGCCTCGTCGCCGAGCCGCTCGAGCGTCCACGGCTCCGCGGGCCTCTCGTGCATGAGGGCCAGGGCGCGGCCGACGGCCGGGTCCCGCGTCCCCGCCAGCCACCCCGTCTGGTCCGGCGGCAGGGTGTCCAACTAGCGGCGCAGGGCTTCGACGAACAGCATCTCGCTCATGCGTTCGAGCACTGCCTCCCCTCCCGGGCGCTTGCGCTGGGATTCTTCGGCCAGCGAGCGCAGGAGCATCCCGATCAAGGAGCTCCCTCCGGCGAGGTCCGGCATGCGCAGCACCCGCGGCATGGAGGCGAGGAGCGGGTTGAACGGCTTCGCGTCGCACCCCACGTAGCCGCACACCACCGTGGTCTGGCCGTCACTGCGGTGCTCGAACGGTGCGGTGGGCGTGCCGTCGTCCGAGACCCGGAGAGACCAGGGCAACTGGGGCGGCCGGGGCGAGAAGTAGATGTCGGTATCGACGCGCTTGGCGCGCATTCCCGCTGCGCTCGACAGGACGTGATGATCGCCCTGTGGAAACAGGACCATGTCGCCTTCGTTCAGGCGGACCGGCTGTTCACCCAGCACCGCGGCCCAGCACGAACCGCTCGCGATGCCGTGGAACGGCATCAGGTGCTCGACCCCCGGCATGACTGCGGGAATGATCTTGCTCGACTGTGGCGTCTCCGCGACCCAGGGATCGGCGTTCTTCAGGTAGAAGAAGAGCGCCCCGCGTAAGCGGACAGCGCGAAGCAG
>Ga0075428_100002059_pt1 | contig 21682 bp, 20 predicted proteins | sample RhiMetdeltSRZDD2_FD_75291 | JGI IMG/M metagenome (GOLD analysis project Ga0075428, IMG submission 75291) | Populus rhizosphere microbial communities from Tennessee, USA - Rhizosphere MetaG P. deltoides SRZDD2 | ecosystem: Host-associated > Plants > Roots > Rhizosphere > Soil | place: USA... | reverse complement strand
TCCGCCCACCGCGTGAATCGCGGCCAGCATCCCGAACGGCATGCCGAGGTACCACGGCGCCAGGAACCGCGCGCTGGCGCGGTCAACGGTCAGGCCGCGGAACAGGACCTCGATCGCCAGCCAGGCGAGCGCCGCCAGCAGCAGCCAGAGCACGTCGACGAAGCCGGGCATCGAGAATTGCCAGCACACCACCGCCACCAGCGCGAGGACGATGAGCGCTCCGGGCGAACGGCGGTCCTGGTGAACGATCTCGAGATACTCGCGCGCGGCGAGCAGCGCGACCGCCGTCGAGACGAGGCGAAGAGCGGTGAAGGGCAGGAAGAGAATCGCGGCCAGCGCCGCCGCCGCAAGGGCGGCTCCGCTCAGGACGCGCGTCATTGCGCGCCGATGACCGCGGGCGCCGGCGTGATGCCGCCGTAGCGGCGTTCACGCTTCTGGTACGCCAGCACCGCCTCGAGCAGGTGCTGCCGCCGGAAATCGGGCCACAACGTCTCGGTCACGTAGATCTCGGCGTAGGCAATCTGCCACAGCAGGTAGTTGCTCACCCGCATCTCGCCGCTCGTGCGAATGAGCAGATCCGGGTCGGGCTGTCCCGCTGTATAGAGGAAGCTCGCGAAGCGTTCCTCGTCGAGCTCGTGGGAACGCACGCCTGCTTCGATCGCCCGGCGCGCGGCGTCGACGATCTCGGCGCGGCCGCCGTAATTGAGCGCGATGTTGAACAGCATGCCGCTGTTCTTCGCGGTCCGGTCGATCGCGGTGTGCAGCTCGTCCTGAATGTCTGGTGAGAGCTCCTCCATCCGCCCGATCACGCGAAAGCGGATGTCGTTGGTCAGCAGGGTATTCAGCTCTGACCGCAGGTATCGCTTCAGCAGCCGCATGAGCGTGCTGACCTCCGACGCCGGGCGCTTCCAGTTCTCCACCGAAAACGCATAGAGAGTCAGCACCTGGAGTCCGAGACGCGCAGCGGTTTCGACGGTGTCGCGCACCGCGTCGATGCCGGCGCGATGGCCTTCGACGCGCGGCAGGTGGCGCTGGGCGGCCCAGCGGCCGTTGCCGTCCATGATGATGGCGATGTGCGCGGGCAGCCGGTCGAAGTGCACCCGACGCGCAAGATCCTCGTCGGCGTGGCCGGCCGGAATCCACGTCAGCAACTGCTCAAGCGACACGTTCCATCTCCCGCCGTTGCAAGGACTTCGTGGGACGAATCAACAGATGGTGGTCGGTCAACGTCAGGCTGCTGAGCACGGTTTCTTCGGGCCGCTCCAACGGAGCGGCCCGCCCTGAACTTCGATACGGCAGGCCATTAATCATAGACTACCCGGACAAGGAACAGACCCTGCGGCGGCGCCGTGGCGCCCGCCTCCGCGCGGCGGCCGCCGGCCAGCAGCGCGGCCATCGACGAGGCGGGCCGCTGGCCGCGGCCGATTTCGACCAGCGTCCCCGCAATCGCCCGAACCATGTGACGCAGAAAGCCGTCGCCCGTGATCTCGTAGACGAGCCGCGTCGGGTCGTCTTGTCCCGGGAACCCGGATTCCGTCATCGTCCGCGTCGTTGTGGTCACGTCGCCGCCCACGCTCCGGAATGCCGCGAAGTCGTGCGTCCCGACCAGCATCCCGGCCGCCTCCTGCATCGCGCCGCGATCGAGCGCGTCCTGGATGTGCCAGACGTAAGCGCGCTCGAACGGGCTCACGATCGGGGCGTTGCGAATGACGTAGCGATACGTCTTGGAGCGGGCGCTGAACCTGGCATGAAAGTCGTCGGCCGCCTGCTCGACGTTCGTCACCCTGATCTCCGGCGGCAGGCACGCGTTGAGCGCACGGGCCACCACGTCAATGGACTGAGACGCGGTGATCTGGGCGCTCGCGACCTGGCCCAGCGCGTGGACGCCGGCATCCGTCCGCCCGGCGCCGTGTACCGTCACCGGGGCGCCTTCCAGACGCGCGAGCGCGTTTTCGATCAGACCCTGGACCGAGACGCCGTCAGCCTGACGCTGCCAGCCGACGAACGGCGTGCCGTCGTACGCCAGCGTCAGCTTGAGCGTTCTCACACGGTTCGGGAACCGGGCTTCACGACGGGCTGCCCGGCGAGACACAACGGACACGCCGCGGGGTCGTAGGTGGGCAGCGAGACTTCGGTAAGAACGTGGAACGGCACGTCGATTTTCTGCTGTCCCCCGCTTCGATCGATGATGGCTGCGGCGGCGACGACAACCGCTCCCGCCTCGCGCGCAACGTCGATCGTCTCTCTCGTCGATCCGCCCGTCGTCACCACATCCTCGACCACGAGCACTTTCTCGCCCCGATCGAGCGTGAACCCGCGTCGTAAGGTCAGACGCCCGTCCTGCCGCTCCGCGAAGATGGCGCGCACGCCAAGCGCGCGGCCCACTTCCTGGCCAATCACGATTCCGCCGAGCGCCGGCGAGAGCACGGTCTGTATACCGAGGTCGCGCACGCGATCCGCAATCTCCTCGCCGAGCGCTTCGGCCTCGCGCGGATGCTGCAGCACCAGCGCGCACTGAAGGTAGCCCGGGCTGTGCAACCCGGAAGTCAGTCGGAAGTGGCCCTCGAGCAGCGCGCCCGCACGGCGGAAGCGATCGAGGATGGGCGGAGCGTGCGTGGGCATCAGTATATTGTCTAAGAAATCACTGCGAGGTGTGTATGACGTGCGTTCGATATGCGTGTATCGCAGCCGTGCTGGCGATTCAACTGGGAGCCGCCCCCGGCGCCTGGGCGCAGACGGAGGAGGTGCGGCGCCTGACCGTCGAGGAGGCGGTGCGCCTGGCGCTCGAGAACAACCTGGGCATCAGGGCGGCGCGGATCGATCCGCAGATCGAGGATCTCGGCGTGGCGCAGGCGCAGGCGGCCTGGTTCCCGACGCTCACGAGCACTCTCCAGAACGCGAGCACTGATTCGCCCAGCAACAGCTTTCTCTCGGGTGCCGAGACCAGGATCAGCGACGACCGGCTCAATACGAACGTCGGCGTTGCAAAGACGCTCCGGTGGGGCGGCCGCTACAACGTCGGCTGGGACAGCTCGCGGTCGACGACGACGAACATATTTTCGAACTTTTCGCCGCAGGTACGATCGTCGCTGGCGCTGACCTACGTCCAGCCGCTGCTGCGCGGGTTCAGCATCGACACGCCGCGCCAGCAGCTGCTGTTGAGCCGCAACACGCGCGAGATTGCCGACGTGACGCTGCGGCAGGCAATCGCGGTGACGTCGAGGACTGTCCGCTACGCGTACGGAGACCTCGCGTTCGCCATCGCCTCGCTGGACGTGCAGCGGCAGTCGCTCGAGCTGGCGCGCGAGTCGCTGCGCAACACGCGTGCGCGCATCGAAATCGGCACCACGCCGCCGGTCGACCAGATCGAAGCCGAAGCCGAAGTGGCGCGGCGCGAGGAAGCCGTGATCCTGGGCGAAGGGCAGGTCGGCACGACCGAGGACGCGCTCCGCGTTCTCATTTATGATCCGTCCTCGCCCGATTTCTGGACACTGCGCATCGAACCGGCCGAGCTTCCGCCCTTCGCTCCGAGGCGGATCGATGTCGAGGCCGCAACGCGCACAGCGCTCGAGCGCCGAAGCGACATCCAGCAGTCGCGAAAGAACATCGAGGCTGCGGACATCAACCTGCGCTTCTTCCGCAACCAGACGCTGCCCGACGTCACGGCCAGCTTCGATTACGGACTGACCGGGCTGGGGGGAACGCAGTTCCTCCGCGGCACGGGCTTCCCCGGCCCGATCGTCGGCCAGTCCCAGCGCAGCTTCGGCACCGTGCTCGGCGATCTGTTCACCAACGACTTTCCGAGCTGGACGGCTTCCTTGAACATCAGTTATCCGCTGGGCGCAACCCCGCAGGCCGCCAACGTCGCCCGCGCGCGGCTCCAGTACACGCAGCAGCAGACGCAGTTGCGGGAGGCCGAGCTCCAGGTGGTGTCGCAGGTGCGCGACGCCGGACGACAGGTATTGACGAACCAGCGGCGCGTCGAGACGACGGCGGTCTCGCGCCAGCTCGCGGAGCGGCGGCTCGAAGCCGAGGAGCGGAAGCTGACCGCGGGCACGACGACGAGCTTCTTCGTATTCCAGGCACAGCGCGACCTCGCGCAGGCGCGCAACAACGAGCTCCGGGCCCTCCTCGATTACCAGCGCTCACTCGTGGACTTCGACACCGTGCAGGAGGCACCGCTCAGGTAAGATTCGGGCGGCGTATGCCGAAATGCTCGGTCACCATCATCACGCTCAACGAGGCCGAGCATATCGGGGCGGCGATCGACAGCGTCGCATGGGCTGACGAAATCGTCGTCGTCGACTGCGGCAGCGCCGACGCAACGATCGAAATCGCGCGGGCGAAAGGCGCGACCGTGGTGCACCGGGACTGGTCAGGCTGGATCGACCAGAAGAACTTCGCCGCCGAGCGGGCCGCCAACGACTGGATTTTTTCGCTCGACGCGGACGAGCGCGTGCCGCCGCCGCTGGCGGGAGAAATCCGCGAGCTGCTGTCCGGTGAGCCGCCGATGCGCGGCTATCGCGTGCCGCGCGTGACGTTTCATCTGGGCAGGTGGATCCGCACGACCGATTTCTATCCCGATTACCAGACCCGCCTCTACGACCGGCGCGCGGCGCGCTGGCGCGGCAAGTACGTCCACGAGTCGGTCGCCGTCGACGGTCCGGTGGGCCGTTTCCGCCATGACCTCGAGCACTACTCGTTCCGGGACCTGCGCGACCACCTGGATCGCGTCAATCGCTACACGACGCTCGCCGCCAGGCAGATGCACGAAAGCGGACGCAGGGCCGGGCTCTTCGACCTGGTCATCCATCCGCCGGCCGCGTTTCTGCGCAACTATCTTCTGCGACTGGGCATCCTCGACGGCACTCCCGGCCTGATCATTTCGGTCATCAATTCCTACTCGGTCTTTCTGAAGTTTGCGAAGCTGTGGGAGCTTCGGAGAACTCCAGACTCCCAACTCCCAACTCCCAATCCGTAAACCGCCATGAAGCGGACCTCGGGAGTTGGCTTCTTGGGCGCTGGGAGTTGACGATGTTCTCCCTTCATATCGACACCGCAAGAGGCTGGCGAGGCGGCCAGAGCCAGGTGCTGCACATCGTCCAGGGCCTGCGGGCCATCGGGCACCGGGCGGTGCTCGTCGCGCATCCCGATGGCGAGCTCCTGCGGCGGATGAGCGAGGGGCACGATCTGATTCCAATCGCGGCGCGAGGTGAAGTAGACCTCTCGGCGGCATGGCGGCTGTCGCGGCTGATCATGCGGCTGGCGCCCGAGGTGATTCACGCCCACGATCCGCATGCGGTCGCAATGGCGGCGACCGCCCTGTCGATTGTCGCGCCGTCGCCGAAGCCTCCGCTGATCGGGTCGCGGCGCATCGTCTCGCCGATGGCGAAGAACTCGTTCTCGCGCTGGAAGTATTCGCAGGTCGATTGCTTCGTCGCCAACAGCGTGGCAACCCGCGATCGGCTGGCGGCCGAAGGGATTCCACGCGACAAGATCACCATCGTTCACGAGGGGATCGACGTCGAACGCATCGTCCGGATGCCGGCGGCAAACGTGCATGCCGAGTTTTTCCTGCCGACGCATGCACCGATCGTCGGCAACGTCGCCGCCCTGGTTCCCCACAAGGGCCATCACCACCTGATCGACGCAGCCGCGCTGGTGGTCCGCGACGTGCCCGACGTCAGGTTCGTGATCGTCGGGGACGGTGAACTGCGCGACGCACTGGAACGCCAGGTCCGCGACAAACACCTCGAGCGGCACGTGTTCCTGGCCGGTTTCCGGACTGACGCCCTCGCACTCACCAAGGGCTTCGACCTCTTTGCTGTCAGCTCTGTCACCGAAGGGATGTGCGCCGCGCTCATCGACGCGATGGCGGCATCCAAGGCGGCGGTCGCGACGGAGGCTGGCGCCATTGCGGAGGTCGTGGTGGATCGCAAGACCGGGTTCCTGGTGCCGCCGCGGGATCACGCCGCGATGGCCGCGCGCCTCGTCGTTCTTCTGAAGGATACTGCGCTGAGGCAGCGCATGGGCGAGGCCGCGCTGGCGCGAGTGCGCGCGGCGTTCACCGTCGAGCGGATGGTCGAGGAGACCGCCGCCGCCTACGCGCGGCTGGCCGGCACACGCCGCGGAGCGGGCACTGCGAGTCTTTCTGCGCGCGGTTGAACCCGCACGCGTTCATCATGCCCACGTGGCACAGCGAGAAATCGTAACGCACCGGATCCGCCGGATCGATCGCGCGCAACGACGCGGTGATTTCCGCCGCCATCTTCCAGCCGGGGCTCTGGTATCGGGTGAGCCGCAGGCACTGGCCGAGCCTGATGACGTGCGTGTCGAGCGGCACGATCAGCCGGGAGGCCGAGACGGTGGTCCAGACACCCATGTCGACGACGTCTTTCCGCACCATCCAGCGGAGGAACAGATTCAGGCGCTTGCAGGCGCTGCCGGCCGACGGACGCGGAAAGAAGTAGCAGACGCCTGGACGCTTCGGCACGCGGCCGTAGGCGGGACGTACGTCGGTGGCGAGCGCCCGGGTTGAAAACGCGTCGAGCGCCGGGCCCACGTCGGGCGAGGCGGGGTCATCCCCAGCAAGGAAGAACCGCTCGATCGAGCCGAATTCCCGCAGCATCCGCTGCAGGATCAGGATCAGGGCCGCGAGGTCGTTGCCGCGAATCCATCGGTGAACGAGCGGCGCCAGCCGGACCCGCCCCTTGTCCGGGTCGAAGTCGCGCACGAACGCCGCCGGGCACGGTCCCATGATCTCGAGCAGCGATTCGATCGAGTTGAGGACGCTGGCGACCCGTCCGAATGCCAATCCGGCGGCGCAGAAGCCGACGATTTCCCGATCCGCGGGGTCGCGATAGCGGCGGACGATGCGCACGGGATCGCTGGCGGAATCCGGATGATCGAACGTCTTGTACAGGCGCTCGAGAGGTGTGCGCAAGTGACTCATCACAGGTCACACATCGGGCATCACAAATCGGACATCGCACATCCCAAATCGGAGATCACGGATTCGCAAGTCTCGTGATCGCGTCGCCAGTCAGGCGGTAGACCGTCCATTCGTCCATGGCACGAGCGCTGATGCTTCGGTAGAAACGAATGGCTGTCTCGTTCCAGTCCAGTACCGACCATTCGATGCGCCCGCACCCGCGCTCGACGGCAATGCGCGCCAGGTGCCGCAGCAGCGCGCGCCCGATCCCCTTGCCGCGCCAGTCGGGCAGCACGAACAGATCCTCGAGATAGATGCCCGGCTTCGAGAGGAAGGTCGAATAGGTGGAGAACCAGATGGCGAATCCAACCGGGTTGCCGCCGATGCGTGCGATGAGCGCCTTGGCGTGCGGCGTCGGGCCAAAAAACGATTCCCGGACGGTGGACTCGGTCGCAACGACTTCGTGACCAAGCCGCTCGTAATCGGCGAGCGCCTGAATCAACTGGAGAATCAGCGGGACGTCGTCTTCGGTCGCCGGTTGGATCTGAATGTCCGTCATGAGGGCCTGGAGCTTATGTTAACTTCACGAATCCCCAAAAAAGCAGTGGACGTGCTCCCCCGCATTGCTGTTCCTGTTGCGTTATTCGTGTGTCTTGTCGTCGGCGCCTTCGTGGCGCCCGCGCCCGCATCGGCGCAGACCGAGCTGTTCTTCTCCGAATACATCGAAGGGTCCTCGAACAACAAGGCGCTGGAGATTTACAACGGCACGGGTGCCGCCGTGAACCTGGCCGCCGGCAATTACAACATCCAGATGTTTTTCAACGGCAGCACGGTTGCGACGCTGACGTTCACCCTGGGAGGCACCGTCGCCGCCGGCGATGTCTTCGTCGTGGCGCAGGCGGCTGCCTCGGCTGCGATCCTGGCCCAGGCGGATCAGACCAACGCCGCTGGATGGTTCAACGGTGACGACGTCGTGGTGCTGCGGAGGGGAGCCGTCGTCATCGACGTGATCGGGCAGATTGGCGTCGACCCGGGTACCGAGTGGGGCAGCGGCGTCGCGTCGACGGCCGACAACACGCTGCGCCGGAAGGCCGCGGTCATCGCTGGCGATCCCATCGGCAGCGACCCCTTCGTTCCCGGCAGCGAGTGGGACGGATTTGCAACCGACACCTTCGACGGTCTTGGCTCGCACACCGCCGTACCGCCGCCACCGCCGCCGGTGACCACTGCCACAATCTGGGAGATTCAAGGCAGCGGACTGTCGTCACCCCACGCTGGGACCACGCGCAAGACCACAGGTGTCGTGACCGCCGTGTTTCCGTCCGGCGGCGGCTTTTTCATCCAGGCTGTCGACGGCGGGGACGGCGATCCTGAAACGTCCGACGGGTTGTTCGTCTTTACCGCCACCGCGCCGGCAGTGGCGGTCGGCGACCAAGTGGAGGTAGTGGGGAGCGTCGTTGAGTTCTTCCAGATGACCGAGCTCACCGCCACCCAGATCACGGTGAAGAAGTCGGGGCTGGCACTGCCAGCGCCGGTGATGTTGGACGCCGACACGCCTTCTCCGAACCAGCCGCAACCGGCCAACGAGATGGAGCGGTTCGAGGGGATGCTCGTGCAGGTGGTCAACGGGACCGTATCGAGCCCGACGAACCAGTTTGGCGAGGCGTCGGTGGTAGCGACGGACCATCGCGCCTTTCGAGAGCCCGGCATCGCCTTCCCTGGCTTGCCCGGCCTCCCGGTGTGGGACGGCAATCCCGAGATCTTCGAGATCGACACCGACTTGTACGCGGCCTCTCCACACCTGCAGATTCCCGCGGGAGCCAGGGTGACGACTCAGGGTCCACTCGCTTTTTCGTTCAGCGACTATCAAATCTGGCCGACCGCTCTCGAGGTGACCGGATCGATCACGGTCGTGCCCGTCCGGGCACGGCGCCCCGGAGAATTCACCGTCGGCAGCCAGAATTTCCTCCGGCTGTTCGACCTGGTTGACGACCCGGACAAGGACGACGAGACGCCGACGGCGGCGCAGTACGACGTGCGGCTCAACAAGTTGTCGATGTATATCCGCAACTCGCTGGGCGCGCCCGACGTGCTTGCCGTTCAGGAGGTCGAGAACATCGTCGCGCTGCAGGACGTGGCCGACCGGATCAATCACGACGATCCGTCGCTCCTGTACTCGGCGCGCCTGATGGAAGGGAACGACGTCGGCGGCATCGACGTCGGTTTCCTGGTGAGACAGACGGTACGTGTCGACTCGCTCGAGCAGCTCGGAAAGGACACGATCTTCACCTTCCCGGGAGCCGGCGACGCCCCGCTGAACGATCGCCCGCCGCTCGTGCTGCGCGGCGCATATGTCGGCGGCGGCGCCGGGTTCCCGATCACCGTCATCAACGTGCACCAGCGGTCGTTGAGCGGCATCGACGGCGGGGACGGCGCCCGCATTCGGGCGAAGCGTCATGCCCAGGCGCTGCAGCTCTCGCAGTTCATCGACTCGCTGCAGGATGCGGACCCGGGGATCCACCTGGTGGGCATCGGCGACTTCAATGCCTTCGAGTTCACCGACGGCTACGTCGACGTGATGGGTCAGGTCACCGGTAAGCCCGACGCCGCCGGGGCGCTGCTGCCGGCCACCGATGAAATCAGCCAGGACCTGACCAACCAGACGTTCAACATGCCCGCCGACCAGCGTTATTCGTTCGTCTTCGATGGAACGGCGCAGAGCCTCGACCATGCGATCACGTCGCAGGCGCTCGACGGCCATGTCCGCGGCGCCGAGCACGCCCGCGGCAATGCCGATGCGCCATTCGCTTTCGCCGTCGACGGGAACACGGCGCTGCGATCGTCAGATCACGACGGGACAGTGCTCTTCCTGATAGCCGACCTCGACGCCGACGGCGTGCCCGACAACCTCGACGCCTGCACCGGGACGCGGATCCCGGAGGGCGTGCCGACGAGGCGGTTGAACCCCAACCACTACGCCCTGGTGGACGGCGACGGGGTCTTCGATACCGCCGCGCCGCCGGGGCGAAGCGGGAAAGTGCCGTCGTTCAGCATTGCTGGTACGCGTGGATGCTCGTGCGAGCAGATTCTCGACCGCATCGGCACAGCCGAAGCGGGCGAGCGGAGCTTCGGCTGCTCGCTCGGCACGATGAAGAACTGGACCAAGACGGACTAGGTCCGGCTAAAGCCGGACACTACGTACCCCGTACCCCGGCAGGAACCTAATACCGCGGTTTGAACCTAAGACCGCGGTACGAACCTAATACCGCGGTACGTAGTGTCCGCCTTCAGGCGGACTAGAACGTTGTAACTGGCGTTCCTGCCTTACAGAGCGGGCACGCGTTCGCCGGATAGTTGTCGGGCGCCCTGTACTCGGCGAGGGCGACGTTCGGCACGCCGGTGTCGACCATCGATTCCATCCGGTCGTAAATCTCGGCCGTCGCGATAACGGTGCCGCCCGCCCCTCTGACCAGCTCGACGCACCGCACAAGCGTCTGTCCCGTGTTCCGCACATCGTCCACCACGAGCGCCTTGCGGCCGGCGACGAGGTTTCTGTAGAACCGCGTGAACGTATGCCGGCAATCGGCGTCGAGCGTGAACGGGGCGAACAGCGTCGGCGGCCGGGTGATGGCGCGCCGGCTGTCGAGCAGACCGGCGATGGTGTGTGCGAGGAGCGCCCCGCCGGTTACCGGGCCGGTGACCACTTCGGTCGCCTCGACAATCGACGCCGGCAGCACGTCGAGCAGATCCTGAGCGAACCGCCAGATGGTCGAGGGGTAGCGGAACAGCTGGTGCGGATTCAAGTACAGCGTGCCGTGGAAGCCGTTGCCGAAATCGAAGTGCCCGTTCAGCATCAGGACCTCGTACTGCTGCAGATCCTTGATCGCCTTTTCGCGGATTTCGTCCTTTCGGGTCATAGGGCGAGGCGTGCTTCCGGGTTGACGAACACCGGGCGGCCGCCGACCAGCGTCGCCGCGACGCCGCCGCGCAGATCCCATCCGTCGAACGGGGTGTTCTTCGACCGCGAGCGGAGGCGCGACGCGTCGATGCGCACGCGCAGTTCCGGAGCGATGATCGTGACGTCCGCGGGCGCGCCGATCGAGAGGGATCCCCCGGCGAGGTTGAGGATCCGCGACGGGTTCACCGAGAACAGCTCGACGAGCCGCGGCAGCCGGATCAGTCCCGAGTGGACCAGACGGTCCAGCGACAACGGGAGCGCGGTTTCTAGCCCGACGATGCCGAACGGCGCACGATCGAACTCGACTTTCTTCTCGTCGTAGTGGTGCGGCGCGTGGTCGGTGGCAATGACGTCGACGCTGCCGTCGGCGATGCCGCTCAGCATCGCATCGCGATCCGCCGCCTCGCGCAGCGGTGGATTCATCTTGGTGTTGGTGTCGTAAGGAATCGGCGAGCCCAGCGCTTCGTCGGTGAGAGTGAAATGGTGCGGGGCGACCTCGCAGGTCACCCGCAGGCCGGCTTCCTTCCCCTTGCGCACCGCCCGCAGCGAAGCGCGGGCGCTCATGTGCGCGACATGGAACGCCGACCCGGTCAACTCGGAGAGCAGGATGCCGCGCTCGACACCGAGCGCTTCGCACGCGCCCGGCATGCCCCTGAGCCCCAGCGTCGCCGCCATGTAGCCCTCGTGCGCCACGCCGTCGCCCTTCAGCGACGGGTCCTCGCAATGTTCGATCACGGGCATGCCGAACATGCCCGCATATTCCATCGCGCGCCGCATCAGCAGCGCCGTCTTCACCGGGTGGCCGTCGTCGGTAATCGCCACGCAGCCGGCGCCCTTCAATTCCGCGATGTCGGCGAGAAGCTCGCCCTTCGATTCGCGCGACACGGCGCCGATCGGATGCACGCGCGCCAGGTTGGCTTCCGTCGCCTTCGACAGGATGTAGGCCGTGACGTTCGCGTTGTCGTTGACCGGGATCGTATTCGGCATGCAGGCGACAGCGGTAAAGCCGCCCGCGACTGCGGAGGCGGTGCCGCTGGCCACAGTTTCCTTGTGCTCCTGTCCCGGCTCGCGCAGGTGCACATGCATGTCGATGAAGCCCGGGCAGACGACGAGATCTCCGGGGATTTCAACCACCGATGCGCCGTCGGCCGGCAGATCGCGCCCGACCGCGGCAATGCGGTCGCCGTCGATCAGGACGTCATGCACGCCGTCGATCCCGTTCACGGGATCGATCACGCGGCCGCCCTTAAGCAGCCGTTTCATGTTCCGCTCCGCCAGCCAGCAGGTACAGGACAGCCATGCGCACCGCGACGCCGTTCGCTACCTGGTCGAGAATCACCGAATAGGGACCGTCCGCCACCTCCGACGCGATTTCGACGCCGCGGTTCATCGGCCCGGGATGCATGATGATCACGTCAGGCTTCGCCAGCCGCAGCCGCGCCTCGGTCATGCCGAAGACGTTGAAGTACTCGCGCAGCGAGGGGAAGAACGCCCCCTCCATCCGCTCGAGCTGAATCCGCAGGAGCATGATTACGTCCGCGTCCGCCACGGCCTCGTCCACCCGGCTGGTCGCACGGACGCCGAATCTCCTGATGTCGGTGGGAATCAGCGTCGGCGGGCCGCACACCCACACGTCCGCGCCCATCTTCGTCAGCAGGTGGATGTTTGAGCGCAGCACGCGGCTGTGCAGCAGGTCGCCGACGATGGCGACCTTCAGCCCCTCGAGCCGCTTCTTGCGTTCGCGGATGGTGAACGCGTCGAGCAGGGCCTGCGTCGGGTGCTCGTGCATGCCGTCTCCGGCGTTGATGATCGCCGAGCGGCAGATCCGCGACAGCAGGTGACAGGCGCCCGACGAGGAATGCCGCAGCACGATCATGTCGGGCTGCATGGCTTCGAGGTTGAGCGCCGTATCGGCGAGCGTTTCCCCTTTGACCACACTGGAGGACGCGATGGCGATGTTCAGCGTGTCGGCGCTCAACCGCTTTTCCGCAATCTCGAACGAGGTCCGCGTCCTGGTGCTCGGCTCGAAAAACAGGTTGACGACGGTCTTGCCGCGCAGTGCCGGCACCTTCTTGATCGGACGCGACCCGATCTCCTTCATCGCTTCCGCCGTATCGAGCACGAGCGTAATCTCATCGGCGGCCATGTCGGAGATGCCAAGGAGGTCTTTCCGGCGCAGCGACGTGACAGCCGGGGTTTCGTCGACTTTCGTGATGACCGGCGCGCTCATGCGGCACCTCCCTGCTCCAGAACCACTTCGTCGCGGTTGTCACTCTCCTGCAGGCGCACCTGGACGCTCTGGTCCGGGGCCGTCGGCAGGTTTTTGCCGACATAGTCGGCCTTGATCGGCAGCTCGCGATGCCCGCGATCGACCAGGACGATCAGCTGGATGCCGCGTGGCCGCCCGAAATCAATCAGCGCGTCCAGCGCGGCTCGCGTCGTCCGGCCGGTATAGAGGACGTCGTCCACGAGCAGAATCTTGCGGTCGTCGATGGAGAAGGGAATCTCGGTGCGGCGGACCAGCGGCTGCGGGCCGACCGCATTCCGCATCAGATCGTCGCGATAGAGCGTGATGTCCAGCGCGCCGGTGGGCACCTCGTCTCCGGTGATTTCCTTGAGCGTGCGCGCGAGACGCCGGGCGAGGTGAACGCCGCGAGTACGGACGCCGACCAGGGCAAGGTCATCGACGCCTTTGTTTCGTTCGACGATTTCGTGGGCGATGCGGGTGAGGGTGCGGGCAATTCGATCCGCATCCATGACAACTGGCATGTGGTACCTCTTTGCAGTCTCACCGGACCGCAATTAAAGAGTTGAACGATTATATACTGCCTTCAATGCCCGTCGACGTCGAGGCACGGGTCATCCGCAACACGCGCCTCTCCCCCGATTACAACGTCATCGCTCTCGCCGCTCCCGAAATTGCCGCAGTCACCGCTCCGGGGCAGTTTGTGATGGTCAAGCTGGGCCGAGGGTCCGTTCCGCTGCTTCGCCGCCCCTTTTCCGTGTTCGAGGTTCTTCGCACCGGCGACCGCGTCGACGGCATTTCGCTCCTGAGCAAACGCGTCGGCGTGACGACAGACATGTTGTTTGAAGCCGTCGAAGGCGACGTCGTGTCGTGCCTCGGACCGCTTGGCCGCCCCTTCGAGCCGGTCGATCCGCCCGCGGAAGCCTGGATGGTGGCCGGCGGCGTGGGCCTGGCGCCGTTCGCCACGCTAACAGAGGCGCTCCGCGCACGCGCAACAGCCGCCACCCTTTTCTACGGCGCCCGGAGCGGCGGCGAGCTGTTTTATCTCGACTGGTTCGAGTCTCGCGGCGTCCGGTTGGTGCTCTCGACCGAAGACGGAAGCATCGGGGACCATGGACGGGTGACGATGCCGCTCGAACGGCACTTGCGGGCGGCCACCGGGAGCGACACCACCGTCTACGCCTGCGGTCCCGAGCCGATGCTGGAAGCGGTGGCGCGCGTGGCCGCGAAATACGGCCGTCCGTCGCAGGTGTCGGTGGAACGGGTGATGGGATGCGGGCTGGGGGGCTGCTATAGCTGCGTGATCCCGGTGCGCAACGGGCGTGAAGGCCATCATTACGTTCGATCGTGCATTGGCGGGCCGGTTTTTGCCGGCGACGAGATCGTGTGGGATTAGGATGAGCGAACCCGATCTCTCCGTGCGCCTAGGCTCGTTGCGGCTCGCCAATCCGCTCATTGCCGCAAGCGGCTGCTTCGGCTACGGCGTCGAGTACGCCGATGTCGTCGACCTGTCGCTGCTCGGCGGCGTGGCGGTCAAGGGCCTCTTCCTCAAAGAACGTCAGGGGCATCCGCCCGAACGGATCGTCGAGACGCCGGCCGGGATGCTCAACGCGATCGGCCTGCAGGGAATTGGCGTTCACCGGTTCATCAAGGAAAAGCTGCCTGAGCTCCGGGACCGCCGCGCCACGGTGATCGTCAACATCTGCGGCAGCACGCTGGACGAGTATGTGGAGCTCGCCCGGATTCTGTCCGATGCCGAGGGCGTTGCCGCGCTCGAGCTGAATATTTCATGCCCGAACATCAAGGAAGGGGGGATCACCTTCGGCTGCAGCCTGAACGGCACCTTCGAGGTCGTCAGCGCCGTCAAGAAGGTGACTCGACTGCCGGTGATTCCCAAACTGACGCCCAACGTGACCGACGTGGCCTCGTTTGCACGCGCGTCGGAGGAGGCGGGCGCTGACGCCGTCTCCCTGGTCAACACGTTCCTGGCCATGGCGATCGACATCGAGACCCGCCGGCCGGTGCTGTCGAACATCGTCGGCGGCCTGAGCGGACCGGCGATCAGGCCGATTGCGGTGCGGATGGTGTACGAGTGCCGGCGCGCCGTGAAGATTCCGGTCATCGGTATGGGCGGCATTGCCTCCGCCCGCGACGCGATCGAGTTCCTCATCGCCGGCGCCACTGCCGTGCAGGTCGGCACGGCGAATTTCGTCGACCCCTTCATCTGGACCAAGCTGCTGGACGGGATCCGTGAGTATCTGGAGCGCCACGGCATCGCGCACGTCAGCGCGCTCACCGGCACGATCGACACCACGTCGCGCGAGAAGCAGTGGATAAGCTCCTAGTCGCGCTGGACGTCGACACGCGCCAACGCGCACTCGAACTCGCGTCCGCGCTCGACGGCCTCGCTGGCGGATTCAAGATCGGCACGCGGCTGTTCACGCTCGAGGGCCCCGCCCTCGTCCGGGAGCTCGTTGCCCGGGGTGCCCGCGTCTTTCTGGACCTCAAGTTCCATGACATTCCCAACACCGTGGCGCAGGCCGTCGAGTCGGCCGTCCAGACGGGGGCGTGGATGATAAATGTGCACGCGTCAGGCGGCATCCCGATGATGCAGGGGGCGGTGAAGGCGGGGCGCGAGACGGCGCAGCGGCTCGGACAGCGGCCGCCGCTGCTGATCGCGGTCACCGTGCTCACCAGCATGAACGACGAGGTGCTGCACGATATCGGCGTGCACCGGTCGATGATTGACCAGGTCGTGGCGCTTGCGACGATGACGCAGAGGGCCGGCATGGATGGCGTCGTCGCGTCGGCACAGGAGACAGCCGACATCAGACGCGCCTGTGGAGACAACTTCCTGATCGTGACACCCGGCATTCGGGGCGCCTCGGCACGCGCCGGGGCGGACGACCAGACGAGGACGATGGGCCCGGCGGACGCGGTTCGTGCCGGGGCGAGCTATATCGTCGTCGGACGGCCGATCATCGCAGCGGCAGACCCGCGCCGAGCCGCTGAGGAGATTGTTGAGGAATTAGCACAGGCGTGAATGCCGATTCATGACAGAGCCGCGTCACCAGTACAAACAGGCCCACCAGAAGCAGCACTGACAGCTGCACCCCGATGATCCCGGCGGTCGGCGCGAGGAATGTCGCGAACAGCAGGTAAATCGCTGCCCAGGCCCACGAGGCAGCGTCAGGTTGTCTCATTTCGCGCACCGCTGCGCTCATCCAGATCAGTGGGAGGGCCAGAACGGTGGCGTCGTAAACCATCAGGTGCGGGCTGACGAGAACCGACGCGATGATCACGGCCGAGAGCCGGAGACGCAGCGGTGCCGGCAGACACCACACGCGCGCCGCGCTCCAGAGCACCAGCGCACTCGCGCCGATCCACAGCACCGTTTCCAATTCCGACGGTGCCAGACGGGCGACTGTGAGGATTGAGTGGCTCTGGAATGACTTCGGCTCGAGCAGGTCCGACCGCTCCGCCGCCACTCGCGCCATCTGGAGAAAGTCCGGAAACACCGTTGTGTCCAGCAGTGCGTAGGCGATTCCCGCCTGCAGCGCGATCGAGACCACGGCACCCAGCACCACTGGCCAGTCGCGCCGTGCCAGCGTCACGACCGCCAGGGTCAGCCCGAATTGCGGCTTGACGGCCATGAGTGCGAAGGCGCAGCCCGCCAGAAACGGGCGGCGCCTCTCGAGGGCCAGCCAACCCAGGCAGAACGCGGCCAGCACGATGATGGTGGTTTGACCGTGGAGCACCAGTTGCCAGAACGGCGGAAACGCCGCGGCCGCGGCCGTCACGAACACAGGGTCGGATAACTGGGATGACACGGGCCGCCACGCGGCCCACGCAATCGCGGCGTAGCAGACAATGGTCAACGCAAGCCACAGCAGCACCGCCGGCTGGTAGGTGAACGCGCTGAACGGCGCAAAGACGATGGCGGCCTGGGGCGGATACACGGGCAAGTACACCAGGTCAGCGGCTTCCGGCACCAGCTCACCCTGCACCTTGTGTTGCCCGGCGAAGTCGTACAAGAGCTCCGATCGGCTCGTGCGGACGAGATCTCCGATCGTATAGAAGTGGACGAAATCCGCGCCCTTCATCGGCCCTGCAATTGAGCGATTGGAAGGACCGGCACAGGTGACGACGACCGCGAAGACCCACAGCATCGCCGCGAGAATCAAGGCATGGATGCGAGCCTTGCGGGCCGGAAACGTCCACGCCCGCGGCACCCATGCCGGAAGCTTCGCTCGCACACCCAATGTGTCGGCAAAGTGCCGCCGGGCATACAGCCCGGACGCCGCTATTCGAGGCGAACGAGCCGAATGACGGCGCCTGATGGCTTCTGCGTCAGCACCAGGTTGTTCCCGGTCACGTTGAATTCGTACTGGTTTCCAGCACCGCCTATGGCAAAGGCGCTCTTGGCGACCATGGCTTTCGTGGCCAGCATGTTGCCGGTGACCGTATACGTGCCGGTATTGAGGTAGAGCGCGTTGAAGACGGCGACTTTATCGGCGTCGGTCGCCTTGTCGTTCGACGGATACGCAGGCAGCGGCCTCGTGCCCTGAATGCGCGCAAAACTGTAGTGTTGCCGGGTGAAGATGTAGAGCCCCGGCTGCGGATTGGTGATCGGCGCCGCATTGGCGTCGGCGAATTCGGTCACGCGCCACGCTCCGACGAGCGACGTGCCGGTTGATGAAGACTGGCCGGACACCGTCACCGCGACGGCCACAAGAGCAACAACCACTATCAACGCCCGTTCGAGCATCGCCCACCGATTGAGGTGTCTCATCGGAATTCTCCCTACAAAAAAAGCAGGGCGGGCCCGGCTGGGCCCGCCCCACGTGGTGATCGATGAAACGCGATTACTTCGCGGTGAAGACGAAGTGTCCGCGGCGGTTACGCTGCCAGCACCCCTCGGTTTCTTCGGTGCACTGGGGACTCTCTTCGCCTCTCGTCACCGACATCATCCGATCGGCGGCAATACCAAGGCTCACCAGATAGTCCCTCACGGCAGCCGCGCGGCGATCCCCCAGCCCGAGGTTGTACTCGTTGGTGCCGCGCGAGTCCGCATGGCCCTCGACTGACACCCGCGTCGTCGTCCAGCGGCGCAGGTAGTCCGCGTTCTTCTGCAGGATCGGCCTGGCGTCGGCGCGGATCGTCGACATGTCGTAGTCGAAGAACACGTCGCCGAGCGGCATCTCCGCATTGAGCTCCGCCAGCGTCTTGCGCTGGAAGATCTCATCTTCAGTCAGCGGCTTCGGCGCGGGCGCCGGCGGCGGCGGAGGCGGCGGTGGTGGCGGCGGTGGTGGCGGCGGCGTCGCAGCGGGAGGCGGTGGTGCGGGTGGCGGCGGCGCAGGAGGCGGCGTGCGCCTCGAGCAGCCCGCCATGATCACGATGATCAATAACGCAACGGTAGTCAGCAGCACCGAACGGCGCAGTTTCATCAGCGGATTCTCCTGCGAATCATTGCGTTGTGAAGCCGCGTCGAGCTTACGCGCGGATCGATCGCCTGTCAATCAAGGCGTGACCGGATATACGCGACATTCGTACACACGCAAGCCGAGATGCCGCTCGTCGGCGGTCCCTTCAGCAGGCCCTGGGAGGTAGACGGGGTCCGTTTCGATCGCGATCGTCGCGGCGCGCGCGACGTCGGCCGCTGGAATGGTGATCGTCCATTCGAAATCGTCATCGGGGCGAAACTGCGCAACCACGCGCCCTGCCGCGACGATGCGCACATTGGGCGGAGCATCGAAATAGCGAAGCGGCGACTCGCCCGTGAGCGTAAGACGCACCGCGCCGGTGGCGCCTTTGATGCGGATGACTGATCGCTCGCTCGTCCAGCGCCAGCGGCGCCCCGTCATGGGATCCAACTCCTCTTCGTGCCAGCCTTCGGCGAACCCGTAGAGCATCCGGTCCGCCGGCTGAATGTCGAATTGCCGCACGCCTGCCGGCGCCCGGCGCGAATCGCCGCCGGCGCTGTGCGACGACAGGGTGAGCCGGCCATAACCAGTGCCGGTCAGCCCTCCGGGAATGTCGAGGAAGCGCAGGAAATTCCGCTCATCGAACGTGAGCGTCCATCGATCGCGCACCACGCCATCGAGTGACAGCTCGAAGTCGGCCGCGGGATCCCCTGGCTCGCCGAGATGACGGCCACCGACGACGAGATGCAGAGGGCCCGGCCGGCGCTGTACCCACGCCTCGATCGGGCGGTGATCGGGGCCCGCCCCCGAGGCTTGAGCGAGGCCGCCCGTTTCCGGTGTCAACGCCCATCCTTCACCGGCAAACCACCCGGGTGCCGTCATCCGATACCAGTCCGCGCCGAGCGGACGGCTGCCGCCCAGCTCAGGCCGGCCGGCAACCGCCCACGGAAAACGCGTGACGTCCTGCAGCGCCAGGGGATCGATGAGCGCTAGATCTGTCCGTCGCGGGTCGGCGAGAAACCAGACAGGACCGACGCCGCCGCCTTTCCAGTACTCGACGGGCCCCATCCACTCGTACTGGCGGCGCGGCTCGACGAGCGGCAAGCCGGCCGGGTCGGCCTGGAGCGCGCGCCACAGGCTGTAATGCGCGAACATCGCGGCGGGAGGCGCCGTCCGCGCCCGCTCCCGGGCCGCGGCAATCGCCAGGAATTCCGGGTGGGGCGCCGCACCGAACGCCAGCCCCACCGGCACCGACACGATCAGTGACGCAGCCACGAGCCCGGTTGCCACCAGCGGCGCGAACCCTCGAGCAAGGTTGAAACCGCCGGCGGCCAACCATGCCACCAGCGGCAGCGTCGGCAGCGAGTACCTGACGGTGATCGTCTCCTGAAACAGCAAGTGGAACGCGGCGTAGGGCCCGAACGCGAGCAGCATGACCGCAAGCCCGGGGCGGTCGCGAACCGCGAGTGCGATCAGTCCGGCCATCGCGCACACCGCAACCGCCATCGCGAGCGCCGCCGAGCCCCACGGCAGAACGAACGTCTCGTAGAGCGCAAACACGAGGCGCCGCGGGGTCGGCTCCAGCCAGAGCATGTTGACCCAGGCAAAGTCCTCACCGGCCTGGGTCTGCAACGAGCTGAGGTATCCATCCAGGCCGCCGCTGTCGAGGACGAGCGGGACGGCCCACGCCAGGCCGGCAACCGCAAGCGCAGCGACCGGGCGCGTCAGCACCCAGACGATGCCGGCGCGGCGTTGATGAATCAGGGCGAGTGCCAGAAGCGGCATCGTCAACCAGACGGTCTGGACGCGTATGCCTGCGGCGAGCCCCGCTACGAACGCGCCGGCAACCAACCTCGGGCGCTCCCGTCTTCCCTGAAGGATCAGCAGCTGCGAGATCAGCGCCGCGGCAAGACCCGGTAGATCACTCATCGGGCGCAGGCCCGACAGCCAGTACAGCGGGCACGCAGCCAGCAGCGCCGCGCCCCAGGTGGCGCCCCGAGTCTGCGGCGCCGCTTCATCAAACAGTCGCACAGCGGCAAAAAGCGCCACCGCGCCCGCGACCGCCGACCACAGGCTGAGCGTCAACGCCTCGGCGGCAGTCTGACTCAGGGTCGAACCCATTGCCGAGACGACGGCTAACAAAGCGCGGCCAAGGACGATGTAGACGGGCGAGCCAGGCGGGTGCGGCTGATGCCGGGCCGGATCGAAATCGCGCAGACCCAGCGCGAAGTTGATCGAGTCGATGTCTTCGAGCGAGGGAGCGAGCGACGGAAGGTGGGCCGCAAGGTATGCGGCGACGATGACGAACGCGACTTTACGCGGGGCGGAGGCGGACCCCTTCATTCAGGCTGCCCATCCTATACCCCTGCAGGTCGATTGCGACGTGCTGGTAACCGAGGGCGCGCAGCTCGCGGACGATGCGATCGCGCACGGCCGGCTCGAAGGCGCGGTCCATCTCGTCTCGCCCGAACTCGAGGCGGGCCAGCGAATCATGATGCCGGACGCGGCAGACGCGGAAGCCGAGATCGCGCAGCACGGTTTCGGCGCGCTCGATCATCTGGAGCTTCTCGTCGGTGACTTCCGAGTGGTACGGAATGCGCGACGACAGGCATGCCGACGCCGGCTCGTCCCACGTCGGCAGGCCGGCGGCACGCGACAGCTCCCGGATCTCGGCCTTGGTCAGGTCAGCCTCGTCGAGCGGACTGCGGACACCGAACTCGCGCGCCGCTTTGCGTCCGGGACGGTAGTCGCTTCGATCGTCGGCGTTGCTGCCGTCGACGATGGTCGTGACGCCCCGCGTGCGTGCGAGTCCGGTCAACACGGTGTAGAGCTCGTGTTTGCAGTGATAGCACCGGTCGACCGGGTTGGCGCGGTAATCGGGCCGCTCCATCTCCGCGGTTCGTACGAACTCGTGGCGCAGCCCGCACTCGCGTGCGATGCGGATCGCAAGCTGGCGGTGATGATCGGGATAGCTCGGACTGTCGGCGGTGATGCACAGGGCCGCAGGGCCGAGAACCTGCGTGGCGGCCCAGGCGAGATATGCGCTGTCGACGCCGCCGCTGAAAGCAACGATTACGGAATCATACGAGGCCAGCAGATCGTAGAGGCGCTGCTCGCCTTCACGC
>Ga0075428_100002052_pt1 | contig 21720 bp, 14 predicted proteins | sample RhiMetdeltSRZDD2_FD_75291 | JGI IMG/M metagenome (GOLD analysis project Ga0075428, IMG submission 75291) | Populus rhizosphere microbial communities from Tennessee, USA - Rhizosphere MetaG P. deltoides SRZDD2 | ecosystem: Host-associated > Plants > Roots > Rhizosphere > Soil | place: USA... | reverse complement strand
ACCGCGCGTCGGTTTCAACCGTGGCCTGCTCGCCGAACCGTGGGGTGGCTGTCCGCAATCCTCTTGCTCAGCGCCGCGCTGGGGATCCGTGGCCTCGATTGGGGCTTGCCCTACCAGTGGCATCCCGACGAGAAGATCATGGTCGCGGACACGATGATCCGCGAGCGAACGCTCGAACCGCCGCATTTCATCAATCCAAGCCTGCACGCGTACGCAACCTACGCCGCGGTGCGGCTGGCCTACGCGCTCGAGCCGCGCATGGGCATCCGCTATCGAACGGAAGGAAACGTCGGCCTCACGGATCCAGGCAGCCCGGACCGCGCCCTTCAGTTCATGGCGTTTCGATTGTCACGATTGTTGTCGGTCCTGTTTCAGCTGGTCACGGTCTACCTTCTCTATCGCATTGGCCGGTACTACGCCGACGCGGCCACCGGCCTCATCGCCGCGTGGTTTGGTGCCGTGACCATGGGGCTGGTGAACATGGCGCACTTTGCCACGGGGGAGAGCATGCTTTTCATGCTGTGCCTCTGGGCGCTGTGGCGCTTCTCTCGCGTCACGGATCGAGGCTCGTGGGGTGACTACGCGCTCGCCGGATTGGCCACCGGCCTCGCATGCTCGACGAAGTACACGCCCTGGATCCTTGCGGTTCCATTCCTCGTGGCGCACGTATCCGGACGTGGCCTGCGCGCTGCGTTCTCGGCACGAGGGATCGCCGCAATGGCGCTGACGTTTGCGTCCACGGTCGGCGGCTTCCTCGCCACCTCGCCCTACGCCGTGCTGTCGTGGCCGATGTTCCGCGACGCCATGATCGTGACGTGGTTGACCGGCGCGCCGGGCGGCTCGCTCGCCGGGCTCGAACGCTCCTGGATTCCGTATGTCGGCATCCTCGGCAACGCGCTGGGATGGCCGCTCTTTGCCCTCTCCCTCGCCGGATGCAGCGTCGCGATCGTCAGGATTCTGAACAGGCAGACGAGCGCCAGCCTGCGCGCGGGCTTGCTGATTCACCTCTCGTGGATCGTGTCTTTCTACGCGTTCTACGGCATCACGTCCCACCGCGCGCTGCGCTTCATCATGCCGATCGGCCCGTCGCTCGTGCTGCTCGCGGCGATGGCACCAACATGGCTCCTCCGCTCGACGACGCAGGCAGCGCCGGCCCGGCGTCGGAGCGCGCGCGCGCTCGCACTTGGAGCGATCGTGGTGGTTGGCGTGTATTCGACGATTTATGCCCTTCGAGCCGTGCACATGTTCGCGGCGGACACTCGCTACGCTGCGGGCCGCTGGATCCAGAATCAGGCGCTTCCCACGGGCATGCCGGTCGAATACTTCACGATCGAATCGTATCTCCCGTATTTCGATCGTCCCGCCTTTCCCTTGCGCCAGCTCACGGCCGTTCTCGACAATGGTCTTCGCGGAGGCGACTACTGGAACGATCTGATGCCGCGCCTGCGGAATCCGTCAGGCGGATTGATCGTTGATTCAGACGCGTTCTACCCGCGATTCTTGAACCTCGGCGTCCAGGCGCGTTTTCCTGAGCGCGCGCACACCTACAAGATGCTCTTCGCTGGCGAGGGGTCGCCGTATCGTCTTGTGGCGCGGATCGTGTCGCACGGTCCGTCGTGGCTCGATCCACGTCCGGAGCTGGTTTGCCCGGAGATGGTCATCTTCGCGACGCCGAACATCGTTCCTGACGACCGCATCATGCAGCCAATGCCTCCCGGGAGGGAGGATGTGATCGAGCTGTTTCCGAGGTGAGTTGAGTCGGAAGATTGGAAGACCGGACGTTCGGAGGTCCGTCAGAACGCCATCAACACTCCAACCCTCACGCCAATCGCCTCGATATCCGGATTCCGGCCTCGTCCGGCGTGTCCTGCGTTCGACAAATGGATCAATTCAAGACCGGCAAGCCCGTGGACGCCACGACGTAAGCGCAGCGTGACGCCACCGCCGCCGAGCGCCAGGTAGTTGAAGCGCGTACCACGCGGCGGCACGTAAGTGTCGGCATCGGAAATTCCCACCCTTCCCTCGAGAAAGATCGTCCAGCGCTCGCGCCGATACACGCGCCCGCGGACGCCAACCGTGGCGCCGACCAAGTACGCGTCGACGCCACGCTGCGACACGTAGTACATCGGCCAGGACGTCACCAGCTGAAGGCCATTGAGCAGGCCGTAGGTGAATCCGGGAATGAGTCCGACCAGCTCCTCATGGGAGATGTTGTAGTTCCATGCTTCGAGCGCACCGTGCCCGGCCAGCTCGAGGTGCCAGCCGCGCCGCGCAAACGGATCTTCAGTAGGAACAGGTCCGGCGACCTGGGCGTTGGTTCGGGCGGGCACGGCGGCGAGCACGAGCAGCACGACCAGTTGCGAAGCAAGAACACGAGCGGCGTGCGCTATCGTAAGCGCCATGCTCCATGGCTCATCCCTCCCTGGGATCGTCCGGGCGGCCGTCATCGCGGCAATATGCGGTTCGGCATCGCTAGTCAGTGCTCAGGAGCATGTCACAGTTCGATCGGACATCCTGTTCTACGGTGACAACACGGAATTCCGCAACCCGTTCCGTGAGGGAGAAACGATCTTCGGCGCGGCGCCGCGCGTCGCGGTGGTCTTTGGCCTGGGCGAACGCGTCGAGATCGCGCTCGGCGGATTTGGCAATATCCGATTCGGCGGAGACGACGCGTTTGACGAGGCCAAGCCGGTTATTTCGTTGACGTTCGTTGGCAGGCGATCGACGTTTGTCTTCGGCACGCTTGCCACGCCTCGAGCCGGACGCCCGGCCGGCCCTGACCGAACGGGCCCCCACGGCCTGCTCCCTCCGATACAACGCGAGATGCTCGCGTTCGATCGGCCCTACGAGGCTGGACTGTCGTGGACGTTCAAAAGCGAGGCGGTGCAGCAGGAGCTGTGGATTGATTGGCAGCGAGTGAATACGCCGGAGCACCGGGAGCGCTTCGACGGTGGTGCGATGGGGAAGGTGCGACTCACACGCTGGCTGGCTGTGCCGTACAACCTGCACATCGTTCATGAGGGTGGGCAGCTGTTTGCGGCCGGTCCGGTTGCCGACAGTTCGGCGGTTGCCGCGGGGTTCGACGTCGAGTTGCCCACAGGCCGATGGCTCGACGCAGCCAGCCTCGAGCTATACGGCCTCGCGTCGCGGTTCGTGCCGGATCGTGAGGAGCCTGCTCGCAGCCGCGATGGTGGTGCCTTCTTCGCACGGGCGGCGGGCGAACGCGCCGGTTGGCGAGGTCACCTGATCGTCTGGAGGGGCAAGCACTTCATCAAGGACGAAGGAGATCTCAACTACTCGTCGCTGCAACGCGACGGAGGTGAGTGGCGTGGAACGCGCGACTACGCGGAAGCGGGCCTGACGCGAACGTTCGTGCCAGTCCCTGACGTGCTGCTCGAGGTGTCGGGACGTCTCCACCGAATCGAAACCCACTACGAGTACTCGTTTCGGATCCTGGCGAGAGCGGCGTTGTCGTTGAAGCTTCGGTGAGAGCTAATAACGAAAGACGACGCCGACCGAGGCATTCCAGTAATTCAACTGGACGCGACCGAGGGCGATCGCCTCGTCGGAATCCGTTGGTTTGAGATTGCTGAAGTAGCGCAAATCGAATCGCAGCCCGGCTCGGTCCGTCAGAAAGCCGACGGCGCCCCCGCCAATGTTGTAGCCCAGTTGATTCGAACGCACTGGCGTCACCCCGAACTCATCGTCGAACGCGGCGCGCAGAAGCCCGATCCCACCAGACAAGTACGGGCGCAGACCGTATTCGGTCCAGCGCCGCGGCGTGGTGAGCACGACGTTCCCCATCACGGCCAGCGAATGGCTCGAGATCACGTCCGGGCTATCGGCCGGCGGGTTGTCCTGTTGAAAAAAGCCGGGCGTGTAGACGATCAGCCCTTCGACAGCAATCGGTCCGTTGCCGAAGTAGCCGACGGAAGCACCGAAGCTCCAGTCCGCGTTCCCGACCGCGCGTTCGTAGTCGAGGAGCGTCGTCTCTCCCTGGAAGGTGAAGCCGAGAAAAGGCGCAAGGTGCCAGTCCGCTCTGGCCGACGCAGGGCTGCCCCCGATCAGGATTGCCGTCAGGAGCAGGAGTCCGAAAAGCCTTGCCACGACGACTACGAGAACAGGCGCAGGAAAAGCGTTGCGAAGAGTGACTTGGTGACGTCGCCGGCTTCGAGTTGGAACGGTGCGCTCAAGCCGTCACTGTTCGCGAGGAGGATGAGCGTAACTTTTCGGGAAGGCAGCTTGATGATGAGCGACGAGTACGCGTTTGGTACGACTCCGAAGTGCCAGACCACCAGCTCACCACGATAGGTCTGGACGAACCAGCCCAATCCGGTTGGGAGCGCGGCGTTTTGGGAGTTGTAGGAGACCGACCAGGCGGCCTGCCGCGTCTCCTCGCGCAGCAGCAGCGAGGTATCGAGCGCGGCATCGAACTTCGCGAGGTCGCGAACGGTGGAGACCAGACCGCTCGCGGCGTTGATCCCTTCCAGCGTCACTTCCGTTTTCGTCAGGCGCCCGCGCTTGTCGACCTTGTAGCCTGTTGCGAGCCGCTCGAGCGCGGACTTATAGCGGTCGACCAGCGCCGAGGCAAACAGCTTCTCGTTCACGACGTTGGGCTCGGTCACGTCGCGGCCGGGCACCGAATCCTGCATCGCCAGCCGCTCGAGTACATTCACCGCGACAGTCTTGCGATACGGCTGCGGCACGCAATTTTCGACAACGTACGTGAGCTGCATGAAGCGCTCGGGATCGTAGTGGAAACTCTCACCCGAACCCGACGAGGTGTGATTGAGGACCTGGCGAATGGTGGCGTTCTGTTCGGGGACCGACGCGCCGTACCGCCGAATCGGATCGCTGATGTTGAGCCGACGCTCCTCCGCGCACCGCAGCACGAGCACAGCTGCGATCGTCTGGCTCATATCTGCGATCGGGTACGTCGTGTCTGGCGTGGCACGGACCCGGCGCTCCTGGTTCTGGAAACCAAGCCCGCGCTCCCAGACGATCTCTCCGTCCTGGATGAGCGCAGCCGACAGCCCAGGAATACCCGCTTGCACACGCAGCGCCTCGAGATAGCTCTCGAACGGAATCAGCCCGGCGGCGGAGGCTTGATTCTGACGGGCTTCCAGCCCGGTGAGGGCCAGCGCCGTTGCGAGACAGACGGTTAGGACAGTGCGCACGGCTGGATGGGAAAGGCCTTTAGTTTAACCTAGGTCGGCCGTATCATTGCGAACCGGCTGCAAGTTACAGGTATGCCACGGGTTTTGGCTCTTTGAACCCGAGAAAATCCTTCCCGGCTTTCCGCGCGTATCCAAGGCAGTGATGCTCAGGACGCTCGGCCTCTTCATTATTGCTGTCTGTTGTCCCGCTGTCGCCGTGGCTCAAGCGGCGGAAATTCGAGGCGTGGTGACAGACCTCACCGGCGCGCCGCTACCCGGCGTAACCGTTGAGGCCCGGCGTGGCAGCGATCCCCGTCACATCACGGTCACCGACGTCGAGGGCCGCTACTCCATCGCCGGTTTGGCGGAGGGCAACTACGAGCTGCGCGCAAGCCTCATCAACTTCGCTCCCTTCATTGCACGGTCGGTGTTCGTCTCAGCCGGTGCGCCGTCAATGGTCAGTGCGAAGCTGACGCTTGCGATCAACGCGGACGTTACGGTGACGGCGAGAGCTTCGTTCGCGGATATCGCTGAGATCGAAGACCCCGCCGCAAGTCTTGTGGGTGTCGCCTTCGCATCGTCGCAAGGCGCCGTGACCGCGACGCAGCTGGAGATGCGGCCTGTGATGCGCGCCGGCGAAGTACTTGAAACCGTGCCCGGGTTGATCATCAGTCAGCACAGTGGCGAGGGCAAAGCGAATCAGTACTATCTGCGCGGTTTCAATCTCGATCATGGAACCGACTTCGCGACGACCGTTGCCGGTGTTCCGGTCAATCTTCCGACGCATGGTCACGGTCAAGGTTATTCCGACGCCAACTTTCTGATACCGGAGCTCGTGAGCGGCGTGCAGTACAGCAAAGGCCCGTACTTCGCCGAGCAGGGCGATTTCTCCGGTGCAGGATCGGCAACCATCAACTACACGAACTCGCTCGAGCGGTTCATGGCTCGCGTGAGCGGCGGCCAGGATGGTTGGGCGCGGCTTCTCGTCGCTGACTCGCCACGCGTCGGTACCGGGCGTGTTCTGTACGCGCTGGAACTTGGCAAGAATGACGGTCCCTGGACGCGACCGGATGACTACACGAAAGTGAATGGGTTGCTCCGCTACAGTCGCGGAGATTCACGCAACGGCCTGTCGCTGACAGCGATGGCTTATCGAGCGGCGTGGGATTCAACCGACCAAGTACCTCACCGCGCAATCGAATCCGGGACCATCGACCGCTTTGGTGGCATCGACGACACGAACGGCGGTGAAACGTCGCGCTACAGCCTCGCCGTGGACTGGCAGCGATCCGGTGTCGCGAGCGTGACGCGGGCCGCGGCGTACGGATTCAAATACAACCTCAATCTGTTTTCGAACTTCACGTACTTCCTCAATGATCCCGCCAACGGCGATCAGTTCGAGCAGGCCGACTCGCGATTTGTCGCAGGGGGACGCGTGACGCACCGGCGGCTCGGCGCATGGCGTGGTCGCACCATGCAGCACACGTTTGGCAGCCAGGTGCGGAACGACAACATTGGTACGGTGGGCCTGTATCACGCGCGTGCCCGCGCCCGGCTGAGCACCGTGCGCGAAGACGGCGTGGTGCAAACGAGTGGTGCGGTGTTTTACCAGAACCAATACCAATGGTCGTCGTTCGTCCGAACGGCGCTCGGACTTCGCGGCGATCTCTATCGATTCCGTGTCACCAGCAACCTGCCGGCGAACTCGGGCACTGATGTTGACGGCATTGTGAGTCCAAAGGCAGGCGTTGTCGTCGGGCCGTTTTCCGGCACCGAGTTCTACGCGAATGCGGGTCGCGGCTTTCATAGCAACGACGCACGAGGCGCAACGATTACCGTCGATCCCGCAACCGGTCTACCCGCGAAACGAGTCACCTCGCTTGTCGCCGCGACTGGCGCAGAGATTGGCGTTCGTACGGTCGCCCTGCCGAAATCGCAGCTCACCTTCACGCTCTGGACCCTCGCGCTCGACTCGGAGTTGGTGTTCGTCGGCGACGCTGGCACGACCGACGCCAGTGGTCCGAGCCGCCGCACGGGCATTGAGGCAACCGCCTACTACAGTCCGAACCACTTGCTGACGTTCGACGTCGATCTCGCCGTGTCGAACGCGCGTTTTACGGACGCGGAGAAGGGCCACGACCGCATCCCCGGCTCGGTGCAGACGGTCGTGTCAGCCGGCGCAGTGCTGAACGATGTGAAAGGGCTGTTCGGCAGCGCTCGCTGGCGCTATTTCGGTCCGCGCCCGCTCGTTGAAGACAACAGCGTTCGATCGAATGCGACGAGCCTCGTGAATCTGCAAGCTGGATACAAGATTCGGCGAGACGTCCGTCTCGTGCTCGACGTGTTCAATCTGTTCAGCTCACAGGCGAGTGACATCGATTACTTCTACACGTCACGCCTGCCGGGCGAGGCTGCTGGGGGGTTGGACGACGTCCACCTTCATCCCGCGCTTCCGAGGACCGCGAGGGTGAGTCTGCAGCTGGGGTTTTGACCGGGCCCGGACCCCGGACCCCGGATCCCGAAACTAATGCTCCGCCAGATGCCGCCTGGCCAACATTACGTCGCTCTCGTCACCCATCAGGTAAAGAATGTCACCGTCCGCCAACGTCAGATCGGCGGGTGGAGACGTAATGTGCCGGCCGTTCTTCTGAACGGCAATGACGAGCGCTCCTGTTTCAGCCCGAAGGTTGACTTCCGCTAACGTTCGACCAACGGCCCACTCACCCGCGTGAAGTTGATGCGTCGCGACAGGTGTCTGACTGATGGCGCTCGGGAGCGTTTCGAGCGGCTGACTTGGCGCGCGCACTGGCCGCATCCCGCTCGACTCGCGGCGGAAGCCGTCGAGCAGCACCTCGATGACGTTTCCAGGCACGTTGAGCCGGCCGAACGTCTGCGCGAGTACTTCGAGCGACGCTTCCAACTCCTCGGCGACCGCTACGGTGGCGCCCAGTTCCTGGAGCTCCTCGGCCTCGGCGCGATATCGGGTGCGGACGATGATCGGCACTGTCTTGTTCTGGGCGCGAATGGCCGTCACCGCTCGCATCGAGGCATATGGATCGCTCAGGACGGCCACCACCGCGCGGGCCCGGCCAACGCCGGCGCCGTGCAGCGCGTCCTCGTTGGTCGCGTCGCCAAAGAAGATCGACTCGCCCTTGGCGCGCATCTCTCGAACCGTTGCACCATTCATGTCGAGGATGATGTACGGCACGTGCAGCTGACGAAGCGCTGTGCCCAGCAAGCGTCCGCCCACGCCAAAGCCCAGAATCACGACGTGATCCTTGAGCGCTCCCTGTTGGGCGTCCGTGACCGCCTCGCCGAGCTGCTTGGTCTTTTTCGCGATCCAGCTGCCTGTATCCGGCGCGATTGCGACGAGCGCCGGCGTGACGAGCATCGTCGCGATGCTGGCGGCGAGCAGCACCTGCCATTGCCACTGCGACAACAAGCCGACATCGAGTCCGGATCGTCCGAGGATGAACGAGAACTCGCCCACCTGCGCGAGTCCAATGCCAGCGGTTACCGCGACGCGCAGCGGCGTCGCCACCGCCCACAGCGCACCGCCAGCCACGACGGCTTTCGTGAAGACCAGCACCAGCGTCACGGTCAAAACTGTCGGGAGCTGCTGCAGGATCACGTTGAAGTCCGCGAGCATGCCGAGAGACATGAAGAACAGGCCCGCCAGGATGTCGCGTAGCGGTCGGATCTCCGCGTGCGCTTGATGACTGAACTCGCTTTCCGCGAGGATCAGCCCGCCTAAGAACGCGCCGAGCGCCATCGAGATCCCGAGCAGCGAGCTGACCCATGCCGTGCCGACGCTGGCTATCAGAACGGCTAACGGGAATGCTTCGCGCCGCCGACTTTGTGCAACAAGCCTGAACAGAATGGGGAGCACCAGTCGACTGACTACTGCAACAGCGCCAATGGCCGCGCCAGCGCGCAGCAGCACCATCGGCACTTCCCGGAGCGCTGTCCTTCCGGACAGGATCGGGACGAACAGGAGCATGCCAACGATGGCAAGGTCCTGGAACAACAGGATGCCGACCGTCAGCCGGCCGTGCGGCGCATCGAGTTGGTTCCGCGCGCTGAGTTCGCGCAGCACGATCGCTGTGCTCGACAACGCGACGAACAACCCGATGAACAGGCTGACGTGCCACGGCTGATGCGCGGCAGCGTACAGCAGGATCATCAGCGCCGCCGCTGTGCCGGCGATCTGCAACGTACCGCCGAACACCACGGCTTTCCAGATTCGCTGGATCTCCCTGAGCGAGAACTCGAGTCCCACCGTGAAGAGCAACAGGACAATTCCCAGGTCGGCGAGGACGATGACTTCTTCCTGCGTCTTGACGATGCCGATGCCGGTTGGTCCGGCGACTGCGCCCGCGATGATGAAGGCGACAATCGGCGGGACTCGCAGGCGCGCCAGCACCAGGATCAGGACCAGCGCGATCCCGTAAGTCACGACGAGTTCCGGCAGAAGACTGTGAGCGGGCATGCAGGACTCAGAATCGTAGCGTACGCCGACGGAGAGCGTCCGGCCCGCCGAAGCGCACGTTGAACATCAACACCGGCACGTTCGTCACTCGTTAAGAGCACCTCGTCATCGTGTGGATCGCGGGCAAACATCTGATCCATCAAAGAATCGGTGTGCTCAAGCCCGGCATTTTAGGTACAGGATCGTTCGTACCCGTGAGCGTTGCGAAGCTCGAAGTCAGCGATCTGTGGCCACGCGTGTTGCTGAGCCCGCCGCTCGGGGCCCTCGTGGCGACGCAGTCCGGTCTCATCGACACGAGCCGGCATTCCGTCCCAGGCCTGCTTGCGTCGTACGCCTACTTCTCGCTGGTGGCCTTCCTGATTTGGACCGGCAACAGCTGCCTCTACGTGCGCCTGCCCCGCCGTGACGACTGGCTCCATCGTCCGTCCAGCCGGCTGACCGTGCTGCTGACCTCGATAGTGGCGTTCTCGATTCCTGTGTCGCTGATACTGATTCTGATTTGGCGGCGCGTCACGGGCGATCCTGGTACGAACGCGCACGCCCTTCCTATTGCGATCCTTGCGATTGTGACCGTCGTCGTGATCATCACGCACGTGTACGAGACGGTGCTCCTGCTGCGCGATTGGGAGAGCGATCGACTGCGAACTGCCCGCGTCGAGCAAGCCCGCCTCGAAGCGGAGCTCGAAGCGCTCGGCCGCGAAGTGGATCCGCACTTCCTCTTCAACAATCTCAACGCGCTGGCGCACTTGATCGACGAGCGGAAACCTGGGGCGTCCGCGTTCATCACCGCATTAGGGGATACCTATCGTTACGTGCTCGACTCGCGGGGGCGCCGCTTGGTGCCGCTCTCACGCGAGCTCGACTCGCTGAGGCGACATCTGACGCTTGCAACCATCCGCTTCGGCGCCGCCATCGACGTGCGAGTGGACATCAGCGACGCGGATGCGCAGCGGGCGCAGCTACCGCCGGTGACGCTCGGGGAGCTGTTTCAGAACGCGATCAAACACAACGCGATCGATTCGACGCTGCCCTTGACGATCGTCGTTTCGATCGAGGAGGGGACGCTGGTATTCAGAAATAACGTGCGGGCGCGCAGTGCCGATGGAGGCTCGCTCGGGATCGGCTTGCACAACTTGTCGCAACGCTTCCGCCTCGCGACCGGCAGGGACGTGATGTGGGGCGTGGAAGGCGAGCGGTTCGTCGTGCGCTTGCCGCTACTTCAGTAGCTGCTCCATCTGATCCATCACCCGGTTCATCGCCTTGATCGTCAGCTCCAGCGGCTCGTCAGTCGTCATGTCCACTCCGGCGTCCTTGAGCAGATCGATCGGGTACTTCGATCCGCCGGCGCTGAGGAACGCCAGGAATCGCTTGGTTGCAGCCTGATCGCCGGCGATGACCTTCTCGGCCAATGCCTCGGCGGCGGTGAACGACGTGGCGTACTGAAACACGTAGAAGTTCCGGTAGAAGTGCGGGATGAACGCCCATTCGTGAGCGACGTAGTCGTCGACGATGCAGATGCCCTTGTCGTGGCCGTAGTACCTTTTCGTGATATCGGCGTAGAGCGTGTCGAGCGCTTCGCCCGTCCACGGCTGTCCTTTCTCGGCCATCTCGTGCGTCCGCAGCTCGAATTCCGCGAACTGGGTCTGCCGGTAGACGGTCGACTTGATCCCTTCGAGGTAGTTGCCGAGCAGCGATAGCCTGACCGCATCGTCCTTGATCGTTTTCAGCATGTAGTCGATGAGGAGCGCCTCGTTGAACGTGGAGGCGACCTCGGCGACAAAGATCGGGTACGAGGCGGTCGGAAAGGGCTGCGTCTTGTTGGAGAAGAAACTGTGCATCGTGTGGCCCAGCTCGTGAGCCACCGTGCTCATGTCGTTGTACTTGCCGTTGTAGTTCAACAGCATGTACGGGTGGACGTCGTAGGCGCCGCCGTTCGAATACGCGCCGGCGCGCTTTCCTTCAGCCGGATGCCAGTCGGTCCATCGCTCGGTGAACGCACGGGCGGCCGCGGCCGCATACTCGGGGCCGAGCGGGCGCAGCGACTCGAGCACGATTGTCGTTGCTTCCTCGATTGAGTAATTGAGATCGACTGATGAGACGAGCGGCGCGTACAGATCGTAGTAGTGCAGATCGTTCAGCTTCATCATCCGCTGGCGGAGCTTCAGGTAGCGGTGAAACGTTGGAAGGTGACGGTTGACCCCATCGACCAGCCGGATGTAAACGGACGTCGGTACGTTCGGCCCGTCGAGCGCGGCCTCGAGCGCGCTGTCGTACTTGCGCGAGCGGGAGTAGAAGATGTCGGTCTGGATCTGGCTGTTCAGCGTCGATCCGAACGTCCCCTGAAACTTGCCGAGGGCGCCGAAGAATTCCGACATGACCTTCTGGCGATCGTCGCGGTTGGGTACCGCGCGATACAGGCTGTAGCCGGACGTATCGAGGCGCACGCTCTTTCCATCGCTCAACGTCACGCTGGGATAGGGAAAATCGGCGTCCGAGAAGATTCCGTAAGTGGTCGAAGGCGCGCTGGCCATGACGCCGGCGCTGGCGAGGAGGCGCTCTTCGCTGTCGCTGAGCGTGTGTGCGGCGCGCCGCTGGATATCGTCGAGATACAGCGTGTACGGCTTCAGCCGGGGCTCGGTTTCGATGAAATGCTGGATCGTTTCCCGCGGGATCTTCAGGATCTCAGGCTCGACGTACGCTGCGTCGGCCGCGAGTGTCGCGGCGAGCTGCACCATCTCCTGCTGCATGCCTTGGTATTTGGCAACGCGTGTGTCCGTGTCGGAGTTCATGCTCGCGTAGACGTAGGCGCGTGACAGTTCCTTCGAGAGCGCGCTGGCGAGCTCCAGGGCGTCTGCAATCGTCGACGCCGAAGCCCCCAGCTTGCCCTCGCACTCGCGAAGCTTGGGGATCTCCCCCGTCAGCTGCTCTTTCGCCTTCTGCCACGCAGCGTCCGAAGGATAGATATGGGTCAGGTCCCACGTGTATTTGTCGTCCACTATGCTCCTGATAATACAAGGCTCAAGGCGGTTAGGACGACTGGAGGACGTCTTACTGTTGAGGGCGGAGCGTCAAGCGGTGTCGAGTGTGCTTCTCAACCGCCGCTGGACTGAAGACCAAGGGGAAGTACTGATTCGCGGCCCACAGCGGCAACAGGTTTCCGTAGAACGGACTCTGCGGTTGCCCCGATTGCCCTGGAGTGTTGGTCGCAAGCGATCGATCCCAGTCGGACACATCAAGGATGTGGCGATAGGAGGCCCCGTCGGCCGCGACGGTCCCGGCGCCGCCTGGTCGCTCGACGGATGAAAGATCGAACTGGTCGAGCAAGACGTGTTCGAACCGGCGCGCGTGCATGCGGCCCCAGCGCCAATGGCTCCAATCGGATCCCTGCGACGTCTTCAGACTGTTGATCGCAGCGCGCAGGCCTTTCTCGAGCAGTTCACGACGCTCTGACGCCGGCGTGTGTTCGTTGAGCGCGCGAGGCTGGACGTCGAGCAATGTTTCGTACAGTGCAGCTTCCGCGCTCTCACGGCGATACTGTGCATCCCAAGCTGCCAGAATTGCCCGCGCGCGTTCGACTTCGGCGTCGCTCGACGTCCAGTTCTTGAAGAGCGAGAGATTCGCTAAAGCGCGGAGCGACAACACGTCGTGCTGGATGTTCCGGTGATCCTCCAACGAATACGTTCGGTTGCTCACTAGAAGCTGGCGGAGCCGAGTGATCCGTTCGAAGCGCGTATCCGCATCCTTGAACATGAACGGCGGCGAAAAGTTCTTCGGCTGGACGTTGTTGTTGGCGGTGGAAATGAAACCGGACGGAGGGTTGTACTCGGTTGGAAGATCGCGCCGGAACCCGTCCCACTCGTAGGTGCCCTCGCCCGGCACTGGAAGACGTCCGTGCCAGCCCTTTCGACTTGGCGTCAGCGCTGACGGGCGCCAGGCAATATTGCCGTCCACGTCTCCGCAGATCAAATTCTCTGAAGGCGCGTACCAATGAACCGCGGCATCGAGGAACTCTCGGCAGCTCTTGGTCTGGCTCAATCGCAGACCGGCCACATACGGCGCTGTGCCCGGCTGGTGCAACGCCGAGCGAAGCGCGTACGCGCGGAACCGCTTGCTGTCTTCGTAAAAGATCGGCCCATGCCGGCTGAACTTCAATTCGACGAACTGCGATGCGGCACCTTTGATTCGGATCTCGTCGCGAACGATCCGAAGCGGCTCCCAGGCGCCTCGCCACTTCACCTCAGTCGCATTCTTCGGGTTGAGTTCCTCGACGTACACATCGTGTTGATCGGTGCCTACGATGGTCAGGCCCCACCCGACACGATCGTTGTGTCCCAGCGCTACACCGAGAAACGGCGGCTCCGTGGCACCGATCACGTTCCAGCCCGGTGCTTTGAGGTGCACGATGTAGCGCAGCGATGGAAGCGTGACCTCGCGATGCGGATCGTTGGCAACGACTGGCTTGCCGGTCGTCGACAACTTGCCGCTCACAACCCAGTTGTTGCTTCCGGGTTCGACGACATAAGCCGATGGCGCCGCCGCGCGAAGCTCTTCCGCGTCGCGACCGAGCACGCTGGCCAGATACCTTACAAACGATGGAAGAATTTCGGGGGGTGCCGGGCGTCCGCCCGTCCTGGCAGCCGCGACGATCTCCGAACTGATAAGAGAAACATCCAGCCCTTTGGGAATCACCAACTCATCCCACGGATCGGGATTACGCCGGCGGTTGGCCTCAACCGCGCCTAACTCGGCCACGCTGCGTGCGAGCTGCAACTCGTTTGTCGCATCGCCAAACGTTGTTTGTCTCAGGGTCAGCGTCTCGAGAGTCCACGGCTCCGGCCGGACGCCGGTGGCTTCGAACTCGATGGGCAACTTGTTGCGATGAAGGGTGATGTAAGCGTTGATGCCGTTCACGAACGCCGTCATCAACCGGCGCGCCTCCGGGTGATATACGCGCAGTTCGGTATCGTCCATCGCGCCGCGGTATTTGAGGAGTCGCGCCAGGCGGTCTCTCGGAACGGCTGCGACTCCGGCAATTTCCGCGAGTCGCCCTTCAGCCGTCCGGCGCCAGAGTTCCATCTGCCACAGACGATCCTGGGCGGCGATAAATCCCTGCGCGAAGAAGAGATCGTCGACAGAAGCCGCGGAAATGTGCGGCACGCCCCATTCGTCCCGTGCAACCTCGACATTGGCGCCGAGGCCCGGAACCCGCTGCTCTCCGTCAATCTGCGCCAGGCTGCGTCGCGCGAGGTCGTCGAGTCCGGGCTGGGCTGGCACGAGGGCCCATGCGGCCACCACCACGACCGACATGGCCAGCGCGCCGCGAATCATACTTTTCGTTTGCGCTCGAACAACCCGACTTCACCCCGTTGCTCGATGAGCGTAACGATCGCGTCGCGGCGCTTCAACATCGTGTTGATCTCGAAGCTGTTCAGATAGGGGGAGAGCCGCTTGCGCAAGTCGGCGTTGTTGAGGCGCTTGAGTCGCTCGAAGACTTCCCGGTCGCATCGGGCGATGTTGGCGGGCGTCTTCAGCACTTCATACGTCCGAAATGCCCTGGTGTGATCGATCGCCCAGATGTTCCAGTCGTTCGTGATGAGCAAGTTGCCGAGATTGCGATCCACGTTGTAAATCAACTGATCGAAAAGTCGTACCAGCTGCATCTCTTCGTTCCATCCGCGCGGGTCCGGAGAATTGAGCCCCTTCTTCAGACGGTCCCCCTCATCCATTTGGACGTCGTCCAACCACCAGGTGAAGGCGCCGTGCGTGGAGCGCCACTTGCGCTCGACGCTGACCGGGACAAATTTGAGACCAAGCGCGCGGTCGAGCCGGTAGGCCGCGACGTTGAACATCCAAGAGTCGCGAAAGTTGAACTCCACACCGGACACCGAGCGGAACTCCCGTTTCGCCTCGTCTATCGTCTGTATTTGCGCGTCGTGGGTGAGCGTGCCGTCGGTCAAGGTCGCGCGGAGCGATCCCGTGATGCCTTTGCCCGCCGCCCGGGTTTTGACGACTTTCGCTTTCAAGAGGAACTGCTCGATGTCGTCATCCGACATCGACACCGCAGACGAGGGCGGTTTAGCCACCTCCGACTGCGGTCCGGCAGTCGCGTCAAGCGGCCCGTTGCGAAGAATCAGGCACGCAATGAAGGCGACGAGAACTAGCCAAAGCCTCGAGGGACGCAAACTCATCCGGAACCTCACCGCGGCATTCTGCGTCCGGATGGGGTCGCGGATCAAGGACCGAACGCGGAATCTGCAGGGATCTACGTTTGCGGGATGATTCGCGTTGTGTCAGTCAGCAAGCTGAATGGTGGCGCGAACCTCATCGATGATTAGCTCGACGAGCACGCTTGCCGGCATTTGGTTCAATTCGTCCACGCCCTGCTCAGAGAGATTATGGGCGCGGATGATGTTGACGAGATGCCACGCCGACAGCGCTGACAGCTGACGACGCAGATGGTTGTCACCCTTCCTGTAGACGGAGAACGGGTTAAGGATGCTTTCGGTGTCAGGTGCGGGCTCATAGAGCGACGCGGGCTCGTCGAAAGCGGGCGGAGGAGTGACCGGCGGTGCAGGCGGTCGAAGCGGGTTGAGTGCCCGGTGCAGCGCTCCCTCGAGATATACAGGCGTTAACCCCGTCGCCCAGTACTCGGTGTCGACCCGATTCGGCTGCGTGGTTTCGCGACCGGACCGAACCGCGGGACCACCCCCGGTGGGAACGAACTCGATCCAGCCTTGCCATCGGCCGTCCTCCATTTCGGACCCGCAGGCGCGCGCGACGTAGGCATGCCCGTTTTGGTCGAAAACGGGATTCGCAAACTGAACAAGGACTTCCGCCACAGTGTGTTCCTTTCTAGTCAACTGTCTGCAAAAGTGCCACCAACCCTGCTGCCGACGAGCTCCCTCTTGATCTCGGGCCTCGCGCGTCAGCATGATCGGGTATGGCTCGCCGCATCGATACACGCGTTGACATAGGACACGTGCATTTGAAGGTGTCCGATCTCAGTCGAGCCCTCGCGTTCTACGAAGGCGTGCTCGGATTCGAGCTAGTCCAGCGGATGGGTGACGCGGCGGCGTTTCTGAGCGCAGGTGGCTATCACCACCACATTGGCCTGAACACGTGGGAGAGCCAGGGCGCAAGTGCGCCACCCCCGAATGCGACGGGCCTCTATCACTTTGCGATCAGATATCCCGATCGCGCGGCGCTGGGGGATGCGCTCCTTCGTCTCGAACAGGCGCGCATTCCGCTCGAGGGTGCGAGCGATCACGGCGTCAGCGAAGCGTTGTATCTGCGCGACCCGGATGGCAACGGCCTGGAACTTTATTGGGACCGTCCGCGTGCCGAGTGGCCGCGAGCGGCCGATGGGTCTTTGCAGATGGTCACCGAACGACTCGATCTGAATCGATTACGCGCTGCCGCTGCTGGATCGGCGGCACCGGCCGCGGACGCGACCGCCGCGCGGATGAGCGAGGACGTACGAAACCGATTGAGGGATCTGCGGGCGCCGCTGCTCAACCTTCACAAGGTATTGTTGGACGATGCGCGTGCGTCGTACGAGCTCGATCGCGGCCGGGTTGGGTCGCCCGGCAACTTGCTGCAGCTCGTGATCAACGACCCGTGGTTTGCGTGGTTGCGCGCGCTGTCCGAGCTGATCGTGCGCATCGATCAGAGTATCGAGCAGGAAGGGCCAGCCACGAATGGCGATGGTGCTGCGCTCGCCGATCAAGTCGGCCGTTTGTTGACCGCGTCCGAAGAGGGTGAGGGGTTTGCCCGCCGCTACTATGAAGCGTTGCAGCGACAGCCGGCTGTCGTGCTTGCCCATGCGGACGTGCGCCGCGCGCTCAAGAACATGAAAACCTAGATATCATCGATTCTTCTGTGTCTGCCGCCCCGAAGTCTTCATCTCCCGCCGAAGCAGCGGCAGATGCCATAGCGGATCGTCCGCCGTCAGCCGCCGCTCCGCCAGCCGCAGCGCCACCGGTCCCGTCCGGGCGGAAGCTCGATCGCTCGCTCGTCGAAGGTCCGATCGCGCCGGCCGTGTGGAAACTGGCGTGGCCGACCGTACTCCAGAATGCCATCGGCGGTTTGCAGGGAATCATCGACCACGCGATGGTCGGCCACTACGTCGGTTTCACGGGCAACGCCGCCATTGGCGTCAGCTGGCAAATCTTCCTCGTCGTCATCGTATTCATCGCCTCGCTGTTCACCGGCATGGGTGTGCTCGTGGCGCGATTCGCCGGTGCCAATCAGCCGGACAAGGTCAATAAGACCGTCTACCAGGCCTTTCTGACGGCAGTCGTGCTGTCGCTCGGCGTGCTCGCGCCGGCCGGCTACTTCCTATCGCCCACGCTGCTCGATCTTGTGAATGCCACACCCGAAGTGAAGGCGGAGGCGTTGCCGTTCCTGCGGACGATGTTTGGGTTCAGCATCGGCATGCTGCTGTTCTTCATGCTCGGCGGCGCGCTGCGCTCAGCCGGCGACGCGAAGACCCCGCTCCGGCTTGGCGTGTGGATGACCGTCCTCAACATCGCGTTCAACGTGGTTCTCATTCCAGGGTATGGGCCGGTGCCGTCGCTCGGCACGCGCGGCGCCGCGATTGGCACGGCGTCGGCAAGTTTGATCGTGTCGTCGATCGCGATGTGGATGCTGCTTCGCGGGAAGCTCGTCGTCCATTTTCCGGCATCGATGTCGAAGAAGCCGGATTGGGCGATCATTCGCTCGTTATTCCGGTTCGGCCTTCCGGCCGGATTGCAAGGCGTCGCGATGAACGTCGCGGGCGTCTTGCTGCTGCGTTTCATCGGATCGCTTCCCCACAGCGCCGAAGCGCAGGCGGCCTACGCCGTCGGGTACGCGGAGCTCTTCGCACTGATCACGTGGACGTCCGTCGGTTTGATGGGCGCCGCGGCAGCGGTTGCGGGTCAGAACCTCGGCGCCGGCCAACCTGAGCGAGCGATCCGCGGCGTGCAGATTGCGTCACGCATCGGGATCGGCGTCGCGGCGGTCGTGGGCACGATGTTCCTGGTGATTCCTGAAGCGCTTCTCGGCATCTTCGGGCTCGAAGATGGGACGGTCGTGGCGATCGGGCGGGAGCTCCTGGGTTACTTGGCCGTCTCGGGCTTTTTCATCACGGTCGCGTTGACCTATACGGGCGGGTTGCAAGGGACCGGCGATACGCGGAGTCCGCTTTATATAACCCTCGTTTCCCAAGTGCTGGTGCCTCTTGGGATCTGCGGTACGCTGCAGAGCCTTGGCAAGCTTGATTCCGCGGGCGTCTGGTCGGCCATCGTCATTGGGCATTTCACACGCTGCTCGTTGTCAGTGATGAGATTCCGCCAAGGCAAGTGGAGGCATATCGTCGTGGAATAAGGCGGAGTCATCCTTGCAGGAAGGAAGTTGCCATGAAATGGACTGCGGGGAATCGGGACAACGTCGAGGATGTTCGCGGGCGCTCCGGCGGCGCCGTGCGCATGGGTGGGCTTGGGCTTGGCGGCCTGTTGGTCGTGCTCCTCTTGAGCTGGGTCACCGGTGTGGATTTTCTATCCCTCCTTGGTCCTGAAGGTGGCGCGCCGCCTTCGGCAAACACAACCGGTGGCGAACTGCGGACGACACCTGAAGAGGAAAAGCTCGTCGATTTCGTCGATGCCGTCATGCAGGACGCGCAGGACTCGTGGCGATCCACGCTCGGCGGGCGCTATCAACCCACACGGGCCATCATCTTCCGTGACGCGTATCCGTCGGCTTGCGGCATGGGGCAAGCGGCGACCGGACCGTTCTATTGCCCGGCGGACCAACTCGTGTACCTCGATCTGGGCTTCTTCAACGAGCTGCGGCAACGGTTCGGTGCGCCGGGCGACTTCGCGCAAGCGTATGTGCTCGCGCACGAGCTCGGTCACCACGTGCAGCATCTTCTCGGCACGGACTCGCAGGTGCGCCGCCTGCAGCAGCAACGGCCGGATCTGCAGAACGCGCTCTCCGTGCGCCTGGAGCTTCAGGCAGATTGCTACGCCGGTGTATGGGGTCGTCATGCCGCGCAGCCAGGCCGCGCTGCGCAAAACCGGGTCGAGCTCGAGAGCGGCGACCTCGAAGAGGGCCTGAACGCGGCGGCGTCCATCGGCGACGATCGCATCCAGCGAATGTCCGGCGGCCGCGTCGCGCCAGATCGGTTCACGCACGGCTCGTCCGAGCAGCGCGTGACGTGGTTCCGGCGCGGATTCGACACCGGCGACTATCGGGCCTGCGAAACGTTTCAGTGAGCTTATGATCTCGCTAGCACATGAGCGAGACTTCGATCGGTCTGTCCAGGCCCCGGCGCGAAGGGCACGCGAAGGTGACGGGGCAGGCGCGGTACGTGGACGACTTCGTGCTGCCCGGCATGCTGCACGGCATTACCGTGCGCAGCCCGGCAGCCCGCGGTCTCATCCGCCGGATTGACTTCGGCCCGGCAATTCCCTGGTCCGAGTTCACCATCGTCACGGCGGCGGACATCCCCGGCCGTAATCGCATCGCGCTCATCGTCGACGATCAACCCTGCCTGGCTGAAGATCGCGTCAACCACCCCGAAGAACCTGTAGTCCTGCTCGCGCACGCCGACCGGCAGTTGCTCGAAGAAGCTCGCCGTCACATCACGATCGATGTTGCCGCCGAACCCGCGGTCTTTTCCGTCGATGACGCTTTGGACGGAACGACGATCGTTTGGGGCACGGACAACGTGTTCAAGACATACGCCGTCGCGCGCGGCGACGTCGACACGGCGCTCGCCTCTGCGCCGATCGTCGTCGAAGGCGAGTACGAAACCGGCGCGCAGGAACAGCTGTACATCGAGTCGAACGGGATGATCGCGACCGCCAGCCCTGAAGCTGGCGTGACGGTACGCGGATCCATGCAGTGCCCGTACTACGTTCACAAGGCGCTGATGGCGCTGTTCGATCTTCCCGAACACCGTGTTCGCGTCGTTCAGACCGAGACGGGCGGCGGCTTTGGTGGAAAGGAAGAGTACCCGTCGATCATTGCTGGCCACGTTGCCCTTCTCGCCTGGAAGTCCGGTCGACCGGTCAAGCTGATTTACGACCGCGCCGAAGACATGGTCGCGACGACGAAGCGGCATCCGTCGCGCACCCGTCATCGCACCGGCGTGACGCACGATGGCCGGCTTGTCGCGATGGACGTGGACTTCACCATCGACGGCGGCGCGTACTGCACGCTGTCGCCGGTAGTACTCTCTCGCGGCACCATTCATGCGGCAGGGCCGTACTCCTGTCCGAACACGCGCCTTCGCGGGCGTGCAGTTGCGACCAACGCTCCGCCGCATGGCGCGTTCCGCGGTTTTGGCGCGCCGCAGAGCCTGTTCGCGCTCGAGCGCCACATGGATCGCGTCGCGGCAGCAGTCGGACTCTCGCCCGAGGAATTCAGGCGGCGAAACTTCATCCAGACTGGGCACACGAGCGCCGTCGGTCAAGTTATGCGCGATCCGATCGACATGAACGCTCTGCTCGATCGCGCGCTGACGCTCTCCGAATATCACGCGAAGCGGGCGCGGTTCACCGAGATCAATCCGGCGCTGCGCGTTCGCAAGGGCATCGGCCTTGCCTCGTTCATGCACGGTGCGGGATTCACAGGATCCGGCGAGGATCACCTCCGCTCAATTGTCGCTCTCGAGGCTGATGCCGGCGGGCGCGTGAAAGTGCTGTCGTCGAACACCGAGATTGGTCAAGGGACGAACACGATCTTCGCGCAGATTGCCTCGAGTGCGCTTGGCGTCCCTGATGACGTCATCGAAATCGCGCCCCCGGACACGGCGACGGTGCCGAACAGCGGCCCAACCGTCGCATCGCGTACGTGCATGGTCGTCGGCAAGCTGATTGAGTCAGCCGCGCATTCGTTGCGACGAGATCTCGAGAAGGTCGGGCTCGAGGGTGAGCGGTTCGACGTCGAAACATTTCGACGCGCCTGTGCCGAGTACACGACGCGATTCGGAACGTTGCGCGCGACGGCGCGGTACTCGCCACCACCTGGCTTGCGCTGGGACGACGAGACGTACACCGGGGATGCCTACGGCACGTATGCGTGGGCCGTGTA
>Ga0075428_100002051_pt1 | contig 21728 bp, 16 predicted proteins | sample RhiMetdeltSRZDD2_FD_75291 | JGI IMG/M metagenome (GOLD analysis project Ga0075428, IMG submission 75291) | Populus rhizosphere microbial communities from Tennessee, USA - Rhizosphere MetaG P. deltoides SRZDD2 | ecosystem: Host-associated > Plants > Roots > Rhizosphere > Soil | place: USA... | reverse complement strand
CCACGAGCGCGAAGTGCAGCACGAACTCCGCGCGATAGACCGAGCCTCGGGGCACGAACGTCATCGACCCGAGCTTGAGATCGAACGGCAGCAGGTGATCCGTGCCCCATCCGTCGCGGCGCGGCTGCGCGGCCTCGACCTGCACGCCGAGCGGATTCGCTTCGTCCGCAACTGGTGCGGGTGCGTCGTGCACCTCCACTTTGCGCGCAGTCGATTTCGTCGGCGGCTGTACGACGGCGGCGACTGCGGCGCGACCCGCTTCTTCGGTGCGCGTGCGCTCGCGCACAGTGTCGCGATGACGCACGCGCACGTCCTGATTTTTCACGCGCACAACGATTCGTCGCGCGTCACCCGGCGGTCCTGTCGGAACGTAGCCTAACGAATAGTAGTGACTGAGATCGCTGCGCGCCGATGCGAGTTGCTTGACGAGATCGGGATTGATCGTGAAGAAGCGGCCGCCGGTGCGATCGGCCATCTGGCGCGCAATCATGGTCTCGGTGATCTGCGATCGCGATCCCGCGACGTTGTCGATGTCCATCACGTTCGGACCGCCATCCTGAACGGATGCACCGGCCAGAGTCGATGCGTAGAGCGTGTACACGGCGACACGCGTCGCGCTCAGATTTGCGAAGAGACGATCGACTTCATCCTCGAGCGAGCGCTTGTGCTGCTCCGGATCGGGATCGGCCGAGGTTCGCGTCAGCGTCGGGTACTTCGAGCGCCAGGTCTCGATCAGATCTTCCGCGGGAATGGTGTTGAATCCTGCGCCCACGTAGACGAGCGCGAGACGGCCATCGACGGTCGCGAGCGTCTCGACGAACGTACTGATCGAGCGAATCGCGTTGCGCGTGCGATGAACCTCTTCCTCCATGATCATGTTGATCTGGTGCCCGAGGTTTTGGGCGATGTATTCGGCTTCCTTGTCGCGCGGAACGAAGTCGCTGCCAGGCGCCGCCACCGGCTCCGCCTCGCGAATGTCGTGGCGGATCTGCGACGTGCGCAGCGCAGCGGGTCCCTGATGCACGCGGTCTTTCTCGAGCTTCGCCAGCGCACCCATGAGCACTTGCCGATCGGTGGTCATGTTCTGCGGCACGCGCAAGGCCTGGCCATCGTTGACCGCGATGATCCCGCGGTCGCCGGGAGCGAGCGACGTTTCGATGAACCTGCGCAGCGAATCGAGCGCGCGATTGCGCGGACCGGGCTGCATGTTCGTCTGATCGACGAACACGACCCAGGTCACCGGCACGGCTTGCGGCATGATCGGTTCGGGCGTGGCCCGCACCGGATCGGAGACCGGTGTGAAGTAGCGGATCGCGACCGGCTTCCCGTTTTCGAGAATCTCGAAATCCTCGCGCTTCAATCCGGTGAGCGGCTGGCCGTGCTTGTCGGTCACGACGACGTCGACGTCGATGATGCGGACGTCGATCTCTTCGGAAAGGGTCTGGGCCAGGGCTTCCGGCAGGGAAAGCAACAGCAAGAGCGCGAGCGCGGCCCGTTGCATGAGGAAACTCTAGCCCTTTTTGGATACAATTTCGACGTGCGTAAGTGGTGGGTGTGGCTCTTCCTGAACTTCCAGGCTGCGGTTCTCTTCTCCGCGCCGGCTCCCGCCAAGACTCCTTTCAAGAGCGACGTCCCGATCGCCATCGCGCAAATCTCGCCTGAAATCCGCGCGACCCTCACGCGCGACTACGAGATCGAAGTGTTCGTCAAGCCGAATGCCGGTGATGCATGGACGCGGCTCGCGCGCCGCGTGACCGGCGATGCCGCGGCGTGGGAAGACCTCGCCGTGCACAATCAGGCGGACGAGAATTTGAAGAGCGGACAGTTCGTGCGCGTGCCGTTCGCGCTGCTCCGTCCGCATCTGCAGCGCGACATCATCGGCACGCTGTTTCCTCTCGACAAAACGAACGCCGGCGGCTGGACGCACGTCGTCGTCGGCTCGCGCGGCATCGAAGGCGAATCACTCTGGAACATCGCGGAGTGGTTCACCGGCGCCGGCGAAAACTACACCCTCATCCGAAAAGCCAACCCCAGTCAGGGACTGTCCACGCGAAAAGGTGACGTGATCCTCGTTCCCAAACGGCTGCTCACCGCCGCATTCGGCGGGAGCTCGGAGGAAGAGAATGCACCGACGACGGCAGCGGAGATTCGGAAATCGGCGGACGATGCGGCTCAGCATTCGGCAACGGATGAGGATGTACCGGAAGCTCCGGCTTCCGTGGGAGCTCCGGCGCTGAGCTACGAGCGCAACACCGCGGAGCCTCATGCGATCTATCGATTGCAGAAAGGCGAGGCGCTCTACTCGTCCGTCGGCATCCGTTTCACCGGCCGCGTTTATGCGCGCGACGTCTACGAAGTCCTCGATCGCATCGTGAAATTCAACGAGATCGAAGACGTCTCGAAGCTTCCGGTCGGATATCCGGTGAAGATTCCGATGGACCTGCTGCTCCCCGAGTATCTGCCGCAGGACGATCCGATGCGCGTTGCGCGCGAGGCGACGAAGCGCGAATCGGAGAAGCTCGCCAAGCGCACGCGCGCGACGGGACTCGACGGCGTGCACGTGATCCTCGATGCCGGTCACGGCGGACACGATCCAGGGACGGAGCAGAACGACGTCTGGGAATCGACGTACGTGTACGACGTCGCCTGCCGGCTCAAGTCGCTGCTCGAGAAACAGAGCGCTGCCTCGGTGTCGATGACGACGCGGTCGAAGAAGAACGGCTTCTCGATCCTGGAGAAAAACGTTCTCGTCTCCGCGACCGATCACTACGTGCAGACCACGCCGAAGTATCTGCTCGACGACGCGATCGTCGGCGTGAATCTGCGCTGGTATCTCTCGAACTCGATCTTCCGCCGCGCGACGAAGAGCGGAGTGCCGCGCGAGAAGGTGATCTTCCTCTCCATTCACGCGGACTCGCTCCATCCCTCGCTGCGCGGCGCGATGGCGTACATCCCCGGCGCGAGCTTCGTGAGCGGCTCGTACGGCAAGAACGGCGACATCTATCTCGCGCGCGCCGAAGTGCGCGAACAGCCGCGCGTGACGCAGTCGCGCGGCGAGGCGCTGCTCGCCGAAGGACTCTCGCGCGATCTCGCGGAAGCGATCGTCGAATCGTTCGAAAAGAATCGTCTCAACGTGCACCCCTTCGAGCCCGTGCGCGACAACGTGATCCGCAGCGGCAAGGAATGGGTCCCGGCTGTCATCCGCCACAATCAGGTCCCCACGCGCCTTCTCCTCGAGGTCTGCAACCTCGGCAACCGCAAAGACCGCGAGCTGATCAAGACGAAGAAATACCGCCAGCAGCTCGCCGAGGCGGTGTACGAAGGGATCGTCGACTTCTATGGGCGAGCAGAGACGCCGTCCGTGGTGGCGTCGAGCGCAGCGAGCAAATAGCTCACGGCGATAAAGAGCGTATATTCGTGCGCATCCCATGGCCGTGCTCATCGTGGAAGACGATCCGGCTCTCGCGCGCCTGCTCCGGACGTTGATGGTACGTGAGCGCCTCGGCGTCCGAGTCGAGTCACGCGGAGATACCGCTCTGCCGGCCATTGAGAGCGGCCGCTACACCGCGATCGTCCTCGATCTCATGATGCCCGGGATGAGCGGTTTCGAGATCGTGCGTCACATCGCGCGGGTGCGGCCGGAACTGCTTCGGCGCATGATCGTGATGACTGCGGCCTCGCAGTCGCGGCTGCAGGACTTCGAGCATCGTGCGGCGATCTGGTCTTTGATCCGGAAACCGTTCGATCTCCCGGAATTCCTCCGGACCCTTCGCGAGTGCGTGGTCGCGCACACACCACACCGTTTCGAACAGATCGAGGAGCTGAAGCGTTGTCTCGCCGCGGGAGCGAGTGCTTGCGGCGCGCGGACAGCGCTCGCGGCGACGAGCTTCGACCGCGACCTGATGCCCGCCGCGACGTTCGGCTACGACAATGGAGTCGTGGAGGAGTATTTCCCGCTGCCGGTCAGCTCCAAGTATCCGATCTGTGTCACGGTGCGAACGGGACGAGCGGTGTGGCTGGCCTCACTGGCGTCGCGCCCGTCCGATTATTCGCAACTCCTGCCGATCTGGACGATGAACGCGGCACACGCACTGGCGACCGTTCCGTTGCTCGCCGGAGAGTCGCTTCTCGGCGCGATCGGCTGCACCTTCGGCGACCCGCAGCAATTCGATGAAGCGCAGCGGGAGATGGTCCTCAATATGGCGAACGACTGCTCGACGATGCTGGCGAAGCACCGCGCGGCAGCCCGCACATGACCAGGCGTCCGCTCTACGGCGCTCCGACCACGATGAATGGCGCCCAATAGAAAGGATGCGTGTATCGCGCATCGCGCCGCAACTTGAGCTGCGCAACGCGCAGCGCTTCCGCGTTCGAGAGGCCGTTCGCGAGTTGGCGATGCAGTTCGATCATCAGCATCGACGTTGCCGCCGACTGCGCTTTCCATTGACTCACGACCGTGGTGCGGCAGCCCGCCACGAGGAATGCCCACGACAAGCCGATGATGCCTTCGCCCGTTTTTGCCCCCGCCTTCCCGCTGTCGCATGCGGACAGCACCGCCGTTTCCGCATCGAGCCGCAGTCCGAGAATCTCCCGCGCTTCGAGCACGCCGTCTTCTTCGCCCGGACGCGCGCCGTCGGCGAACAACAGCGAGGAGAACATCGGCTGCGTCTCGGAGACCATGCCGTGCGTCGCGATGTGCAACACGTCGTACCGTTCGGCTTCGCGTTTGAGCAGCGTTTCGCGCGCGGCATCGCCGATGTGAATGCGGCTGTGCTCCTTGCCATAGATCGCCGCAATCGCGCGGACCTCCGTCTCCGTCTCGGGAATGGCGCCGAGGGGAGCGTCGGGATCGAGCGCGCGATAGAGCGATGCCGTGGCGGCACCGACATTCGGATTCGCGAACGCCAGCAGCGTGGGCTTCGTGTCAGGCGCACGATGCGAGCGGCGTTTTTCCGTGGCTGCAAGCACGGTGATCGACGGCGCGTAGAACACCGGGGTTCGTTCGACGAGCAACGGGCCCTTCTTCGGCCCGAGTGCATGGAAGGGAACGCGCCAGAGATCGCGGTGCGGAACGATACAGAGTGACCGCGCGTCGCGCAGGATGTCTTCGACGGGCGCGAGAAGCAGCGCGTACAACTCGTCTCCGAGCACGGTGGCGCGCAAATTCCGCTGCTCGACGAACGCGCGGAAGCGAGTGATTTTCTGGAGCATTGCGGCTCTGCTCATCGGGACGACTCGCGCCGAAACTTCCCGACGGTTGCCGCGCTTCGGCGGGATCGCGAAGATGGTGAGCTGATGCTCGGTCTGCAGGTAACTGACGATCGTGACGTCGTCCAGCCCTTCCGGAAGCTCGTCGAGGCGAAATTCGGATTCGACAGGCGATTCGATCGGATGGATCGCCGCGGAGCGGATGCGAAACTCGACCAGATCGGTGTGTGCCTCGGCGAGTTGCTGACGCAGTGCCGCTGTCTCGGATGGAGCAGGATTCAGCAGCGCACGATTGAGCTCGGCCACCCTCGCTTCGAGTGATCTTTCCTGGCGATGCTCCGTCGCGGATCTCGTTGCGTCGTCCGCGTCGTCCCCGATCCCGCTTCGTTCCAGCGCGCTTCGCAGCCGCGCCGCCTTGGTCCATTCGGAGACCTCGAGCGCGCGCCGGACGCCGCCCTGCTCGACGAGCATCTCGCAGAGTCCCTCATCGTCGCCCAGGGGAACGAATGCGGCGTGAACATCGGTGACGTCGCCGGGACGCGTGGCGAGGTCCGCGTGCAGGTCCTCGAGTTTCCGGATCGCCTCCCGCTCCTCGCCGAGGCAGCGCAAGGCCCACGCCTCCATCATCCGGCCCGCGATCGCGGCCGTGTCGTGGCCGCGCTGGGCCTTCACCGCGTACTCCGCCACTTCTCGATATCGTCCCTGGTCCATCCGGATCGTGGCATAGCTCAGGTCGTAATCGACTGCGTTCGCTGCGTTGGGCGGGACGAGTTGCATGATCTTTTCGAGATCGCGCTCGGCCTCCGCGTAGCGGCCTTTCTCGAGACACAGCCCCAGATGCTGGTGGAGCATCGGGACCGAATTTGCAGGGAACCGGCGCATGCCCTCGTCGCGCAGCCGGGCGGCTTCTTCGGAGCGCCCCGCGTGCCGGAGCGCAACCATCTCGCTGGCGAGGATGTCTGCCTGCAACTCTGTGAATCCCGCGCGCTCCGCGAGCTCGCTGGCGCGCTGAAACTGGCGAAGAGCGAGCATCGGCGAGCCATTCCAGAGGAACGCGCCGCCGAGTATCAGCATGGCCGTGATCCGCGCGGAGACGTCGCCTCCTGCGTCGGCGTATTGCACCGCGAGCTCGGCGTAACGAAATGCTTCCCGCTTCCGTCCCTCGGCTTCCAACGAGCGTGCGAGATGCGTCGCCGCGTGCGCGGCCATCGACGGTTCTTCGAGCTGACCGGCGATCTCGAGGGTGCGTCGGAGCAGCCACGCATCGAGCGCGCCCGTCTGCAGTTCGATCGCGCGCGACAAGCGGACCAGCGTTCGCGCGAGCGTATCCGCGTTGCCGGATGCTTCCGCGAGCGCGAGCGCTTCGCGCGACAACTCGACGCTCAGATCCAAATCGGGGATGCGTTGGTATCGCGCGACCAGGCTCCTCGCGCATCGCGCTTCGGCGAGCGAGCGCGGATCGCCGAGGCGCTCGGCGACGATCTCCGCGGCGTCCGCCAACGCGGAGGCCGCGTCGATGCTCCGCGCGTTGATCAGATACGTCACGCGCTGCGAGGCGAGGAGGACGAACGTCTCGTTCTGCAACGACTCACTCGATCCGAGAATGCGTGCGCGTGCCGCATCATCGTTCGCCTGCAGCAACGATTCGACGAACGCGAGCTCCTGCGGTTCGCGCGCAGCGATGCACCATCCGCCTTCGGTTTCTGCGAGCGTGAATCGCGTGCGCGATGTCTCGAGGCGTGTGATCGTTTCGGCGAAGGCCAGCGTCTGGCGCACGTCGACCGTCGGCTCGTCGCTCCCTTCCATCGACAGATCGACGATCCGTGCACAGCGCCGCGCTGCCTCGGATTCGAGAACTTCGCGAATGATTTGCGGAGGCTGCGCGAGAGACACGGTGAGGAGAAGCGGCAGGATGGACATCGCTAGTTGTGGATCTGGTCGAGAAGACGTTTCGCGGTCGCGTCGGTCTGCGCGGCACGCCGCAGGGCCACGGCGGACTCCTCGAGCATCCCCGCACGGGCATAGAGAATGCCGAGGAGGAGATCATCGTGCAGCGCCCGCGCGCGGGTCAGGTCGGCGTCGTCGCTCTCACTGATGATGCGAAATCGCGCAGGTGGCGAGGGCGGACTCGGGATCGTGTCGATCGTCTCGTCGCGCGCCGCCTCGACCTGCCACGTCAATGTTAGGCCGCGCGGGAGATCGCGACTGGGAGTCCAGTGGGTTTCGCGAAGAGGCGCGCTGCGCGCGATCTCGGATTCGCCGTCGAAGACGAAGACGGTGTACGTCGTCGCACCTTCGCGCGCCGGCCACGAAAATCGCGGCCGCGTTTCGTCGATGACGCGATAGGCGGGGCGGATGTGCTCCGGTGCGCCGTCCGGACCGCGCACCACGTCTCGCGGCGGGCGCAGCTCGGCGATCGAGCTCGGAATGAGAAGCTGGCCGCTCGCTCTCGCTTCGCGCACGAGCGCGTCCCATTCGGGATTCCCGTAGCCCGAGGCGATCTGCTGCACCTCGCGCGGTTTTTGCGGCGGTACGTTGGTGGGAGGACGCTTCTTCACGACGGAAGGTTGGTCCGTGACCGCGGGAGGGCGTTGCATCAGCAGCACGGCGATGAGTGCCAGGGTTAGGCCGGCTGCAATCGCGATCCAGCGCATGCGCACGCGGCGGCGTCGTTGGGTCGCGACGATCGCCGCGCACGACTCGCATTCGTCGAGATGCGAAGCGATCAATTCACGCTCCACGATGTCGAGCCGCCCCCGCGCGTAGGGCGCGAGCTTGCGCGCGCGGTCGGGATGCTCGAGCGGAAGGGGCTCGTCCGCCTCGAAGTGGCGGTGCAATGCATCGAGCGATGCAGCGGCGCGCGTGCGAGCAACGCGAGCGCAGGACTCGCATCCGGCGAGATGCTCCGCCAGCGCACGGTATTCGTCCTCGCCCAACTCGCGGCGGGCGAGGCGATCCAGAGTGTCCAACGACATGTGGGGCGCTTCCGTCTCGAACGACGTCCGATGATCGCCGGTATTACTGTCTCGCGTCATCGCGGAAGCCTCCTCGCGAGGCGCCCGCGCGCCGCTTTGCGCAGATTGATGACCTGCTGCCTCGTGATTCCGAGCATCGCGGCGATGCTCGAGTCCTCGAGCGGCAGCTCTTTCCAGATCGCGCTCACCTCGTCGTCCGTCATCTCCAGCACCTCGGCGATCCCATGCAGCGTCGCGATCTCGGAAAGGATCAGTACCGACAGGATGTCCAGCTCTCCGTCGTAGCGAAGATTGAGCAGAAGCGCCTTGCGCTGCATTGGGCGGAGCTGACGGATTTCTTCCCACAGCGCGCGCACGAAGTCGCGATGCTCCAATTCGTCCGCGACGCCGGGCGCATGGGAGGTCACGTCTTCCACGAGCGCGGAATCGCGAGCTCGCGGCACATCGAAGAAGTCGACGATTCCATCGACGAGGACCGGCTGCCGCACGGCCATGAACATCGCCACCAGCGCGTCGGCTCCTTCAGCGCCGGGCGGATCGAGGGCGACGTGAGTCAGCACATCGTCCCGACCGTTCCATGCCTCGAGACCGCCGGCCGGTCCGGCGGCGACGTTCCACAGTGCCAGGCGCTCGTCATTCGAGAGCGCGTGCCGCACGCGGTTTTTGAGCCGCGTGCGCTCGGGGAAGCGCTTGCGCAGGAAATCGTGGACCACGTTGTACGCGAGCGTCGCCACGTAACCCCGATAATCGCGGATCGTTTCGCCCGGCGTGCGCAGTTTTTCGAGCAGGCGGAGATGGATCGCGGAGCGAACGTCGTCGACGTCCGCGGGCGTGAGCAGGCTCCCCGAGCGTCCATGCTGCGCCAGGACCTTATCGATCACCGGAGCGGCCTCGCGGAGAAGGCGCTCGACGCCGACCACGTCGTTCTGCTCGGGAACGGGCACGCCTCGATCCTAACCATTTTTTCGTGTCAACGCGCAGCTGCGCGACCGGCGTGCAGTAAGCCAGCAGGAGCGTCAGACGGCGGCGAACGTCGCGTCGGGACGAAGAGCGAGCTCGTCGAGGAAGTCGCGAACGTGCGAGACACTCTTCATGAACTCCGCCGAATTCTCGCGTTTCGTGCGCGCCGCTTCCGCGAGATAGGACATTGCTATCCGGAGTTCGTGGTTCATGCCGGCCTGCGAAAAGACGTCGACGAGTTCTTTCGCCTCGGCAATGACCTCGTTCCAATTCTCTTCGAGAACCAGGACTTGGATGAGATCCAGTGCTACGTACGCCGCGACGATAATCATCCCGCGCGACAGGAATTCGGATCGAGTCATCCGGCACAGTTCTTTCGCTTCCCCGAAGCGGCCGAGATCGCGCAGGGCTCGGGCGCGACCGGTATCGGCGCGAACTCGGTCCGCGGTCATCTGTTCGCGCTCGAATGCTTGTCGAGCCGACTGTAGATACGGAATTGCGTCCTTGGGATTACCGCGTTTGATGTCGCAGAGTCCGATGTTGAGTTGGATGCGGGCGAGCTCGCGCCGGTTCTCGAGTACTTCCGCACGGTGTCGTGCATCGTGAAACGCAAGCCAGGCAGCGTCGTAATCGCCGCGCTCATACAGGACGACCGCCTCGAAAACTGCGACCTGAAGCAAACGGTTCTTGTCGTTCAACTCCTGAAAGATCGCGCGACATGAACGTATGAGGGTGAGTGCCTTCTCGAAGTCTCGGAGCCTTCTCGCGAAATCGACTTGCACCATCATCGCGGCACCACGCTCGTCCTTGAGAAGATCGCCGTTCGTCGTCAGAACGCGCACGGCTCTGCGAAGGACCGCCTGAGCAAGACGGGTACGGCCCTTTACGAAAAGCGCACTCCCGTGGTCTTTCCACGCTTTTCCACGCAACCGGCGGAGGTGAAGGTCCGAATCCGGCGGAAGGAATACGTGTTGTGAATTGCGCAAAACGATACGAGTCCATGCCAGTGCTTTATTCGCGTCGCGATCGAGCTCCTCATGTGCGAGGTCCACCAGCCGATTCAAGAATCCATACGTCGATGCATGGTCGGAACGGAGAAAGCGCGGCCATTCAGACGCTGGCAGGTCGATGAACGTTTTGATCGCGGCGTCTGCGCGCCAATTTTCGACATTCAGAAAGTCGGCAAAGGCCAGTGCTCTCGCGAGTGTCATACGACGTCACCACATTCGCGTTCAAGGTTTCGGAGTAGACAGAATCTCGTCTTCCAACACAGGTGCAGTGAGAACCGCGTCAGAAGCACTGCTGTGCTGTTCCTGCGGATCCTGGTTTTTTTGAGCCGGTACGCGGGAAAGGCTTCGTGTCGCGTCGACCGTAACAGCGAGAAGAATGGCGAGCAGGGCGAAGTGGCGAATCAGTTTGGACATGCTTGCTCCCTGTGCGATGCATTTATTGTACCCTCGCAATGCATGCGGGTTTGTTTTGTGATAGGACCGATCGGGGACGACGGGACTGAAACGCATGATTGGGCAGATTCACTTCTCACTCAGGTCATCCGCCCGTCGCTCGAGCCTCTCGAATATGTCGTCGTTCGGGCGGACAGCATTTCCTGGCAGGGAGAGATTCCTCACCAGATCGCGGAATTGCTCGTGCGCGCCGATCTCGTCGTCGCGGATCTAACGGAAGGGAACCCGAACGCCTTTTACGAGATCGGCATCCGGCACGCGATCGGTAAGCCCATCGTTCACGTGTGTCGTTTCGGAGACACGCTCCCGTTCAATGTTGCGAATCTCCGCACACTGTTCGTGAAGCTGCAAAACAAACGACAGGAGGCGATTCGAGATCTTCAAGTGGCGGCCGAAACTGCCGTCGAGCATCCGGGCAAGTTCCCGATTTCACAGCGGTATCGCATTTCGTTCGAGAGCGCCGTTCCTGAGCTCTTTCCAGAACACCTTGCAGACGCCTTCAAAAATTGCATCACCACGTCCGCCGGCCCGATTACGCCAGTGCGCGTTCCCGATCGCGGGAGAAGACGGTTTTTCATCGACATCGCGCCGAGTGCTTTTCCTTCGTTCGATGCGCTGCCTTCGATTGCGATCGACATGCTTCTTCTGCTGATCGAGCATCTGGCGAGCGGTTCCGTCAGTGGATCACCGGCGCACGTCGAACCGGAGTTCAACGGATACCAGATCGGCACCACTCCGATCGTCGTCGATGGAGTCGAAGTGCCTGCGCTGACGCTGTTCTACACCGTCGCTGACGACCGCATTGTCGTAAGGCGCGTCGCGAGCGAATGAGACGCAGGCTGGAAGCCTGCGGACCGGCAAGCCGGAGGCTTGCGCTCCACTATAATCCGCGGCCGCCATGCCCCGCTCTTTCGAAGGAGATCTCCGCGCCGACGGTCTGCGTTTCGCGATCGTCGCCAGTCGGTTCAACGACGAGATCGTGTCGAGGATGCTCGACGGCGCGATCGAATGCCTCACCCGGCACGGCGCGAGCGACGACGCCATCTCCGTGCATCGTGTGCCCGGCGCATTCGAGATCCCGGCGCTCGCTGCGAAGCTCATCGCCGATGGCGGCTTCGACGCGATCGTCACGATCGGATGTCTCATCAAAGGCGACACGCCGCACTTCGACTTCATCTCTGCACAGGTCACGAACGAGATCTCGCGCATCGCCGTCGATGCGCGCTTCCCGATGTCGTTCGGCGTGATCACCTGCAACACGTACGAGCAGGCGGTCGAGCGCGCGGGTCCGGGCACCAAAAACAAAGGCTGGGAAGCGGCGCTCGCGGCCGTCGAGATGGCGAATCTCTGGAAGCAGTTGGCAGTTCGCAGTGGGCAGTAGGCAGGAGAGACGAATGATCCCCTGCATACTGCGTACTGCGAACTGCCTACTCGCCATGGCTCACGACTCGCAAGGAGACACGACATAATGGGTGCCCGCCGCAAAGCACGCGAGCTCGCGTTGCAGATGCTCTTTCAGCACGACATGTCGGGCAATCTGCCGGACCAGATCATCGACACGTTCGAGGAGCTGCAGAAGTCGAAGCCGAACACGCGCGAGTTCGCGACGAAGATCTTCCGCGGCACGGTCGTGCACATGGAGTCGATCGACGAGATGATCCAGAACCAGGCCGAGAACTGGCGGCTCTCGCGGATGGCCGCGGTCGACCGCAACATCATCCGCATGTCGGTCTACGAGTTCCTTCACGAATCCGACACTCCGAAGCTCGTGATCATCGACGAGGCCATCGAGATCGCCAAGAAATACGGCACGCAAAAATCGAGTCAGTTCATCAACGGCATCCTCGACGGGATTCTCAAACGGTACAATCTCGGCGCGGATGAGCGCAGAGGGCAAAAGGCCGAGAGCTGACGTCGGAGCGAGGCGCGCGCAATGAGTTTGCTCGGGCGCCTCGAGGATCTTTCCCTCACCGACATCGTTCAGATCGTCTATCTCTCGCGACGCACCGGCGTGCTGGAGATCATCAACGACACGGGACGCCACACGGTGATGTTCCGCGGGGGTCTCGTCGTGAACGCGGCGTCGCCGGAGCATCCCGATCTTGTGACGTACCTTCACGCCGAGGGGTTGCTCACCGGGGACAGCGTGAAAGTGGTCCGGCAGATGGAGGACAACGGCATTCCTGCCGGCACTGCGATCACGGAGATGAACGTCCTCTCGCGCGACGATCTCGGCAACGCGTTGCGTCGCCGCATCCTCACCGTCGTCACGCCGCTGCTGCAGAGCAAGGAGGGCGAGTTCAACTTCATCCTCAGCGACACGATGGGCGCGCTCGAGCTCGAGTACGACCCCGATCAGCTGTTCAAAGAAGGCGGCCTCGCGCCGAACAAGCTTCTCGGGACGGGCGAAGGCGAGAAGATCAAGCCGCTCAAAGGACTCGAAGAATCGCTGAAAGCGGGGAAGGCGTTGCTGCGCGGCTCCGCGCCCGCGGAGACCACTCCCGCATCGCTCAACCTCGGGCTCGGCCAGCCGATCCCGCCGCCGGACGCGCCGAAGCTCCCCGGCACCGCGCCGTCGGCGACGGACAACGTCGTTCCGTTTCCGAGTCGCGAAGAGTTCACGCCGATCGAAGAGCCTCCGTTTCCGGAGGAAGAGCCGCTCGATTCCGGCGGGCTGAAGCCCGCCGCTCCACCGCCGCCTGCGGGATCGGGACAGTTCAAAGTCGCGGGTGGGTTGTTCGAAGTCGAAACGCCGGAGGCGGCATTCCGCAACGTCGTGCTGTTCGAGCGCAACCCCCTCGTGCGCGTTGCCGCGCGGCGCGCGTTCACGAAGTGGGGCGTCAAGATTTTTCAGTACGGCTCGCTCGACGACGTCCGCTCGGCGATGACGGACCTCTTCCGCTCGAACAGTTTCTTCGTCACGTTTCTCGAGCTCACGCCCGATGACGCATCGGTGAAGCTGATGCAGCAGCTCAAGCGAAAAAATCCGCGCCTGCCGGTCGTGCTCATCGACGCGGAAGCGGATCTTCGACGCAGACACGATCTCCTTCGCAGCGGCGCCGATCTCTACGTGACCAAGCCGGCGCCCGCGCGTCTGCAGCCCGGACTCGCGGAAGAGGAGCTCTCGCTGTTCGCCGACGAGCTCGTGCTCTTCGCGGAGCGCTCGTTCGAACAGTGGGAGCAGTTGACCGGTGGCGGAGTCGAAGCCGGCAAGCGCTTCTACGAGATGGCGAGCAAAGAGACCGTCGATCGCTCGTTCCATCTTCTGCGCCAGCTGATCAACGAGCTCTCGAATCCGAATGACATCGGTCAGGTGTCGGCGACAATTCTGCGCTTGTCCGCGGAGTACCTCGATCGCGGCGCGCTGTTCATGGCCGGCGACGACGAGTTCGTCGGCCTCGGCGGCTTTGGCGTGACCGGCGGCGGCGAGGACATGAACGCGCGCATCCGCGAGCTTCGCATCGCGCGCACTCAGCCGTCGATTCTTGCCGACATCGTCGGCAGCGGCACCGCGCATCACGGCAAGATGCGCCGCACGCCTGCGAACGTCGAGTTGATCGAACGGCTCGGCGGTCTGCTGCCGACGGAAGTTGTGGCCCTTCCGATCATGCACTCCAACCGCGCGATTGGTATCCTGTACGGCGACAACGCGGAGCACCGCGCGCCGATCGACAGCATGACCGGCCTCGAAATCTTCCTGTCGCAGGCGGGGTACGCGTTCGGAAACGCGGTGTTCGCATCGGAGAGGGCGGGGCGGCGCTGAGCTTATGAAGATTCTGGTTGTGGAAGACTCCTCGTCGATGCGCGCCTACCTGACGACGATCATCGAGGGCGGCACGGAGAGCTACGACCTCGAGATCGTCGAGGCGGCCAGCGGATTCGAAGCGCTCAAGACCCTCCCGCACCACAAATTCGACGCCATCCTCACCGACATCAACATGCCCGACATCAACGGGCTCGAGCTGGTGAGCTTTCTCAAGAACCATCCCGTCTACCGCTCGATCCCGATCATGGTGATCTCCACCGAATCGACCGAAGAAGACCGCCGCCGCGCCGCCGCCCTCGGCGCCGAGGAGTATTTGGTGAAGCCGTTTCAGGCGGGAGATCTCGTGGAGAAGTTGCGGCGGTTGCTGAAGGTGGCGTAGCGCCGATTTGTCATCCCGAGCGTAGCGAGGGACCTGGGTGGCTGGGTGGCATGTTAGGCGTGCCACCCGACCACCCAGGTCCCTCGCTACGCTCGGGATGACAAAGAACACCTGCTAACATCACTCCGGTCCGCGATGGCAAAAGAAGACGACCGCGCCCGAGAAGAATTCACCAGCGAAGCCGAGGAGCTGCTCGACACGCTCTCGCGCGATCTCGTGGAGTTCGAGGCGCAGGGAAAGGGCGTTCGTCCGGAACTGGTGAACAAGATCTTTCGCGAGGTGCACTCGCTGAAGGGTCTGGCGGGCATGCTCGGTTTCGGCGATATCTCCGAGCTCTCGCACAGCCTCGAGGACATGCTCGACCGGTTGCGCATGGGGAAGATCGAGATCTCGAAAGATCTCATCGATCTTCTCTACGACTCGGTGGACAGCCTCAATCGTCTGGTCATCGCCATCAACGATCCGTCGCTCGAAGGGCTCGTCGACATGACGGCGCTGCAGAGCCGCATCCATCAAATCATCACCCATCAGCCGCAGCGGAAACATGACGATCCGTTCAGCGAGCTCACGCTCGACGAGCAGACCAAGAAATCGCTCACCGAATACGAAGAGCATCGCCTGCTCGAGAACGTGCGCGCGGGCAAGCACATCCTCTCGATCGAAGTCACGTTCGACTTCAGCGACTTCGACGAGCGCCTGCGCGCGCTGACGCAGAACCTCAGCGACGCCGGCGAAGTCATCTCCACACTGCCTGCGATTCCGACCGGCAACGTGAACGGCATCGCCTTCCGATTGCTCTACGGATCGATGTTGAGTGAGCCGGCGGTGCAGGCACTCGCTCCGGACGGTGTCGTGACCTCGCTGCGCAAAACGGGCGCGGTCACCACGACAACGGCGGCCAAAGCGCCGGCCGAAGCACCCGAAGAAGAGATGTCGCTTCGCTCGCTGTCGCAGACGGTGCGCGTCGATATCTCGCGGCTCGACCACGTGATGAACATCGTGGGCGAGTTGATCATCGAGAAGACGCAGCTCGAGGCTCTCACGCGCGCGATGGCCACACAGCAGGCCCGCCTCTCGTCTCACGAGCTGGGAAAAATCTCGCGCAATCTCGACCGCAAGCTCAACGAGTTGCAGAAGTCGGTCATCGAGATCCGCATGGTGCCGGTAGGGCAGATCTACTCGAAGCTCTCGCGTACGGTGCGCAAGCTCGCGCGCGAGCTGAACAAAGAGATCGAGTTGATTCTGCGCGGCGAAGACACGGAGCTCGACAAGATGATGGTCGAAGAGCTCACCGATCCCCTGATGCACATCATCCGCAACGCGCTCGATCATGGCATCGAGCCGCCGGACGAGCGGCGCGCGGCGGGGAAGAGTCCCGTCGGGCGCATCACGCTCAACGCGTATCAGCAGGGGAACTCGGTGGTCCTCGACGTGACGGACGACGGACGCGGCATCGATACGGAGCGGATCCGCCGCGTGGCGCTCGGGCGCGGACTGTTGAACGAGAAAGACACGGTCGATCAGGCGCGCGCGCATGAACTGATGTTCACTCCCGGCTTTTCCACGGCCGCGGAAGTGAGCGAGATCTCCGGCCGCGGCGTCGGACTCGACGTCGTGAAGAAGAATATCCAGGATCTCAAGGGCACGATCGAAGTGATCTCGCGCGCGGGCGAGGAGACGACGTTCCGCATCTCGCTGCCGATCACGCTGGCGATCATCCAGGCGCTCATCGTCAGCGCGAGCGACGAGAAGTTCGCCATTCCGCTGACTTCGGTCGAGGAATCGCTGCGCATCTACTCGCGCGACATCCGCACCGTGGAGCGAAAGGAAGTCTTCACGCTGCGCGACTTCACGCTGCCGCTGCTGCGACTGTCGGACGCGTTCCATCTCGAAGACGGCCGCGAGCACGGGCCGGACACGAAGTGGTTCGTCGTCGTCACGCGCGCGGGCGACAAGACGGTCGGTCTGCTCGTCGACGCGCTCGTGCGACAGCAGGAAGTCGTGATCAAGTCGATCGGCCAGCGGCTGAAGACGATTCCGGGCATTGCCGGCGCGACAGAAGTGGGCGAGAACGAGATCGTCCTTGTTGTGGATGTGGGGTCGCTCATCGATCATTTCGGAGGGAAAGCGCGAGATGTACGCGCAGCGGTGGCAATAAATTGAAAATTGAAAATTGAAAATTGAAAGAGAGAGAGCGCAGGATTGCGTTTTCAATTTTCAATTTTCAATTTTCAATTTTCAATTCCGAATCACACCAATGTTCGAAGAATTCTTCGGTCTGCAGACGAAACCTTTCGGACGAACGCCCGATCCTTCCTTCCTCTTCGAATCGCACCAGCACAAAGAGGCGCTCGCGCGGCTCGAGTACGCGGTCGATGAAAAGGATCTCGCGCTTCTGGTCGGCGACATCGGCTCGGGAAAGACGACGCTCAGCCGCGCGCTCATCGATCGCATCGGCGACGCGCGTCCGGTCGTTCTGCTCATCAATCCGCGCCTGACACCGGTGCAGCTCCTCCGCGCGATCGCGAAAGGACTGGGCATCGAGCCGGCGCGATTCCGCAACGATCTTCTCGACCAGATCCACACGAAACTGTTCGAGCTTTACGAGGCGCAGCGCGAGCCGGTGCTCATGATCGACGAAGCGCAGCTCATTCCGTCGAAGGCCACGTTCGATGAAATCCGTCTGCTCACGAACTTTCAACTCGACGATCAGAATCTGCTCAGCGTCGTGCTCATCGGACAGCCCGAGCTCGAGGCGCGTCTCGACCGCGACGCGTACGCGCCGCTGCGGCAGCGAATCGGACTGCGCTACGCCCTCGGGCCGCTGTCGCTCGACGAGACCATCGACTACATCGAGCATCGCATCCGCGTCGCCGGCGGCACGCGAAATCCATTCAGCCGTGAGGCCATGACCGAGATCCACGCCACGAGCGGAGGCATTCCGCGCCTGATCAACACACTCGCCACCACCGCGCTCCTCGACGCGTTCGGCGAAGACGCGGAGACGATCGATCCATCGCGCGTCGTCGCGGCAGCGAAGGAACATCGCATGGAGGCGGCGCATGGTTGATCTGGTGAAGATTCGCAAGAAGGCGAAGAAGGGGAGCGCTGGCGTCCCGCCGGCTGATGCGGCGGCGTCCTCGCCGGCGCCGGAAGCGCCCGAGCCACCGCCCGCCCCCACCCGCGAGAGCGAGGACGCTCTCGCATCAGCCGGCGAGGACGCCAGCGCTCCGATCGCCTCGAAGCTCGAAAAGTTCAAGGCCGAAGCGGGCAAGCGGCGCGGCGCGGAAGCAGCGAAGGTGGAGCAGGTCCCGGAGACGCTGCTGGAGCTGCTCACGTTCATCATCGCGGGCGAGCAGTACGCGGTCGACATCGAGCGCATCGTCGAGATCGTGACGCCGCGGCCGCTCACGCGCATCCCTAACGCGGAGCGTTCAGTCGTCGGCATCATGTCGCTGCGCGGCACGATCGTGACCCTCGTCGATGTGCGCGGGAAGCTCCGTCATCCGTCCGCCGGCGAGCCGACGGCGGACACGCGCATCGTCGTGATCGACTTCCAGAACGAGATCATCGGATTCGTCGTCGACCGCGTGTTGCGCGTCGTCAAAGCGCTGCCGAGCGACATCGAAGCGCATCCGGTGGTGCATGCCACGGAGCTCGACGAATCGATCCGCGGAGTCTTCCGGGCCGGCGGCGCGTTGACGATCCTGCTCGATCTCGACAAACTGCTCGATCACAGGGCGCTCACGGCACGTTCTGCGTGAGCCCGCCCCGCCGGAATTCAGCATGGATCTGACCTGTAAGAAATGCGGTTCGTCGTTTCGCGCGGCGATCACTCTGCCCCTCACCGCGCCGGTGCGCGTCGCCTGTCCGCGATGCCGGTACCAGATGGTGCTCAAGCCGAGGACCTCGAGCGGGATGCATCCCGTCGCGGAAACGGATCCGTTTCCCGTGCCGCGCATCCCGCGCCGCCGCGCTGCCGCGATCGCCGATGAGCCGCGTCCCTTCCGCCAGTTCCTCGGCGATCATCTCCGCGGCCTCGGATTCGAAGTCGCGTACTTCGAGACCGGCGATCCGACGCTCGACTTCGTGCGCCGCTCGCGTGCCGATCTCGTGATCGTCAACGTGTATCTCAAGGGCAAGTTAGGCGTGGAAGTGACCGAGGAGATCAAAGCGGATTCCTCCCTCGAGCACACGCGCGTGATTCTCATCGGCGCGCTCTTCCGCGCCAATCGCTTCCGCGCCAATCCGACGAACCTCTACGGCGCGGACGAATACATCGAAGAGCAGATTCCGGAGAAAGAGTTCCGGCAGATCATCCACAGACTCTTTCCCGACATCGCCCAGGACGCGGCCGAAGCGCCGCTCGAGCCGCGCGAGTACGACGAAGCACGCCGCCTGGCGCGCCTCATCCTCTCCGACATCATCATTTATCACCAGCCGAAAGTGGAGCAGGGAATTCGCGACAACAATTTCTTCGATGTGCTTCGTGAAGAGATCGAAGAAGGCAGGCAGTACTACGAGTCGCGGGTTCCGCTTCGCGTCCGCCGCGACACGGAGATCTACACGGAGACGCTGCAGCAGTTCGTGCAGATGAAGAGAGAAGAGTTGGAGAAATTGAAGACGGGTACGCAGTGAATGGTGCTGGGTGCTGGGGTGTTAGGTGCTGGCGGTTTGTCGTAAGCCGCAAAGTTCGCCGTAAGTCGCAACACCGCTCAACACCCAGCAGCCAACACCCAGTACCGACTCGAAGAGTCCTATGACCGCTGATCCGCAAATCATCGAACAAGCCCGCTCGGCCGATCCCGATGCGCGGCAGAAGGCGGCATTCCTCGTCGCGCACTCGGCGGACGAGCGGAATCTGCCGCTGATGTTCGAGCTCCTCGGCGACAAGGACTGGCGCGTGCGCAAGACCATCGTCGACGGGCTCGTGCGCGACGCGCGTCCGGAGATCGTCGACGGCTTGTTAGGCGCACTCTCGGATGCGGAGAACGCCGGCAAACGGAATTCGGCGACCGAGGCGCTGATGCGCGTCGGCATGCCGGCCATTCAGCCGATCGTGTCGCGCCTGCGCAGGGAGACCGACATCGACGTTCGTCTCTCGCTCGTCAATCTCATCGGCGATCTTCGCAGCCGCGAGGGATTCGACATCCTCATCGAGATGCTCGACAAAGAGAGCGACATCAACGTCGCGTCCTCGATCGTCTCGTCGCTCGGCAAGTATCGCGAGGCCGCCGCATTGCCGCATCTCATGCGCGCGTTGCGCACGCGCGAAGATCTCTGGCTCAAGTTCCACGTCGTCGAGGCGCTCGGCGAGATCGGCGATCGCTCGGCGCTGCCGGCGATCCTGCCACTCTACGCGGAGAAATCGCTGCGCAAACCGGTGCTCGAAGCGGTCGGAAAAATCGCCGACGTCGGCACGGTCAACTTCCTCCTGCGCATCATCGCGGAAGAAGAGAAGCTGAATCTCACCGCGCTGCGCGCGCTCGTGCGAATCGCCGAGGCCAGCAAACCGCGCATCGTCGAACAGGCGGAGCGCCAGCTCATTCAATCGCGTTTTCGCGAATCGTTTCCGGCGCAGAAGATCGCCCCGCTCATCGAGCATCTGCACACGACGCCAAAGCGTGAGGTGAAGGCATTCATCCTCAAGTTCCTCGGCTGGACCGGCAACGAGGACGCGCTGCCGGTGCTCACCGCGCATCTGGATCATCCCGACACCGCGGAAGTCGCGGCCCAGGGGCTCATCGACTTCGGACCGGCGGCGATTCCTTCGATCCTCTCCGCGCTGCAGAACGAAGAGGAAGACGACATCGTCGGACTGCTGCTCCGCGTCGTGAACGTCATCGGCGGACGCGAGGCCATTCCCAGCATCCTGTCGTTCCTCGATTACGACAATCCGATGATCCGCCGCCTGGCCATCGAGACGTTAGGCGAGATTCCCGATCCGGCATCGATCGACTATCTGCTGGCGAAGCTCGACGACAGCGACATCACCTCGCAGCAGGCCGCGGTCAACTCGATCTCCGCGCTCGCCGCTGCATTTCCGGAGATCAAGAACGACGTTCTCGGGAAAATCAAACGCCTGCTGCTCTCGCCCTCGACGCCGATCAAGCTCAACTCGCTGTCGGTGTACGTCAACATTCAAGGCGAGGGCTATCACGACGAGCTCCTGCTCGCGTCGAAGGACAGCGATCCGGTGATCCGCCAGAAGGCGGTCTCGCTGATGGGCAAATTCAGCGAAGAAAAATTCGCGGACCAGCTCGTGCTTTCGCTCGCGGACGAGTCGACGTCGGTGCGGCTCGCGGCGATCAATGCAATCGTGCGGCATCGGCCGGAGACCGGTCTCGAGCCGCTGATCAGCTCTCTCGACGATCAAGACATCTGGATTCGCACTGCCGCCGCGCAGGCGCTCGGCGAATATCGTCATCCCAATGCGGTCGAGCCGCTGCGCCGCCATCTCATGCACGATCCGCCGCCGGTGCGCATCGCGGTCATCGAGGCTCTCGGCAAATCAGAAGACCTGCGCGTGAAGGAAGTGCTCTTCAGTTGTCTCGCCGAATCCGATCCGGAGATTCAGCGCGCGGCGATGCTCGCGCTCTCGCGCATTCCGGGTCAGGACGTGTTCGAGCGGCTGCTTGCGGCACTCGATCACGAAGACTGGCGTCTGCGCGCCGCGGCCGCGACGTCCCTCGGCACGCGCGGCGATCGCGCGGCCCTTCCGGCGTTGCATCGCGCGCTCGAAGACAACGACACCTACGTGCAGCAGTCGGCGATTCTCGCGTTGGAGAAAGTCGCCGACCGCTCATCGTTCCCTTACTTGTTTCGCGCGCTGGACAACTCCGCGATCCTCGATGACGTCTCGGAGGTGTTCGTCCGGCACAAGGAGCTTTATCGCGATCTGCTCGAGGAGGCGTGGAGGACGGCGGACAGCAGAAAGGAAGTGGTCATTGCCGCGATTCTCGCGGCCATGAAGAGGA